>Ga0207675_100000166_pt1 | contig 58837 bp, 48 predicted proteins | sample KBSSwiS42_FD_184305 | JGI IMG/M metagenome (GOLD analysis project Ga0207675, IMG submission 184305) | Switchgrass rhizosphere microbial communities from Kellogg Biological Station, Michigan, USA - KBS Switchgrass S4-2 (SPAdes) (version 2) | ecosystem: Host-associated > Plants > Roots >...
ACGGCGCGCAAGGTTGTCTATAATCCGACGACCGAGCGGCTCTATTACACCGGCGCGCGCGTTTCGGTGTTCGGCTTCGCGACGATTCCGCTGCCGCAGCTGTCGCATCCGGCAGGCGGCGGGAGTGCGTCGGGCCTGCTGCTGCCCGATCTGCGCTACAGCGGAGTCAATGGCGCGTCCTTCTCGCTGCCCTATTATTTCAACTTCGGGCCGAACCGCGACCTGACGTTCAAGCCACAGATATTCTCGCGCATCGCGCCGCTGATGCAGGCCGATTACCGTGAACTGAATCGGCTCGGGGCGTTCAGCATCGCCGCCTACGCCACCTACAGCCGGCGCAGCGACGATCTCGGCGTCACCCTGACGCCCGCCACCACGCGACAGGCTTTCCGCGGCTATCTCGACGGCGTGGGCCGGTTCCAGCTCGATCCGGATTGGACGGTCAGCGGCTCGCTGCGTGTCACGACCGACCGCACGTTTCTCCGCCGCTACGATATCTCGCGCGACGACCGGCTACGCAACAACCTCCGCATCGAGCGCGTCGACACCGACTCTTATCTCACAGTCAATGCCTGGGTGGTGCAATCGCTGCGCATCGGCGACAGCCAGGGCGCGCAGCCGATCGCGCTGCCCGAAATCGACTATCGCCACCGCTTCGACGAGGGACTGTTCGGCGGGCGCGTCGAGGCGCAGGTCAACACGGTCGCGCTGACGCGCACGGGCGGCCAGGACACGCAGCGTGCCTTCGCCTCGCTGCGCTGGGACCTGCGAAAGATCACCGCCGGCGGCCAGGAGCTGATCCTCTCAGCCTATGGCCGCGGCGACCTCTATAATGCGCACGACATATTGCAGACCGCGGTGGCGAACTATCGCGGCGAGCCGGGCTTCCACGCGCGCGGCATCGGTGCGCTCGCGATGGAAGTGCGCTGGCCACTCGTCGGACCGGCGTTCGGCGGCACCCAGAGGATCACGCCGCGTTTCCAGGTCGTCGCCGCACCGAAGCTCGCCAATATGGCGGTTCCCAACGAAGATTCGCGCGCCGTCGACCTCGAGGATTCGAACCTGTTCGCGCTCAATCGCTTCCCCGGCTACGACCGCTTCGAAGACTCGACACGCTTCACCTTGGGCCTCGACTATTCGCTCTATCTCAAGGGCTTCTCAATCGACGCCACGGTCGGCCAGAGTTACCGCATCTCGTCGCGGCCAACCTTGTTCCCCGACGGCACCGGGCTGACCGACCGCGTGTCCGACATCGTCGGCCGAACCGAGCTTCGCTACAAGGACTTCGTCAGCGTCACCCATCGCTATCGGCTGGACAAGGACAGCCTCGCGGTCCGGCGCAACGAAGTCGATGCGACGATCGGGTCGCGCGGCACCTATGTGCTGCTCGGCTATCTCCGGCTCAACCGCAACATCACCACAGCGCTCGAGGACCTGCAGGATCGCGAGGAAGCGCGCATCGGCGCGCGTGTACAGATCGCGCGCTTCTGGTCGGTGTTCGGATCGACAGTGATCGACCTGACCGACCGTAACGAAGATCCCCTGACGCTCGCCGACGGGTTCGAGCCGGTGCGCCACCGCCTGGGTTTCGCTTATGAAGACGATTGCCTGCGCCTCGGCGTTACCTGGAAGCGCGACTATCAGAACACCGGCGACGCAAGGGCGGGCAACTCGTTCCTGCTGACGCTAGCGTTCAAGAACCTGGGGCGTTAGAGTCTTTGGAAATGCGCCCTCCGGGCGCATGCGCCGCCTCGAAATGCGCTCTTCCGCGCATTTTCAAACAGACTGTTGCTTCCGGAGGATTTCGGGCTCGCAACCGGGTTCCCAAGGCGGTACGACACCCCGTGAGCAAGCCTTGGTTCAGGCACAATTGACGATTAAGCGCTCCTGCAAAGGTGCGGATGAGGATTTCGTATCAAGTGATGACGGTGATTTCGAAACTCACGCGCGCGGCGCGTGCGGGCGCGGCGCTGGTTGCCGCAAGCGGGATGGCGCTGCCGGTGACGGCGCAGACGGTCAATGATTCGGACACGCCAGCGGCCAGTCTCGACCTGCCGTCCAACCTGCAGATCTTCGGCAAGGTCGATCCGAACCTTCGCAAGCCGACCGCGATCGTCAACGACGTGGTGATCACCGGCACCGACGTCGACCAGCGCGTTGCGATGATCGTCGCGCTCAACCGGCTCCAGCTGACCGCGCAGGAAAAAGACGAGCTACGCCTCTCGGTGCTGCGTCAGCTGATCGACGAGACGCTCCAGATCCAGGAAGCCAAGTCGAACGAAATCAAGGTTACCGACGAGCAGGTGGAGCAGACGTTCAACAACGTCGCACGCAAATATGCGCGCTCGACGGCCGAATTCACGACGATGCTGCGCCAGGCCGGATCGTCGGAGCGGTCGATCCGCCGCCAGATCGAGGGCGAGCTGGCATGGAGCCGCCTGCTGCAGAAGCAGGTCGAGTGGCGCATCAATGTCAGCGACGAGGAAATCAAATCGATCCTCGACAATATGGAGAAGGCGAAAGGCACCGAGGAATATAATCTCAAGGAAATCTTCGTCTCTTCGACGCCGATCTACGGCGCCAACTGCGACCCGCGGAAGATGATGCAGCAGATGCAGGCGGGTACCGCGCCGTTCGAATATTTCGCGCGCACCTGCTCCGAAGCCTCGACCAGGGCGCGCGAGGGCGATCTCGGCTGGGTTCGGATTTCGACGCTTCCGAGCGAACTCGCGGGCGCCGTGCAGCAGATGAAGATCGGCCAGGTCGCCGGCCCGATCGAAGTCGCGGGCGGCTATTCGATTCTCGTGCTCGCCGACAAGCGCCAGGTGCTCACTGCCGATCCGCGCGACGCCAGACTCAGCGTGCGCCAGCTGACGATCACGTTCCCGGCAGGCACGACGCAGGCCCAGGCAACCAATCGCGCGTCCGAGTTCGCGAAGGAGACGGCGGCACTGCGGGGCTGCGGCGACGTGCCCAAGCTCGCGCAGAAGCTCGATGCCAAAGTGGTGGACAACGACCAGATCGTGATCCGCCAATTGCCGCCGCAATTGCAGGAGATGATACTCCCCCTCCAGCTCGGCCAGGCTACCCCCCCGTTCGGATCCGTCGAGGACGGTATCCGCGTGCTAGTTCTGTGCGGCCGCGACGATGCGCGGGAAGCCAGCCTGCCGTCGCGCGAGCAGCTCCGTAACCAGATCGAGCAGCAGCGCGTGAACTTGCGCGCGCAGCGCATGCTGCGCGACTTGCGTCGCGACGCGCTGGTCGAATACCGCTGAGCCGCGTGACACTCGCCGCGATCGAACCCCTCGCCATCGCGATGGGCGATCCGGCGGGAGTTGGTCCCGAGATCATCGCCAAGGCGTGGAAAGCGCGCGAACTTCACTCGCTTGCGGCGTTCTTCGCGGTCGGCGACATCCGGGCAATCGAGCGCGTGTGGAACGGTCCGGTGGCGCGGATCGATACGCCGGCAGATGCCGCGCAGCGGTTCGCCGACGCGCTTCCGGTCTTCTCGGTGGCAGATGCCGGCGAAATCACGCCCGGCCAGCCCGATGGCGATGGCGCGCGCTGTGCGCTGCAGTCACTCGAGCTCGCGGTCGGGCTGACTCGTTCGGGCGCCGCGGGCGCGCTGGTGACGGGGCCAATCGCCAAGCACCAGATGTACGACATCGGTTTCGCGCACCCCGGCCAGACCGAGTTCATCGCTGAACGCTGCGGCATTGCGCGCGAGAACACGGTGATGATGCTCGCCGGGCCGACGCTACGCGTGGTGCCGATCACGACGCATGTGCCGCTGCACGTTGTGCCCGAACTGCTCACGGTCGAGCTGATTCTGTCGAAGGCGCGTGCCACCGCACGCGGGCTGTGGCGCAACTTCGCGATCGAAAAGCCGCGGCTCGCCTTCGCCGGCCTCAATCCGCACGCCGGGGAGAATGGCGCGATCGGGCGGGAAGAAATCGAAATCATCGCTCCGGCGGTCCGCCAGTTGCAGTCCGAAGGCGTAGATGCCGTTGGCCCGTTCGCATCCGACACGATGTTCCATCCGCGCGCGCGCGCGGCGTTCGATGTCGCGCTCTGTCCCTATCACGACCAGGCTCTGATCCCGCTCAAGACGCTGCACTTCGACGACGGAGTCAATATCACGCTCGGACTCCCGATCGTGCGCACTTCGCCCGATCACGGCACTGCCTTCGGCATCGCCGGCAAGGATTCAGCCAATCCCGGCGCGATGATCGCGGCGATCCGCATGGCCGCCTGCGCAGCGCGCCGTCGTGTCGAACTGGGCGGCGGTCCGTTCGGCGAGTGACCGCGCTACCGCCGCTCCGCGACGTCATCCGCAAATATGGGCTCAGCGCCAGCAAGGCACTGGGGCAGAATTTCCTGTTCGACTCGCAGCTGCTCGCACGAATCGCGCGCGTGCCCGGCGATCTTGCCGGTGCCGAAGTATTCGAGGTTGGGCCGGGGCCGGGCGGTCTCACGCGCGCATTGCTCGCGGCCGGCGCGCAGGTGGTGGCGGTCGAGCGCGACCGGCGCTGCATCCCCGCTCTCGAGGAATTGAGCTCCGCCTATCCGGGCCAGCTTCGCGTGATCGAAGGCGATGCGCTCGAAGTGGACGCCCCTGCCCTGTTCACCGGCAAGCCGCATGTCGTCGCCAATCTCCCTTATAATGTCGGCACCGCGCTGCTGATCGGCTGGCTCTCGACGACATGGGCACCGTGGTGGCGCAGCCTGACATTGATGTTTCAGAAGGAAGTGGCGGAACGCATCGTCGCGGCGCCGGGCAGCGACGCCTATGGCCGGCTCGCCGTGCTTGCACAGTGGCGCGCGACGCCGAGGATCGCGATGACCGTGCACCGCTCGGCATTCACGCCGCCCCCCAAGGTGATGTCCGCCGTCGTGCACATCGAGCCCGCGGAGGAACCCGAGGGCGTGCGGTTCAAGACGCTCGAGACGCTCACTGCTGCCGCATTCGGCCAGCGCCGCAAGATGCTGCGTCAGAGCCTGAAGGGCGTCCCCGGCGCGGTCGACGCGCTGGCGGCGGTCGGAATCGCTTCCGAACGGCGCGCCGAAACCATGACAATCGACGAATTCGTCGCGCTGGCGCGGCACCTCGGATAATATTTCGCGCAGAGACGCAGAGCCGCAAAGAGTTTCGTCTTCGTTCGGGCCGAAGCGGATCGAACACGCGCGACCGATCGGCACTGGACATCCCCTCTGCGCCTCGGCGTCTTTGCGCGAACAAATTCTTTCGCGCATTCGCGCGGTGTCCACGGAAGGTTGCGCCCGCCGCCCAAGCGTCTAAATCGCGGCGCATGCCCGCACCGCTGACGCTGTACAATTCGCTGACTCGCAGCCTCGAGCCGTTCCAGCCGCTCGATCCTGACAAGGGCGTGCGCGTCTATTCGTGCGGGCCGACAGTCTATAATTATGCGCACCTCGGCAATCTGCGCGCTTATGTCTTTACCGACACGCTGTCGCGCGTGCTGCGCTGGAAGGGCTTTGCGCTCACCCATGTCATCAACATCACCGACGTCGGCCATTTGACTTCGGACGCCGATGCCGGCGACGACAAGATGGAAGCTGCGGCGCGCGCGCAGGCGAAGAGCATCTGGGATATCGCCGCGCATTATACCGCGGCGTTCAAGCAGAATATCGCCGATCTCAACATTCGCGCGCCGTCGCGTTGGTCGGTCGCGACCGATCATATCGCCGAGATGATCGCCTTTGCTGCGAAGATCGCGCCCGAGCATTGCTACGAGCTCGACTCCGGTCTCTATTTCGACGTGGCAACGGTGCCGGACTATGGCCGGCTCGCCGGCAACCAGGACGATGCGGCCGAAGGACGGATCGATCCGGTCGCAGGCAAGCGCCACCCGCAGGATTTCGCGATCTGGCGCAAATCGCCGCCCGGCGAGCAGCGCCAGATGGAATGGGACAGCCCCTGGGGCAAAGGCGCGCCGGGCTGGCATCTCGAATGCTCGGTGATGAGCATCCAGTATCTCGGCGCGCCGTTCGACATCCACACCGGCGGGATCGACCACCGCGAGATCCATCATCCCAACGAGATCGCCCAGAACCAGGCGTTTTGCGGTTGCAGGGATTCGGGCGCGCATTTCTGGATGCACAACAACTTCCTGGTCGACCGCGAGGGCAAGATGTCCAAGTCGAAGGGCGGCTTCACCACGCTCCAGTCGCTGATCGACGCCGGCGTGCACCCTCTCGCCTACCGCCTGATGTGCCTCCAGGCACATTATCGTTCGGAGCTCGAATTCTCCGCCGAGAATCTCGCGGCGGCGCTGACGCGGCTCAAGCGGCTGGTGATGACGGTAGCGGCACTCAAGCCGCGCGCGAATGGGGCCGGGACGGCGCTGCCTGGCTGGGTCGAACGGCTCGATCAGGCGGTCTCTGACGATCTCAACACACCCAAGGCGCTGCCGATCCTCGACGAGCTGCTTGCCGACAAGAAGCTCGAACCTGCAGACCGGCTCGCGACATTGGCCGAATTCGACGCCGTGCTCGGGCTGGATCTGCTGTCGCTGTCTCGCGAGGATCTTCGCCTGCGCCCGAAATCAGCCGAATTGAGCACCGACGCGATCGAGGCCAGACTTGCGGAGCGCAAGGAAGCGCGCGCCGCGAAGGATTTTGCGCGATCCGACACGATCCGCGACGCGCTCGCCGCTTCCGGCGTCGAAGTCATGGACGGCGATCCGCTGGGATGGGACTGGAAACCCGATCTGTAAATCCATCGTCGATCAGCGGCTTACGCCCTGCTTGCTTTGCCCGAGGAGAACCCATGCCCGAGACCGAACCTAGCACCACCGAAGACAAGGCCGCCGACGCCCGGCGGGCGAACTGGATCAAGGCCGGCGCCGCCGTCGGCATCGGCTCGGCGGCGATCGTCGCGGCACTGCTCTACACGCGCCGTCAGTCCAAGAAGAAATAGGTCGAGACAAAGTGCGGCCAAGCGCGCTTCGGCCAGACCGCACCTTTGATCATCGGTAAAGCTTCGAATCCGAAGTTGACGCCGACTAAAACCAGGGCGTTCGACATTAGCGGCGTGACGCGGACGGTGCGGACGCGCTAAGCGCGACCACATGAAGGCCGTGCTCCCTGCCCTCGCCCGCTCGTTGCTCGAACCCGAGCTACCGTCCGGGCTCGAAGTCGCATGGTACGTCACGCCCGAAGACGCGAATGCGATGATCGTCGACGCCGATATTGCCTGGGTCGATCTCCAAAGCACTGCGGCGATTCGCGAAGCGGTCGGTCGTGCCGAGCGGCTGCGGTGGTTCTCGACCATACGTGCGGGCGTCGACTTCCTCGATCTCGCCTGGTTGCAGCGCCACGGTGTCACCGTGACCAATGGTTCGGGCGTCAACGCCAATGCCGTCGCCGAATATGCCGTGATGGCGGTGCTGATCGCTGCAAAACGGTTCGACGAGGTCGTTCGAGTCGTCGACCGCCAGCAATGGACCGTCACACCGCCGGGAACGACGGAGCTCGAAGGCACGCGCGCGCTGGTGATCGGTTATGGCACGATTGGTGCGCTTGTCGGCACCAAGCTCGCGGCGCTCGACGTCGCAGTCACCGGCGTAACGCGCTCGGGGCGTGACGGGACGCTGGGTCCCGATCAATGGCGTGCATGCCTCGGCGAGTTCGACTGGGTCCTGCTCTGCGCGCCGTCGACGGACGACACCAGGGCAATGATCGCCGCCGACGAATTCGCGGCAATGAAGTCGAGTGCGTGGCTGCTCAATTTCGCGCGCGGCAACATGGTGGACCAGGATGCGCTGATCGAAGCGCTCGACAAACGCCGAATCGCGGGCGCGTTTCTCGACGTCACCACGCCCGAACCCCTCCCGCCCGGTCATCCGCTGTGGACCGCGCGCAACGTGATCCACTCGTCCCATCTTTCCGGTCGCAGCCAGACGCGGATGTTCATGCGCGCGACCCAATTGTTCCTCGACAATCTCCATGCGTTCGTTTCCGGCCAGCCGATGCGCAATAGCGTCGATCTCGAGCGAGGCTATTGATGGATACACGGCCCTATGATGCGGCGACGCTGGCCTTTTATGCGAAGGAAGCGGCGACCTATGTCACTAAGGGCTGGGAAGGCCATAACCACGATTTGGCGATGTTCCTCAATCGGTTGCCGCGTGGAGCGCGCATTCTCGAGCTCGGCTGCGGCGCCGGGCGCGATGCCGCGGCGATGCTCGCGGGCGGCTTTGACATCGACGTGACCGACGGCAGTCCGGCTATGGCGCGCGAAGCCGAGAAGCGCCTGGGTCGGCCGGTGCGCGTGATGCGGTTCGATGCGCTTACCGCCAATGCCGAATATGACGCCGTGTGGGCGAATGCCGCACTGACGCACGTGCCGCGCGACGCGCTGCTGAGCATACTCAAACGCGTCCATCGCGCGCTCAAGCCGGGCGGGATCCATTACGCCAGCTACAAGGGCGGCAGGCGCGAAGGCCGCGATATGTTCGGACGCTATTTCAACTACCCTTCGCCTGCGTTTCTCGAAGCGATCTATCGCGCGGCCGGTGCTTGGACGAGCGTCGACATCGAGAGCTCCAGCGGAATAGGCTATGACGAACGCGTCACGCCGTGGCATGCAGTGTCCACCTTGAAGCGCTGATCGGGATGGTTCGTTTTTTTTGAAATGCGCTCGGAGGGCGCATTCTCTACAACACGCCTAATCCGGCTCGATTTCCTCGAGCGCATGTTCGCGCGCGAGCTGCGCTTCGGCGTTGCGTGCGAGCGTCTCGAACGCGGCAAAGAAGCCTGCGAGGCGCGACGAGTCGATATCCTGGAACAGCGACGCGTTGCGACGATCGCCGACGTCGTGGATCAGCGCATGGGCACGCTCGCCTTCCTTGGTGAGCGAGAAAAAGCCATGGCGCCGACCCGCCGCGCCGGTCCGCTCGATCAACCCGAGCTCGATCAGGCGCCGCACGGTGCGTCCGGCCTGGCTCTGATCGCGCAGCAGCGCCTGGACGAGCTGCGGCCAACCGAGCGGCGCGGCAGCGCCGATCTCGGACAGCACCCAGACGTCGAAGTTGGAGAGCCCGGTCAGCCGCTTGTAGCATAAGGCGTTGCCGCGATGGATATAGGCGCAGAGCGTGATCAGCGGCGGCATCACTCGCGCGCGTTCCATCACGATCGCGTTGCGCGGCAGGTTCGACGGCAATTCCTGGCGCTCTCCTTCGAGCAATTGCTTGCCGCCGAGCTTACGCTCCTGCTCGTGCAGCGCCATGGCGCGTACCATCAGCTCCTCGATCACGCCGAAAAAGCCGACGATGTCCTCGTCGCTGATTCCGAACGTCAGCTCGCGGTTGCGCAGCTCCGCGAGACGACCGATGCGGTCGGTGAGATCAACCCCCGCCGCGCTGAGCGCGAGCGGACTGCGGATTCCGGTCCGCGAGATCAGGCCCATTTCGCTCAGCCGTTTGACCGCGCGGCTCACCTGCGCCTTGTCGACTCCGGTCGAAGTCGAGATCGCGGCGAGGGTGAAATCGTCGTTTTCCTTGAGGAGGAGCAGGATGCGGCGATCGAGCTCGTTGAGCTTGATCGTGCGCGCATAGGCAATGTTGGCGCTTTCGCGCACGCTGCGCAGCACGCCCCATAGCCGGTAGGGAAATGCACGGTGCTGGACCGGCGCGGCGACGATATCGGGTACCTTGCATTCGACAGCGATACCTTTGAGCACGGTTTCGAGCTGCGCAGTGAAGCTCGCATCGTCGACCGTTCCGCCCGACTGTTCGGCGAGCGTCCATCCGAGCGTGAAGCGATCGACCAGCGCAAGCGCCGACTGCGCGCCCCTGCGAAGGAAGCCCTGTTCGCTCAGTGCTACGATCAACGCGCGGCTGCGCTGGCGATATACCGGCTCGGCCTGAACCTCGGCCATCATCAGCGCGCCGTCACGGCGCGACAGCATTGCCTTGCGCATGTCAATGGCGCGGCGCCGTAGCTTGTCCTGCCAGCCCGACCCCGAAATCGGCCGTTGGCTGGCCTGCTCCTGCATCGCGTCGACCATCGCCGCGAGCAGATCCTGGCGGCGCTCGAAATGCGTCAGCACTGCTGTCCGCTCGGTGCCCATCCGCTCGGCGATCGCTGCCAGCGTCAGCCGACGGAGACCCTTGTCATCGAGGAAATCGAGCGCCGCTGCCACGATCGCATCGCCCACCAGCGGCGATGCGGCCGGACGCGGTGCAGCACTAACCTTGGCCATCACGCCAGCATCCACCTCAAATGCCGCGCGGGCACGGGTGCCGTTCTCCGTCCGAGCTCGGCCGGGCCTTGCCCGTCCGCCGATGACTTGCCGCCGCCCGGGCCGACAGCGAGGGGCAGCGATTCGCTAGGCATGAAACGATTAGCTTTCTGACTAAGTCAACGTTGAACCGGTTTACACCAGTTTCCGCTGAGAGAAAACCGGTCGGATCCTCCGAAATTCCTGTTAGAAGGAATAAACAAACGAGCGTGCCGCCCATCGCCAAACACAAGCTCACTCCGAGTTGGGTAGCGTGAGTAATAGTATAATAACCAAGGGTCGCCAAGCCAAAGGTGTTACGAAGTTGCAACAGGGGCGAGGCGATCGCGTTTGAAAACTTCACTTAGCTAGACATGCAACGATCCTGTCCTTAGGTAGGTACCTACGCAGAAACCGGCAGAGACCGGGACTACTGCGAGGAGGGGGCAGAGATCGTGGCTTCGACCATGACAAATCAACACCGAGCTGCTTCGACAGCGTCGGATTGCATCCCTCTTCCGCCGAACACGCAATTCGCAAATGGCTCCGTCGCGACGCGCGTTTCGGTCCGGCCGTCCATCCTCGGGGTTCGCAATGGCGGGTGTTCACGGGCACGTGCCGAGATCCGACCGAACCGCGCGGACGCGCTTCATCACCGTGGCAACGGTTTTCTTGGAAAAAAAGGGGCGTCGGTATTCGCTTGGCGGAGCCGCGGGTCGACGACGACGCCGTTCAAAGGAGGGTAGAATGATCGTGCAATCACGAGATGGAGAGATTCGCGGCAGTCGTGGGCAAATGCTCAAGGTGGCGCTGCTCGCGAGCAGCGCCGGGTTCGGGCTGATCGCGCTCGCGGCGCCGGCGGCGGCGCAGGACGCGCCGGTAAGCGTCGCGCAGGGCCAGGAGGCACCGCCCGCGACGACCCAGCAGGAGATCGTCGTCACCGGGTCGCGCATCGCGCGCCGCGATTATCAGTCCAATAGCCCAATCGTCACGGTCTCGAAGGACCTGTTTCAACAGTCCTCGAGCGTCGCCATCGAGCAGAATCTGAACAAGCTGCCCCAATTCACCCCAGCCAAGACGCCGACGGGCGGCTTCGACATCCAGCCGACAGCAACGAACACCCCAGGTTCGGCGACCTTGTCGCTGCGTGGCCTTGGCGCAAATCGCAATCTCGTGCTGCTCGATGGCCACCGTGCCACGCCGAGCAACGCGGCGATGATCGTCGACATCAATACCATTCCCGCGGCAGCCATCGATCGCGTCGAAACCATCACCGGCGGCGCTTCGGCGACCTATGGTGCGGACGCCGTCGCAGGCGTGACCAACTTCATTATGAAGAAGAACTTCCGCGGTGCGCAGTTGGACGCGCAGTCGAACTTCACGCAGGAAGGTGACGGCTTCGAGTATCAGATCTCGGGAATCATAGGCACCGACTTCGCCGAGGGACGTGGCAATGTCAGCCTCGCCATGTCGACCAACGAGCGTCGCGCGAGCTTCCAGAGCAACCGTGAATGGTACCGCAAGTTGTGGGCCGACCCGAATGTCGGCGGCAGCGTCTTCTTCATTCTAAAGCCCGGAGTGACACTCAATCCGTTCAACATGCCCACGAACATCCAGCAAACGTTCCCGGGCTCGGATCAGACAAGCATCTTCGCGCCGAATCCGAACACGATCGCGCCGGCGTTCGGCGTCATCGGTTATAACGTCTACACCAATCCCGACGGGTCGCCGTTCACCGGTTTCGGCTTCCCCTTCGGCCGTTTCCAGCAGGGAGGCTTGAAGTATTTCCAAGGCCTCGACGGGATGGAGTATAAGCGCGATGCCACTGGTGCCGGAGCCGCAAACTATACCGAAGCCTATAACACCCTGCCGCTGACGCGCTACAACTTCTACACACGCGGCAATTACGAGATCAACGACTGGATCGGCGTATTCGGATCGGGTCTGTACAGCAAAGTCACTACGGCGACCAAGAATCAGGGCGGCGCGCTGACGAGCGGCTGGGACGTCTATGTGCCACAGGGCAATGGTATTTACACCGGCAATAGCGCACTTGGCGTTCCCTCCTCGCTAAATCCGGACGGGACGACGAACGCCGCATACCTGAGCGGTGGCAAATACGGCCTGACAGGTTGCCCCGTCACGGGTGGCTGCTCCAGGTCGACGGTTTTCCCGCTGCCGGCAGCGCTGAAAGCACTCATGCTTGCCCGTCCAAACCCGGAGGCCGACGTCTCGTTGGCGTATGGCTTCCCGGATTCGCGCACGGTTCTCACGGACGTGAACACCTTCAACATGACCGCGGGACTCCAGGGCAAAGTCCCAGGCACTGACTGGACCTGGGAAGTCTATGTCAATCACGGCGAATCTGCGACCTACGCACGCCAGACCGGCACCTATTCTCTCGCACGCACCCGGGCATTGCTGCAGTCGCCAAATTTCGGCAAAGGTTTCAACTTAAACAGCAACACCGCGAGCGACCGCAACGCCTTCGGCGCCAACTTTGCGACCTGCGCTAGCGGCATGAATATCTTCACGATGGCATGGAGCGCGATTTCGACCGACTGCAAACAAGCGATCCGGGCCGACCTCAAGAACAATTCGGTCATCAAACAGACGATTTACGAAGCTGACGCCCAAGGCAAGCTGTTCACTCTTCCGGCCGGCGAAGTCCGCGCAGCGATCGGTGCCAGCACGAGCGAAGTCAATTATCAGTTCTTGAACGACACTTTGACTACGCAGGGCGAATCCTTCCTCGACCAGACGATCGGCATCTACCCGAGCGCAGATTCGTCCGGGCACATCGTGGCGAAGGAATTGTACGGCGAGTTGCTCGTGCCAGTTCTCAAGGGCATTCCGGCGATCAACGAGCTTAGTCTCGAGATCGGCGGACGCATGTCGGATTATAATACCACCGGCACCAGCTATACCTATAAGATACTGGGCGACTGGGCGGTTGCGCCGTGGCTGAGGGTTCGCGGCGGCTTCAACAAGGCGTCTCGGGCTCCGAATATCGCCGAGCTTTATCTCGCGCCGCAGCAGACCTTCGCGGTGAACAGCATCGGCGACATTTGTTCGGAGCGTTCGAACTTCAAAGTGTCGGCTAATGGCACGGCTACCGGAAACTCGGCTGGCCGGGCGGCGGACATCAAGGCCGTGTGCTCGGCGATCATGAACAATACGGGTGGCGCAGGGACTGCCACAGCTTACTATACCCGACCTGCTGGCCAACAGCCGGCACCGGGCGTAGGATTCGCATTCCCGACTCTGGTGGGTAATCCGAACCTTCGGCCGGAACAGGCCAATACCTGGACTGCAGGCATTGTCGTCGCAGCTCCGAGCTCCTCGCCGTGGCTGTCCGGCCTGAGATTGACGGCGGACTGGTTCAATATCAAGGTGCGCCACGCCATCGGCTTCGCGGTCGCCTCGACGCTCCAAACCTGCCTCGACCCATTCTACAATCCTAGTGTGAATGGCGCGGCGGGCAATGCGGCGAACGCCGCAGCGGCTGCAGCCACGGCTGCCTGCAGGGGCGTGCGCTACGACCCGGCACCTGCGCTCGGTCTCGGCAACGTCACAATGAGCTATACGAACGACGGCGCGATCGACATTTCCGGTATCGACTTGTCGTTCGATTGGTCGATGAAGGCAGGACCGGGCCGGTTTGGCCTGAGCGTACTTGGCAACTATTTCCTGCATTATCGCGTCACGGAACTCTCGGCCAACACTCCGTACGACTACGCCGGGACGCTCGGCACTTCCGCGGCGGGCCTCGACCCGGGTTCGTACCGCTATCGCCTGTTCACGACCTTCAGCTACTCACTCGATAGGTATCGGCTGTTGCTGACATGGAACCACCTGCCGAAGGTCGAGGACGCGGGCGAAGCGGTTGCCCACACCACGACGCTCGGCGCACCGTCATACGATTTGTTCAACCTGTCAGGGATGGTCAATATCAACAGCGCGGTGAACCTCCGTATGGGCGTCGACAATCTCTTCAACAAGGCGCCGCCGTATACCGGCGTGAACCCCGCCAACTCTCAGCCCGCCGTCGACGGCAACCTTCCCGGCGGTTCGTACAACGCCCAGTTCTACGACACGACCGGCCGACGCTTCTTCGTCGGTGCGACTGTGAAGTTCTGATCGAAACTCGGCAGCGTAATCGAGGCCCTCTCTTCGGAGAGGGCCTTTCTTTTGCGCGGCAGGCGTGCACAACGTGACGTGATGCAAAAGAGTCTCGTGGATTGTCGTAAATCGGGCTCGGCAATCTTGGTCGTGACGGCAGAGTCTCAATTGGCCAATAATGCCCCGCGGAGCGCGACGGCACTGTTCCCGCCGCGGCTGTGCCCGATCAACGATCGCACTCGCGACTGCAACGGCCTGAGCTTATGGGCTTCCCAGCCCCATCGTGGCTGCTGAACTGGATCCGCCGGAAGAGTTCCCGCCGCCCAAGTTGACACTGCCGTTGCGCGATGCGGCATTGGTGAGATTCCTTGCCGCCTCTTCGTTCGCCTTGTCGATCGCAGCCCATTCGTCAGCCGAGTGGCACACGGAACTCTTGATTCGCCGGCCGATGACATCGAGTGTTCGGCAGACCTTCTTTGGCTTTGCGAGGGCAGGAAGAGACTGATCAGAGGCGACGCTTTGGGCGTCCGCATTGCTCTGTGCCGCAAAGACAGGAGCCGATATCGCCAATAGCGGCGCGACCAACAGAAAAGTAAGCCTCATTCCCCTCCTCCAATTCATGATCTGCGTAACACGACAATCTCTTACCGCAAAACGGGTGCCCATTCATCCGCATTTAGCCATGTTGCCGCTCGCCACTTCGAACGCGCTGCCGCTTTATCCGCTCAGCTGGTCATGCATATGGCGTCGGTGTGCGGTGCCGTTGCCGAGCTCGGAACGCCACTCGGACTTTCACAACGTCACGCATGGCGCTATTGGAGTTTGGATGCCCGATCATGCCCGCGGACGTGGATCCACCTCCGTCCGCATGGCGCTCGCAGGGCACAGACGATTCGCAGGGGGAACGCCCCGCAAATTTGAGGGGAGTGGAATGCCGAAGCTGTGGATAGTGCTGGGAACGTTGGCGGCCGCGGGAGCTGCGACGATCGCCGCCAGCGCGTTTGCGCAGGACGAGGCTGCATTTCGCACCGCGATGATGGCGCGCTGCGCTACGATCGGCGACAAGTCCGCGCGCCTTGCCTGCTACGAGGCGGCGCAGCGCAGTGGTCCGATCGCGATGCCTCCGCCTTCGAGCGGATCGGCACCGGCCCCTTCCGCGACTTCGAGCAATGCATCGCTTCCGTCGCGCGCTTCCGCCGATCAGTTCGGCCTTGAGAACGTGCGCGAACGAAGGCACTCCGAGAATAGCGGCCCGAGCCAGATCAAGGCGCGAGCGATCGCCGCGACCGATGATGGTCGCGGCTATTGGACGATCAAACTCGACAATGGTGCAAGCTGGAGGTTGGTCGAGCTCGATACCTTGTTCCGGCCCCCGAGCCGTAACGATTCGGTTCGTATTCGCAAAGGAGCTCTGGGCGGCTATTTGATGGACGTCGATCACCAGCCCGCCGTTCGTGTGGTTCGAATCGACTGAAGAATCCGCGCTTACCACTCAATATTGCGTGGCTTGCCCGCCACGCCGCGCAGGCCGGCGAGTGAGAGAATCTACGTCGAGCACGCTCTCCAATTCCATTCAACCGCAAAATGGCATGGCCGATAGCGACGCCCGGCAGCCGGCCGAAGTAGGCCGGGTCCATCATTACGTGGACTCGCGCGCTTCGCGGCCCGCGGTCGGAAACCCATAGCGGAGTTTGGCGGGTACGCGACAGTTTCTGCCAAGCTGTCGATAGCGCAGCAGCTCGCCTTGGCGTAGCTTACTCCCTTAGATCTCACAGCAACCGCTTCCCATCAGGAGACCGGCAATGGCCTTCGCCAGCAATGTCGCGCATTTCGCAATCGCGTGCGACGATGTCGAACGCGCCAAAGCCTTCTATGAAGCCGTGTTCGGCTGGCGGATCCTCCCTTGGGGTCCGCCCGACTATTATCAGATCTTCACTGGCACGCCGGAACGGCCCGGCATTCTCGGCGATCTGCGCGTGCGCCAGGCGCCGCTCACCGGCACCGGTATCCGCGGCTATGAGTGCACGATCGGTGTCGCCTCGCTGGCGGAGACGATGGCGGCGATCGAAGGGCATGGCGGACGGATCGCCGACCCGCCCTATCGCATCGAAGGCGTCGGCGACCTCGCCTATTTCGAGGATAGCGAAGGTAATCGCGCCGGCATCATGCAATATGATTCCGGCCTGAGGCTGCCCGACGACACGCGGCTGTGACGCGATGGCGCTGCTCGTCCGCACGCTCGCCTGCACTTATTACGGCGGCTATCACATCGAGCCGCACGTGCACCGCTGGGCGCAATTGGTCTACGCGGCGAGCGGTACGATGCGCGTGCGCGCCGGCCGAACTTTGTGGATCGTGCCGCCGGCGCGCGCGATCTGGGCGCCGGCGGGCGCCGAGCACGAGATCTGGGCGCGTGGCGATTTCGCGATGCGCACGCTGTATCTGGCACCCGAATTCGCCGAAGCGCTGCCGCGCGACTGCCTGGCGCTCGAGGTCTCGCCGTTGCTGCGCGAGCTGATCCTGCACATTGTTTCACTGGGCATGCTCGACGATGTTGAACCGCCGCAGATGCGGCTGGCCGGTGTGGTCGCCGATCAGCTTGCCGCTGCGCAGGCGTTGCCGCTGTCGCTCCCCCTCCCTTCGGACCCACGCGCCGTTCGCCTCGCTGAGCGATTGCGCGAGGATCCGACCTGCAGCCGCGAACTCGCGCCGCTGGCACGTGACTCCGGCGCGAGCGCGCGGACGATGCAGCGGCTGTTCCTCGCCGAGACCGGGCTGCGCTTCGTCGAGTGGCGGCAGCGCATGCGGCTGCTCCACGCGGCGACGCTGCTGGGCGCGGGCGCGACCGTCACCCAGGCCGGATTCGAAGCAGGCTATGCCGGCACCAGCGCGTTCGTCGCGGCATTCAGGAAGCAGTTCGGGCGGACTCCGTCGCGCATGCGCTGATGCGTCTGCTGCCTGACTACAGAATAGTCTCTAGGCTATTCTGCGGCGATCGCCGCCTGTTCGACCGGGCCCTTGATGCCGTAGAGCTTGGCAGCATTGTCCCAGGCAATCTTCCGCACGAATGCCGGATCGGTGCCTTGGGTGAACGCTTCGAGCGTCTTGACCGAATTCGGCCAGATGCTGTCCGGGTGCGGATAATCGGTCGCCCACAACAGCTTGTCGTCGCCGTAGAAATCGCGCAGCGCCACGGCGGTCGGGCTCTGCTGGAACGTGCCATAGACCTGGCGCTTGAACAGCTCCGAGGGCAGCATCTTGAGCGGGATGCCGCCGCGCGCGTTCCAGAATTCCTCGGCTTCCCACAGCCGGAAGTGGCGATAGTCGAGCTCTTCGACGACCCACGGCAGCCAGCCGATCCCGCTTTCGGCGATCACCAGCTTAAGCCCCGGGTGACGCTCGAGAATGCCCCAGGCGAACAGATCGACGAACGGATCGAGGAACTGCTCGATGAACATCTTGACGTGGAGGAAGGTCGCGCCCGGACTGCCCTTGTATTTGTCGAACGCGTTGGTGACGCTCGGGAATACGGTGACGTGGAACGACAGGATGGTGTTGCTCGATTCGAGCAAGTCCCACAGCGGCTCCCAGCGCGCATCCTCGAGCCGTGGCTCGGCCGTCGCGATCTGAAGGTTGGCCTGGCGGAAGCCGCCAAGCGCGATGATATGCTGCAGCTCCTTGACCGCCGCTTCGGGGAACGCCGGCAGCATCGGCACGCCGATCAGCCGGTCGGGCGCAGCGGCGCAAAAGTCCTTGAGCCACGCGTTATACGCTGCGTAGCAGGCGTCGCGCAGTTCCGGATCGTCGATGTCGATCGACGTCACCGGCCCGAAGATCACATGCGCCCAGACGCCGTCGCGATCCATGTCGGCGAGCCGCAACTCGGCGACGGCCGGGCGGCGCTCGGTCTGGTCGACGACTCCGCCGCGGTCGAGGGCAGTGAAGATCGGCTTGGGCCCGGCGAACCCGCCCGCCTGGCCAGACCACGAGCCCCAGGACTTTCCCTCGCACGTCCAGGTCATCCGGCCGTCGATTTCCTCGACCTTCGGTCCGCGCGCGCGGAGATGGTCGGGCAGGTAGTTCTGCCACAGATCGGGCGGGAGCTGATTCAGATCGAGGTGATCGTCACAGGAAATCAGCGGATGGTCGATCATGCGAGACTCTCCTTCGCCCTCAGGCGGTGGCGGCGACGGCGGGCGGATCGATGGCGCAGCGCTCCTCGCCATATTCATTGATTGTCGTGCGGCGCAGGTCGCGTTTGTGCACGAGGTAGTCAAAGTCGGTGGCCCGATGCAGCGTGCAGCGATTGTCCCAGATCACCAGGTCACCCTGCCGCCATTTGTGGCGATAGATGAAGTGCGGCTGGCTGGCGAAGGCGATCAACTGATCGATCAACGCCTGAGCTTCGGAATCGTCCATGCCGAGAATGCGATAGGCGTGCGAGCCGATGTAGAGCGCCTTGCGCCCCGAGGCGCTCACTCGCACCAGCGGATGCTGCGCCGGCGGCATCATCTCGCGGATGCGCTGCGTCTGTTCGGGCGTCGCGCCGCCCTTCTCGCGCGAATGGGCAAAACTATGCTCGGCGACTTTGCCGTCGATCCTGTCCTTCAATTGCTGCGGCAGCGCTTCGTACACCGCCCGCGCGTCGACGAATTCGGTCTCGCCCTTCACCGGCGTGACGATATGGCCGAGCAACAATGACCATTTGGTCGGCAAGTCGTTGAACGAGCTGTCCGAATGGAAGATCTCATTGCCTTTGGCGAACTTGTGCCGCAGCGACTCCGCCGGCGCGATCTCACCATTCTCATCGAGATTCGAGGCGTCGTAGAGCTCGGGTCGGAAGCGGCGAATCGTGCTGCGCGACTTGCCCGGATCACCCGCCATGGCAAAGCCCGGCGGCAGCTCGAGCGGACCGAATGCGCGGCTGAAGCGGATATGCTCGTCGTCGCCGATATGGCCCTGGTCGCGTACCACCAGGACGGCGTGCTCGCGCATTGCATCCTCGACCGTGTCGATCAGGGCCGGGTCCGGTGCGATTGCCAGATCCGCACCGATCAACTCGGCAGCAAACATCGGATGCAGCGGACGAATTTCCATCGTTCCTCGCTCTCCCACCATGCGCCCGCCGAACCCTTGATTGCGCGTTGCTATTAATTAGCAATCTAATCGTACCGTGGGACGGGTCAATCCGGAATCGACCGTAGGGTCGTGGCGGCGCGCAGTTCGAACACGGCTGCGACGAAGTCGTCCGGCGCTTCGGCTGCCGGATCATGCCCCGCTCCCTGCGCTCGGCGTATGCCCAGGAGATGGGTAAAGCGGTCATGGCCGCCAAGGCTCCCGCCGCTCAACGCGCCGTCGCCGGTGAGGACGAAGCTCGGCACTGCGATCGGGCCGGGCGGAAGCAAGGCAGCATCGAGCGCAGCGTAGCGCGGATCGCCGGGCGCGGCGCCGATGCGGTGCGCATAGCTATGGTGCGCGACTGCCGCGAAATCAGGGTTGGCGAAACTCTGGGCAGTCGCGGCGAACAACGCTTCGTCGACCGACGGCGACCATTGCCTGCGCAGGTAAAGGCAGATGTCGCGCGGCGTCTCGGCGAGCGCGCGGCGGCCGCGTTCGGACGCCAGATAATATTGGTGCCAGAGCCGTTGCTCGATCGCCCCCGATGCGGGCCGCGTCGGGTCGGTGAGATCCTGGACGAGATAGCCGCCGACGGCGAGCAGCCCCCGTACGCGCTCGGGCCAAAGCAAAGCCAGGATGCAAGCTGCTCGCCCGCCCCAATCGAACCCGACGACCAGCGCGCGATCGATCTGCATGGCGTCGAGCAAGGCGCGAGCATCGTCGGCGAGCGCAGTCTGCTGGCCCGAACGCATCGTCGCGGCCGAACGGAAGCGAGTCGGCCCGAATCCGCGCAAATAGGGCACGATCACGCACATGCCGGCTTCGGCCAGCCGGGGCGCAACGCGGTCGAACGATCGCGGGTCGAACGGAAAGCCGTGAAGTAGCAGGATCGCATCGCCATCCGGCGCACCCCACCGCTCGACGGCAATGTCGAGCAGATCGGTCGCGACGGTCAGTCGCTCGGGGCCCATTGCTCAGGCGCTGACGGGGACGCGCAGAAATTCGGAGATCGTCTCGCCGGTCCGCGTGGCGAGCGCTTCGACTGCCTCGCGGCTCGCCCAGGCGGCGTGCGGCGTGACGATCACGTTCGACCGGCGCGCCAGCCGCAGGATCGGCGCGTCGGCCGGCGGCGGCTCGATCGGTGCGACGTCGAGGCCGGCACCGCCGACTTGCCCGCTGTCGAGCGCGGCCTCGAGCGCGGTCTCGTCGATCAATGCACCGCGCGCGGTGTTGATGAGGAATGCGCCAGGCTTGAGCCAGCCCAGCGTCTCGGCGTCGAGCAAATGGCGCGTTTCGGCGGTGAGCGGGCAATGGAGGCTGAGGACGTCGCTGGTCGCGAGTACGTCGCGGAACGCGAGCTTGCCGTCGCTTGGTTCAGCGCCTTTGCGCGCGGCAAACACCACCTCCATGCCAAGCGCGCGGGCACGCTCGGCGACCTGTTGCGCGATCGCACCGCTACCAACCAGCCCCAGCCGCAACGACGACAGATCGCGGATCGGCGCCGCGAACACCACGAACTGCCCACCGTTGCTCCAGCGCCCGTCGAGCGCCGATTCGCGGTGCTGGATGAGGCCACGTACCAACGCGAGGAGCAGCATCATGACATGCTCGGCAACCGACACACCGGCATAGCCGACGACATTTCGCACCCGGATCCCGAGTTGCTGCGAGGCGGCAGTGTCGACGACATCGGTGCCGGTGGCCGTGACTGCGATCAGCTTGAGGTCGGGCAGTTGTGCCAGCGTCGCCGCGTCGAGCTTTACCTTGTTGATCACCGCGACCGACGCGCCCGCGAGCCGCGACACGACGTCGGCGGGATCGGTGCGGGAATGCTCGACCCAGCGATGCGGCGCGGCGGGCCGCGGAATCGGCACGCCCCCCATGGTATCGCCGTCGAGATGCACGATCAGCGGCGGTTCGCCCGGCATGCGGTCCGCTCAGTCGAAACTATGGTCGGTCAGGCGCGCGAGCAGCTTGCCCAGGTTTTCGCTGACGCTGTCGAGTTCGTCGTCGGCCATCTCCTCGAGCACCTGGTGACGGAACGCGTCCGCGATCGTGGTGATCTCGGCGAGTGCTTTGCGGCCGGCCGGTGTCAGCTGAATCAGCTTCGTGCGGCGATCCGAGGGATCGGCGAGCCGCAGGACCAGCCCTTCGCTTTCGAGCGTGTCGAGCATGCGCGTGAGCGTGGGGCCCTCGATACCGATGCGCTTGGCGATCGCGGTCTGGGGACTGAGCTTGGGCAGCGCAGAAATCGCCGACAATGCTTCCATCCGCGCGGTCCCGTGACCGAGGGGACGAAGCCTGTCGTCGAGCAACGCACGATATCGGCGCGCCACCAGCACGCTGCGGACGGCGAAGTTGAATTCGCGGTTGCGCCGTTCGGTCTTGGCATCGACCTTCGGCGCCTGGTCAACTTCGATTTTTGCGATCGAAGGCTTCGGCAATCTGGTCCCTCCCCTATGGAACGGCAAATGTCATCGGCGGCTTTTCGGCCACATGTCAACGAGCATTTGCTTGCGGTCCCTCATCCCGGCGCTTTCAGGAAATGACGAAGTTCGTTTCCTGCCCGGAAAGGCGCTTTCGCGCGAGCCGTTCCTTATCGTCCACGCAACCTTTCCGGTTGCTTAAGGAAGAGGCCTGCACGCGCGCGGGGAATGCGGCGGCAGGCCTCCAGGCCGGGGGTGACGAGGGTCGACCCCCTGCCCGATCGCTTCATTCGTAGCGCAGCGCGAACACGGGATTGGTCCGCGCCACACGCCAGGCATGCGCGGCGATCGTCGCAACGGCGATTGCCAACGCGAGCAGGCCCGCGACCACGAACGGCACCGGCGTCAGCGCCATGCGCACGTCGAACTGGTTGAGCCAGTCGCGCATCGCCCACCACGCCAACGGCCAGGCGATGAGATTCGCGATCAGCACCGGCCGGCTGAACTGCCACACCAGCAAACGCACGATATCGTGCGTGTTCGCGCCGAGCACTTTGCGGATCCCGATTTCCTTGGTCCGGCGCTCGGCAGTGAAGGCGGCGAGACCGAACAGGCCGAGGCATCCGATCACCACGGCAAGGATCGCGAACATGCCGAACAGCTGCGCCCGCGTCTCGTCCTGCTTGTAGATGTCGTGGACGATGTCGGTGACGAACCGCGCGGAAAACGGTGCCGTCGGCACCATCCGCTTCCAGATCGCCTCCACGCGATCGCGCATCGCCGTCGGGCTCCCTTCGAAGCGGACGAGCAGCTGATTGAAGCCGGTGCGCTGGTAATAATAGAGGATCGGCTGCAGCGGCTGGCGGACGCTGCGATACCGCACGTCGCTGACCACGCCGACGATGGTGCCAGGCACCTCGCCGCCGGCTTCCTGGACCGTGACGCCTGCCTGCATCGGCTTGCCGATCGCACTCTGCGGCGTGGGGAAGCCGAGCCGCTTCGCGGCACTTTCCGACAACACATAGTTGACGCCGCGCGCGACCAGCGCCTTTTCGGCGGCGATGTCGACCGGGGTCGGCGTCCACGCGTCGTCGAGCGCGATCGAATCCGATACGTTGCGTCCCGCGATCACGCGCATTCCCAGCGCGGGCACCACACCGGGATCGATTCCATAGACGCCGAGATTGATCGGCTCGGGCATGCCCGGCCGCTGGACATCGGTCATCGAATTGTTGCCGGGATTGACTGCGATATTGGTGAGCCCGACCGCCGTGACGCCGGGCACGCGGCGCACTTCGTCCTCGATCGTCTTGGCGACGCGTTCGGCATCGGGCGCGCCCAATCCATAGACCTGCATCAGCCCGTCGCGCTTGTAGCCGGCGTCCATCGTGCGTTCGTAGATCGTCTGGCCATAGACCACGGCGGTGCACACGATCAGTCCGATTGACACCGCGAACTGACCGATCACCAGCAGATTGCGTAGCCGGCCATTGCCTTCGGCGTCCGCGCCGGACTTGTTCGCCTTGAGCACGCGCGCCGGCTGGAACCGCGAGAGATAAAAAGCAGGGTACAAACCGCCGGCGAGTCCGACCAACACCGCAAGTCCGATCACCGGAAGCAGGATTCCGCCCGTCCCGACGTAATGGATATCCATCGTCGCATTGAGAAAATTGTTCAGCGGTGGCAGCGCGAGTTCGGTCAGCGCGAGCGCGATCAGCGTCGCGATCGCCGAGACCAGGATCGATTCGCCGAGGAACTGGAGGATCAGTTGGCGCCGCGTTGCGCCGAGCACTTTGCGCAGGGCTACTTCGCGCGCCCGCTGCGATGCGCGCGCGGTCGCGAGATTGGTGAAGTTAATGCACGCCATGGCGAGGATCATCAGCGCGACGACGGCGAACGTCAGGATCGTGCGTCTATCGCTGCCGACCGTGAGCGCCGCATTTTGGCCCTCCCCGAGATGCACGTCGCGGACGTTGACGAGGTGCCAATCCTGATAATCGCCCGGATTGGACTTGGTGCCCTGCCCCGGATCATCGGGAATGTTGCGCTTTTCCCACGCCGGGAACTGATCGGTGATCGTCTTCGGATCGGTGCCCGGCTTCAGCCGGACATAGATCGGCCCATTCTGATTGTTCCACGACGCGAGGCTTCTCGCATCGAACAGTGAAGTCGGCTGGAATCGGGCGACCAGCGACATCTTGAGATGCGTGTTCTTGGGCAGGTCCTTGAACACTCCGGTGACGCGATAATCCTCCTTGAGCTTTCCGAACGCGAGCGTGAGCGTCTGGCCCATCGGATCCTGGTCGCCGAACATCTTCTTCGCGTCGCTCTCGTTCAGCACCACGGCGTGCGGATCGTCGAGTGCGTGGAGCGGATTCCCCTTCACGAACGGAAGCCGCACCACGTCGAACGGATTGGTGTCCACCACCGTTGCCTGGTCGGGCGTATAGGGCTGCCCATTGCGGATGACCGTCATGCCGGGCGTGGTGAACCACACGATCTTCTCGACCTGCGGAAAATCCTTCTTCAGCGCCTGGCCCGAGGCATAGCTCGTCACCTGGAGCTTCATTTCCTCGTTGCCGCGATCGGTCGCCTTGTACCAATCCTGCAGCTGATAGGTGTTCTCCGCGTTGGGCAGCCAGCTGTCGTAGCTGAACTCGTAGCGGACATAGGTCAGGATCAGCAGGCAGGCGGCGATGCCGAGCGACAGCCCAAAGATGTTGATGAAGGCATAGACCTTGTTTTTCGCCAGCGCGCGAAGGCCGACCGTCACATAATTGCGCCACATGGGGCTTCCTCCTTGAATCCTGGCCTGACGCTCACGCGGCGCGGCGGCGTTCCTGCAGGATGCGGCCGTCGAGCATGTTTACGACGCGGCTCGCGTAATCGGCATGCGCCGGCGAGTGCGTGACCATCACGATCGTCGCGCCTTCCGCATTGAGCTGTTGGAGCATCCGCATCACTTCCTCGCCATGATGCGTGTCGAGGTTGCCCGTCGGTTCGTCGGCAAGGATCAGTCGCGGCTCGGCCACGAGCGCGCGCGCCACCGCGACGCGCTGCTGCTGGCCCCCCGACAGCTGGCTCGGCCGGTGCCGCCCGCGATGCGCGATGCCGACGCGGTCCATCACGACGTCGACGCGCCGCTTGCGTTCGCCGGCCGGCACCTTGTGATACAGCAGCGCTAGCTCGATGTTGTCGCGCACGGTCAATTCGTCGACCAGGTTGAAGCTCTGAAAGATGAAGCCGATGTTCGCCTTGCGCACTTCGGCGAGCTGGCTCTCGCTCAGCCCCGCAACTTCCTTGCCGTCGAACTGGTACGAGCCGCTCGACGGGCTGTCGAGCATACCCATCAGATTGAGCAACGTCGATTTGCCGCATCCCGACGGCCCCATGATTGCGACGAACTCGCCTTGCGCGATATCGAGGTCGATCGCATCGAGCGCACTCGTCTGAACCGTATCGGTTCGATATACGCGTGACAATTCGCGCATGTGGATCATGATACTTCCTTTCACGAACGGAGGTCGAGCCGGCTCTTGTCGGTGAAGCCGGTGTAGGGGGAGGTGATCACCTTCTCGCCGGGAGTTAGCCCGTCGAGCACTTCGATCGTTTCGCTGTTGCGGCGGCCGAGGCGGACATTACGCTTGATCGCGCTGCGGCCGTTCGGCGCGACGACGAACACCCAGCTGCCGCCAGTGTCGTTGTAGAAGGCGCCGTTCGGCACCAGCACGGCCGGCGTGGGATCGCCGAGCGTCAGCCGCGACTGCAGCGTCTGGCCCCGCTGAACCTGGCGGGGCTCTTCACCGACGAACTGCAGGTCGATCTGGAACTGGCCGTTCTGCACCTGCGGATAGAGTTTGGTGACGCGAACGGTGAACTGCTTGCCGCTCCAGTCGAGCGTCGCCCGCTGGCCGATCGCGACGCGGCCTAGATAGAATTCGTCGACGCCGGCCTGAAGCTTGTTGTGCCCCGGGCTGTCGATCTGGCCGATGCGTTCGCCGCGATTGAGCGACTGGCCGACCTGGATCGTAAACCCCGAAAGCTGGCCGGCGACCGGCGCGCGCAGATTGAGCGCGTCGAGATTGGCCCGCGCGATAGCGAGGCTCGATTGCAGCGAGTTGACCGATTCGCGCAGCTTGGCGAGCTGACTATTCTGCAGCCTGCGATCGGTTTCCTGCGTGCGGCGGAACAGTTCGGCGCGGCGCACCTCATAGTCATATTGATCGCTGGTGTCGGCGAACTGCTTGCGCGGCACAAAGCCGCGCTCGGCCAGCCTGGCTTCGAGATCGCGCTGGCGCTTGGCCTTTTGCGCGGCGAGCTTCGAATCGAGCAGCGCGCGCTCGTCGGCCATCTGAGTCTGCGCGAGCGCGAGCTCCTGGCTGCGCATCGCGTTGATCTGTTGTTCGACTTCGGCCTGGTCGCGCAACGTCGAGAGCTGGAGATCAGCGTTCGAAAGCACCGCGATCATCTGGCCTTTGGCAACCGTCGCGCCGTCCTCGACCAGCATGCGCTCGACGCGCCCGCCCTCGACGGCATCGATATAGACCGTGAGCAGCGGCGTAACCTTGGCACGCAGCGGAATGAAATCGTTGAAATTGCCCTGGCTGACTTGCGAGATCGTGACGTGGTCGGCCGCGATGGTTTCGCTCGATCCGCTCGGCGCGAACCACCAGAACAGCAGCGCGAGCAGCGCGATGCCAATCGCGCCGCCACCCCATTTGACGCGTGGCGAGAGCCGCTTGCGCTCGATCACCTGGTCCATCCCTACGCCGCTCGACGGCCGGTCGGACACGCTTTCCTGTTTCATACGGACGACGCTCATGTTCGGGGATGGAGCAATGACTGTGCCAAGTGCCGTGTGAGGAGGGAATGGGCAGCTGACCAGCCGGACTGTCCGATTCCGAACATAAGCTGTTCGATCGCGGACGCCGGGCGCCACAAACACGCCATCATCCCGGCCTTGGGCCGGGATCCACCCGGAGACGCGCGCAGGACAGGAAATCGCAGGACGTCGCTCTTGGCACGGTGGATCCCGGCCTAGGGGCCATAGGCGCCAACTTTGAGGGACTTACCGGCACAATCCTACTCTTCGTCATTCCCGCGAAAGCGGGAACCCAGGGCCACACGCGACGTCCTCTGCCACCCTGGGTCCCCGCTTTCGCGGGGATGACGCGGTGGGGAGAGGGTAAATTGGCGCATATGGGCCCAGGGCCGGGATGACTGTGGGACTAATGAGAACGACCCTGGCACGCATTTTGATTGTCCGGTTCCGCACAGTGACTGTACGGGGATGGACAGGATGGGAGCGCCTGAGTTCGACTTCTGCGTCGTGATCGACGACGACGAGGACATCCTCGTCGCCGCGCGGTTGCTGCTGCGAAACCTGTTCGCCGAAATCGCGACCTTCCGGGCGCCGGAAGACGCGCTGCCGGTGATCCAGGCGCGCCGGCCCGACGCCGTGCTGCTCGACGCCAATTTCGCGCGCGGCGCGACCAATGCCGCCGAAGGACTTGCGTGGCTGGGCAAGCTGCTCGCGGTAGATCCCGACATGGTCGTCGTGATGATCACTGCCCATGGCGGCGTGCAGGTCGCCGTCAATGCGATGAAGCACGGCGCAACCGACTTCGTGTCGAAGCCCTGGTCGAACGAAAGGCTGCTCGCGACGGTGCGCACTGCCGCGACGTTGCGGCGCTCGCGCGGCGCCGTCAGCACCGAGCGCGCCAAAGTGGCGGCGCTCGCGCAGCCGGTCAGTGGTGAGACGCCGCTGCTGGGCGACTCGCCGGGGATGGCGCGCGTGCACTCGCTGGTCGCGCGCGCCGGCCCCACCGACGCCAATGTGCTGATCCTTGGCGAGAACGGCACGGGCAAGGAATTGGTGGCGCGCGCGCTGCATCAAGCATCGCTGCGGGCAGAGCGCGTGATGGTGACGGTCGACTTGGGCGCCGTCGCCGAAACCCTGCTCGATTCCGAGCTGTTCGGCCATGTGAAGGGCGCGTTCACCGATGCCCGCGCCGACCGCGTCGGCCGGATCCAGGCAGCCGACGGCGGTACTCTGTTCCTCGACGAGATCGGCAACCTGCCGCTACACCTGCAGCCGAAGCTACTCACCGTGCTCGAGCAGCGCCAAGTGACTCCGGTCGGCGCGAACCGGCCGGTACCGGTTAACATCCGCGTGATCGCCGCGACCAATCTGAGCCCCGAACGACTACGCGACGAGCGCCATTTCCGCCAGGACCTGCTGTTCCGGCTCAACACCGTTGAAATCGAGTTGCCGCCGCTGCGCGAACGCCGCGAGGACATCGCCGCGCTCGTCGACCATTATCTCGCGCTCTACGCCCGGCGCTATGACCGTCCCGTCCCCTCACTGAGCGACGCCGCGCGCGCTGCGCTGGTAGCGCACGACTGGCCGGGGAACGTCCGTGCGTTGCGCCATGCCATCGAGCGCGCCGTGATTCTCTCGAGCGGCGGCCCCTTGGTACCCGACGATTTCCCGCTCGGACCGTCGCGGCCGCGGATCTCGCCCGAGGCGATCGTCGCGCCCGGCGCGATCGCCGACCTCAATCTCGACCGCGCCGAGCGCCGGCTGGTCGAAGAGGCGCTCCGCAAGCACGGCTACAACATCTCGCTCGCAGCCGCCGAACTCGGCCTGTCGCGCGCCGCCCTCTATCGCCGCATGGAGAAACATGGGCTTTGACCGGCGCTTCACGCTCGGGCTGTTCGCCTGCATCCTGGCGCTGATCCTCGCGCTGGCGGGGACGGCGGCAGTGTTCAGTGCGCCGGGGTTCGCGGCGGCACGTATCGTCGCGCTGGCGCTGGTCGGCGCGATGGTGTGGGCGCTGTGGGCACATGTCACGCGCACGAATATCGCGATCGCGCGGTTCGTCGACGCACTCCATTTCGGCGACACCGCGATACGGTTCGAAAGTGCCGAGGGCGCCGGCTTCGCACGGCTCGGCCGCGCACTCGACCAAGCGATGGACCGCGTGCGCGAACGCCACGAAGCGGCCAGCGGCGAGCTCCGCTTCCTCGAAGCGCTGGTCGATGACATGCCCGTCGCACTGCTCACGATCGATGAGGATGGGCAGGTGACCACCGCGAACAAGGCGGCGCGCCGCCTGTTCCGCGATGCGCCGGGCACGCATGCGAGCGATTTCGCTAGCTACGGCTCCACCTTCGCCAAAAGGCTCGCCGAGGGCGGGCCCGGCGAGGAACTGCTGATGCTCGCGATCGACGGACGCACGCAGAACGCACTCGTCCGCGCCGGCACGCTCGAGCGGCTGGGACGCCGCACGCGCGCGGTCACCGTCCAGCCGATCCAGGGCACGATCGACGCCGTCGAAATGGCGACGCAGACCGATCTGGTGCGCGTGTTGACGCACGAAATCCTCAATTCGCTCACGCCGGTGACCTCGCTCGCCGGCACCGCCGCGTCGCTGCTCGACGACCCGGACCTCGCCGCCGATCCGCGCGTCGCCGATGCGCGGACCGCCGTCACTACGCTTGCGCGCCGCGCCGAGGGTCTCGGCCATTTCATCGAAGCCTATCGCGCCGTCGCCCGGCCGCCCGAGGTCAAGCGCCAGCGGTTTGCCGCGCGGCCCTGGGCAGACGAGCTCGCGCGCCTGTTCGCTGCCGAAGGTCAGGAGGTAGCGCTCGCGTTGTCGGTGGTACCCGCAAGTCTCGCGCTCGACGCCGATCCCGACCTGCTTGCCCAGGTCGTAATCAACTTGCTGCACAATGCCGCGCAGGCAATGGACGGAAAGGTCGTGAATCCCCGCATCGCGCTGCGGCTCGAGGCGCAGGGCGACAGCGTCTCCATCGAAGTCGAGGACAATGGGCCCGGGGTGCCGTCGTCGCTGCGCCAGGATGTGTTCCTGCCCTTCTTCACCACGCGCGCGACCGGTACCGGTGTCGGGCTCAACCTGGCGCGCCAGATCGTGGTCGCGCATGGCGGAACGATCGACATCACCGATGGGGCGGAAGGCGGCGCGCGATTTCGGATCCGGATTTGATCGGGGCCTGTTCCCGTCCCTGCAAGGGAGGGGCTAGGGGTGGGGGCAGGTAAGCGCACTTCTCAGACCTGAGGATTGGCTGACGCCGACCCACCCCCAACCCCCTCCCTTGCAGGGAGGGGGCTAAGCCGCCGGATCGATTAGCACCTTGCACTGGTGCGTGCGCCGGCGCAGCGCCTCGAACCCTTCGGGCACTGCATCCAGCCCGATCGTATCGGTCACCAGCATCCGCGGTTCCGCCGCGCCCGAGTCGAGCGCGTCGAGCGCTGCCTCAAATTCGCCGCGTGTGAAGAACGCCGACGTCACCAGCGTGATTTCCTTCGACAGCATCGCGAAGCTGTTGAACGTGTCGGGTCGCGTGCACAGTCCCAGCAGCACGATCGTGCCGCGTCCGCGGACCTGATCGACCGCCTGCGCAATCAGCCCGGGAATGCCGACGCATTCGAACACGATATCGGCCTTTCCGCCGAGCGCGCGGTCGCTGCCGCCGATCGGGTCGTCGGGCGTGACGACGAACGCCCCTGCCCCCATTGCCAGCGCGCGGTCCTGCTGGTGCGCGGCGACATCCTGGACCACGACCCGTCCCGCCCCCAGCCGCCGCGCCCAGAAGGCGACGGCGAGGCCGATCGGTCCCGCCCCCAGGATCAGCACCTTGTCGCCAGGCTTGAGCCCAGACCGCGCGACGCCATGCAGCGCCACTGCAAGCGGCTCGACGATCGCGCCGTCGGCGAGGCTGGCCGACTTGGGAAGCTTGATGCACTGGTTCGGCCTGGTCTTTGCGAATTCGGCGTAGCCGCCGCCCTGCAGCCCGAAGCTCGCGCACCACGCCGGCTCGCCCGCCAGGCAGCTCGCGCAACGCCCGCAGCTAGCGAGCGGAATTACCGAGACCAAGTCGCCAAGCGCCAGTCCCTCTGCATCGCGGCCGAGCGCAACGATTTCGCCGGCGAACTCGTGACCGAGCACATCGCCGGGCTTGATGCCGTAGGCGGGATCCTCGGTCATGTGCAGGTCCGACCCGCAGATGCCGCAGCGGCCGACGCGCACCACGACTTCGCCGTCGCCCGGCGTGGGGTCGGCAAGCTCGGCAATCGCCAGCGGCTGGTGCAGGCCCTGGCAAACGGCCGCCTTCATGCGGCCGCTCCGTCGAGCGGCTTGACCGGGCCCAGCGCCATGCCGCCGTCGATCAGCAGATGCGCGCCGGTCATGTAGCTCGACGCATCCGACGCGAGATACAGTGCGAGCGGCTTGATCTGATAGGTCTCGGCGACCGCACCGACCGGCACCAGCGCGTCCCACGCCTGGCGCGCGACCGGATCCTTCTTGAGCCACCCGCCGCCGATGTTGGTGACGAATGGGCCCGGCGCGATCGCATTGACGCGGATGCCATGGGCGGCGAGTTCGAACGCCGTGTGGCGCACCATGTGCGCGACGCCCGCCTTCGCCGCCATATAGGGCATGCCGACGATCGCTTCGCATATCACCGCCGCGTTCGACGACGTGGCGATGATCGCACCCTTTTTGCGCGGCTTCATCAGCCGCGCCGCCTCGCGGATAGTGTGATAGACCCCGGTCAAGTTGATCGCGATCGTGCGATCCCACCAGGCAGGGTCGGCGGCATCGATCTGTCCCTCCGGATTACGCGCGCCCGCCGGCGTCCAGAACCCGGGGCCGGCGTCGACGCCGGCGTTTGCGAAAGCGATGTCGAGCCCGCCATAGGCGGCGGCATGTTCGTCGAACACACGCGTGATGGCTTCGCGATCCGTCACGTCGAGCTTCGCCGCGCGCGCCGCGAACCCTTCGCCGCGCAGCCGCGCCGCTTCGCGCTCGGCGCCGTCGGCGTCGACATCGGTCAGCGTGACTTTGGCGCCCGCCTCTGCCATCGCCTCGGCATAGGCAAGGCCGAGCCCGGACGCCGCGCCGGTGACCAGCGCGGAGCGCCCGGCAATGTCGAATTGGGCAAGCGTCGGCGTCATCGGCATCCCTCCCGTGATTGCCCGGTTTCTCCCGGGCTCGTGAGGGGCTTAGCGCCTGCGCCGCCGTCCTCCAAGACGTTCGCGCGCTATCCATTTGCGACCGTCGCGCGCAGGTTTACCGCAATAACAGGGAAAATACCGCGAAAACGGGCCAAGAACAGGGCATTCTTGCCTCAGCCGTGCCCGCCGCCCCGCATATTATTATGACAATTCAATATTTTGAATAGGGTCTTCGGCACTTTCCTGTTCCTGGCCGGAACAGGGCGACCGAGCGCGCCGAGCAGGGCTCGGCCGCGCGAGAGCAGGCGCGGCAACGCGGCGCGATTCAGCTCTTCAATCGCTCGCGCACGTTGCTCCAGTGCCGCGGACCGACACGCACTGCCGCCCCCGAATTGAGCACCAGCGCCATGTGCCGACCCACTGCGTTGATCTGGCGCACCGCGCTGGGCCGCACAAACGCCGAACGGTGCACGCGCATCATCTTCATCGGGTCGAGGCCATCCTCGAGCGCCGCCATGGTCACGCGGATCATGTGGCTGCGTTCGCCGGTGTGCAGCAGGGCATAGTCCTTCGCGGCCTCGATCCACTCGATCGTGTCGACCGGCACGCGGATCTGGCCGCGCGAAGTCGGGATCCAGAACTCGTCCTGGAATTCGCCCGGCGCGGGCAGCCGCCCTTCGCTTTCGAGATCGTCGTCCTCGTCGTCGATTGCGGCCGCCGCCGGCGCGACCGACTGCGGCTCGGCGGCAATCCGCCGCAATACCGAACGCACGCGCGCGAGCAGTTCGCGCGGCTCGAACGGCTTCATCATGTAATCGTCCGCGCCGAGCTCGAGCCCGACGACTCGATCGATCACGTCACGCCGCGCCGTCAGCATGATGATCCCGAGATTGCCGTACGACGCGCGCAGCCGGCGGGCGATGCTGAATCCGTCCTCGATGGGCATGGTGACGTCGAGCACGACGAGCGCAGGCGTGCGCCGCGCGAGGATCGCGTCGAGCGCGCCGCCGCCATTGGCTTCATCGACTTCGAGGCCCTGCTCGCGAAGATATTCGGCGGTGGGTTCGCGCAGATCGTCTTCGTCGTCTACCAGGACGATATAGCTTTCGGCGGGGGTAGTCATGCCAGGTCCATCTGTTCGAGGAAGCGGTGGACGGCATCGGGCATGAACGGCTTCTCGAGCACGGGGCGCTTGGCCTCGCTCAGGAAGCGTTCGGCGGCGATGCCGAGCGTGTCGCCGGTCGCGAACGCGACACGGTCGAGAAGATCGGGGCGTTGCGCGGCGATCCAGGCGTGGAGTTGCGGACCGTCGACGTCGGGCATGCGCAAATCGCTGACGATCAGGTCGAAGCTGCCCGAGACCAGCTTCGACTGCGCCGCCGCCCCGCCCACTGCGATTTCGCAGGTGAAGCCTTCGAGCGACAGGAAGTCGGCGAGCGATTCGGCAATTTCCTGCTCGTCGTCGACTACCAGAGCGCGCCGCGCGGGCGCAGGCGCTGCCGGCAGTTCGGACCCGCCGGCGGTGCCCAGCGTCAAGTCTTCGCTGATCGGCAGCGTCAACCGAAAACATGCGCCGACGGCAGTCGGCACCAGCTCGAGCCGCCCGCCATGCGCCTCGGCAAGCCCCTGCGAGAAGGATAGGCCGACGCCGGTCCCCTGCCCTTGCGGCTTGGTGGTGTAAAAGGGTTCGAAGATGCGCCGCCGTGCCTCCTCGGGTACGCCGGGCCCAGTGTCGGCGACTTCGAACACCACCGTGCGGTGGTCGGCGCCGAGCGCCGTGCGCAGCGTGAGCACGCGCTCCGGCGAGCCCGCTTCGACCATCGCCTGCTGTGCATTGACGATCAGGTTGATGATCACCTGGTGGAGCTGGTCCGAATCCGCCGCGATCAGCGGCAGCCTGGGCGCGAGTTCGTGGAGCGTGGTGATGCCGTCGGTCTTGAGGCCATAAGCGGCGAGTTCGTGCGCCGCCACTGCGACGGCGTTGAGGTCGACGGCGGCACGCTCGGGCCGCTTCTGGCGCGCCATCGCCAGGAAGGTCTGCACGATGCGCGCGCAACGATCGGCCGCCTTGCGGATCTTCTGCGCCCGCTCGGCGAGTTCGCTGCCCTTGGCCTGGCGCTCCATCATCACTGCCTGGGCGACGACGATGGACAGGGGATTGTTGAGCTCGTGGCTGACGCCCGCGAGCAGCGAACCGAGCGCGGAGATCTTCTCGGACTGGTAGAGCGCCTCGCGCGAGCGGGCCAGCGCCGCTTCCGCGCGACGGCGCTCGGTGAGGTCGACAGCGAAACCGGCGGTGCGCGCATGGCCGTTGCCGGGAATCGGAAACGCCATCGTCAGGATCGAATCATAGCGGCCACCGCCGAGGCCGAGGTCGACTTCGGCCGTCACCACATCGCCACGGAGCGCACGCTCGCCCATTGCGTGGAGCCGCGCGGCGACATCGGGTTCGAACATGTCGCTGGCAAGCTGTCCGGTCAGTTCCTCGATCGGTCGGCCCATCGCGCGCGCGAATTCGGGATTGATGCGGATATACCGGCCCTCGGCATCCTTGAGGTACATCACCACCGGGGCGTGTTCCATGAATGCCGCAAGCTGCGCCTCGCTTTCGGCGAGACGTTCCTCGGACTTGGCGCGCTCGAGCACGGTCAGCGTGCGGTCGGCGACTTCGCGCATCACTTCGATTTCGGTGTCGGTCCAATGGCGCGGCACGATGTGCTGCGCCGACAGCACGGCGACCAGCTTGCCCGAGCGCACCATGGGCAGCGTGAGCACCGCCGCGACGCCGACGCTGGTGTAGAGCTCACGCGTATCGTCGAACCGCGGATCCTTGACGATATCGTCGACACGCAACGCCTCGCCAGTGAAATGCGCGGCCATCACTTTCTCGCCGATCGCGGCGACGGGGAATACCTGGCCGAACAGGCTTCCGGTATCCTGATGGCGCTCCTGCAACACGACCAGCGCGTCACCTTCGGCATTCATCTCGGCATAATTGACTCGCGAGACGTCGAGCAGCGCGCCGAGCTGTTCGAGCGTCGACGCGAGGATGGTGTGCGGATTGCTTTCGTTGCGGATGCTGTCGTTCCACTGGATCAGGAAAGACTGCACCTGCTCGCGCGCCTTGAGCGCCCGCTCGGCGCGCGCCAGTTCGAGGATCGTCCAGGTGCGTTCGGCGACGTCGCGTAGCAATTGTATTTCGGATTCCTGCCAGACGCGCGGCGAGGCCTGCTGCACCGAGAGCACGGCGCGTACCTGATCGTTGCTTACCAACGGGATCGCGAGGAACGCCTGCGCATCGACGGCGAGATAGCGCTCGCGGGCGGAGGCGTCGAAACGCTCATCCTCCAGCACGTCCTCGACGATCACGATACGGCCCGCGAGATGGTCCTGGTGGATGCCGTCGCTGACGCCCTTGCGATCCTCCGGCCGGCTGTGCGCGGGACCGACCGCACACCATTCCCACAGCACCTGGAAACGGCCGCTGGGTGCATCGCATTCGGCAAAATTCGCGCGCGATGTGCCAAGATGCTGGCCGAGTCGCTCGAGCGTTTCGGCCAGGACGACCTCGGGCGATGTTTCGCCCCGCAGCCGGTCGCTCCATTCGATCAGGAATTTCTGGCTGCGTTCGCGCTCCTGGAGCGCGGTCAGCGCCCGCGCCCGCTCGAGCGCGACCCAGCTGCGCTGTGCGATTTCGCGGATCAGGGCAATCTCGCGCTCGCGCCAGCGCCGCGGCGCGCGGTGCTGCACCGAGAGCGCCGAGCGCATATGCCCGTCCTCGACCAGCGGGACGCTGATGAAGGATTCGATGCCGTTGGCGACGTAAACCTGCTTCGCCGCATCCTCGAGCCGCGGGTCGTTGCGCACGTCCTCGTAACAGACCAGCTCGCCGGCGGTCCATTCGCGGTCGACCGACGCGCCGACGCTCTCGATCGAGAAATAGGCGCCGAGAATCGAATTGACGTCCGGATCGCGCCACTCGCTGGTCACCGAGAAATGGCGGCCGCCATCTTTGGTTTCGGCATTGGTGGTGCGCGTGACGCCGAGATGCTGGCCGAGCCACTCGAGCGTGATCGCGACGATCGCCTCAACCGAGGAAACGCCGCGGATCGCGTCGCTCCAGTCGATCAGGAACGCCTGGTTGCGCTCGCGCCCTCGGATCTCGCTTTCCGCCCGCGCGCGCGACACCGTCGCCCAGACTCGTTCGGCCAACTCCTCGGTGAGTTCGACGTCCTCGCGGCTCCAGTGGCGCACTTCGCCGTGGAGCAGGCTCAGTGCGGCGACCAGCCGGCCTTCCTTGACGATCGGCACGTTAATGCCCGAGCGCACGCCCAATGCGCGAGCCACGGCCGCGGCGGGGTCGTTCGGGTCGCGCTCGACCGCCCGGTTGTCGTCGACTACCCGGCTGCCATCCCAGCTATTGTTCCTGGCGAGATATTTGAAGGCAGCGCGGAAACCCTCGATGCCGCCGTCGTGCACGCGCTCGCCGTTGCACGCATGGAAGGTCGTCAGCCGGTCGGCGTTGCCGTCGGGCGCCTCGCAATAGAGCAGATGGTTGATGCCGAAATGGGCAGTGAGCGTGCTCGACAACACGGCGAGAATCTCGTCGGGATCGATCAGGTCGCGCGTACGGTCGTGGAATGCGCGGAGCACTGCCTGGCGACGATCGATCGCTTCCTTCTCGGTCAAGTCGATCTGCACGCCGCACCAGCGCACCACTGCACCGCTGCCGTCGCGCACCGGCGCCGCCTTGCTCAGGAATGGCCGGTATATGCCGTCGCGCCCACGCAGCCGCAGCTGGACCTCGGACTTGACCGCACCCTCGCGCATCGCCTGCCACAGCGACATCGCCAGCGGCAGATCATCGGGATGCACCACCTCGGTTGCATCGCCGGTCTCACCGGCAGCGCCGTCGAACATCTCATGCCACTGGGCATTGCCCCAGGCGATCGTGCCGTCGGGGTCGGTGACCCAACACAGGCCGGGTAGATTCTCGGCGAGCAGGCGGAACTGCTCTTCGCTTTCGCGCAGTTTTTCGGTGAGCCGGAGATGCTCCAGCGCGGACCACAGCCGCGAGCCGGTCTGCGCGACCAGCGAGACCTCCTCGGTGCGCCACGCGCGCGGCTGGTCGTCGCTCGCACGGAACAGTGCCACGAGCTTCCCCGCATTGACCAACGGCACGCCGATGAACGCGCGGATGCCGCTGGCCTCGAACCGCGCGGCAACCTCGGGCTCGAGGCTCGACACGCGGACATCGTCGATCGTCAGCGTGCGACCCAGACGATATTGGCTCGAAATCCATCCGTTGGGATTGAGCCTGTGCGTGCCAGCCATGCTCGCCAGGCCGGCGCGGGTCCAGTCATGGGCAATGGTGAAGGTCGCGAGGTCGTCACCCATCTCGCCGTAGCAGACGCGCGAAAGATCGAGGTGTTGGCCGATCGTGCGGCACACGGTCCGGAGGATATGGGCGGGATCGCCGGCGTCGGCGAATTGCTCCGACAGCCAGAGCTTCACCGATTCGGCCGAATCGAATGCCCCAGGCTCCGACGCCCTGGCTTCCTTGTGCAATTCGGTAATCCCCCCGTGCATGGGCCTCAATTACAACATTTTCGTCGCTTGAGGATGGGGAAGTTGGCGCCTCGGACGCGCCATCCAACATGTTCGTCGCACGTTCGTCGCAAGGGTCGAATCGCCCGCGCCGCGCGGCCCTAGGTTCCCCACATGCATACCATGCGAAGTGGCGTACAACATACTCGACTGCACGATCCCGACGACGGCGAGGCGAATTGCGATCTTACGATCGGCTGCTGCTCGTCGATGTGCCGCAATCGGCTGGGCGACGAACTGCTGGCCTTCTCACAGCAATGGCCACAAGTGAATCTCGGGATCCAGGAAATGCCGCGCGCGGCGCTGCTGCCGGCACTGCGCAGCGGTGCGCTGGGGCTTGCGGTGGTCGCGGGGCCGCTCCAGCAGGGGCTGCAGTCGCTCGAACTGTGGAGCGACGGCGTCATGGTCGCGCTTGCCGCGGATCATCCGCTCGCGGGCGAGCCGAGCGTGACTCCCGCGCAGCTGCGCGGCGAAGTCGTGCTGATGTCGCGCGAGGCGCACGGCGCCGACATGTATCGCTTTCTCTCACACTGCGTGCTGCCGTTCGGACCGCCGCTCAACGGCTTCCTCACCGACCTGAGCCAGGCGCGACTGATGGACCGGGTCGCGGCCGGCGACGGCGTTACCCTGGCCTGCGCCAGCGACGCCGAAACGGCGGAGGGTATCGTCACGCGCCCGATCGCCACGACGACCGCAATCTTTCCGGTCTATGCCTATTGGCGCGAGGGCGAGCCCGACTGGGCACTTGCCGCGCTGGTCGAGACGCTGCGCGCGCTGCGCGACTGACCGTGTCGAGCGACCCCAGCGGACGGTAACCGCTCAATCGGGACAGAAGCGCCAGGCGTGCGACCGGAGCGCATGCACTTCGGCAGTCTGGTGATAAGCGCTGAGTTCCGGTGGCTTGGGGTTGAAGAACAGGTCGCCGTCGAAGTGAATGCGCCACACGCAGCCGGTGCCGACCCGCGGAGCGCTCGGATCGGGTAAGTGGAGCCGCATGCGATCGTGCCGGAGATAATAGAGGAGCGGCGTGTATCGCCAATTGTGGATCCGCACCAGGATCGTATCGCCGGGCGACATGCGCGCGTGGATGCCCTCAGCGAACCCCTTATAGTCGCGCGGCGATGTCGGCATGCGCTTCGCCAGCTCGATGCTAGGCACGAACAACGCCAGCAGGATTGCGATGACGCCGAGCGCCACAAACCGATTCACGAACAGCCAGTCTGCGCCCGCTGCAGTCAGCAGCAGGAAATAGGGCACAAAGATCACGAAGGCGCGTGGCGCCGTCAGCGGCACGACGAACGATACCAGGAAAATACCCAGCGGCGGCGCCAGCGCGAGCAAGGGCATGAGTGTCGGTAGGCCATCCGAGCCCAGCCTCGGGCGGATGCGCGCAACGAGATCGCTGGCGGCGGCCGTCACCTTCGGAACCGCGAGCGCAAACCAGGGGAGCAGCGCCACCGCAAGCATTACGCCGCGATGGCGGTTCGTCAGCAGCGCGACTCCCAGCATCACGATCACGGAGCCCAGCGCCAATGGCAACAGGTCCAGTACCGAAAAGTCGGCGACATATTCGAGCGCCGGCCCCCCGTCTGCGGTGCGCGGCGCCTGCATGGTTCGCTTCAAGCCGAGCAGCAACAGTGGCAGCGATACGCCGAACGCTGCCAGCTGAAACCAGCGCGACGGCCCGGGTATCGGCACCGCGTCCGGATAGGCACCGTGCTGGAGCAGGAAACCGAACGAAAAATAGTCCTCGAGGAAGGCTAGAGTCGGCCTGGGCGCCTTGTCGGTGCGCGCCGCGACAACCTCCTGCGACATCATCGGCATCGCAACAAGCGCGGTGATCGCGATTACGGGTGCCAACAGTCTCGCCCGCGCCTTGTCGAGAAGCGCCCAGATCGCGTGAATCGCAAGGACCGCCCAGGCGAATTCGACCGTCATCGCACACGCCAGGATCGTCAATGCATAGGCGGGCCCGAGCCATTTGCGCTGACGCGGCCGCTGCACATATTCGAGCAGCAGACCCGTCGCGAGCAGGCCGAGAAAGCCACCCGGCGCATACATGCGTGCGGACTCGCTCCAGAAGATATGGAAACCGTGGAGCGCCAGGAATGCGGCCGCGATCAATCCGACGCGCGGACCGTAGACCAGCTTTCCGACATGATAGATCAGCGGGATCGACAGCGCGCCGAGGATCGCCTCGGGCAGCCGGATCGTGACGGCGGTGGCTCCGAAGACCTTGGTCCACGCCCACATCGCCATGTAATAGCCGAAAGGGTGGGTCTCCGAGAAGAACTGCCAATATAGCGTCGGAAAGAAGTCGCGCCGCGGCGGCGGCTCGCTTCCGATCGGCAAGTCGAGGCCAGGGATATAGATTTCGGGGTGGGATAACCCTTTTACGCCCAATCCTGTCACGCGAAGGGCCAGCCCTATGGCAAAGATCGCCGCGAGCAGCAGCAGCGGCCACCAGCGTCCCTCGACGGTGCGGGCCGAGCCAGTAACGGGCACTTGCTTGGCGCCACGTTGTCGGAAAGCCCAGACGAAGCCGCATAGCGCGAGCAACAACCCGAGAGTGATCGCGGGATCACCAAAGGAAGGACCGAAAAGTTTCGCTGCCACAGACCCCCCCGGGATAAGCAACTACCTGGCTGCAAGATGCGCCAATCATTACGGCAAGGCAATATTCTACTTCGATCGGGTGTGCTCTTTGTGAAACGTGCCTGGCGCGTCGAGCGTACAGATTTCACCGTTCGTCGCCCGCTCGTCCAACGTGACTCCCGCTTCCACTTCCGGCACAGTAACGACTGATAGTATCGGGAGGGGCTATGCAGGAGGAAGTGGCGCTCGTGACGGGCGGTGGGCGCGGATTCGGGCGCGCGATCGCCGAGCGGCTCGCGGTCGAAGGCGCTGCCGTAGCCGTGGTGTCGCGCAGCCGCGGCCAGCTCGACGAAGTGGTCGGCGCGATCCATGCCGCGGGCGGCCGGGCGATGGCAGCCACTGCCGACGTGACCAGCCCAGACGATGTCGCACGCGCCGTCGGCGAGATCGAGGACAGGTTCGGCGCAATCACGCAGCTCGTCAGCAATGCCGGCGTGCCAGGTCCGTTCGGGCCGCTATGGGTGACCGATCCCGACGAATGGTGGGCCGCGCAGGCCGTGCACATCCGCGCACCCTATCTGTTTCTGCGCGTGCTCCTTCCCGGCATGATCGCGCGCAACCGCGGACGTGCGGTGATGGTCTCGGCACTCGCGAGTACGATGACGATCGAAGCGCTGTCGGCGTACAGCGTCGGCAAGGCCGCGCTCAACAAGATGGTCGCGCTGGTCGCGGCCGAGCTGGGCGACAGCGCAGTCAAGGTCTTCGCGATCGAGCCCGGTTTCGCCGCGACGCAGATGGCGCTCGATACCTATCACTCGCCCGAAGCGCGCCAATATATGCCGCAGGTGCTGCCGATGATCGAAGCGGCTCGCGCGCGCGGCGATGGCGATGCCGCGCTCGACCGTTGCGCGCAACGCTGCTTCGACTTGTTGTCGGGCCGCTACGACGCGCTGTCGGGCCGTTTCCTCGAACCGGAGGATCCGATCGACCGCATGGTCACCGAGAAAGCGCCGGCATGAGGGGCAAGGCGCGCCATCCGATCGGGTACGAAGTCCAGGTCGTGCTGTTGCTCGGCCTGTCCTATGGCTTCGCCTTCTACGACCGGCAGATGATGACCTTCCTGTCGCCGTTCGTGATCCAGGAATTCCGCCTGAACTATTTCCAGGTCGGTGCGCTCGGCGCTGGCCTGTCGCTGACCTGGGCGCTCGGCGCATATGCCTTCGGCCGCTGGTCCGATCGGCTGGGCGTGCGCAAACCCTTTCTGATGGCGGCGCTGGTGATCTTTTCGCTGTGCTCGGTGCTGTCGGGGCTCGCGCCGGAATTCTGGTCGCTACTCGCATCGCGGGTGCTGATGGGCGCCGTCGAGGGGCCGTTCCTGCCGATCTGCCTCGCGATCGTCGCCGCTGCTGCACCGGCGGTGCGGCGCGGGTTCGACAGCGGCGTCGTCCAGAATGTGTTCGGCTCGCTGCTGGGCGGCGCGCTCGCACCACTGCTGTCGGTCGCGATCGCAGTCGCGCTCGGCTGGCGCGCGTCGTTCTTCACCGCCGCGATTCCGGGGCTGCTGCTCGCGCTGATCGTGTGGAAATGCGTCGATGAGCCGGCAAAGCCCGCGCCCGGCACGCAGGCGAGCGAGCCGCCGCTCGGCATCGCCGCGATGCTCGGCCATCGCAACATCGTGCTGTGCTGCGTCATCTCGTGCCTGCTGGTCGGGAGCGCGCTGCTGGTCGCGATCTTTCTGCCCGTCTACCTGACGTCGACGCGCCATTACTCGCCGACCCTGATGTCGAATATCATGGCGATCCTGGGTTTCTGTCCGCCGGTCGGCGGCGTGCTACTGCCCTGGCTTTCGGATCGCTACGGGCGGCGCTGGCCGTTGATCGGCGGCGCCGCGCTGATGGCAATCACGCCGCTGGCCGCGCTCTATTTCGAAGGATCGCTGCCGATGCTTGTCGCGCTGCTGTTCCTCGGCTGGATCGGCATGGGCACCTTCCCGCTGTTCATGGCCGTAGTGCCGGCCGAGACGCTCGCGTTTCGGGGCACGGCGGCGGCAATGGGACTGGTGGTCGGCGTCGGCGAAATCACCGGCGGCGTGTTCGGGCCACTCGTCGCCGGCCGCATTGCCGATCTCTTCGGCCAGGCCGCGCCGCTGCTGATCGCCGCCGGCTTCGCTGGCGCCGGCGTGCTGGTCGGGCTTGCGCTGATCGAAACCAACCCCCGCACCGCGAGGACCGCATGACAATCGTCTACGACCGCTGGAAGAACCCGTCCGACTATAGCGCCAAGGAACAGCGCAATCTCGAGATCTGCAGACGCATGTACGAAGAGATGCTGTTCACCTTCGACGCGACGCATATCGACCAATATATCGCCGCCGATTACATCCAGCACAGCACCGCGGCGACCGAAGGCCGCGAAGGCCTGCGCGCCTTTTTCACCGACCGCGCCGAGCGCTTCAAGGACGTGCGGATGCGCATGATGGCGAGCTTCGCCGACGGCGACTTCACCATCTTCCACATCCACACGGTCCGCGCCCCCGGCGACCCGGGAATGTCGATCATCGACATCTTCCGCATGGTCGACGGCATGGTGCAGGAACATTGGGAGGTCGTGCAGGAGATCCCGGCCGAGCTGCCGCACGGCAACGGGATCTTCTGACTCTATCGCACTCCGGATCAAGCCCAGATCGGCACGAGATGGTGCGCGATCCAGCGCTCGACCTTGGACACGGCGTGCGGCGTCAGCGAGATATAGGCCCGCCGGCGATCGCTCGGATCGTCGTTGCGCCGCACCAGCCCGAGTTCTTCCAGCCGGCCGATCCATCGCAACCCCGTGGTACTCGGCACGCCGCTCGCGATGCAGGCGGCGGAGATCGAGATCCGCTGCTTGGTCGCCTCGGCGACGTACAGGTCGAGCAGGATGTCCCACGCGGGATCGGCGAACAGATCCTCGGGAAACAGCCGCACGCGCTCGCGGCGTGCGCGAAGATAGCGTTTGGCGATCTGCACGCTTGCCTCGGAGTCGATTGCGCTCTTGCCCGGCGCATCGAATTCGCCGTTTCGGGCGCGCACGACGGCTTCGCCGATCTGATCGGCCAAACCCTGCGCTGCGTCATACAGCGTTTCCAGCAGTTCCGCCTTGCCCGTCATGCGCGGCCTCCTGCGAGCGCGGTACTTATCGCTCGGGAATGCCGGCAGCAACGCGTCGGGCATGCCGCCATGTGGCGAGCGCGAGCAGCAACAGCGCGGGATCGGCAGTGATCCCGCTGTTGCCGACGTACACGTGAAATATGGTTGTCGGTCCAAGCAGTCGCCCCAGATGGGCCACAACGGTGTAAGCGTGCAATGTCGTCAGCCATATCGGCCAATACCTGTCGGAAGTGAGCGCGACGGCAGCGAGGCCGACGAGCAGGGCGAGGTCGATGGCGAACAGCCAGACCTCGAAATTGATGAAGTGGCCCGAAACCTTCCATGCCGCCATCTTCGAGAACAGAGTGGCGGCAATGTACATTGCTGCCACCTGGCGCTCGGGACGACCTCCCTTGGCCAGCGCATAGCCGCAACTGCCAAGCAGTAGAGCGTAGAAGAATAGAACATGTGCCGGCATCGGACATGGCCGCAACACCCAAGCGGGTCGTCGGTCAAGCGCGGATGGGTCCGCACCACCACCGAACGGGATCCGCGAAGGCGTTGCCTAGCAATCCCACTGATCTCCATAGGCGACGGGCATGTCGACCGTCTTGAGGAAATCGCGGCAATCTGCGTGCAGCTCGACGGTTGTCGCGCGCAACTCGCCGAGCGCGGCACCGATCTCGAGGTTGCGCTTGATCAGCGCATGCCCAGCCTCGGCGGGCAGTTTGGCGGCGCGGCGCCCCTCGATCATCGCGACGGTCACATTCGCGTTTTCGACGATCGCGGAGTCGATCTGATCTTCCATCGACCGCAGCGGATGCCGGGCCCGGGCAATCGAGACGATTTGCGCAGATTTATGCATCTATGGTCCCCCGAGCGCCGGCGGGGCCGGCGCCTTTTCGTTCAAGAAGATGGGAGGGAACCGCGTTAGCTGAGCAGACTGCTCAAGGGCTTCAAATAGATCGTGTACATTGCCACCGCGACCGCAACCAGCAGGATCAACATGATCAGCTGGATCAGGATGGCGAGGATGCGCGTCTGCCAAGGTAACGTGTTCGGTTGTCCTCCCGTCGGTCGCAACGGGAAGATTACCGACCAGACCGATATCGATTCGGTCGCCACCCGTTGCGGTACCGGGCTTGGCGGCGGTGGAGGGGTGCCGTCACCCGCCGAATATCGGCCCCTCGAATTCGGGTGGGTCGTTTCATGCGCGAGGAGCATTGCCGCGGCCTCGCCTCGGCCGACGTTGAGAAGTCGAGCAGCCTCCGTCAGATAGCCGTTCACCGTATTGTCGGAGATGCCGAGCTCGCGGGCGATTTCCTTGACCTTGTAGCGCCGGCCATACAGACGCAGACACTCCCGGTGGCGGGTCCCCAGTCGGTCGATCTGCACTTCGTCCATATTGGCAAGGTCTTTATTCCGGGTCGGACCGATTGGGTAGCGCACGAAAGGACAGTTTTGAATGCGTTATTCGCGTTCTGAGACATCCATCGCCAGCAGAAGCCGACACGGGCGCGTTCCAACGTGTCGAGGCCGAGTTGCAGATGCGCCGCCACGGCGGTCGCGGAGACCGCTTCGAAATGCGCGGCGACCCAAACTCGAGCGCCTTGGCGGGCGGACATGCACCGTTTCCGCTCGGGACACGGACGCCCTTGTCGCGCGACATTGTTAGCGCTAACGGAACCCTCTACAGAGACGACGGAGAGGCATCCAGCGGATGTTCCTGGGGATTGATATCGGCACGTCCGGCGTGAAAGCCGTGTTGCTCGACGTGGCCGGAACGGTGCGCGCCCAGGCAACCGCACCGCTCACCGTCGAACGCCCGCATCCGCTATGGTCCGAGCAGGATCCCGATGCCTGGTGGACCGCGACCGAGGCGGCGGTGCTCGCGCTCGATGCCGGGCTGCGCGCGCAGGTACGCGGCATCGGGCTCGCCGGCCAGATGCACGGCGCGACGCTGCTGGGCGCGGACGATCGCCCGCTGCGCCCGGCGATATTGTGGAACGACGGCCGCTCGTTCGCCGAGTGCACCGAACTCGAAACTTTGGTGCCGGATCTGCGCACGATTACCGGCAATATCGCAATGCCGGGCTTCACGGCGCCCAAGCTCGCCTGGGTGCGCAGGCACGAGCCCGCGGTCTTCGCGAAGGTCCGCAGCGTGCTGTTGCCCAAGGATTATGTGCGCTTTTGCATGACCGGCGAGAAGGCCTCCGACATGTCGGATTCGGCCGGCACGCTGTGGCTCGACGTCGGCGGCCGACGCTGGAGCGACACGATGCTCGCCGCGTGCGGACTCGACGAGAGCGTGATGCCCCGGCTGGTGGAAGGCAGCGATGTCGCCGGCAGCTTGCGGCCGGAGATCGCGACGCGCTGGGGCATGGATGCGGTCCCTCTCGCGGGCGGTGCCGGCGACAATGCCGGCGGCGCGGCGGGCGTGGGCGTGGTCTCGGACGGCAAGGCGCTGCTGTCGCTCGGCACGTCGGGCGTCATCTTCGTCGCCAACCGCAGTTTCAGTCCCAATCCGGCGCGCGCGGTGCATGCCTTTTGCCACTGCCTGCCCGGACTCTGGCATCAGATGTCGGTGCATCTGAGCGCCGCGGCATGCATCGACTGGGCGGCGCGGCTGACGGGCGCCGAGGGACCCGCCGCGCTGTTCGCGCGCGCCGAAGCCACGGGTCCGGCTAGCGGTCCCGAGCTGTTCCTGCCCTATCTGTCGGGCGAGCGCACCCCGCACAACGATCCGCACATCCGCGGCGCGTTCCTGCGGCTCGACAACGACACCGGCCCCGAGCGGCTTGCGCAGGCCGTGCTCGAAGGCGTCGCGTTCGCGCTCGCCGACGGGCTCGACGCGCTGCGCGAAGCCGGCACCCAAGTCGAGGAGCTTGCCGTGATCGGCGGCGGTGCGCGCTCGCGTTACTGGGGTCACACGATCGCGGCGGCGATGGGCGCGCGGCTGGTCTATCTCGAAGGCGGCGAAGTCGGCCCTGCGCTCGGCGGCGCCCGGCTCGCGCAGCTCGCGGTCGACGGCGGCGATCCGGTACAGGTCTGCACCGCCCCGCCCGTCGCGCGTGTCATCGAACCCGATCCCGAACTCGCCGAACGGCTGGCGCCAAAGCGCGCGGCGTTCCGCCAAGCCTATCCCAGACTCACTGAAAGGAATGCCTGATGGCCGGTTATTTCGCCGATATCGCCCCCGTCACTTATAAGGGACCCGACAGCGACGACGAGCTCGCCTATCGCTGGTACGACAAGAACCGCGTCGTGCTCGGCAAGCGGATGGAGGACCATCTCCGCTTCGCCGTGTGCTTTTGGCACACATTCTGCTGGCCGGGTTCCGACGTGTTCGGCGCCGGCACCTTCGGCCGCCCGTGGCACGCCGGCGCGAACGACAATAGCGCCGCAGCCATGAAGCGCGCGGCAGCGTTCGACTTCTTCACGCGCCTGGACCTGCCCTTCTACTGCTTCCACGACGTCGACGTGATGGGCGAGGCGCAGGGCGTCGCGCAGCATCGCCGCAACTTCGCCGAGGCAGTCGCCGATCTCGAGCGGCTGCAGAGCGAAACCGGCCGCAAGCTGCTGTGGGGTACCGCCAACCTGTTCAGCCACCCGCGTTATGCCGCGGGCGCCGCGACGAACCCCGATCCTGAGGTCTACGCCTTCGCTGCAATGCAGGTGCGCGACGTGCTCGAAGCGACGCATCGCTTGGGCGGCGCCAACTATGTGCTGTGGGGCGGCCGCGAAGGCTATGACACTGGGCTCAACACCAAGATTGGTACCGAGCTCGACAATTTCGGCCGCTTCCTGAGCCTGGTCGTCGAGCACAAGCATAAGATCGGGTTCAAGGGCACGATCCTGATCGAGCCGAAACCGCACGAGCCGACCAAGCACCAGTACGACTTCGACAGCGCGACGGTGTACGGCTTTCTCAAGCGCTACGGGCTCGAGAAGGAAGTTTGCGTCAACATCGAAGCCAATCACGCGACCTTGTCCGGCCATACCTTCGAGCACGATATCGCTACCGCTGCCGCGCTCGGCATCTTCGGTTCGATCGACGCCAATCGCGGCGATCCGCAGAACGGCTGGGACACCGACCAATTCCCCAATTCGGTGCCCGAGCTGACGCTCGCGATGATCGAGATCCTGCGCGCGGGCGGCTTTACCAATGGCGGATTCAACTTCGACGCCAAGGTGCGCCGCCAGAGCATGGAGCCGGTCGACCTGTTCTATGGCCACATCGGCGGCGTCGACACGATCGCGCGTTCGCTGCTGGCTGCCGCCGCGCTGATCGAGGACGGCCGGCTCGATAGCTGGCGGGACGAGCGATACGCCGGCTGGGACGGCCCGTTTGCGGCCGAGATCGGCAAGCTCGACCTCGCCGGCATCGCCGACCTCGCCGAGAGCAAGGCGATCGACCCCAAACCGCGATCGGGACGCCAGGAGCGGTTCGAAAATCTGATCAACCGATTCGTCTAAGCGGAGCAGACACATGATCGACGGCGCAATGCTGATCGGTGGCGAGGCCCGACAGGCCGACCACCGCTTCCATGCTATCAACCCCGCGACCGGGGAGACGATGGAACCGACCTTCTCCTGTTCGGGCCTCGACGCCGTCGACGAGGCGGCGGGGCTCGCGGAGGCCGCGTTCCCGGTCTATTCGACGACCACGCCTGAGGCGCGCGGCGCGTTTCTCGACGCCTGTGCCGAAGCGATCCTCGCGATCGGCGACGAACTGATCGAGCGCGCCATGGCCGAAACCGGCCTGCCGCGCGCACGGCTCGAAGGTGAGCGCGGACGCACCGTCGGCCAGCTCAAGCTGTTCGCGAACGTGGTGCGACAGGGCGACTGGCTCGATGTGACGATCGACCCCGCGCTCCCCGACCGCGCGCCGCTGCCGCGGCCCGACCTGCGCCGCGTCAAGCTGCCAATTGGGCCGGTCGTGGTATTCGGCGCTTCGAACTTCCCGCTCGCCTTTTCGGTCGCGGGCGGCGATACCGCCTCGGCGCTTGCGGCCGGCTGCCCGGTGATCGTGAAGGGCCATTCGGCGCATCCCGGCACCGGCGAGCTGGTCGCGCGCGCACTCAGCAGTGCCGTGCAATCGTGCGGCCTCCCGGGCGGCGTCTTCTCGTTCCTGCCCGGCAACAACCGCGAACTCGGCGGCGCGCTGGTGGCCGATCGACGCGTCCAGGCCGTCGGTTTCACGGGCTCGCGCGGCGGCGGCACGGCGCTGCTCAAGATCGCACAGTCGCGCCCCGAACCGATCCCGGTCTACGCCGAAATGTCGAGCATCAATCCAGTGATCCTGTTCCCCGGTGCGCTTGCGGCGCGGGGCGAGGCCATCGCGACAGGATTCGTGCAATCGCTGACGATGGGCGCGGGGCAGTTCTGCACCAATCCCGGGCTCGTGCTGGCAATCGACAGCCCCGGCCTCGACGCGTTCATCGAAGCGGCATCGGCCGCAGTGAGCGATTGCCAGCCGGCGACGATGCTCAGCCCCGGAATCCACGCCAGCTTCGAGCAGGGGGTCGAAGCCCTGGCATCGCATTCCGCCGTCAAGCAGCGCGCGCGCGGGCGGGTCGGCGAAGGCGTCAACCAGGCGGTCGGCGCGCTGTTCGAGACCGACTGCGCGAGCTTCATGGCCGATCCGGCATTGTCGCACGAAGTGTTCGGTTCGTCCTCGGTGGTGGTGCGTTGCGGTGACATGGCGCAACTCGCGCAGGTTCTCGCGACGCTCGAGGGCCAGCTCACGATCACGCTGCAGATGGAGACCGAGGACGAGCCCGAGGCGGCCAAGTTGATGCCGCTGCTCGTTCGCCGTGCCGGCCGCGTGCTGGCGAACGGCTGGCCGACCGGCGTCGAAGTGAGCCACGCCATGGTCCATGGCGGCCCCTACCCCGCCACGAGCGACACGCGGACCACGTCGGTCGGCACGCTGGCGATCGAGCGGTTCCTGCGGCCAGTGTGCTTCCAGAACCTGCCCGACACGCTGTTGCCGGCGGCGGCGCAGGAGGCCAATCCGTGGAGCGTCGCGCGGCGAGTCGACGGGAAGCGCGAAGCTTCGGCGCGATAACGCTCGATGCGGCTCCGCTAGCCCGCGACTGTGTCGCGGGCTAGCGTCGCACGCGGAAACCAGACCAGGCAGACGCACCCTGACCGAAACGCTGAGCCTTTCCGACGCGCGCCGGATCGCGCTGGCGGCGCAGGGCTTCGGGATTCCCCGTCCCGGCGGAACGATCAACCAAGGGCATCTGCGCCGAGTGATTGCGCGCGTCGGCCTGCACCAGATCGACAGCGTCAACGTCCTCGTCCGCGCCCATTATCTGCCGCTGTTCTCGCGGCTGGGCGCCTATCCGCGCGAATTGCTCGACGCCGCGGCCTGGGGTCGCCCGCGCCGATTGTTCGAATATTGGGCGCACGAAGCCTCGCTGCTTCCGCTCGAATTCCACCCGTTGCTGCGCTGGCGGATGGCGCGGGCGGAGCGCGGTGAAGGCATCTGGCGGGGCATGGTCCCCTACGCGGGCGAACGCCGCGCCGAGGCGGAGGCGCTGCTTGCGCGCATTGCCGACGAAGGCCCGCTCGCGGCATCCGATGTCAGTGAAACTCGCGGCAAGAGCGGCTGGTGGGAATGGAGCGATGCCAAGCATGCGCTCGAATGGCTGTTCTGGAGCGGGCAGATCACCACCGCCACGCGGCGCGGCAGTTTCGCACGCGTCTACGACTTGCCCGAACGCGTGCTTCCCCGCGCGATCGTCGAAGCCCCGACACCGAGCCCCGACGACGCACGACGCGAACTGCTCGAACGCTCCGCCCGCGCGCTCGGCGTGGCCACGGCGGCAGACCTGCGCGACTATTTCCGGCTCAAACCCGAAGATGCGCGCGCCGGGCTCGAGCAGCTGGTCGAAGCCGGCACATTGATACCGGTGCGCGTGCGCGATTGGTCGCAGACCGCTTATCTGCACCGCGATGCGCGCGTTCCCCGGCGCATCAAAGGGCAAGCGCTGCTCGCGCCGTTCGATCCGCTGATCTGGGAACGGTCGCGCACCGAACGCCTGTTCGGGATTCGCTATCGGATCGAGATCTACACGCCGGCGGAAAAGCGCGTGCACGGCTATTATGTGCTGCCGTTCCTGCTGAACGACGCCATCGTCGCGCGCGTCGATCTGAAAGCCGATCGGGAGGCCGGCACGCTCAAGGTGCAGGCGGCGCACCTGGAACCGGGCGCGCCGCCGCAGACGGCAGCGCGGCTGGCCGAGGAACTGCGGGTGATGCAGGGCTGGCTGATGCTGGATCGCGTGAAAGTGGTGGGAGGCGGTGACTGGGCCCGACTGTTGCGGGCGATATTTAACTAGGCTCACAAACGGCCGCGGCGGAAGCCGCCCCAAGAAGCGGCGTCTGGCCGCGCACGTCCGTTATCTCGCAACATCAACGAAAGAAGCGTGACCAAAATCCCCGCTGCCGAACTCTACCGGCGTAGAAATCTGAAACGAATGCAGCCTTATTATCGTAACCGATTGCTCTCAACCGATGGTTCAAATTCGTCAACACATAATGATCATCGATTTCAAATCTGGTTGCTATTGAAGCATATGCTTTGAGAAATCGGTCATCTAGCGGTCTCTCATGCGCTTGCAATGCGGCATGAACAACCTGTGGAGACTCGTCACTGAGAGCTCTCAATATTGCCTCTGCCGCTTGAGGGTTATCCAGATTCTTTCCTATCGTATAAATCGCCTGCCGGCGTATGCATTCGTCCTGATGCAATGCTGCCGGCAGGAGATAGGTGGTGCAATCCATGCCTGTCGAATCCAAGATGTAACTTGCAAACCTGAACAGTTCGATGTCACTTGTCACGGTTGCAATCGGTCCGATCACATCGACCCAGTCACTGGCATATTTCTCAGCAAACAAATGAATTGCCTTGCAGGCGACAAGCTGCTCTTCCACAGTTCCTTTAAGCAAGTCTTCTAATTCGGAGCGTGCTCTGCAGTAGTCAAATTCGGTAAGGATGGAGATGGCACGGTAGCGCAATTCCGGATTATCGGACTTCGCGATATTGGATATTTCTATTGCGCTGTCAGCGCAAATCGAAATCAATTTTCCAAATCCGTCGAGAGCAGCCAGCTTCGTGGAATTATCGTCTGAATCACGATAAACTTGGAGGAGATATCTGTCATCTCCCCCCATCGCATAGCCAAACCAGATCGGCCCCTCTTTCAGCAAGAGTCCTGAAAGGATTTCGTCGAGCCACCTTTCATACCAGTCCAGGAAGTTATTCTCGTAACAAAATATCGGACAGAGCAGATCGGTATCTATGTTCACGATTTTTCCGGCATCGTGACCCTGCAGTACGAGCGCATGATAGCTTTGGCACCCTTGAGGGCCGATTGGCAGCAACCCGCCAAAAATGCGCCTTAGCGCATTGTCATATTCGACGGCTGAAAGTTCTTCACTGATAACGGGCGTGGTGGCTTCGTCCCATTCAGACCGATTCATGTCAGGCCTGACGAACGGCCGCGCGTTCAGGTGGCCAAATCCTCCAGAGATGAAGTCATCGACTCCAAATCCGAGCGGATAGATCCCATAAAATGGCCCTGCCGCGGGCCTGTCTTCTGCTTTCGGAGACCCATTTCCAACCAAATTCAAGAATGATGCGTAATGTTCCGGCAGCGTGATCCCGTGACTCGCCTCAAACGCTCTTATCCGCTCCTCCGATACCGTTGGGCCAATCTCATATTTATGCGCACCTGCACCGAATACCGAGAGTGATCGATCGGCCACTCTGGCCGCTTCGAGTTTATCCACGATCCGGGCGCACTGAGCGCGTAGCTCTTGATCCATTTTTTCCGTTCGTGAGTGATATCTACCAATCGCTATTGGCTAGCAGACCCATGTCCGCATTCCATCCACCTTTACCGTTCAATTCGTGGGTTTCCGCCCTACGGCGCCCCCTCAATCGCCCTCAATCGCCGCCACCGCGCTGTCGGGAAACAGCGCCTCGATGAACCCGAACTTCGTCATGTCGCGGATGCGCTGCGGATAGAGCACGCCGTTCAGATGGTCGAACTCGTGCTGGAACACCCGGGCATGGAAGCCGCGCGCCTCGCATTCGTGCGCACGCCCGTCCTCGAGCGTGCCGCCATAGCGGATGTGCGTGGCACGCGGGACCAGGCCGCGCATGCCGGGCACCGATAGACAGCCTTCCCATCCCTCCTCGGTTTCTTCGGTGAGCAGTTCGAGCCAGGGATTGATGAGCGCCGTGACGGGAACCGGCGGCTCGTCGGGATAGCGTGGGTTCGCATCGAATCCGAAGATCATCAGGCGCAGGTCGACCCCGATCTGGGGCGCAGCCAGGCCGACGCCGTTGGCGGCGTGCATCGTCTCGAACATGTCGCCGATGATCGTCTTCAGCGTGGGATCATGCACGTCCTCAACCGCTGCCGCGACGCGGAGTAGTCGGGGATCTCCCATCTTGAGTATCGGGTGAATCAAGGCCGTCGTCCGTTCGCGCGCGAATATGGCGCCTCGACCGGCTGCGGTTCAAGGCACTTCGCAGGCACCCGGCGGCCATTTCAGTCGAAGAATGCCATCGTCCGGAACTCGATACTTTGCCGCAAAGGCGTGCCCATCGGCGTGCTAGGATCAGCAAATCCGCTGTGCGGCGCGAAGCGCGCCACCGATGGATCGGAATCCCAGCATTTGATCAGGAGCGCCTCGTCCGGCGCGAGATCCGGGATATAGAGCCAGCGCTGTGCCGGATCGAACGCGACGCCATAGGTTTCGCCGCGTCGATGCGGGAAGATCAGGTCGGTCGCGATCAGGTCATCGGGGGCGAAGGTTCGCGCATCGCCAACCACCAGCGGCCAGTCGCGGGCCGGATAGGCAATCGGCCGCCACACGTTGATGATCGCCGCGCGCCGCGCGAGCAATGCCTCGGCCTCGCCGCCCATGATCTCGCAGACGCGCTTTGGCCCCGACCAATGCGTCTGATCGACATGGAGCCGCGGCGCCGGCTGGCGCGGCAGCCCCGCCACACGATCGAGCGCGCCCTCGGCGCGTTGGCGTCGGGTGTGGTCGAACACGACCACGCGCGACGCGCCGGTGACGTGCTGGACCAGCCGGGCGGTCTCGGGATGACCCAGCGCAAGCGTCTGTGCCTCGTCCCAAAAGTCGCCGACCGCGCTGACATGGCGCGCGACGGCGAGGCCCTCGATGTCCAGGCTCAATCGAGCAGCGATCGGGCGTGCATTCTCGATGTGCACGCTGTGCGGCCGATAGTCGCCTCGCGTCTCAGCCACGCCTTCGGGCGGCGCGCCGACATAGGCGTAGGGCTTATCGTTCGAACGCTCGGCAAACATCAGCTGCGCCTCGACCATGAGAGGCGCAGCAGGCGTGGCGTTCCGCATATCGATAGGCAGCGTGAGCGACATGGTTCGACTTTCAGCAGTTTCGCAGCGCCGATCTCGCTGATCGGCGATTGGAATGTACTGCGGCCAAGCCGCGATCGCTCATTGAGATTGCCGCGCCGACTATAAGTTGCCCTTATGGATTGGCGACCAGCCAGGCCCCGCGGACAGTACCGTTCATCGACTTGTTCGATGTCGTCCTTGCGCGCAGACCCATCGGCATGCACTGCATCGGGACGATCGCATGACCGCCTCCGCCGAACTCGACATCCGCTTGCGCCGCGCCGCATTCAATCGCGCGCTCGCCGATGCCGATCTCGCTGCGATCGGCCCGCTCCTCGCGCAGAACGCAGTGCTCGTCACCGGCACCGACAGCGCCGTGATCGCAGGTCGCAAGGCGCAGTTGCTGGCGTGGAAACGCGAATTCTCAGCCGCTGCGCGCACCCTTTACACGCGAACCCCGGAAACCATTACCGTCTCGACGATCGAGCCGATCGCGCTCGAGCAAGGGCAATGGCAGAGAGTCGCCTCGGGCTCGGGCCAAACCCTCGCCGCGGGTAGCTACGCTGCCAAATGGCGACTGGCGGGCGGGAGCTGGGTGATCGAAGCCGAAATCTATCTCACCCTCACCTGATCGCCCAGGCGCGCTGATGAAAACGCGGACGCGTGACGGCAACTTGTGCCCAACGCGAAAGCGCCGGGCCCTCGCTTGAGGACCCGGCGCCTTGAGATGTGCACGACATCTGCGTCGGAAAGCCGTCAGCCCGCCATATTCTCGAGCTCGACGCCCTTGGTTTCGTTGACCATCTTCTGCACGAAGAAGAACGAGATCGCCGCGAACACCGCATAGCCGACATAGGCATAGGACAGCGCCGGCGGCTGCGAGAACGAAGGGAAACTCACCGAAACCACGAAGTTCGCCAGCCACTGGAACAAGCCCGCAATGGCAAGGCCCGAGCCGCGGATCTGGTTCGGGAACATTTCGCCGAGCATCACCCACATGATCGGGCCCCAGCTGAGATTGAACGCGAACACGTAGAGATTGGCCGCGACCAGCGCGATCACGCCATTGTTGCCCGGCAACGACACATGGCCGTCGACCGTGACTGCGGTCGAAAACGCCCAGGCGACCGTGGCCAGCGTCACCGCCATCCCCGCCGAACCGAACAGCAGCAGCGGCTTGCGCCCGATCTTGTCGACCAGCCCGATCGTGAGCAGGCACGCACCGATCGAAATCACGCCGGAGAGCACGTTGGTCTCGAGCCCTTGCGCCTCGGTGAAGCCGACCGCCTGCCACAGCGTCGCGCCATAATAGAATACGACGTTGATGCCGACGAACTGCTGGAACACCGCCAGGCCGATGCCGGTCCACACGATCGGCCGGACCTTGCCGGCCTTGTCGAGCAGGTCCGAAAGCTTCGGCTTATGGTGATCGGCGGCGAGGCTGGCGCGGATCTCGTCCACCTTGCGATCCGCTTCGACGTCACCAAAAAGCTTGGCGAGCACGACGCGCGCGCGATCCTCATAGCCCTTGACCATCAGGTAGCGCGGGCTCTCGGGAATGCCGAGCAGCGCCAGGAAATAGACCGCCGCCGGGATCCCCTGAAGCCAGAACATCCAGCGCCATGCGGGATAGTCGAGCCACAAGGGCGCGGTCGAGTCGCCCGCATAGCGCGCAAGCAACGCGTTGGCGACGAACGATCCGGTCAAGCCGGTGATGATCATCACCTGCTGCACGCTCGACAATCGGCCGCGGATCGAAGCCGGCGTGACTTCGGAGATGTAGACCGGAGAGATCACGCTTGCCGCGCCGACGCCGAGACCGCCGATGATGCGCGCGATAATGAACATGGTCGAGCCGTCGGCGGCGCCGGCGAGACCCGCGCTGATCAGGAACAGCACCGCCGCGAGCATCATCACACTGCGGCGCCCGATGACGTCGGCGAGCTTGCCGGCGGTGAAGGCGCCGATCGACGAGCCGATCAGGATCGCGCCGACGTTGAAGCCTATGCCGACTTTACTCAGCGAGAAGGCGGATTCGAGCCCCTTCTGCGTGCCGTTGATCACGCCCGAATCATAGCCGAACATGAAGCCGCCAATCGTCGCCGCGGCGACGATCAGGGCAATGAAACTCATATTTACTCGGGCTGTGCCCGCTGCCGTTGCCATCCTACCCACTCCCCTTGCTTATATCCTTGCCGGCGTGACGGGCACGCCGACCGTTTGCGCGTCGAACGCGAACAGACTGCCCGCTTCGGGTTGCGCTGCCAATTCGGCAGCACTCAATCCCTTGCTTGCGGTCGTAGCATAGGCGGTGCCGAGATCCGGCCCGCCGAATGCGATCTTGGTGATATTGGCGACTGGAAAGGCGATGCTCCGCATCAGCTTGCCGTCGGGATCGTAGCGCCGCGCGCTCCATCCGCAGTACAGGCCGATCCACACGCACCCTTCGGCGTCCACGGTCGACCCGTCGGGATAGCCTTCGCCTTCGATTTCGACGAACAGACCCGGTTCGCCCAGGCTGCCGTCATCGTTGACCGGCACGCGCCACACGCGCTTGCCGAGCGTATCGGTGTGATAGAGCCACTTGCCGTCGGGCGAAATCGCCGGGCCGTTGGTGATCGCCACCGGGTCCAGTCCGGAATCGACGCATCCGCGCTCGTTGAACCGATAGAGACGACCGGTGATGGCTTGCTCGCCATCGTCCATGCTGCCGAACCAGATCCGGCCCTGCGCGTCGGTGGTCGCGTCGTTGAGCCGATTGCCCGGCAAGCCGGGCTCAGGATCGAACAGTGCCGTGAAGGCGCCGCTGTCGGGATCGAAGCGGTGGACTCCCGTCTGCAGTCCCGCGACAAGTCCGCCGTCCGCGTGCGGCAACACCCAGCCGACTTGTCCCGGCGCGTCCCAGCGTTGCGCCTGGCCGCTCGCAGGATCGAAGCGATGGACGTGGAAGCGCTTGATGTCGACGAACCACAGCCCGCCTGCGTGCCACATCGGACCCTCGCCGAGTATTGCTTCCGCATGAAAGACCGCCTGAGGAGTGCTGGTCATTATCGCCATCCCGCATCCACCCAATAATCATGTCCAGTGCACATCCGCGCGTCGTCGGACGCGAGGAACAATGCCATCGCCGCGATGTCGGCTGGCTGAATGCGGCCGTTGAGGCACTGCTCGGCGACGATCTCGGCCTCGCCCTCCGGCGTGTACCAGCGCTCCTGGCGCGGCGTCTGGACATTGCCTGGGATGATCGTGTTGACGCGAATGCCGTCGCGCCCAAGGTCGCGCGCCAGGCTGCGCGTCATGCCCTCGATCGCGGCCTTGGCAGTCTGGTAGACGACCAGGTCGGGCAGCCCGAGATGCCAGCTGATCGAACCCAGGTTGATGATCGACCCGCGGCCTGCCGCGCGCATCGACGGGATCACTGCCTGCGCGGCAAAGAACAGATGCCGCAGGTTGGTCGCCATCCGCTCGTCCCAATAAGCCGGCGTCACATCCTCGATGCTATGGCGATCGTCGTTGGCGGCGTTGTTGACCAGCACGTCGACGCCGCCGAGATCCGCGAGCATCCGCTCGAACGTCCTGGCGAGTTGGTCGAGGTCGCACAGGTTGCAGGCGTGGAAGCCGCCGGGGGCGAAGCGCGAGGCGATCGCGGCACCCGCCTCCGCGTCGATGTCGAGGAAGGCGACGCGCGCGCCCTGGTGCGCGAACGCTTCGACGATGCCGGCACCGATTCCACTTCCCCCGCCGGTGACGATCACGCGCCTGCCGGCCAGGCTGGGATAGACCGCGTGGCTCAATTTGCGGCTCCCAACAGGCCGCGGCGCGCGAGATTGGCCATCAGCGCGCCGATGCCGAACTCCCAGCCTGGCGCTGACTTCGACGTCACGACCCGATTGACCAGCCGCCCGAGCTTGTCGCTTTCGATCGTGACGCGGTCGCCGATCTTGTGCGTGAACCCGCGATTGGCGGTGTCGCGATCCTGCACCGGCGCGAACAATGTGCCGAGGAACAACACGAAGCCGTCGGGATATTGATGTTCGCTCATCGTCTGGCGCAACAGTTCCTCGGGATCGCGGCTGATCTCGGCCATGTTGCTCGCGCCATCGAGCCGATAGCCGTCCTCGCCTTCGATATGCAGCCGCAGCTCGGCGGTGCGGACATCGTCCATCGAGAAGCTCGCATCGAACAGCCGCACCAGCGGCCCGAGTGAGCAGGACGCGTTATTGTCCTTGGCCTTGCCCAGCAGCAGCGCCGAGCGGCCTTCGAAATCGCGCAGGTTGACGTCGTTGCCAAGCGTGGCGCCGACTGCCTTGCCGCGGCTGTCGGCGAGCAGCACGACTTCGGGTTCTGGATTGTTCCAGTCGGAGTCCGAACGAATGCCGATGTCCGCGCCCGCGCCAACGGTCGACAGCACCGGCGACTTGGTGAACACCTCGGCATCCGGCCCGATCGCGACTTCGAGATATTGCGACCACATGCCGTCTTCGATCAGCGCCGCCTTGAGCGCGGCCGCCTCGCTCGACCCCGGCACGACGGTGCGGATCGAGCCGCCGATGCGCGCTTCGAGCCGACCGCGGATCTCGGTCGCGACCGACCAGTCGCCCCGCGCGCGTTCCTCGATCACGCGCTCGATCGCCGAAACCGCGAAGGTCACGCCGCATGCCTTGACGCATTGCAAGTCGACCGGACTGAGCAGCTGCACTGCACGCGCGTCGAACGCGCCGAGCGACTGACCGCCGTCCCAGGCGCCCTGCTCGACCAATGCCGAGACAGTCGGAGCGACACGCGACATGTCGAATGCTTCGCCCTGGCGAATCACGATCGGCGTGGGGCCTTCGTCGGTCAGGATTCGGCCGAGGAAAATGCCGTCCCGCCAATCGCTCGGAAGCGCATCCCATGCGGCATCCTCGCGCGATTCCGACATCATTCCTCCCCCATCCTATGGTGATAGCGCTAACAACATGACCTCCCACTCGCTGTCAAGGCATGCCGGGGCGTAAACTCATAACTGGCGATGGTCGAGATCGCGCTCAGGCGGCCGCTGGCGAGGAGCGCAGTGCAGACGCGTAGCTCAAGCTACGCGCAAGCAAGTGACGAAGTCCAGCGGCCGCCTGAGCGCGACCCCTTCGGGGCGGGATGATCAGGTCGCCGTGCCTCCCAGGCACGGCTGAAACTGTGCGGGGCACAGTTTCACCTGATCATTTTGGCGCATGGCG
>Ga0207675_100000168_pt1 | contig 58486 bp, 52 predicted proteins | sample KBSSwiS42_FD_184305 | JGI IMG/M metagenome (GOLD analysis project Ga0207675, IMG submission 184305) | Switchgrass rhizosphere microbial communities from Kellogg Biological Station, Michigan, USA - KBS Switchgrass S4-2 (SPAdes) (version 2) | ecosystem: Host-associated > Plants > Roots >...
CGATCCCGGTACCGCTGGTAATCGACCATATGGGCCGCCCCGACGTCACGCAGGGACCCGACGGCCCGGACATGCGCAACTTCCGCAAGCTGCTGGAGTCACGTCCCGACATCTGGTTCAAGGCGACTTGTCCGGACCGGCTGTCGTCGCAAGGCGAACCCTATGACGATTTCGTCACCGCGGTGCGGCCACTGGTCGAGGACTATGCCGATCGCGTGCTGTGGGGCACCGACTGGCCGCACCCCAATATGGAAACGCGGATCCCCGATGATGGTGGGCTGGTCGACGTGATCCCGCGAATCGCTGTCACGGAAGAGCTGCAACGCAAGCTGCTCATCGACAATCCGATGCGGCTGTACTGGGCCGACTGAATCCAAAACCTCTCCGAGCTTGGTTGGGGGCCCAGTCTCGCGGTCAGCTCGTAAACCGCGCGTGACACCACATTGCCGATCGGACTTTTGCAACGTATCCACACATGATGCGCGGCCCGCGTCGACGCGAGTGGTTTTGGGAGGGGAAGAACAAAATGGCGGCAACCGACCCACGTGAGGTCATCGACAGCGGTGGCATGTCGGCAAGGCAATGGATTGTCGTGATCCTGATGATCCTGCTCAACGCGCTCGACGGGTTCGACGTGCTGTCCAGCGCCTTTGCATCGCCAGGCATTTCCAAGGAATGGCATATCGATCGCGGCGCGCTCGGCATCGTGCTTTCGGCGGAGCTGGTCGGCATGGGTTTCGGCTCGGTGCTGCTGGGTGGCGCGGCGGACAAGTTCGGCCGCAAGGGGACGATGCTGGCCTGCCTCGTCGTCATGGCGATTGGCATGTACCTAGCCAGCACCGCGCATGCGGTCGCGCCGATGGTCGCGTTCCGTTTCCTCACGGGGATCGGCATCGGCGGCATGCTGGCGGCGACCAATGCGGTGTGCGCCGAAAGCACCAGCAATGCCTCGCGGCGCGTTGCGACGGCGGCCTATGTCGCGGGCTACCCCTTGGGGGCGGTGGTCGGCGGGTTCGTCGCGCAAGGCTGGCTGCTCGTGGTGTATGACTGGCGCGCGGTGTTCCTGTTCGGCGCCGCGGTGACTGCGACGCTGATTCCTCTGACTCTGCTGCTGGTTCCTGAAACCGCCGCCTATCAGGCCACGCGCCGCAATCTCGCCGGTGTGAATCGCACGCTGGCCGCCTTTGGTTTGCCGCAGCTCGGCGAACTCGCGCCGGTCGTCGCGTCGTCGATCAAGCCGAAGGTGACGGACATTCTGTCGAACCGGCAACTCCGTCCCGTCACGTTGCTGCTGGCGTTCGGCTACATGTTCCACACCATCACTTTCTACTACATCCTCAAATTCGCCGTTACGATCGTGCACGACTATCCGCCGGGCTATTCGCCCGCCGACGCCGCGAGCGTGCTGACCTGGGCCAATGTCGGCGGCATGCTCGGCAGCTTCCTGTTCGGCTTTGTAATGCACAAGTTCGGCATCAAATGGCCGACGGTGATCATGCTCGCGTTGGGCGCTGTGGCGGTGGTGGCCTTTGGCCTTGGCCGCGAGACATTGGCGGGTTGGCAATGGGCCACGATCATCACCGGCTTTTGCACCAATGCGGCGATCACCGGCTATTATGCTGCCTATTCGCGTGGCTTCCCGGCCTATGCGCGCGGCGCCGGCACCGGCTTCGTGCTGGGTGTCGGCCGCCTGGGCGCTGCCGGCAGTCCGCTGCTTGCCGGCGCGCTGTTCAATTGGCTCGGCAAGGAGCAGCTGCTGACGGTGTCGTCGATCATGGCGATGGGCTCGGTGCTGTCGCTGATCCTGTTCCTGATGCTGCCCGAGCGCGAGGGCGACGAGGTCGTCAAGGCAGGCTGATCAACGTCTCTCGGGGACGGCGGACCGCGAAACGATCGTCAGAATCCATAGACGAGGCTGAACCGCGACAGCGTACTGGTCGTGACCACGCTGACCGGCGGCTTGCTGTTATAGTTCACCTGATACGACAGACGAAGCGCCAGTCGCTCGCTCATCTTGGTATCGAGCGCGCTGGAGAGATCGAGGCTGGTGTTGTCCGAATCGACGATCAGCAGCGCGCGCGCATTGCCTTCGGACACCGCGTTGATGCCCTGGGTGAGTTTGACGCGCGGCGAGATCGCCCAGCCGAAATCGAGGCCGAGCAACGCGCCGGCGCGGCTCTCCTCGTCGTCGTTGCGGAACTCGGTGTAGCGAAAGGTCGGGCCGCCCTTGATGGCCAGATTGACGTCCTTGCCGTCGATCACTTTGTACCCCAGTCCGCCCGAGGCCGTATAGCGCCCGGCGAATCCCTGAACGCGATCGCGTTCGAATTGCGCGAGCGCATAGGCGAAAAAGCTGCTGCGGACGGAATAGCGCGGCTCGTAGGCAGCGAAATAGCGCTCGCGGCTCGTCGCTCCGTTGCTGCTCTGATAGTCGATCTGCGCGCGCAGCTTGTGCGTCCACGCGATCCCCTTGCGCTCCAGCGTGATCCCGGCCGTGAGACCGAGGTCGCTGCTCGTGCCCGTGGCACGCGACGCCCCGAACTCACCCTTGCCCTTCCATTGCGCGACTGGGATAGCCGCGCTGGACGCGGCCTTGGTCTCCGCCGCCTGCCGCGCCGCGCGCTCGGCCTCCCGGTCGAGAAAGCCCTTGTACAGCGTCTCGATTTCGTCGCGCGCGCCCGGGTTGGTCTTGCGCGCGATCTCGACCACCACGCCCACTTGGGTCTTGTCGCCCGTGGCGATGGCGGCCTCGATCATGTCGCGAACCGGAGTTGGCAGCCCGGGCGTTTGCTCTGGCCGAGCCTCTGTCTGCTGCGCCAGCGCCGGCTGCGGACATAGGCATAATGCCAAACATGCCGCCAGAGTTCGTCGTATCGTCACCGCGCGCCCTGGCTCCACTCGTTCGTTTCCCGTCACGGCCAGGTTCAGAAAACGCTGGTGTTTGCGATATGGTCGAGGGCCAGACCCGGAGGCAAGACGCATCCGCTCATGTCGTCAAAATCTTCCCATTTTCGTGACGCGACCGACGGGCGCTTCCGACTTCGTCCCTTATGCCCACTGGCTCGCGATAGGCGATCGATCCCTCGTTCGCCGGTAGGCCGCTGCGGTAGCCCAGAACCTGCCGAGCCACAAAAAAGCCGCCGGGGCAATGCTCCGGCGGCCTTTTTCTGGTGGCGTCGGGACCAGGCTATTTCTTGACCTTGTACCCGCCCAGGCCGGGCTTGTACGTCTTGTCGTCGAGGAATTGCTTGATGCCTTCCTTGCGGCCCTGGCTGTCGAAATAATTCGCCGCTTCCTGCGCGCGGATCAGATAATCCTCGGCATTCTCATACGTCATTTCCTTGGTCCGGCGGACCGCGTCCTTGGTCGCCTTGAGCGCGACCGCGTTCTTCGAGAGCAGCATCTTCGCCACTTCGGTCACGCGCGCCAGCAACTGGTCGGCGGGGACGCTCTCGTTGATCAGCTTCCACTCGGCCGCCTTCTTGCCCGAGATCATCTCGCCGGTCATCGCATGCCACATTGCATCGCGGTACGACATCGAATCGACGGCCACCTTGGTCGCCCCGCCGCCGGGCAGGATGCCCCAGTTGATCTCGGAGAGGCCGAACTGCGCATCGTCCGACGCGATCGCGAGGTCGCAGGCGTGGAGCGGGCCATAGCCGCCGCCGAAGCACCAGCCGTTGATCATGCCAATCGTTGGCTTCTGGTACCAGCGCAGCCGCTTCCACCAGCTATAGGCCTCGCGCTGCGACTTGCGGATCGCTTCGATCCCGAGCGCCTCGGTCTCGCGGAAATATTTCTGCAGATCCATGCCCGCTGACCAGGCGGTGCCTTCGCCGGTGAGCACGAGGACGCCGATGTCGTCGCGGAATTCGAACGCCTCGAGCACTTCGCCCATGCGGCGATTGAGCTCGGGGCTCATGCAGTTGCGCTTGTCGGGACGGTTGAACTTTACCCAGGCGATGCCGTCTTCGATCTTCCACGCGACTGGATCGCCTTCGCGCGCGACCGGCTGCGGGTAGAGCAGGTCGCTGGTCGGCGCGGCGGACACGGACTTGACCGGCTCGGCGGGCTTCGCGGCCTTGGATTCCTTGACGGCGGCGGCTTTCTTGGTCGGTTTCTTGCTCACTCTGGTCAGCCTTTCAGGTCGAACGGTCGGGGCGCTCCTGACGCACTGTGCATCGAGAGCAAGTGGAATCGCAGCATCCCCTCGCTTTTTCGCTATGAGACATAGCAATTCACCTTGTCGGCGGCAAGCGCTGTTCGTAGGAACCTGAATCCTATGGCGGATGGCGGGGCGAATCGGGGCGAATCGAGCCCATTGGACGAGTTGCTGGGATATCAGCTGCGCCGCGCGTCGAGCGCCGTGATGGCCGATTTTGCGCAGGGGCTGGCACGCGTCGAGCTCAAGCCGAGCGAAGCGACGGTATTGCTACTCATCGAGAACCAGCCGCACGCGACGCAGAGTGAGATCGGGCGCGCGCTCGGAATCAAGCGCGCCAATATGGCGCCGCTCGTCGCCTCGCTGGAGAAGCGCCAGCTGGTCGAACGCGCGCCGGTCGACGGCCGCTCGCAAGGTTTGACCCTCACCGAACTCGGTGCCGAAGCCGCGCGAGAGGCGCGTGGCGCGGTCGAGGCCAACGAGGTCAAATTCTTCGGCCGGCTGAGCCTGCCTCAGCGCGAGCAGCTCGCGACCCTGCTCGCGGCGGTGCGCGGCTAGGGCACGCTACAGGTCGGCAGTCAGATAAGCCAGGCACATGCGGCCGAGCTCGCGCTTGAGCTGCGACCAGTCATATTCCAGAGCCGATTCGCCGGTCGCGCCGAGCCGGAGCTGGCGTGCGAGCGTCGCGAAGATCACCTGATACGCCGCGTCGGCCTTCAATATATGGTCGGTCCCGCCAATCTCCGCGTCGTGCTTCAGCATCGCCGCAGTGCCCAGCGCGGCCGAGCGGAGCGCGCTCTGCTTGCCTGGGCCGGAGACCAGCGGATCGTGGGAAGCGCGCTCCATCGCCAGGCGCAGCAGCGCCGAATGCCGGCGCAGCACTTCGGCATAGGCTTCGACATAATTGGGCACGAACTGCGCGAGCGAGGCGGATTTCGCTTCGACTTCCGCGATCATGCGATCCTCGTCGGCCGCAATATCCTCGAGCGCATTGGCGATGACGGCACGGACGAGATTGTCCTTGCTCTCGAAGCGCAGATAGATCGAGCCGATCGACACATTCCCCTGCCGGCTCACGTCCTGCAGCGTGAATTCCTCGCTGCGACGCTCGAGCATCAGTTCGCGCGCGGCGTGCAGCATGCGTTCGAGCGACGCCTTGCTGCGGCCCTGCTGCGGCCTGCGACTGACCGATTCGACCGCCAGCGTGGCGTCCGCGGTCTGCTTCTTTTTCAATGCGGTTGACATCGCCTACCACCAGACTCTATCAAAACAGGAACGTCAATTCTAATTTGTGCGGCGCCGTCGCACCTGCAGACTGCGAAAAGGGAGAGGCAATGCGGTTCTCGCTATTCCTCAATGCGCGATCATTGGGGCCCGAACAGGATCGGCGGCTGATGCTCGATCTCGAAGGCCATGCCTTGCGGGCGGCGAACTGCGGGTTCCAGGCGATCTTCATGCCGGACCATCATTTCAACGGCTATATGCCGGTGGCGAGCGACAGTTTCATCTTCGCTGCCTATCTGGCCGCGAAGATGCCGCATATGCATTTCGGCTTCTCGGTCGTGTCGGTGCCGCTGCACCACCCGGTGCGGTTCGTCGAGCGGATCAATGTGCTCGACCAGATCACGCAGGGCAAGCTTCTGGTCGGCGTCGGATCGGGCACCACGCCCGAGGAGATGATCGGCTTCAACGTCAACTACAAGGAAGCCAGCGCGATCTCGGAGAAGAGCCTCGAAATCGCCGAAGCGCTCTGGACCAAGCAGTTCGACGATCCCGACGTCGTGATCGACAGTGGCCCCTGGCAGGGGCGCGTGCTGCAGCGCATTGCGCCAACGGCCTATGGCCCCCGGCACGCGCGCCTGATGCCGGTTGCGATGAAGGAAAGCAGCGCCCGTCGCGCCGCGACCAACGGCTGGCCGGCGTTCATCCCCGCCTTCACGCCGCCGCAGATCTACGGCCACGAGCCCTTAGCGCATGTACAGAAATATTTCGGCGCGTACCGGTCGATGCTGCTCGAAGCCGGGCACGACGCGAACGTGGTTGCGGATGCGTTGAGCTGGACAACCCACACCTATCAATGCGTCCATCTCGCCGAGACCGACGAGCAGGCTCGCGAAGAGCTGGAAATCATTCTTCGCGGCTATCAGGAGGCGATCGACCGCGAAGATACGTTCAATCGCCGCGCCGAAAGCGACAGCTCGAACAAGAAGAGCGACGTCAATGTCAACGCGCTCGACGAACGGTGGATCGCCACCTGGTGCCTCCACGGTTCGCCGGAAACGGTGATCGAGCACCTGCGGCCCTATGCCGAGCTCGGCATCGGTAACGTCCTGTGCGGCACCACCACCGGCCCGCTCACTGAGCAGCGGTTGAAGCTGGCCGATCAGACGCTCGCCCTGATGGCCGACAGGGTCATTCCCGCTTTCGCATAGGATAAAGCTCGTGCGCGCCCGAAAGTCCCGGTCCGATGGCTGAACCGCCAAGTCCTACCGCGCGCGACCTGACGTTCGGCGAAGCTTGCTCGCTCACCGCGGGTGCTACCATGTGGGCGAGCGTGGCCGTGCCCGAGGCAGGCGTCCCCGGCTTCACCATGGCCGACGGCCCGATGGGAATCGCCAGCGGAAACGTCGACGAACGCGACGTTTCGCTGCTCACGCCCTGTCCGACGGCACTCGGCGCAACCTGGGATGTCGAGGTCGCCCGCCAAGTCGGGGCAGTGGTCGGCAGCGACGCGGTTGCGCGCGGCATCGATGCGGTGCTCGCGCCCAACCTCAACCTCGCGCGAAGCCCGCTGGCGGGGCGCGCTTTCGAATATTTCTCCGAAGATCCCGTGCTCGCGGGCGTGCTCGGCGCGGCCTGGATCGACGGCGTGCAGGCGAGCGGCACCGGCGCGATCGCCAAGCATCTCGTATGCAACGATAGCGAGACCGAGCGCGACCGAGTCGATGTGATCGTCGACGAACGCACGTTGCGCGAAGTCTATCTGCTGCCGTTCGAGCTGGCTGCCGAAGCCCGGTGCGCCGGGATGCTCGCCGCATACAACAAGGTCAACGGCCATTGGTGCTCGGAGCACCGCCATGTGCTGACCGAGATCGTCAAGCACCAATGGGGCTACCCCTATCTCATCATGAGCGACTGGTTCGGCACCCATTCCACGAGCGGAACCATCGGCGCCGGGCTGGATCTCGAAATGCCCGGCCCGGCGCGCTTTTGCGGAGCGAATCTCGCTCCCGCAGTCGCCGATGGGCTGGTCGCGCGCGCGCGCGTCGAGGATGCGGCGCACCGCGTCGCCGCGACCGCGCGCCGCGTGACGGGCGACAAGGCGCCACCCTTGGCCGCCGCGCGGGCGGAAGCGATCCTCGAGCAGGCGGCAGCCGAGGGCTTCGTCCTGCTGCGCAACCAGGGAATGCTCCCGCTCGCGCCGGGCGCAGTAAAGCGGATCGCAGTGATCGGCCCGAATGCCGCCGCCCCTTGCTACCAGGGTGGCACTTTCGCCAAGATCGCCGTCGCGCCGGACACGCCAACCCCCGTCGAGGCGATTCGCGCGCGCTACGGCGAGCACTGCAAAATTGCGTTCGAGCCCGGCGTCGATCCGCAGCCGCGGCTCCCGGCGATGCCGGTGACGCCGGCGCGCGATCTGGGCGACGGCGGCACGACGGGCATGACGCTCGACTATTTCGAGACGGCCGATTGTTCGGGCGATCCTGTTTCGAGCGAAACGCGAGACACCAATTCGCTGGTCTGGTTCGTCGGCGTGCACGAGCAGGGGAAGTTCGACCGTCCGGGCTCGGTTCGCGCCAGCGGCCGGTTTGTTCCGCAAGTCAGCGGCGAGCATCGCTTCTATCTCGGAGCGACGGGGGCCGTGCGACTTTCGGTCGACGGCGAAGTGTTGCTCGAAACCGGGCGCGAGCTGCCGGCGTCGGACGTGATGGGCGCGCTCAAGCGCGGCGATGCGGAAAGCGTCGCTGTGGCGCTCGAGGCCGGACGCGCAGTGAGTGTGACGGTCGAGTTTCGCTACGCAGGCGCCCGCGTGCATGGCCTTTGGTACGGTATCCGCACGCCCGACAGCGCCGAGGCGAGGCTCGCGCGTGCCGTCGCCGCCGCCCGCGCCGCGGACGCCGTATTCCTGATCGTCGGCGAAACGTCGGACTCGAGCGTCGAAAGCAAGGACCGGCCCGACACCAGGCTCGCCCGCGAACAGTTGCGCCTGATCGAGGCGGTCTGCGCCGCCAACTCGCGCACCGCCGCGATCGTCAACGTCGGCCACGCGTTCGACGCCGAATGGGCGGGGCAGGCGGCGGCGCTGATGGTCGCCTGGTACCCCGGGCAAGGCTTCGCTGCCGCGCTGGCGAGCGTGCTCGCCGGAGACCGCGAGCCGGGCGGGCGCATGCCGGTGAGCATCGCGCGCGACGAAGCGGACTATTGCGGCTATTCGCTCCAGCCCGACGCCCAGGGCCGGCTGAGCTATGACGAAGGCGTGCGACTTGGCTATCGCGGCCTGATCGCCAACCGCACTCCGGCGCGCCACGCGTTCGGCAGCGGCTTCGGCTATGCCCGCTTCGAATGGGCCGAGGTGCGAAGCGAGGGCATGCGCGTCTCGCTCACCGTCCGCAACGTCTCCGACCTCGCCGGCGCCGACGTCGTCCAGGTCTATCGCGACGCACCCGAATGTGCGTTGCTCGGCTTCGCCAAGGTGCGGCTCCAGCCAGGCGAGGCGCGACGCGTCTCCATCGCGCTCGAGCCGCGCGCACTGCGCATTTGGAACGACGGTTGGCAGCCGCTCACCGGCCCCGAGATCCGGGTGGCGCGTTCGGCCGAGGACCCCGGGCTAAGGCTTCGGCTTTAGGAAGCCGCCGGCCGATCGCGTCGAAACCTGGCTTCAGCCCTTGGGGGAGGGCACCGGGCTGGACCTGCGCAGCGGCAGCACCAGCGCGCCCACCGTCACCGCCAACGCGATGAACCCGGCGAGGCGAAATGCGCCTTGCATCGATCCGCCAAACAGGTCGAACTGATGCACCATCGCCGGCGAGACGAACTGGCCGAGGAAGAACGCGCTCGACCATATTCCCATGCCGCGCCCGCGGTGCTCGAACGGGAATTTGGTCTGCGCCCAGGCAATCAGCGTCGGAACCGCCATGCCCGCGCCGATCTGCTGGATGCAGAGCGCGAGACGCAGCTGCTGCACATCGCGCGCGAAGCCGATCGCCGCCAGTCCCAGCCCCAATGTGCCGAGGAACGCCGCGATCTGCACGGCGTTCGAGCGGCCCGCGAGCAGCCGGAAGCAGAACGCGCCGGCGATGATGAACAGCGTCGGTATCGCGCTGAGCTCGCCAACCTGCCCGGGATCGGTCACCCCGACTTCCGCGAACACCAGGCTGCCGTTCACGATGAACACATAATAGAGCATCGCCGAAAACAGCGTCATCGCTGCGACCAGCGCCGCCGCGCCGAGCGGGAAGGGCGGTTTCGCGGTGCGCGCCGGGGCCGCATCGGCGGAAGCCGATCTCATCGGCTTCGGCTCGAACAGGAACAGCAGCATCGCCAGCCAGATCGGAAAGGCGACCAGATAGACGAGGAACCCGCCGTTCCACCGGATCGACGCGACCGTTCCGGACAGGATGATCACGCCGGTCGAAAGGAACGGGCCTGCCACGCCCTGCAGGAACAGCCAGTTTCGCCGGCCGCGATCCTCCCAATAGTCGGCGATCAGCGTGTTGATGACGGTCAGGATTGCCGCTTCGCAGACGCCCAGCATCAGCCTGCTCGCGAAAATCAGGTTGAGATCGTCGAGCAGATATGGCGCGGCGCCGAAGAAACCGTAGAAGAAGGTCGCGACCAGCAGCGGGCGTCGCCGTCCGAAACGGTCCACGAAATAGCCCGCGAACGGAGACAGGATCGCTATGGTGAGGCCAGGAGCGGTGACCATCAGCGGCACCTTGGCCCGCGCGTCGGGATCGCTCGCGAAATGCTGGATCATCGACGCGACCAGCGGAAACATCGAGACGATCGCGAAGATCGGGAGAAACCCTGCGAGGACCAATGTCGCGCCCTGTGGCCGCAGCGTGAGATCGCGTAGAAAGTCTCGAACCGCTCGCATGCTTCCTCCCCGCGGGTCGCCTGACGCAACCGTCGCTGCTTGACGCACCGAGCGATAACAAACTAGAATGATCATTACAAATAGAACATTGCGGAGGGCGGATGCGACGATTGCGGATGGGAATGATCGGCGGCGGTCCGGGGGCGTTCATCGGTCCGATCCACCGCATCGCGGCCGAACTCGATCGCGAAATCGAACTGGTCGCGGGCGCCTTCTCGTCCGATCCCGGGCGTTCGCGCGCAGCCGGCGAAAGCTACCGCATCGCACCTGACCGTGCCTATCCCGATCCGGCCGCGATGTTCGCGGCCGAACGCGCACGCGATGACGGGATCGACTTCGTGACGATCGTCTCGCCCAATCATCATCATCTGGCGGCGGCGCGCGCGGCGCTCGCCGCGGGGGTGCCGGTGATGAGCGACAAGCCGATGACGGCGACACTCGCCGAGGCGCGCGAGCTTGCCGACCTGGTCGGCGCGAGCGGGCTGCCCTACGGCCTCACCTACACTTATTCCGGCTATCCGCTGGTCCGCGAAGCGCGCGCGCGCGTCGCGGCCGGCGCATTGGGTACGGTCCGCAAGCTCGTGGTGGAATATCCTCAGGGCTGGCTGGCGGGTGACGCCAGCGGCAAGCAGGCGGAATGGCGCGTCGATCCGGCGCGTTCGGGCGAGGGCGGCTGCATCGGCGATATCGGCGTGCACGCCTTGCAGCTCGCGGAATTCGTGACCGGGCTCCAGGTCACCGAACTGCTCGCCGATCTCGCCGCAGTAGTCCCGGGACGGCGGCTCGACGACGATTGCTCGGTGCTGCTGCGCTTCGACAATGGTGCGCGCGGCGTATTGCTCGCGAGTCAGATCGAAGTCGGCGAGCGCAACGGGCTGCGCATCCGCGTCTATGGCGACCGGGGCGGGCTGGCGTGGCGGCAGGAGCAGCCGAATGCGCTGACGCTCCACGACTTCGACGGCACCACCCGCACGCTCCATGCCGGCACCGGGCAGCTCGGTCCCGACGCCGTCGCACGCACGCGGACGCCCGCCGGCCATCCCGAGGGCTATCTCGAGGCGTTCGCCAATCTCTATCGCGATTTCGCTGCGATCCTGCGCGGCGAAAGCGCGCCGTTGCTGCCCGGTCTCGAGACCGGCCTGCGCGGCATGGCGTTCATCGCCACTGCCGTCGCCGCCAGCCGCGACCGCAGCGGCTGGGTCGCGCTGACCATTTGAGGGGAACAAGCATGCAGACGATCAAAGGCCCCGCCATCTTCCTTGCGCAATTCGCCGGCGATTCGGCGCCGTACGATACGCTCGAAACCATCGCCGACTGGGTCGCGGGGCTGGGCTACAAGGGCATCCAGATCCCCAGCTGGGATCGCCGGCTGTTCGATCTCGCCACCGCGGCTGAAAGCCAGACCTATTGCAACGAGCTGCTGGGCATGCTGGCCGACAAGGGGCTCGCCGTCACCGAACTCTCGACGCATCTCCAGGGGCAGCTCGTCGCGGTGCATCCTGCCTATGACGCGCAGTTCGACGGCTTTGCGCCGGCTGAAGTCCACGGCAATGCTGGCGCGCGCCAGCGCTGGGCAGTCGAGCAGATGGGGCTCGCGGCACGGGCAAGCCGCCGGCTCGGCCTCAGCGCGCACGCCAGCTTCTCCGGTGCGCTTGCCTGGCCCTATTTCTATCCCTGGCCGGCGCGGCCCACCGGGCTGGTGGAGGACGCGTTCGACGAGCTGGCCCGGCGCTGGAAGCCGATCCTCGACCTGTTCGACGAGAACGGCGTCGACATCGCCTTCGAGATCCATCCGGGCGAGGATCTGCACGACGGCGTGACCTTCGAGATGTTCCTCGCTCGCGTCGGCAACCATCCGCGCGCCAATATTCTCTATGATCCGAGCCACTTCGTGCTGCAGCAGCTTGATTATCTCGCGTTCCTCGACATCTATCACGATCGCGTGAAATGCTTCCATGTGAAGGATGCCGAATTCCGCCCGAGCGGGCGATCCGGCGTCTATGGCGGCTACCAGTCTTGGGTCGACCGGCCCGGCCGCTTCCGCTCGCTCGGCGACGGCCAGGTCGATTTCAAGGCGATCTTCTCGAAGATGGCGGCATGCGACTTCCCCGGCTGGGCCGTGCTCGAATGGGAATGCGCGCTCAAACACCCCGAACAGGGCGCCGCCGAAGGCGCGCCGTTCATCGCCGACCACATCATTCGCGTCACCGAACATGCGTTCGACGATTTCGCGGCAGGCGGTGCCGATCGCGCTCTCAATCGGCGTCTGATGGGGATTGCAAACTAGTGTGCTGACAGTGCGGCCGCCGAACGGCAATGACGCGGTGGGAAGCGGTCATTCTCAATCCTCCCCGAGCTTGTCTCGGGGGGGGGGACCGCCGGCCGAAGGCCGGTGGTGGAGGGGTGCCGCGCACGCGCGGCAGACCAGACCTCCCGACAATCCGCGCTGCGCGCAGCCCCTCCACCATTGCTCCGCAATGGTCCCCCTCCCCGAGCAAGCTCGGGGAGGATTATTTGATGATCCGCCGGCCGCGGCAGGATGGCGGCGCCTTACGGATCCTTTCGCGAAACCGACGTCGTCTCAGGCCGCCAGCGCGAGTTCCTTGCTGTCCTTGGTCGTCGGGACGAACGGCAGATAGGAGACGCGCATCCGCACCGCGAATTCGATCCGGTGTTTGCCCGGCGCCAGCCCACCCGGCTTGAGCGCCACGATCCTCGCCTTCTCGCCGAAATTCCAGCGGTCGTCATAGACCGTTTCCATCTCGTCGAGCGTATAGGTCTTGCCGTGCACCGAGAAGCGGATGGCGTCGCGCGCGATCGCTTCGCCGTCGACTGCCACCTGGATATCCTCGATCATCGAGAGTCCGAGCCCGCGGTAATAGGGAAGTCGACCGAGGAAGGCGAAGCCGACCGTCGCGCCGTCCTCGACGACGTTCTCGAACAGGTCGGTGCAGATCATCTTGTTGTCCATCATGGCAAAAGCTTTCCTCTCACGCGGCCTGAAGCTGGGGGGCGGGTTCGCCGATCAGATTGGCGAGCATCACTTGCTGGCGGCGCACCTGCTCCACCGAGTCCGGCTCCTCCGCGTCCTCGATCCAGCGGTTGCCTTCATATTCCGAGCAGATGTAGCCGCTGTACCCGCCCTGGCGCAGCACACGTATGATTTCGTCATACGGGATCGACGGCTCGACATAATCCGCCGTCATCTCATAGAATTTGCCGTGGACGTTGTGGATGCGCGGCATAAAGTCGAGCATGCGCTTGGGTTCGAAGGCCGCATTGTGGCGCATCACTTCGGCCATGGCGATCGCCGGGCCAGTGCCGCCCATCTGCTGGACGTTCAGGATCACATATTCGGAAAGCACGCGGTCGGCATATGCCTTCTCGACATAGTCGGCGATGTCGCGCGGCACCCCCAGTCGCATGAATTTCTCCTTCCACACGCGGGGATAGGCGTGGAGGAACATTCCCATGTCGGGCAGGAAGCCGAGCGCGGCGGATCCGGACTTTTCATAGGCCTCGGCGTGGCGGATGATCCAGGGATGGTCGAAGTGCAGCGGCGCATGCACTTCGATCAGGATCTTGATGCCCTTCTCTTCGGCGTAGGGCGCGGCGGCGACCAGCACTTCGGGCGCGATCGAGACCAGCGCGCGGATATATTTCATGCCTAGCCGGGCGCCGAAATCCACGTCGTTGCGCACGCTCGCGACCTGTTCGTCGAACGGCATCTCGCGGCCCTTGTAGCGCTTATAGTCGAGCATGAAGTCGTGGCTGACCGGAGTCGTGCCGTATTTCCGCATCAGCGCATGCCACTCGGCGATCACCGATTCCTCGACGCCGACTTCGGGCCAGCCCCAGAAGCTCTGCTCGCCAATGATCTCGATCCCCATCGCGCCCATCTCGGCGCAGGTGCGGACGCAATCCTCGAGCGTCATCTTCCCCTGGAAGGTTTCGTTCTGAAAGCTGTAGAGGCTCACGCCTCGCTTGATGTCACTCATCGTCACCTCTCCGCTTGTTCCGGTGTCTGTCGGGAGCGGAGGAGGATGGACCGGCGCACCGGGAACCTTCCCCTCCTGGGGCGAAGCCCTAATTAGAATATATATTCTTATAATTTGACGGCCCGGTCAAGGGGGTACAATGGGTTGACGAGAAATAGAATGACCATATTAGTTTTGGGCGAAAGCGAGGCGCGGATGAGGATTCGATCGAGTCGGCTGTCGATCGCGGCGCTGGCCGTCGCATGGATCGCAGCCCGGCCCGCTGCGGCGCAGCTGCTGCAGCGGCACGAAGTTCCGAAAGACCTGCGCCAGGCGCTGGCCGACAAGGCCTTCGCGATCTGCGCGGCGCGGGGATTTGACGTCGGCGTTGCGGTGGCCGACAGCGCGGGCACGGTGCGCACGTTGGTCGCCGGGGACAAGGTCAGCGCAATCTCGATCGAGACGGCGAGCCGCAAGGCGCGCTCGGCCGCTTTTGTCGGCTTTCCCACCTCGATCCTCAAAAAGGCCGATAGCGAGGCACCGGCCTATACTGCGTTGCTGCGCGAGCAACGGCCCGACATGCTGATGCTGGCCGGCGCAGTGCCGATCAAGCTGGGCGACGAACTCCTCGGCGCGCTTGGCGTGAGCGGAGCGTCCAATGGCGAAGCGGATGAAGCTTGCGCCAACGATGCCGTGGTGGCGCTGACCTCGCGCCTGCGCTGATCGCTGGGGCCGGGTAGGGCCTGGAGCCCGATGAGCTCACCCCAACGGTACGGATTCGATCCCATTCAACCCGCTCTAAGGGGCCGAATAGTCCTTTGCCTCCCCGCCCACCGGAAGCGTAACCTTGCCGCTCGCCGCCCATTCGGTGCCGCGGAGCAGCAGCGTCTGCACGCCGGCGAAGCGCAGCGAGACTTCGTCATGCCCCAGCGTGAGCGCGAACACGCGGCCCTTGCCGTAATCCTCGACCCAGGCCTGCGGGTGATCGGCGTCCATGCCTTTCATGTTCCGAAGCTTGTCGGGCGTATAGGCCGCGGCAGGATATTTGGGGCCGGCGAGCTTGGGATCGTAGCTCGCGGAGGCATCGTGCGCGGTCGCCAGCACGTGAATATGAGCCTCGGGATCGACGCTCATGTTGGTGTACATGTCGTCGTTGTAGGTCCAGACATATTCGCGCATTCCCTGGGTGATCGGGTGCGCGCGGTTGACGATGTGGACGGGGAACGCGCCGGGAGGTGAACGGCGGCTTTCGCGCGGGTTCATCACTGCGCCGACCAGCCGCCGATATTCGGGCCAATTATAGCCGAAGGTGAACGACGAATGGTAGGCGACGAGCCCGCCGCCGCCGCGCACATAGTCGAACAAGGCCTTTTCGGCCTCCGCTGACCAGCGGTGTTCCGAAGGATCATCATAGACCCAGCGGCTCGAATAGTTGAGCAGCACCACGTCATAGGATCGCAGCGTGGCGAGGTCGCCATGGTCGAAATCCTCGGTGACGCGCACGTCGAATCGGCCGCTGTCCTGCAGCAATGTGCGCAGCATATTGTCGACGCCGGTCCAGTCGTGTTCGTAGCTGTTGCGACCGCTTATGATCAGGACCCGCAGGCGCTTCTCCGCCGGATCGACCGGGATCGCCACGCGCTGCACCGTTTCCGGCGGACGATAATCGGGGTGGACGATGACTTGCGCCGAGGCCGGGATGCACGCGCTTGCCAAGAGCGCCGCCGCCGATGCGATCGTGATCCTCATCTTCCTCTCCCTCTCGTCCGAGTGGATCAGGCGGTCGCCACGCCGCGCGCGCCGATTTCCGCGCGGATCCGCGCGTGCTGGCCGTCCATCGGCCAGAAGAATATGCAGAGCGCCTGGAGCGAATAGATCGCCAGCGGCCAGCCGTAATAGGACCAGCGAATCGCCGCGACCGCGGCGGCGCTCGTGGCTCCGGAATGATATCCCGCGGCTGCCAGCGTATAGGCGATGCCGGCGGTGCCGAACGCCATGCCGACCTTGGTGGCAAGCGAGATGCCCGAGGACAACAGGCCCTCGTTGCGAGTACCCGTGTGCCATTCGTGCCAGTCCACTGCGTCCGCCGCCATGGTGTAAATGCCCGTCATGGTGACGCTGACCGAAAGCGAGGCGAGAACGAAGATCGCGAGGAAGGCGGGTGCCCGATCCTCGAACCATGGCAAGGCCAGCGTGAGCGCGATTGCCAGCGCGAGCGCGCCGAGGCACCCTCGGCGCATGCCGGCCCGCTTGAAGATCGGCGGCGCGATCACCGCGCCGAGCACCAGCGTGCCGGATACGGCTGGCAGCAGCACCGAGATCGCCCATGGCTGGTGCAGCACTTCGATCGCGAAGAACGCGGTGACCGAGAGTATGGCGCCGAACCGGACGAAGTTCAGCGCCGCGAACAGAAACGTCACCACCCAGGCACGATTGCGCAGCATGTCGCGAACCGCGGGCAGGATCGGGAAGTCGGGCGCGCCTTGATCATGGAAGCGTTCGCGGCAGCTGCGCGCGAGGTTGAGGATCAGCACCAGCGCGACCGCTGCGAAGATTGCCGACAGTATCGCGAAGCCGCGCTGTGGGCTGATGCCGCCGAGCGCACCGACCAGCGGCAAGGTGCCCGCGGTGGCGACGATGACCGATGCGGCGCTGAGCCCGGCACGCCAGCTGCTCAATTGCATGCGCTGGTTGGGATCGGCGGTCATCATCGGCAGCAGTGCGGACAGAGGAACCGAGCCGAACGAGAACAAGACCCCCAGCAGGTAGAAAGTGACTGCGGCATAGGCCAGGCGGGCGCCGTCGGACCAACCGCTAGGCACGAGGAACGTCGCGACGAACGCGATGCAGAACAGGGGACCCGTGATCAGAAAGAACGGGCGCGTCCGGCCCCAGCGGCTGCGTGTCTTGTCCACTCGGATGCCGACGCCGATGTCGACGGCGGCATCGAACAGGCGCGCGGTGAGGAACAGCGTGCCGACTGCGGCCGCCGGGAGCAGCGCCACATCGGTGTAATAATAGAGCAGGAACGCGCCCACCAAATTCCAGGGAAGCGCATAGGCGAATTCGCCGAGGCCGTAGCTCAACTTCTCCGTCAGGCGCAGCGTGTCGGCCGCCATCATTTCCCTCCCCGGATGTGCGTCGGCGGTCAGAGACCCAGCGCCGCGCGCGTGTGGGCGAGCGAGACGGCGGGGGGGAGAGTGGGGCGATACTCGAGTCCCAATGCTCCCTGATAGCCCAGCGTGCGCAGCGTCGACATCACGCCGGCCCAGTCGACCGTTCCGGTCCCGGGCTCGTTGCGACCGGGCATGTCGGCGACCTGGACATGGTGGACGAGGTGGATCCGGCCACGCAGCACCTCCGCCATGTCCTCGCCCATCACTGCGGAATGATAGACATCGTAGAGCAGGCGAAGACGGGGGCTGGCGACTGCCTCGACGATATCGAGGCCGAGGCTGGTGCTCACCAGGAACATGCCCGGATGCTCGACGCGGTCGTTGAGCGGCTCGAGCAGCAGCATCACGCCGGCTTTCTCGGCCAGGGCCGCGGCGCGCTTGAGCACGTCGACCGCCGCGGCGACCTGCTCGTCATGCGGCACGCCCTCGCGGGTAAAGCCCGAGGCGACGATCATCGGCGGCGAACCGAGCTTCTTCGCCGCGACCAGGCTCTCGCGCACCGCGCCCAGAAACTCCTCGTGTTGCGCGGGATCGACCAGGCTGCGGCGCGGGTCGACGCAGATGCCGGTCAGCCGCACGCCGGTTTCGGAAAGCGCCGCCGCAGTCGCATCGATGTCCTTGTCGCGCCACAAATGGAATTCCGCCGACCCATAGCCGCCCGCCTTTGCGGCGCGCACGCGGTCCGCCATGTCCGGATGCGCATCGGCGAACATCCACTCGATGCAGGGTGAAAGCTCCACGATTCCTCTCCCGAGCGCTGTCGCGACATATTAGAACAAGTATTCTTATTATGGATAGGCAGGGGAAAGGCTGAAGGCAATGGGCATTTTTTCAGTAACGCGTTGCTGCGCCGCACGCCCCAGTGTGAACGCACATTGCCCGGGACAGCGACTATCTGTGCGCCGATTCGAAGAGGCTATTTCGGCTGAAATGCCGGTGATGCCGCCCTGCGAGAACGGCAGACGTCTCCATAACCTCCTGTTTAAACACGCAATTGAAGACAGGCGCCGGCCCGCGAAGCGCGTCCGAGGAGCGGTGCTTGACAAGGATCGCAAAATCGTCCCAATTAGAACAGGTATTTTATTTCTAACGGCTCGGGCACGGAGCCGAGGCTGATGGGGAGGACGATTCGATGAGGAAATTGGCCGCACTCTTGCTCCTGTCGAGCAGCGTGCTCGCGAGTGGCGCCATGGCGCAGTCTGCGCCCGAGGCTGCGCCGGCGAGCACCGCGGAGGCACCCGGCGGCGAGGAAATCATCGTCACTGCACAGAACCGCAAGGAAAACGTCCAGAACGTACCGATCGCGATCGCGGTGATTTCGGGAGAAACGCTCGCCAAACAGGGCGTCACCGATTTCACGGCGGTGACCAAGGTTTCGCCGGCGCTGCAAGTGATCAACGACACCACCAACACGCGCGTAACCGTGCGCGGCGTCGGCACCTTGTCAAACAACGAAGCCCAGGATCAGTCGATCGCGGTCAATATCGACGGCGAATATATCAACCGACCGACCATCCTCAACGCAGCGATCTTCGACCTCGATCGTGTCGAAGTGCTGCGCGGCCCGCAGGGCACGCTCTATGGCCGGAACTCGACCGGCGGTGCCGTGAACTTCATCACGCGAAAGCCCGGCAACAACTTCGATGCGAATGCCTCGGTCACTTATGGCAATTACAACCAGCTCACCGCCGAAGCCGGAGTGGACATCCCGTTCGGCGCGATCGGAGCGCTGCGTCTGTCGGGCATCTACACCGATCACGACGGCTATGATTTTCACCCCAACACGCCGATACAGCTTCCGGCATTTCATTCGCGCACGATCGACCGCAGCGGCGACGATCATAAATGGGGCGGGCGCGCGAGCCTGCGGCTGACTCCGGTGGCCGGCCTGACGGTCGATGCGTCGGTCGAGCATATCGTGCAGGACATCATTCCCGCCGCCCAGGCCTATGTCGATTTCAATAGCGCCGGCAACGACCCGGGGCCGGGGTGCAACCAGAACGGATTCGTGGCGCTTACCGCGACCACCTGCATTCCCAAGAACGGCAATTTCCTGAGCCGGATCGATCGCGCCAGCTATAATTCCCCGCTCAGCGGCGTCGGCAGCTTCCACCAGACCAGCACTGCCGTGCGCGGACGGATCGCCTATGCGTTCGGCCCGGCGACGATCACCTACACCGGCGGCTATCGCGACAGTAGCAACCGCGGCGACAACACGCTTTCGCCCGCCTATGATTTCACCAATTTCGGCGCGAGCGTCAAAACCCAGAGCCACGAGCTGCGCCTCAATGGCACCAGCAGTGGCATCCAATGGCAAACCGGCGCCTTTTATTTCAAGGAGAGCCAGGCGACCGACGGCGGTCTCTATCATCCGTTCATCGGGCCGAACGGCTCCTATATCACTTATTTCAAGCATCCCACCGAAAGCGAATCCTGGTCGGCGTTCGGACAGGCGGAGGTGCCGCTGGTCGATCGCCTGACTGCGGTGGGTGGCGTTCGCTATACCAAGGACACGCGCAGCGCGGTGTTCAGCAACTACGGCTTCGTCTTCAACTCCGGACCCGTGCCGCTGACGGGTGCGGCCGCATCGACGCAGAACCTGCACTATAGTGGCGACAAGGTGAGCTGGCTGGGCGGCCTGAACTTCAAACCGAATGCCGATACTTTGCTCTATGCCAAGGTTTCGGCGGGTTACAAGGCGGGCGGCTTCGACGGCACCGGCACCACCTTCCGCCCCGAAACCAACACTGCCTATGAAGGCGGTCTGAAGCTCAAGTTCGGGACCGCGCGCCAGCACATCTTCAACATCTCTAGCTTCTATTATAATTACAAGGATCTGCAGAACGACGTGCTGCTCAATCCTGCGCTCGGCGCGCAGACCTTCAACTCGGGCAAGGCGACGATCTGGGGCGTCGAAGCGGAAACTACGATCAAACTGTCGCGCTACGATAGTTTCAACGCCACGGTGAACTATCTCAAGGCGAAGTACGACGACTTCACTGCCTCTTATGCGGTTTTCGACACGACCAATCCGTTCGCGACTGCCGGGCCCAGCGTCAACCTCGCCGGCAATCGCCTGCCGCAGACGCCGAACTGGGTGATCGGCGTCGGTTATGATCACGTGTTCGACATGGGATCGGCAGGAACCGTCACTGCTTCGGCCTATTCGCGCTTCAAGAGCGACTATTATCTCGACTTCTTCAATTTCCGCGACGCGCACGAAAAGGCGTTCACGCAAACCGACCTCAGTCTCGAATATCGCACGGACAATCGGCGGATCGCGGTGCGCGCCTATGTGCAGAATCTCGAGAATTACCGGCCGCTGGTCTATGCCGCTTATACTGCGGCAGGCCCGGACGACATCTTCAATTGGCAGTTCGGTGCGCCGCGGACCTACGGTGTGCGGGTTTCGTTCGCCTATTGAGCGGTCAACGCCGAAAGGGGGAGGGGCGGGCCACGGCCCGCCTCTTTGCTCTGACGGCGACGACGAGGAGGGATCATGGCGAAACATGCCCAGGGCTGGCGCCGGCGCGACTTTGCGAGAGCGGCAGCGCTGCTCGCCCTGGCGGCGGGCGTCCCGGCCGGCACGGTGGGTGCGACCATCCGTGCCGATGACGAAGCCCCCAGCCGTCGCCGCCGCGCGCTGATGAAAGAGGTCAGCCAGCGCGTTCTGCCACGCACGACGACACCGGGCGCCGGCGATGTGGGCGTGGGCGATTTCGTGATCCTGGCGCTGGCGCATGGCCTCGATCAGTCGCGCGCGCCGGTGGCGAGCGCGTCGGTGCCGGCGCTCGCGCGGTTCTTGCGTCGCGACGGCTCGCTGCGCCAGCTCGACTGGCTAGAAGCGGAGCTCGACCGCCGCGCCAAGGGTGATTTCCTTCGCGCGCCGCTCGGCGTTCGCACCGCAATCCTGACCAGGCTCGACGCCGAAGCCTTCGCTCCCGCCACTCAGGACGATCCGTGGAAAACGATCAAGGGCCTGATCCTGACCGGCTATTACACCTCCGAAGTCGGCGGTTCGCAGGAGCTGCGCTACGAGCTGGTGCCCGGACGATGGGATCCCGACGTGCCGCTGGCGCCCGACGCGCGCGCCTTTTCGAGCGACTGGACCGCGGTGGACTTCGGCTGATGGGTACTGCGATGGAATTCGACGCGATCGTCGTCGGCTCGGGCATTACGGGCGGCTGGGCGGCCAAGGAATTGACCGAGGCGGGCCTCAAGGTGCTGATGATCGAGCGCGGCCGCGAGATCCGCCACCAGCAGGACTATGCCAATGAGGCAAAGGCGCCCTGGGACATGCCGTTCCGCGGCCTCGGCGACGCCGAGCTCTTCCGCCGCGAATATCCGGTGCAGATGCTCAACCGGCACTTTACCGAGTTCACGCAGGACCATTTCGTCAACGATCGCGAAAATCCCTACACCCACGCGGACGGCACGCAGTTCACCTGGTTTCGCTCCTATCAGCTCGGCGGCCGCTCCTTGACCTGGGGACGTCAGGCCTATCGCTGGTCAGACTATGATTTCGGCGCCAATCTGCGCGATGGCCATGGCACGGACTGGCCGATCCGCTACGCCGACGTTGCGCCCTGGTATGATCGCGTCGAGACCTTCATCGGCGTGTCCGGCGCCGCCGAAGGGCTGAAGCAGCTGCCCGACGGCAAGTTTCAACCACCGATGGCGCTGAACGTCGTCGAGCAGGCAGTGCGCGAGAAGATCCGCGCGCATTGGCCCGAGCGATGCCTGACGATCGGACGGACCGCGAACCTCACCGAGGCCAAGCCGGACGAGGGGCGGCTGAACTGCCAATATCGCTCGATCTGCGCGCGCGGCTGTTCCTATGGCGCCTATTTCTCGACTCAGTCGAGCACCTTGCCCGCGGCGATGAAGACGGGGCGGTTGATGGTCCTCACCGATGCGGTGGTCGCCGGTGTCGATTATGACCCGCTCTCGAAGCGCGCCACCGGCGTCCGCTACATCCATGGCAAGTCCGGCGAGCGCGGCCGGGCGACCGCACGGCTGGTGTTCCTGAACGCCGGCGCGTTCAACTCGGTGCACCTGTTGCTCAATTCCGCGAGCGAAGCGATGCCGAACGGCCTCGGCAATTCGAGCGGCGTGCTCGGCACGCACATCATGGATCATGCCAACACGCTGTCGGCGATGGCGCTGATGCCGGGCTTTGAAACGCACACCACTTTCGGGAATCGTCCGACCGGCGTCATCATCCCGCGCTACCGCAATTTGGACGTGAACGATGGTGTCGGCCACACCCGCGGCTATTCGTTCCAGGGCGGCGCGCTCCAGGGTACCTGGACACGCGCCAAGCGCGAAGCGGGGATCGGCGCGGACTATAAGGCGCGCATGCGCGGCGTCGGGCCGTGGCGCATGGTGCTGGTCGCGTTCGCCGACTGTGTGCCGCGCGCGTCCAATCGGCTGACCCTCGATCGCGCCAAAACCGATGCCACCGGCCTCCCCGTGCTCAAGGTCGCCTTCGCGTTCGGCGACGAGGAGAATGCTGCGCTCGCACAGGCCAAGGCCGACGCCGCGGAAATGCTGAAGGCCGCGGGCGGGCGAGTCATGATGGGCTTCGATCGGCCGGGGCCGGGCGGCACGGCCATTCACGAAATGGGCGGCGCGCGCATGGGCCATGATCCCCGGACGTCAGTGTTGAACAAGTGGAGCCAGTCGCACGACGTGGCGAACCTGTTCGTGACCGACGGCGCGCAGATGAGCTCTACCGCGTGCCAGAATCCCTCGCTGACCTATATGGCGCTGACCGCGCGCGCCTGTGACGCCGCAGTGAAGATGTTGAAGGAAGGCGCGATTTGACCGAATTGGCTCCGGTTGCCGCAACACCGGAACCAGACGCAACTTCCGAACGGCGCAGGTCGCTCGCCTTCTTCACGCTGATCATCGCCCTGGTGCTCGAAATCGTCGACATGACGATCGTCAACACCGCGCTTCCGTCGATTCAGCGCAGCTTCTCCGGCTCCGCCGCGCAGGCGCAATGGGTCGTCGCGGGCTATTCATTGAGCTTCGCGGTGTTGCTGATCTTGGGCGGGCGGCTCGGCGATCTGTTCGGTTATCGCGCGATGTTCCTGCTCGGCGTCGCGGGCTTTACGCTGGCATCGTTCCTGTGCGGAGCGGCGGCCAATGCCGACCAGCTCGTGGCCGCGCGCTTGTTTCAGGGCGTATCGGGCGCAATCATGGCACCGCAAGTCCTCTCGCTGATCCAGATTCTCTACGCGCCGGTCGAACGGATCGGGCGGCTCGCCTGGTTCGGTGTGATCGGCGGTTTGTCGGCGATCGCCGGGCCGATCCTGGGCGGCATGCTGATCGCGCTCGATCTGTTCGGGCTCGGCTGGCGCACCGTTTTCCTGATCAACGTGCCGATCGGGCTGGCCGCCGTCGCAGCGGCTCTATGGCTTCTTCCGCAGACCGAGCGACATCGCGAGGGCGGACTCGACTTCCGCGGCACGCTGGCGTTCGGCGGCGCCTTGGCTGCGCTGCTCTTTCCGCTCGTGCGCGGCGATCAGGGCGGCTGGGGGGGCGATGCCTGGCTGTGCCTCGCCGCGTCGCTTGGGCTCGCAGTCATTGGGTGGTTCGGATTACAGCGACGGGCCGCGCGCGGGCGGGCAACATTGTTTGATCCCGCGCTATTGGCCAATCGGCCTTTTCGCCACGGCCTGGAAGTCGCGCTCGGCTTTGCCGCGGCGAACACGGGATTCCTGTTCATCTTCGCGCTCGCCCTTCAGCAGCGGCGCGGCCTGGACCCGTTCGAAGCCGGGCTCGTGCACATTCCATTCAGCGTCGGCGTCATGTTCGGGATCAGCTTCATCGGCCGCCGCTATCTGGTTCGCGCCGGACGCAAATTGTTGCTCGGCGGCATCGCACTGCTGCTGCTGAGCTGCACCTCGGTGCTCGGCGCACTTGCCGCCGACCCGGCGGTGTCGCTGGCGCCGCTGGTACCCTTGCTGGTCGCTGCCGGAGTCGGCATGGGCATGGTCTCGGGGCCGATGGGTCCGGTGGTGCTGGCGCGCGTCGAGCGCCGCCATGCCGGCGCGGCGAGCGGGCTGCTCAAGACCGTGCAGCAGACGGGAGCGGCAATCGGCGTGGCGATGTTGGGCAGCGCCTATTTCGCGCCGGGCCGGGGATCCGCTGCCGGGATCTACGCTGGCCTGCTGCTCGACGCTGTGCTGCTCGTGGTCAGTGCCGCTTGCGTTCTGCGCCTGCCGCGCGAACTCTTTCCTCGCGAGGAAACGCCAAGCCCGAACCCCGATGACGCGGCTGGCTGTGCTGCTGAGCGCGTCTGACATCCGCGCGCAGGCCCAGGACTTCCCCGCGACTCGCAACCGAGTCGCGGGGCGTAGACCTTAATCCGCGTACACCGTTCCCCACACCTGCTCGGCGACTTCGAGCACCAGCCGCATCTTGGCGGCCTGCTGCTCGACGGCGATGTCGTTGCCGTGCACCGTCGACGAGAAGCCGCACTGCGGCGAGAGCGCCATCTGTTCGACCGGCATGAACTTGGCGGCTTCGTCGATCCGGCGCAGGATCTCGTCCTTGGTTTCCAGCTCGCCGAGTTTGGTGGTGATCAGTCCGAGCACCACCGTCTTGCCCTTGGGCACGAAGCGCAGCGGCGCGAAATCGCCCGAGCGCGGATCGTCATATTCGAGGAAGAAGGCGTCGATGTTGAGTTCGTTGAACATCACTTCGGCAACCGGCTCGTAGCCGCCTTCGGCAGCCCAGCTCGAGCGGAAGTTGCCGCGGCACAGATGCACGCCGGTGACCATGTCGACCGGCTTCTCGGCGATCGCGCTGTTGATCAGCGAGGCATAGAGGCGCGGCGCGTCGTCGGGATCGAGCCCGCGCTTGCGTGCATTGTCGCGCTGCTTTTCGTCGCACAGATAGGCGAGGTTGGTGTCGTCGAGCTGGAGGAACTTGAGCCCGGCGTCGCCGAGCTGCTTCACTTCCTCGCGATAGGCGGCGCCGACGTCGGCGAAGAACTCCGCCATGTCCGGATACACCGCTTCGCTGATGCCTTCGCGGCCGGCGCGGAAGTGCAGCATCGTCGGCGAGGGGATGGTGACTTTCGGTGTCTCGCTCGTGACCGAATTGAGAAACTCGAAATCGGCGAGCTGGATCGGCTTCGCATGCTTCACCTTGCCGGTGACGACCATCTTAGGCGGCGCGAAGTTCACGTCCTTGCCCTGCGCATGCTTGAACGCGACTTCCATCCCGCCCTGCTCTTCGATGCCGTCGAGTTGGAGCAGGAAGTCGGTGTGGAAGAAGGTCCGGCGGAACTCGCCGTCGGTGATCGCCTTGAGGCCTAGCTCTTCCTGGAACTTCACTACATCCCTGATCGCCGAATCTTCGACGGCACGCAGCCCGGCGGCGTCGAGCGTGCCATCGGCGAATGCCTGGCGGGCATCGAGCAGCGCCTTCGGGCGCAGGAAACTGCCGACGTGATCGGCCTTGAACGGCGGTTTATGGGACATGGCAACTCTCCAGCTATGCGGGTGCGCGGGCTCCTATGCCGCAACACATACAAATTGCCAAGAGTGATATAAAGAAGTCTTTATATCTTTATATCGCAGATCTCTGCTGCGCACAGACGCATGGCAAAGAGAGGTTTTGCACCGTCGTGGATGTCGCGCTAGGCGCTGCTGAGTGGCAGCAGGGCCGAGTGCCTTGAGCTCAACATCATCCTCCCCCGCCAGGGGGAGGTGGCGGGCGTAGCCCGACGGAGGGGGAGGTGGGCGACCAACCAGCGGCAGGCGTCCGCCCCCTCCGACGGCCTTCGGCCGCCACCTCCCCCTTGCGGGGGAGGATAGCTGGAACACTAAACGCGCCAGCTCAGCGAAACGAAGAGGGAGGCTGCCATGATCGATGTCACCAAGGTCAAGGCTATCGACGTTCACGTCCATGCCGAGGTCTCGTGCCACGATCCCGAGGACCCGGTGATGGCCCAGTTCTTCGATGCCGCCAGCGCCTATTTCAAGGCGCCGCGCGAGCGTCCGAAGATCCCCGAAATCATCGATTTCTATCGCGAGCGGGAGATCGCCTTCTGCCTGTTCACCGTCGACTGCGAAAGCGCGGTCGGGGCGAAGCGCGTCTCCAACTATGAGATCGCCGAGCTCGCCGCCGAGCATCACGACATCGTCATTCCCTTCGCTTCCATCGACCCGCACAAGGGCAAAATGGGGGCCCGCGAAGCGCGCGATCTGATCGAGAACTACGGCGTGAAGGGGTTCAAGTTCCACCATCTGATCCAGGGCATCCACCCTTCGGACCGCACCGGCTATCCGATCTATGAAGTGATCGCGCACTATAAGCTGCCTGCGATCTTCCATACCGGCCATAGCGGCATGGGCACCGGCATGCGCGGGGGCGGGGGAATCCGCCTCAAATATGGTCAGCCAATGCTGGTCGACGATGCCGCGTCGGACTTCCCTGACATGAAGTTCATCCTCGCGCATCCGAGCTGGCCCTGGACCGACGAGAGCCTGTCGATGGCGCTTCACAAGGACAATGTGTTCATCGACTTGTCGGGCTGGAGCCCCAAATATTTCCCGCCGCAGATCATCACCTACGCCAACACCCAGCTCAAACATAAGATGATGTTCGGCAGCGACTTCCCGCTGATCACGCCCGAAAAGTGGATCGCCGCGGCCGAGCAGGCAGGGTTCAAGCCCGACGTGCTGCCGCTGATCCTCAAGGACAACGCCGCGCGCGTGCTCGGGCTGAGCGCATAATCGGGTCGACAACCACAGCCCGCGGCCACGTCCACGCTTCGTAACGCTCCCGTCACGAAGCGTTGCTGCAATGCAACAGCGTCCCGACTTTCTGCCACGGCGCACGGATCCTCCGCTGCCGACGGTGGTTACGAACGCCCGACATGCACGTCAGCAAAGGAAATGGTTATGCGTAAGACTCTTGTCTCGGCGATCGCACTCGGCTGCGCGGCATTCGGCGCGAACGCGGCATCCGCTCAGTCGACGACCGACTCCGGCGCTCCGGAGCGCGGCGCGACATTTCGCGGCATCCGTATCGAAGGCAATATCGGCGGCGACCGCTTCCGGTCGCAGGGGCGCCATCACGACAAGCTCGGCTATGGCGCGACTGCCGGCTGGGACGGCATGATCGGCAACCGCTTCATCTTCGGCCCCGAAGCCTCGTTCTGGCGTGCCAATGATTGGAACGAGATCTGCGCCCCGGGTGGCGCAGGTGGGACGGTGTGCCAGAAGTCGTTCGAGGAATGGAGCGTCGGCGGGCGCGTGGGCATGCTCGTCACGCCGAACCTGCTCGTTTTTGGCAGGGGCGCCTACGTCACCAACGAGCAGCGCAAGCGCTTCGACGCGCCGGCCGGCCAGACCGGCTATTACGATCACTATAACACCGTCGGCTATCAGGTCGGCGGCGGCGTCGAATATTCGCTCGGCCGCGACGTGATGCACATGCCGCTCTACGTCGGCGCGCAATATGTCTACTCGCAATATCACGATCACACGTCGCGACAGCGCCTGATGGGCAGCATCGGCGTCCGCTTCAGATAGGCGCGCCCAGCGGGGACTTCCGGCAAGAGCGGTTACTGCACCGCTCTTGCCGTCGTCGTGTCACTTGAAGCGTTCATCCACCAAGCGGCCATCCGCCACCCCCATGCGCCGTTGACGCCGCAATTTGTCGGAGTAATTGTCCCGCCGCACTGACGGAGGTGAGAATCGTGATCAAATTCGGGCTGGCGACCTTGGCGCTGCTGGGTGCGGGTGCGCCGGCCTCCGCCGGCGAGGCCAACTCCGCCCCCGGCTCCAATCCGATCTTTCGCGACAAGTTCACGGCGGACCCCGCACCGCTCGTGGTGGGCGACCGCCTGTACGTCTATGTCGACCACGACGAGGCTCGCGAAGGCGAGATGTTCAACATGCACGAATGGCTCGTCTATTCGACCACGGATATGAAGACCTTGAAGTCGTACCCGCCCATCCTCCAGATCGCCGATCTCAAATGGGCCAAGAAGGACGCCTGGGCGCCGCAGGCCGTGCAAAAGAACGGCAAATTCTACCTCTATGTCCCGGTCGAGCACGACGATACGCACCCCGGCAAGGCGATCGGCGTCGCCGTATCGGACAAGCCGACCGGGCCTTTCGTCGATGCCCGCGGTTCCGCGCTGATCACCAACCAGATGACGCCCAAGGGCACGCACAGCTGGGAGGATATCGATCCGACCGTGCTGACCGACAGCGACGGAGCGAGCTGGATCGCCTGGGGAAACCGGCAATGCTACATCGCCAGGCTCAAGCCCAACATGATCGAACTCGACGGCCCGATCACCGAGATCACGCCGCCGCATTATGTCGAGGGGCCGTGGCAGCACAAGCGCGGCAACCTCTACTACCTCACTTATGCGTCGATGGACCCGAGCAAGGGCCAGAAGGACGAGCATGTCTCCTATGCCACTGCGCCCGCGATCACCGGTCCCTGGACCTACCGCGGCGAACTGACCGGCGCGGCCAAGGGCAGCTTCACGATCCATCCCGGCATCGCCGAGTTCAAAGGCAAATGGTATCTGTTCCTGCACAATGCGGCGCTGACGATCGGCGACCAGAAAGGCGCGCTCGGCCGTCGATCGGTGACCGTCGAACACCTCGACTATAATCCCGACGGCACCATGAAGCCGGTGGTACAGACCGACGCGGGCGTATCGGTTCCGGCGAAATAGCCGGAGCGACGTTCGCGGATGGCGCGAGCGTGGCGGTTCCCCTCGCGCGGGTGCGCGGATGGGCCGCGGTCTGCCCCTGGACGCTTTTCCGTCGCACCGCGCCCCCATGCGAGTCGAGGTCGATTATAGCCCCGGTGCCAAGGCCCGCGCCGGTCGAGTCGCGCGCGACGCCAGAAGGAGAATGCGATGCAGACCCGGATCGATGAAATCGCCGATGGCATCTATCGGCTGTCCACCTTCGTTCCCGGCATCGCGCCACCGGCAGGTTTCACGTTCAATCAGATCGTCGTGCTCGGTGACGAGCCTTTGCTCTTCCACACCGGACCGCGCCAGATGTTCGAAAGCGTGCGCGAAGCGATGGCGCGGGTGATGGATCCGGCGCGGCTGCGCTGGGTGAGCTTCGGCCACGTCGAGGCCGATGAGAGTGGCGCGCTCAACGAGTGGCTCGCCCTCGCGCCGCACGCCCAGGCGGCGCAGGGCAAGACCTGCTGCATGGTGTCGCTGGGCGACATGGCGAGTCGCCCGCCGCGCGCGCTCGACGACGGCGAAGTGATCGACCTCGGCGGCAAGCGCATCCGCTTTCTCGATACGCCGCACACGCCCCATGGCTGGGATGCGGCGCTACTCTACGAGGAAACCACCGGCACCTTGCTGTGCGGCGACCTGTTCACGCAAGTCGGCAACGATGCGGTGCTGACCGACCGTGAGATCGTCGGTCCGGCGAGCGCGACCGAGGACATGTTCAAAAGCTCGTCGCTCCATCCGGCAATGGGGTCGACTATCCGCAAGCTCGCCGATCTCGCGCCGCGTACGCTCGCGCTGATGCACGGGCCCGCGTTCCAGGGCGATTGCGCGGCGGCATTGGTTGCACTGGGGGATGATTATGATCGCCGTGCGCGTGCGGGATTGGACCTGCAAACTGCGTGACAGCAAAATGCGGGCCGCAAGAGGGGACGCTTAACCGCTCGGGACCACGGCCTCGCGGTACTCAGCTTCGATCAAGAGATCGCACGCACCGACGACATGGAAGCCGAACGCGCCACGCTGCCGCTTTGGCGCGGGTGACGAGCCCGGCGCCACATAGATGCTAAATCGCGCCGTTACCGCTCGAGTCAGGCGTGGATTCGGTTCGAAGCAATGGCACGGTCGTTTGACGGCCAAGCTTGCTCAAAATGGTCTGGAAGCTCGGCTCTCGATTCAAATGTTCGAATGCGGGATCGACAGCGAGGGCGCAGATCGGCTGGGCGCGTTCGACAAGGGCAGTCTCGAGCCAATCCAGCGCGCCGCTAACGTCATTCTGAGCCGCGTAGATCGTGGCGACATCGAAGGCGGAGACATAGCGATGGCGCCGCTCCGCCAGGAGTCGATCCAGATACACCCTCGATTCCGCATGCTCTCCGGCGAGAGCGAGCGCCGCCGGGACGTCGGCAGCGCTGCCGATCGTTTCTCCGTTGCGCGTGTCGAATAGCTGAAGTGCCCGATCGATATCGCCCAGACGCAAGTAGCTGCGCCCGAGAATGGACTGAGCGTGTGCGAACTGCGGGGCAAGTTCGAGGGTTGCCTCTGCCTGCAGGATCGCCTCGTCATGTGCCCCCGCATAATAATGACCCATCGCGATGTTGGCGCTGATATTCGCCGCCAAGGGTTCGATGGCCTGGGCACGTCGGAGAGCATCGAACGCGTCTTCGAACTTGCCGGCGCAAAGCGCCTGCAGGCCCATATAGTGAAGCGCGACCAGGCAATTGGGGTCGAGTTCCAGGGCTCTTCGATAGCAGGCATCGGCGGCCGTGAAATCGAGTTCGAACATGGTGTAGACATGGCCCAATTGCGCATGGGCGTCGGCCAGAGTCGCGTCGGCGGCTAAAGCTGCCAACGCTGCAGCACGCGCCCGCGGAAATACCACCCGCGGCGGCGCCAACCCGAAAACGCCCAGAAGCGCGTAACCGGCCGCGACGCAGGCCTGGGCCAAGGCAAATTGCGGATCGATCTGCACTGCTTCTTCGAGCTGCTCCAGGCCGCGCTGGAGTGTTGCGCCGCCCGGCCTGGTCAACGCCGACCACCCCGATACATAGAGTTGGCTTGCCAGCGCGCTGGCACTCAGCCGACGCGCCGGAATGCCGCGCTCGCGGGCCTGTGCCGCCGCGATGTCAGCTATGAACCGGTAGCCGCGCCTGGCCTCGGTAACGATGAATCGATTGTCGTTGGGGCCCTCGCCCAGGGCCTTGCGGATGGTAGAGATGCATTTGGCCAGGCTGTTGTCCTCGACCGTAACGCCCGCCCAGACCGTCGCCAACAGTTCCTGCCTGGATACGAGGACGCCGGGTCGGGCTGCAAGATAAAGCAGCGCGTCCATGGGGCGGCCCGTGAGACGGCTCACCTCGCCGGTGGTCCGCGTCACGAGTTGTCGCCGGCGGAGATCGAGCATGAAATCGCCGAATGCGAGAATTGCAGTCTCAGCGAATTGCATCTCAGATTTCATGGTTTTTCACGCCGCGGGCTCGCGCTGGAGGTTTAAGCATGCACCCGGCGGAGTGTCGAGCCGTTCGGCGCGCCAAGGCACTGCTCGTAGGCAGCGTTCGGGAGTCGGTTCAAAGTGGTGGGATTAGTCGACATGGAAACATCGAGACGCGTTTCGGACGGCCGCAGACCGGCGACCATGGCCGTGGCGGCAGCGGCCTTCTTTCTCTTTTTCGTACTGGCTCTGTTGCTGATGCATGTCGTTCGACCGGACTATACGATCACGGACCACATGATCAGCGACTATGCCGTGGGTCGGTACGGTTGGATCATGACGACCGCCTTTGTGTCGCTCTCGTTGGGCTGCCTGGCACTGGCAATGGGACTATTTCGGGATGGTCCGAGATCATGGCTGGCCAGGATCGGCGCGACCTTGTTGTTAGTGGCCTTTTTGGGCCTGATCGTCACGGCGCTCTTTCCGACCGACCTGGAAACCGCTCCGACTACTCGGACGGGCAACATCCATACGCTAAGCTTTCTCGTGAATGTCGTGAGTATCTGCGCTTCCACACTCTGCCTGGCCCTCAGCTATGGCGGCAGCCCGCGCTGGCATCGGCACCGGACGCCCGCTCTTGTCCTGGCCGGACTCTTGATCGTTGCGTTCGTAGCGCAGTTCATGACGCTACACCGCGGCGCGCCTTACGGGATCGCGAACCGGTTATTCGTCGCGGTCCTGATGGCGTGGCTTATTTCGAACAGCCTCTGGCTCAAGTCTGCCGGATCGAACGCGCCCGCCGTCGATGCCGGATGAGAGTCGCTCTGTCGCTGTGCGGTCGGCACCCACGGATGCCGCCTCGCCCAAGACCGGACTCGCGCGAATTGCGGTCGGTGCTGGCACTAGGGGCGATTGCCGAAGCGGATCCACGAGAACATTTGAGCCAGGTCTAGTCGTTCGGTTGGGTTTTGGAGCGGGGACATGACGAGCCGTGAACGAGCAACCAGGGCATTTCTGTGGCTGGCAGTATTGGTCGGCGGGCCGCTGGTCGGTGCAAAACTGTTCGACTTGCTTGTGCTTGCCGGCGCTTGGGCGGCGCATCCGCCGCAATCCCTGGCCATGATGCCCTATGGCAAGGCCTGGCCCGTCGACACGGGCATATTTTTCATCCCATTCTCCGCCGCAATGCTCATCGCGGGGTTCGGCGCGCTGACGGCCGGTTGGCGAACGCCATGGCATTATCGCTGGCTGTTGTGCATCCCTTCGATCGGGGTGTTGGGACTGTTGCTGCTTACCGTCGTCAGCTTTTGGCCGATGAATGCGGCGCTCTATTACCACGGTGCGCACTCGCCGCGAGATACGATCACCGACGCGGACTCGATTATCATGGCCGCACGGTGGGTCGAGCTCGACTGGCTTCGTCTGGTCGGTGCAACGGCCGCTTTCGTAGCCGCGCTGCGCGCACTTACCTTGCCGTGGCCCGGGACGGTGACGACCAATGATCCGATGGTCGTTCGGTGGGTATCGAGCTTGGCGCTTGCCGGTGTCGCTGCGTTCGTTCTCTGGTTCGTCGCACACGTCTAGGCTGGCTGTACGCGGCAGTAATGCCGCTGATCGAAGCCATGGACGAAACCGGCAAGTCTTGAGCGAAATGCGCATAAGAGATGGGGACTGTTCCTTTCCCTGTTACGCATACCGAACCGCATCGGCCTCGCCAAAGCCTGCCGGCTTGCAAAGTAGGAGAATCCATAGGATGTGACGGAGATGGAACAATACGAGAACGAAACCGTGCCTGTCACACGAAAATCGGTTCTCGCCATGTGCCCTTGTGCAGGAGGGTCGAGCGAACGAATGGCAACCGTCAACATCGTCAACTTCGTTGGATACAAGAGCCGGTCTCGGCGCCCCGCTCCGATTGCGCCGAGGGGTAGTACCACTACCCTTGCAGACCGCCGCTCCCGAGGGCATTTCGCCCCGCGACAACCCGTCCCGACAAGGAGAGGGCGTTTCGCCCGCGCATGACCTATCCCGAACTCTATATGGCGATCGACGGCGAGCGTGTGACGGCCGGCAGCCGCCGCACCCACAAGGTGCTCAACCCCGCGACCGGCGAGACGCTTGCCGAGCTGCCGCTTGCCGACGCCGCCGATCTCGATCGCGCGCTCGATGCCGCCGCGCGCGGATTCAAGCAGTGGCGCAACACGCCCGCCGCGCAGCGTGCCGCAGTGCTGATCGGCGCGGCGCGGCTGCTCGACGAGCGTGCCGAGACGATCGCGCGCGTCGCGACCACCGAGCAGGGCAAGACGCTCGCAGAGACCCGAGTCGAGGTCCATGTCGTTTCCGCCCTGTTCCAATTCTACGCCGCCGAATGCCAGCGCCTCTACGGCCGCGAGCTGGTGCGCCCGGCGGGGCTGCGCTCGGTCGTGCGGCACGAGCCGGTCGGGCCGGTCGCGGCGTTCGCGCCGTGGAACTTCCCGCTCGGCAATCCCGGACGCAAGCTCGGTGCGCCGATCGCCGCGGGCTGCTCGGTCATTCTCAAGTCCGCCGAAGAGACGCCGGCGTCGGCGCTGCTGATCCTCGAAGCACTATATGATGCCGGGCTGCCCAAGCAGGTCGCCCAGGCCGTGTTCGGCGTGCCCGACGAAGTCTCGCGCCACTTGCTCGCCTCGCCGATTATCCGCAAGCTCAGCTTCACGGGCTCGACCACCGTCGGCAAGCATCTCGCCAAGCTCGCTGCCGACGACATGAAGCGCACCACGATGGAACTCGGCGGCCACGGCCCGGTGCTGGTGTTCGACGACGTCGATGTCGACCGCGTGCTCAACACCGTGGTCGGGCAGAAATACCGCAATGCCGGCCAGGTCTGCGTCTCGCCGACGCGCTTCATCGTTCAGGAGGACGTCTACGAGAAACTGCGCGACGGCTTCGCCGAGCGCGCCGGGCGGCTCAAGGTCGGCCCCGGCCTCGAGGAAGGCGTGCAGATGGGGCCGATGGCCAATGCGCGCCGCCCCGAAGCGATCGACAAGATGCTCGCCGACGCCCAGGAAAAGGGCGCCAAGCTCCATGCCGGCGGGCGCCGGCTCGGCAACCAGGGCTTTTTCTATGCCCCCTCGGTGATTTCGGAAGTGCCGCTCGATGCGACGATCATGAACGAGGAGCCGTTCGGCCCGGTCGCGATCTTCAATCCCTTCGCCAAGGAAGAGGAGATGATCGAGGAAGCCAATCGGCTCCCCTATGGCCTTGCCGCCTTCGCCTGGACCAATGACGCCGCGCGCCAGCGCCGCATCGCGCGCGACATCGAGACCGGCATGCTCGGTATCAACACCAACATGATCGCCGCGGCGGATTCGCCGTTCGGTGGCGTCAAATGGTCGGGCCACGGCTCTGAGGACGGCACCGAGGGCTTGATGGCGTGCCTGGTCACCAAGGCAGTGCACGAGGCATAAATCGAAAATATCCGTCATCCCCGCGGAGGCGGGGATCCAGGGTCACGAGCGACGCGGTGGGTTGCTCTGGATCCCCCGCCTCCGCGGGGATGACGGGTGAAAAAGATAAGCGGCAGACGATCAGGAAGAGGGCAGACATGACTCACGAACTCAAGACCGGCGGCGACCGCGGCTATCTGCGCATCGCGACCGAGGAAGCCTTTGCCACCCAGGAGCAGATCGATGCGATCCTGCAGCTGGTCAAGGACGGCAAGGCCGACAAGGGCACCACGTCCCTGTGGGGCTTCTACGGCACCTCGCCGTCCGAACGCACCACCTTCATCCGTGACCGGCTGCTCGATCTCGACGGCCCGCGCATTCAGTCGATGGACGAGACCGGCATCGACGTCGCGATCCTGTCGCTGACCGCGCCGGGCGTGCAGGTGTTCGAGGCTGACGTCGCCAAGCCGATGGTTCGCCGCGCCAACGATCATCTCAAGGCCGCGGTCGAGCGCTATCCGACCCGCTATGTCGGCATGACCTCGATCGCGCCGCAGGATCCTGAATGGTCGGCCGAGGAGATCCGGCGCGGCGCGACCGAGCTCGGCTTCAAGGGCGTGATGGTCAACAGCCATACCCAGGGCGAATATCTCGACGATCCCAAGTTCGACCCGATCTTTCGCGCATTGGCCGACGTCGGCCAGCCGCTCTACATCCATCCGCAGTCGCCGCCCGACACGATGATCGGCCCGATGCTCGAGGCGGGGCTCGACGGCGCGGTGTTCGGCTTTGGCGTCGAAGTCGCGATGCACCTGCTCAAGCTGATGACGACCGGCATCTTCGACCGCTATCCCAGCCTGCAGATCTGCGTCGGCCATGGCGCCGAGGCCGTGCCCTATTGGCTCTATCGCACCAACTACATGCATCTGGCGGGCGTGCGGTCGAAGCGCTATCCCAGGCTCCAGCCGCTGAAGAAGGATCTGTTCGCGTATGTGCGCGAGAATGTGATCGGAACGACGAGCGGCATGCCGTTCGAGCCGGCTATCAAGCTGATGCTCGAGGTCATGGGGGAGGACCGCGTAATGTACGCGATGGACTATCCGTACCAATACGTCGCCGATGAAGTGCGTATCCACGATCTGCTCGACATCCCCGACGCGACCAAGAAGAAGCTGATGCAGACGAACGCCGAACGGGTGTTCAACCTGTGATCGATGGCGAGGATCGCGCTCCTCCGGTACTCGGGGGCCGCCTCGCCTGGACCGCCCTGATCCTCGTCGGCGCCACGCAGGCGCTGTCGATGGTCGATCGCCAGATCCTCTCGATCCTGCTGCCGAAGATCAAGGCGGACCTGCATGTGCAGGACGCCGAGATGGGGCTGCTCTACGGTACGGTCTTCGCCTTCTTTTATGCGGTCTTCTCGCTGCCGCTCGGGCGACTCGCCGACGGCTGGGTACGCCGGAAGCTTCTGTCGCTCGCGATCCTCGGCTGGTCGGCGGCGACTGCGCTCGCCGGCTTCGCCAACGGTTTCGGACTGCTCATGATCTCGCGTCTCGGCGTCGGCATCGGCGAGGCGAGCGTCCAGCCCGCCGGCATGTCGCTGCTCACCGACCGCTTCCCGCGCCACCAGCGCGGGCTGATCAGCGCGGGCTTTGCCGCGGCGTTGGCGCTCGGCCTCGGCGGCGCGTCGATGATCGGCGGGCCGACTGCCGAAGCCTGGGACAAGGCTTGGGCGGCCGGGGGGGCGCCGCTGGGCTTCCGCGGCTGGCAAGTGGCGTTCATCGTCGTCGCGATCCCGGGGATCCTGCTGTCGTGGTTGCTTTGGCGCATGCCGGAACCGGTACGCGGCGCTTCGGACGGCATCGTCGTGGCCGAGGACCCGGCGCCGTTCGGTGCAGCGCTGGGGACGCTCGGCTCGGTGCTGCCCGTCACTTGCTGGATCGGCTTCGTGCGGTTGCGCGCGTCGATCGGCATCTGGCTGGTCAACCTTGCCGCGCTGGCGGCGATCGTGGCGATCGTCGTCTTCATGGCAAACTGGACCAACGGCTTGCGGCCGGTGAACCCGATAGCAATCGCGGTTCTCGGCCACGGCTTCACTGGCAATGAGCTGCAATGGGGCGTCTCGGGTCTGGGCGCCTATGTGCTGCTCAACTGGATGCAGTCGCTCAAGCTCGCCAATCCGCCGACCTATGCAGTGATCTGCAAGTCGCCGGCTTTGTGGTGCGTGATCGGCGTCGGGGCGTTTCAGTCGATCGTCAACTATGGCGTGATGGGTTTCACCCCCAGCTTCCTGATCACGCATTTCCATCAGAACGCCGGGCAGGTCGGCTTTCAGTTCGGTCTGATGAGTGCGGTGCTCGGGTTCATCGGGCCGCTGGTCGCGGGGCCGGTCGCCGACTGGGCGAACAAGAAGGTCCGCGGCGGCCGCCTATGGGTGACGCTGGTCGCGCTCGGCGTGTCGCCGTTCATCGCCTTCTTCGTCTATCGAGCACCGACTCCCGAAGCCTTCTACATCGCCTTCGTACCGTTCAGCCTGATCCTGACGATGTGGACCCCGGCGATCTACGCCACCTATCTCGACCTCGTGCTGCCGCGAATGCGCGGCGTCGTGATGAGCTTCTACATCATTTCGATGACGATCCTCGGGCTGGGCTTCGGTCCGTACACGGTGGGCATGGTCAGCGACCTGAACGGCCACGACCTCGGCGCCGCGATCCTCAGCGTCTATTGGATCGGGCCGCTGATCGTGCTGCTGATCCTGCTCGGCATCTGGCGCCTGCCCAGGGACGAAGCGAGCATGCTCGCACGGGCGCGGGCGGCGGGGGAGCCGGTGTAGTGATGATCTTAATCGCTCTGCCGCTTGCGCTCGCTACACCTGCTACGAGCGATCCGACCAGCACACCGGTCCCGGTCGAAAGTCCGGTGTCGGTTGAGGACGACTATCCGACGGACTCTAGCCGCGCGGGTGAGCAAGGATATGTCCTCTCAAGCGTTGTCGTAAGCCCCGCAGGCAAGCCGCTGCGCTGCGATACGATAGTGTCGACCGGCTATAAGCGACTTGACGATGCAACTTGTGCGGGTGTTCTAAAGCACGGGCGATTCAAACCAGCGCGGGATGCCGAAGGGAAACCCGTCCATGGCATCCTGATTTTCTCATTCCTTTGGCTGAATCCGAACTACCCCTCCAAGATGGAAGCCTTGCAGAAGAGACGGCCGCCGTTCAATCCAGACCTCGATATTACAGTCGCGAAACTGCCTCAGGGCGAACCCGGCCCGGTGATCATCCGAACAGCGGTCGTCGTCAGCGCTCAAGGTGAGGCACTCCATTGCGCAGTGCAGGGACCAGTTGCACTCCCGGCGCTGGCGAACATCGCGTGCCAAGAGGCGATGGCAGTGAATTTCCCGACGCCGGTCACAGATAGCCGAGGTGTCGCCGTGGTGTCGGTCCGTGGCGTCCTCGTTCGCTTTTCCGTGTCAGGACCTGTCCAATGACGTGCGGTGCTAACGCCGCTCAAGGAAACGCACGCGTGACTTCGATCGCGCCAACGATCGCCTGATTGAATTCATCGAGCTGCTCGGCCGGAATCCAATATTCGCGGTGCGCCCGTCCACCGGCGTCCTGCACTTCGTACTGGTCGAGATAGTCCTTGCGGACCGCGAACCGTGTCACGAAGCCCGCGCCGCTGTCACGCACGTTCCAGTCGCGCGCGATCTTGACGGCATAGTCCTCGGTTGTGACCGGATAGAAGATCGGCTGGTCGGGCAGCCGCGGCGGAAAGGCGCGCATTCCGCTCGCACGGATCAGCTCGAGTTCGGCCGGGCCGACCGGACGCCAGAGAGTCACTGTTTCGGTCATGTCACTCGCCACACCCAAAGCTTGATGGACCGCGCGAACCGCGCGCCCGAGCAGATGAAGATCGACCGGTTCATCCAGTCATAGGGCCCCACCGGCGCGATGAACTCGGGGACGGTGCGGAAATAGTATTCGGCGGGGTCGACAGTCTCGCCGGCGCCAAGCCGTGCCATCACCTCGGGCGGCCCGTGCCGCAGCCCGCGGTTGCGGATCTGGATGATCGCGCCGTCGTCGGTCTTGAGCGCATAGATTGCGTCGGCGACGGTCACGCCGTCGGGGCGCGTCAGCTGCCAGTCGGCGGCGTTACCGAGCAATGCCCCCCGGATCCGTGGGCCCTCGACTCGACCGCCGCCCAGGATCGGGATGACCCGCCGCATGCCGTCGGGCACTTCGCCGATCGCGATCGGCGCGTCGAGCGCGCCTTCGGCTTCGTAGACGAATTCGAGTCCCGGGCGAATTGCCCCCTCCGGCGCGTCCATTCCCGCTCTCCTCTGTTCGATGCTGCGCCTAAGCAGGACGCGCCGAGATTCCAAGTTGCTTGCTCCCGGGAGCAGCTGTCTTTACGCTCTCGCAGCAAAGGAACCCCGATTGGCCAAGATTGCACTTCTGGACCCGCATGCTGCGAACGACGAACCCGGTGTCGGCGGGCTCGACGAGATCGTCGGATTCCACATCCGGCTGGCGCACGGCGCGGCCTATCGCCATTTCATGGAGACGTTCGCGCATCTCGACCTGACGCAGAAACAGGTCTCGGTGCTGTGGCTGATCGACGATCATGCCGGCATCGCCCAGGCTGATATCGGCCGGCGGCTGCAGATGGATCGCGCGACGACCATGGCGATCATCAACCGGCTCCAGGGGCGCGGCTATGTCGTGCGCGGCCGCTCGCCGCACGACGGCCGCCGCCAGACGCTCACGCTTACCGAGGCTGGCCATGAGGCGCTGCTCGAGGCGCGCGAGGCAATTGCGCAGCATGAGCGCTGGCTCAAGGAGCGCTTCACCGAAGCCGAGCTCGAGACGCTGGTCGCACTGCTTCGCCGCATCCACGACTGAAAAGCTGCTTGCACTTCCCCGAGTACGGCCCCTAAGAGCCGCGCCGTGACAGGTGCCCGCGCGAGCGGGAGAATAGGGAAGCCGGTAGGGGGAAACTCAAAGCCGGCGCTGCCCCCGCAACTGTAACCGGCGAGTCGCCGCGTCAAGAAGCCATTGGGCCCCGGCCCGAGAAGGCGGCGCGACGGCTGAGACTCGGGAGCCAGGAGACCTGCCTGCCACAGTCGATCCACTGCGCGGACGGGGTGTGCCGGGCGGACGAGGCCGAAACCCTCGAGCGAACGACGCCCCAGACGGGTGTACCGCCATCATGGCAAGGCACCCGATAAGCAGGTGTCTTATCCCATGAAACAATTGTTCTTGCTCTCCGCCGCGGTGCTGGCGGTACCCAACGCCGCAGTAGCCCAGACCGCCGACGGTGCGCAGACAGAGGTCGTCGTTGACGATGTGCGCGAGGTTCCGATCATCGTGACCGCCGGAGCGCCGCAAGCGTATCGCGAGATCGGCCAGGACGTCAGCATCGTCACGCGCGACACGATCGAGCAGCGTCAGGCCGTTCAGCTTTCCGATCTGCTCGCGACGCTGCCGGGCATCTCGGTCACGCGCAACGGCGGCCCGGGGGGATTCACCGGCGTGCGGCTGCGCGGCGCGGAAGGCGAGCAGACGCTGACGATCATCGATGGCGTACGCGTTAACGATCCCTCGTCGCCCGGCGGCGGCTTCGATTTCGCCAATCTGCTCGCCGGCGGCGTGGATCGCATCGAAGTGCTGCGCGGCCCCGATTCTGTGCCATGGGGCAGCCAGGCGATCGGGGGCGTGATCAATATCGTCACCGCCGAACCACGCGGACCGCTCGAGGCGCAAGCCGCGGCGGAATATGGCAGCTTCAACAGCCTGTTCGCCAATGCCCGCATCGGGGCCAGCCGGGGCGGTGTCTCGGGCGCACTGACCGCGGGGTATCTGCGCACCGACGGCATATCCGCGGCAGCCAATGGCAGCGAACCCGACGGCTATCGTCAGGCCGGCGCGACCGGGCGGCTCGACGCGCAGCTCGGCGGCGGGTTCGCGCTCCATCTTCGCGGCTATTATGCCCACAGCCGGATCGACCAGGACGGCTTCCCGCCGCCCAATTACCAGCTCGCCGATGACAGCGAATATGCCAAGACACAGGAAGTCTATGGCTATGCCGGGGCGGAGTCATCCTTGCTCGACGGCCGACTGGTCAACCAGATCGCCGTCACGCTCGCCGACGTCAACCGCGACAATTTCGATCCCAGCCTCGGCACCGCGCCGAGCTTTTTCGCGCGCGGCCGCAGCGAGCGCTATGCCTATCAGGGCGTGTTCCGCGCGATCACACAGGCGCGGCTGATCCTGGGCGCCGAACATGAAGACAGCCGGATGTCGGAAGGCAACTTCTTCGCACCGGGCGTGACCAACACCTATCGGACCGGCGTGACGAGCGTCTACGGCGAAGCGATCGTCACGCCGGTGGACGCAGTGACGGTGACCGCCGGCGCGCGCCACGACCAGCATCGCGACTATGGTAGCCATTGGACGTTCAGCGCCAATGCCGCCGTGCGGCCGGCCGAGGGCACGACGCTCCGCGCGAGCTATGCCGAGGGCTTCAAGGCGCCGACGCTCTACCAATTGTTCGCGCCCTTTTACGGGACGCGCACGCTCGCGCCCGAAACGGCGCAAAGCTATGACGTCGGCGTCGAGCAGCGCGTCACAGGCACGCTCCGGTTCAGTGCGACCTGGTTCCACCGCGACACGCACAACCAGATCGCCTTCGATCTGGGCAGCTTCACCTATCACAACATCGCCGCCGCACGCGCCAAGGGGCTTGAGCTGAGCGCCGAGGCGCGGGCGTTCGGCGGGCTCACCCTGTCGGCCAACTATACCCACCTCGTGCCGGAGAACCGCTCGGCAGATACCAATTTCGGCCACGACCTTCAGCGGCGTCCGCGCGACATGGGCAGCATCTCTGCCGACTATCGTTTCGGTCCGGGCTATTCGTTCGGCGGTACGCTGCTCGCCGTCGGCGACAGCTTCGACGATCCGGGCAACAGCAAGCGGCTTGCCGGCTATGTCCTCGCCAGCCTGCGCGCCGAGGCGCCGATCGGCAAACAGGTCGTGCTCTATGGTCGGGTCGAGAATCTGTTCGACCGCAGCTACCAGACCGTCGCCGGCTACGGCACGCCGGGACGCGCGGCCTATGCGGGGATAAGGCTGAAGACCCGATGATTCGATCTACGCTCCTGCCGTTGGCGATGCTGGCCGGGTGCGCCGCGCCGCCGGCGGCGGAGCGTGGCGTGGTCTCGGTCAACCCCTGTGCCGATGCGCTGCTGGTCGAACTCGCGCCCGACCAGATCGTGTCGCTCAGCCATTATTCGCGCGACCCGGCGGCGACATCGATCCCGCTCGACGTCGCGCGGCGCTATCCGTCCAATGCGGGGACCGCAGAGGAAGTGATTGCGTTGCGCCCGGCGTTGGTGATCGCGAGCAGCTTCACGTCGCCGGCGATCCGGTCGGCGTTCGCGCGCGCCGGACTGCACACGCTCTATCTCGATTCGCCGGCCACGATTGCCGCCAGCCAGGCGCAGGTGCGCGAAGTCGCCGCCGCGCTGGGCGCGCGAGCCGCCGGCGAGCGGCTCGACACGCGTATCGACGCGGCGGTCCGCGCTGCGTCGACTGACGCGCGCGCCGTTCCTGCCTTGCTGTGGATCGGCGGCAATCTCGTCTCGGGCGGCGGGACGCTGCTCGACGAGATGCTGCGGCGCGCGGGCTTCACCGATGCGGCGGCGGATTATGGCCTGCAGCACACCGGCTATTTGCCGGTCGAGCATATCGCCGCTCGCCCGCCCGCCGTGATGCTGGTACCCGACGAGCCGGGCCGCGATGCCGGCTCGCGCGCCGCACAGATGCGCGCGCGCGTGCTTGCGCATCTCGCGCACCCGGTCGCGCAGGCGCGTTTCCCGCGGCGGCTGGTCAATTGCGGCGGCCCAGTAATCGTCGATGCGCTCGGCCGGCTCGCCGCGATCCGCCGGAGCCTCGCGTCGTGAGGCGCTGGCGAGTCAGTCTGGCGCTGGCGGCACTGATGGCATTGCTGTTCGCGGCATCGCTGATGGCGGGCAAGGTCTGGGTGCCGCCCTCTGCATGGTTCTCGTCCGATCCTTTGTGGTGGATCATCGTCGAGCTGCGACTGCCGCGCGCGCTGCTCGGCGTCGCGATCGGTGCAGCGCTCGGGCTGTCGGGCGCGGTGTTGCAGGGGTATCTGCGCAACCCGCTCGCCGACCCGGCGGTGGTCGGCGTGTCGTCGAGTGCGGCGCTCGGTGCGGTTGCGATGATCGTGCTGCTCGCAGCCGGGCCGGTGCTGGTGTTCGCCGGCGCGATGGCGGCCGGATGTGGATCGATGCTGCTCCTCGCCGCGCTCGCGTGGCGCGCCAAGGGCAGCGTCGCGTTCCTCCTCGCCGGCACCGTACTCGCCAGCCTGTCGGCGGCGTTCACGGCATTCCTCATCGCAATCGCGCCGAATCCCTTCGCTACCGCGGAAGTGATCGACTGGATCATGGGCGCGCTTACCGATCGGAGCTTCGCTGAAGTCGGACTCGCCGCACCGTTCATTGCCGTCGGCTGCGGCCTGCTGCTGCTGACCGGCCGTGCGCTCGATGCGCTGACGCTCGGCGAGGACGCTGCGCGCAGCCTGGGCGTGCGGCTCGACCGGTTGCAATGGCTGGTGGTGCTCGGCACCGGGCTCGCGATCGGCGCCAGTGTCGCAGTGACCGGCGTGGTCGGTTTTGTCGGATTGATCGTGCCGCATCTGCTGCGCCCGCTGGTCGGCGCGCGGCCTTCGGCGTTGTTGGTGCCGAGCGCGCTCGGCGGAGCGTGCCTCGTGCTCGCCGCGGACAGCCTGTGCCGGCTCGCGCCCGGCGCGGCCGAAGTGCGGCTTGGTGTCGCGATGGCGATGCTCGGCGCACCCTTCTTCCTCGTACTGCTCCTCAAGCTGCGGCGGTCGGCATGGATCTGACGCTCGACGGCATTTCCCTTCGCCTCGGCGGCGAGGCCGTGCTGCACGAGGTCAGCGCGGTGCTACGCCCGGGCCGCGTGACGGCGATCCTCGGGCCCAATGGCGCCGGCAAGAGCAGCCTGTTGCGCAGCATTGCCGCGCTCGTGCCGTACAGCGGAGCCGCACGGCTGGGTGACCGCAACATCACCGCCCTTGCGCCACGCGAACGCGCTCACCTGCTCGGCTATCTGCCGCAGCAGGGCGCGGTCCATTGGAACCTCGCGGTAGCCGATGTTGTCGGACTCGGGCGGTTGCCGCACGACAGTTCGCCAGCCGAGGACGCCGCGGCGGTGTTCGCGGCGATGGCGGCCACCGGCACGGTGGAATTCGCCGCGCGCACGATCGACACGCTGTCGGGCGGCGAGCGCGCGCGCGTGCTGCTGGCGCGCGTGCTCGCGGGCGAACCGCGCTGGCTGCTCGCGGATGAACCGCTCGCGAGCCTCGATCCCGCGCACCAGCTCGAGATGCTCGCCCGACTGCGCGACGTGGCCCTGCGCGGCACCGGAGTGGCGATCGTACTGCACGATCTGGCGCACGCCGCACGCATCGCTGACGACGTGCTGCTACTTCAGAATGGCAGGCTCGTTGCGTTCGGCCCTGCGGTGGAGACGCTCACGCCGGAACGGCTGCGCGCGCTGTTCGGAGTCGACGTCGTCTTGGTGGATACACGCGACGGACGGCTTCCCGTGCTGCTCGACCGCGTGCCGTCCCAAGGATGACACGGCACCGCCGCTGTGCCACATCCCGCTTCTGCGTACTGCGCGGGCCGCCGCGGCGTCGCAATTCCTGCGATCGGATGAGATAGTTGGAATGGTTGGAGAAGGCCCCCCGTTCGAGATCGATGTCGATGAAAAGGCGGGCGTCGTCCGCCTGGTGCTGCGCGGCTTCTGGACCTTGGCGGACTTGCACGCATTTGGCGCGCAATTGGCGGAGGCGGTTGGCCGGGCGGCGCGGCGCCATGCCATATTCGCATTGCTCAGCGATTCGACTGGTTTCAAAATTCAGTCGGCCGACGTCAGCGAGGCGTTCGGGCGCATGATGGGTGCGGGCAATCGGGTGCACACCGGACCCACGGCGATCGTCGTCGGCTCGGCGCTCAACAAGCTCCAGGCCGAGCGCCTGCTCGGTAGCCCGCGCGTCCGTATTTTCACCGATTTCGACGCGGCGACGCGCTGGGTGGATGCGGCGCTGGCGGAGGCACGCGCGTCAAAGTCCGGCTAGGCTTCGATTCGCGCCTTTTTCCGTTCGAACCACGGCAGGGCGGTCGTCTCGAACGCCTCATGGTAGCGCGGATGCTCGGTGCCCATCCAGCGGTCCCACCAGGTGAAGTACAGGCCATAGTTATAATTGCCCTGGCTGTGGTGCAGGTCGTGGTGCGTGGTGGTGGTCAGCCAGCCGGTCCAGCGCGAACGCGTGAATCCGGGCCAGACGAGCTCGTGACCCATATGGCCGAGCACGTTGCGCAAGATCTGGTGGAGCACGAATGCGACGATGACGCCCGCGTGCATCGGCACCAGCACAAGGAACAACGGCATGAACGCGGCTTCGAACAGGCCTTCGATCGGCGCGAAGCTGTATGCCGCCCAAGGCGTCGGCGTGTACGAGCGATGATGCTCGAGATGCGCGCGGCGGAACATTCGGCGATGATGCAGCCCGCGGTGCATCCAGTAGAAATAGGCATCGTGCGCCACCACGATCGCGGCGAATTCGGCGAGGCCGAGCCACAGCGGCGGTGCCGCGCCAATAACGCGGTACACGCCCGCGTTGACCATCGTCAGGATGAAGATGCCCACGAGCCCGAAGATCGTCACGGTCACCAGCGAGTTGGCGAACTCGCGCCGCCGGTCGCTCCAGTCGGCGATGCGCGCCTGGATCCGGCGCGGCAGCGTCCACGCCGATCCCAGCCACAGCAGCAGCGACACGCTGCCGGCGGCGACCAGGTAGCGCGCCAGCTCGACGCCGAACACGTGCAGTCCATGTTCGGCCAGCCGCCGGATTCCATCGATCATCATAGCCTCCGTCCCTCGATCGGCATGGCATGCCGCGGCCGCGCATCGCCGTCCCCTCGCGGCTGGAAAAACCCGCGCGATTTCGGAATCGATCAGTGATTTTCAGCTTCGACGATTGCCGCGCGCCGATAATCGGTCGGCGTCTGGCCATTGGCATCCCGAAATGCGCGATTGAATGGCGCGAGGCTGCCATAGCCCAGGTCCATCGCGATCGTCAGCACCGGCAGGCCGACCTTGGCCGGATCGCCGAGCCACGCCTGGGCGTCGGCGATACGGTGGCTGTTGAGGAAATCGGAGAAGTTGCGATAGCCGAGCCGCTGGTTGATCAGCGCGCGCAACCGATGCTCGGGAACGCCGAGCTGCTCGGCGAGCCCACCGATCGTGAGCCCCGGCGTGCGATAGACTCCGCCGGCGATCGCTGCCTCGAGCTTCTGCTTGAGCACATGCTCGGCAGGTGAGAGCGGCGCACGCACCGGCAGCGGCGCGGCTCCCGGATCGAACAGCAGCTCGGCATTGCCGGCGAGCATCACTGCGCCGAAGCCGAGCACGGCGATCAGCGTCGTGCCCGACTGCGCGATCATCAGGCCGATCAACGTGTGGTGATAGCCGAACCAGCTTTCGGCGAGCACGATCCCGACGGTCTGCACGCCCACCACCACCACGAACCCGGTGCGGAACGCGCGGCGCTTCTCGAGCAGGTCGTCGCCACGCCGTGCGACGGCGATCGCGATGGCGTGGCAGGCGAGCAACAGGGCAAGCAGATGCTGAACAGCGTCGGCGCCCATCGGCAGCTGGTGCGTGACCATGCGCGCGTAGAGGAACGCCATCCAGCACAGCAACGTGACGGCAGCCGCGCCAGCCACCAGCCGAGCATCGATGCGGCGCTCGAAGATCAGATGCGCGAACAGCCATAGTGCAAGCGGCGTTGATTGGGAGGCGAGCTGCACCGGCGGCCAGATCGCGCTGTGGTACAGGTCGAGTGCAGGTGAGACGTCGGCGAGATATGCGGCCACGCACAGGAGCAGCGCAACGGTCGCCGCGCGGACGCGCAGCGGCACCGGCGTGCGCGCCACCACCAGCGCGACCAGCAACAGCTGCCCCGCCGACAGCAGCCGCAGCACAGTATCGATCAGCAGCAGCGGCGGCATCGGCGCGGCTTATGCCGTTACGCTGGCGCAGCGTCCATGAGGTACGTGCCGCCGGCCGCGAGGAATCGGCGCGCGACGATCCGCATCGCGACATGCTAGGCACGCTCCATTCGTTCGAAGAGTGACCGATGGACTTTTCTTTCGACTATGACGAATCTCGCGTGCTGTTGACGGTGATGCAGCGTGGTTATTGGACGATCGACGTCTTTCGCGCCTTCGAGCGCGAATATCTGCACTGGCATGCGCGGATCCGCCCGCGACATCGCAACTATCGCGTGTTCGCCGAATGTGCCGAATTCAAGGTCCAGTCGAACGATGTCGGGGAGGCGTTCGGCGCCCTGTTCGCGAAGCTGATGGACGAGAACCACGGCCACTATGCGATCATCGCCGGCACCGCCCTCAACCGGATCCAGGCGAAGCGCGTCATTCCCCAACCCAATGTCGGGGTGTTCACCGACCGCGACGAGGCCATGGCCTGGCTGTTCGAACCCGGCAGCCTGCCCGACAAAGAGGCATGATTTGAGCCAGTTCGAACTCAGCGAAGACCAGCGCGCGATCCAGGAAATGGCGCAGCGCTTCACCGCCGACGCGATCACGCCGCACGCCGCTGAATGGGACGAGAAGCACTTGTTCCCGCGCGACACGATCAAGGCGGCCGCCGAACTCGGCTTTGCCGCGATCTATGTCTCGGAGGAGAGCGGCGGGATCGGGCTTGGCCGGCTCGAGGCGGCGCTGATCATGGAAGCGCTCGCCTATGGCTGTCCGTCGACCAGCGCCTTCATTTCGATCCACAACATGGCGAGCTGGATGGTCGACCGCTTCGGCACGCAGGCGCTCAAGGACAAATATCTGCCCAGCCTCGTCACGATGGACGCTATCGCGAGCTATTGCCTGACCGAGCCCTCATCGGGCTCGGATGCTGCGGCGCTCAAGACGCGCGCGGACCGTGACGGCGAGCATTATGTGCTCAGCGGCACCAAACAGTTCATCTCGGGCGGCGGCGCGAACGACCTCTATCTGGTGATGGCGCGAACCGGTGAGGACGGCCCCGGCGGCATCTCGTGCTTCGTGGTCGAGAAGGATATGGCCGGAGTGTCGTTCGGCGCGCAGGAGCGCAAGCTCGGGTGGCATTCGCAGCCGACCTCGGCCGTGATCCTCGACGGCGTGCGCGTGCCGGCGGAAAATATGGTCGGTGGTGAAGGCCAAGGGTTCCGTATCGCGATGATGGGCCTCGATGGCGGCCGGCTCAACATCGGTGCGTGCAGCCTGGGCGGCGCGCAACGCTGCCTCGACGAAGCGATCAAATATACCAAGGAACGCCAGCAGTTCGGCCACCCGATCGCCGATTTCCAGAACACCCAGTTCATGCTCGCCGACATGGAGACCGAACTCCAGGCCGCGCGCGCTTTGCTCTACACGGCCGCCGCGAAGGTGACCGCAGGCGCGCCCGACCGCACGCGCTTCGCGGCGATGGCCAAGCGCTTCGCGACCGACACCGGATCGTCGGTGGTCGACCGCGCGCTCCAGTTGCACGGCGGGTACGGCTATCTGATGGACTATCCGATCGAACGCTTCTGGCGCGACCTGCGCGTGCATTCGATCCTCGAGGGTACCAACCAGGTGATGCGAATGATCGTCGGGCGCGACCTCACGCGGCAATAGGGCCTGCGTCACCACTCGACGGCCCGCTCGACGAAAGCTTTGCGCCGCCGCCCCCTGATGAGGCATGGACTCGCGGATAGGCGTCCGGCGCGAAGGGAAGACAATATGGCCAACTACGAAACAATTCTCGTCGAGCAACGCGGCGCGGTCACGTTGATCACGCTCAACCGTCCGCAGGCGCTCAACGCGCTCAACAGCCAGCTGCTCGGCGAGCTGATCGACGCGCTTGCTGCCTATGATGCCGATGCGAGCCAGGGCTGTGCGGTGCTCACCGGCAGCGAAAAGGCGTTCGCCGCGGGCGCCGACATCAAGGAAATGTCGGACAAGGGGTTCGCCGACATGTTCGGCGGGAACTTCTTCGCCGGGTACGACCGCGTCACTGCCACGCGCAAGCCGGTGATCGCGGCGGTCGCCGGCTATGCGCTCGGCGGCGGCTGCGAGCTGGCGATGATGTGCGACTTCATCCTCGCCGCCGACACCGCCAAATTCGGCCAGCCCGAGATCCGGCTCGGCGTTGCGCCGGGAATGGGCGGATCGCAGCGCCTCGCGCGCGCGGTCGGCAAGGCCAAGGCAATGGAGATGGTGCTCACCGGGCGGATGATGGACGCCGCCGAGGCCGAGCGCGCCGGGCTGGTCAGCCGCATCATCCCCGCGGCCGAGCTGGTCGCCGATGCCGTCAAGACCGCCGAGGCAATCGCCGGCATGCCGCCGCTCGCGGTCAAGGCGAACAAGGAGATGGTCAACGCGGCGTTCGAGACGAACCTCGCGCAAGGGCTGCTGTTCGAGCGGCGACTGTTCCACGGCCTGTTCGGAACCGCCGACCAGAAGGAAGGCATGGCGGCGTTCGTCGAGAAGCGGCCGGGTAACTGGACAGGCAGATAGCTATGGGATGCAAATAGCCCCTCCCCTTCAGGGGAGGGGCTTAGGAGTTCAGGGGCACGTCGTCCCGGTACTCGCATCCAGGTCCAGACAGTGCCCGTCGACGTCCCCCGCCGCGAGCGGCAAGTGGATCAGCCCGGCAAGCGTCGGCGCGATATCGACGGTCTCGACCGATAGCGGCTGCTCGAACCCGGTCATGCCCCTGCGCCAGAACAGCATCGGGACGCGGCGGTCATAGTCCCAGAAGCTGCCGTGCGTCGCGACATTGCCCCTGAGCGGATCGGCGATCGGAGTGACGCGCGGTTTGAGCGCGACGACGAAATCGCCCGAGCGCGCATCGTCGAACGAATCGCGCGCGCGCTCGATCAGCGACCAGGTCTCGGGCGGGCCTTTGGGCGCGGGCGTCGCGGCGACCTGCGCGTGGGTGAAGACCGCGGCGACCTGCGGATGCGCGGCAAAGCGCTTGACCGCTTCGGCGAGCACCTTGTCGTGTTGCACCTTGGTCAGCTTGGGATCGATCCAGAAGTCACCGAAATTGCCGCCCCACAGGACCTGGCCCTGCATCCCGAGCGCCGCTGCGACCGCCTTGCCGATCGTGTCGGCATTGAGCGCGGCGTCGACGCGTTCGGCCGTCGGAGCACCATGCTCTCGGTTGCGCTCGGGCAGGTCGTGGCCGCCATGGTCTGCGGTCAGGGTGACGGCATAGTCGACGCCGGTCCGGTCGAGCACGGCGAACAGATTGCCCAGGCTGCGATCGAGCGCGAGCAATTGCAGGCACATTTCGCTGCCTTCGGTGCCATAGGTGTGGCCGACATAGTCGGTCGCCGAGGCGCCGATCGAAATGATGTCGGTGGTCGCGCCCTGGCCGAGCTTGAGGTCGTTGATCAGTCCGGCCGCGAGCGCGAGGATCGCCTCGTCGAATTCGGGCGAGGCGCGGAACTTGCTGCGATCGCCCGCCGGGCGCGCGAAGCGCCCATCGCCGACGATCTTGCTGCCGTCGCCGACCGGAATGCCGCGTGCGCGCGGCTTGCAGAAATCGGGGAGCTCCATCGGCGGCGCGGCTTCGGCGAGATGCTCGGTCACCAGCGCGTTGATCTTGCCGACCATCGCTGGCGCAGTTCGGCCGGCATAGGAGACGAACGCCTTGCCGTCCCACCACCAGAGCTCGTCGACCTTGTGCCCGCCCATCATCACTGCGGCGCGGTCCTTCCCCGCGACGGACACCACGCGAGTCGCAGGAATCGCAGTCTTCATCCGCTCGCCCAGCGTCGGGACGCGCAGATGCTTGTCCGAGACGGTATAGTGACTTGAATCGCTGCCGGGGGCGGTCTCGTCTTCGGCGCAATAGATCGTCTTGTCCGCGCGCGCGGTCTTGAGGTCGACCCAGTCGTTGGCGATGATCCCGGTGCGCGCGGGATGGTCGCCGGTCAGAATCGTCGAATGGCCGGGGCAGGTCTCGGTCGCGGCATGGCTCTGATAACCCGAAGGAAACACTGCGCCTTGGAGCAGCCGCGCGAACCCGCCGCGCCACTGCGAACGATATTCGGCGAACAGATCGGCCGAGAACTGGTCGACCGAAATCACCACCAGCAGCTTGGGCGGCGTCTGCATCGACGGCGCCGGCGAAGTTGCCGGCTGCGCCATCGCGGGTGCCGCGAGCAGGAGGGCGAATGCAGTCGCGGCGTGGCGGAAGGTCATGCAAGGCTCCGATGGCAAACCGATCCCGCGCTGCTATGGTCGACCCTCGGCAGTACGGCAAGAATTGGGATGGCGGCATTGCGTTGCGCTTTGAAGACGATGCTGGCGGCGCTGTTCGCGCTGCTCGCGGTTCCCGCGGCGGCACAAGCGCCCGGTGCGAGCCCGCATATCCATATCGACCTGGTGCCCGAAACCGAGCAGCCGGCGCCGGGCAGCACGGTCACGCTTGCCTTCGTGTCGCGGCCCGAGAGCGGTTGGCACGGCTATTGGCGCAACCCTGGCGATGCCGGGCTTCCGACGCGGCTCGACTGGCGGTTGCCGCAGGGCGTCACGGCCGACGCGCTGCAATATCCGCTTCCTGAGCGACTGCTGATCGCCGGCCTGATGAACTATGTCTATGAGGGGCCGTTCACCCAGCTGGTGACGCTGCACGTTCCCGCCGGGCTCAAACCCGGCGCGGCGCTGCCGATCGGCGTGACTATGGACTATCTCGTGTGCACGCTTCAGGTGTGCGTGCCCGAGAAGCAGATTCTGTCGACATCGCTGACCCTCGGCGACGGCAGGGTGAGCGCCGACCGCGCAGCGCGGTTCGCACGCTGGCGCTCGCTGATCCCGATGCCGCTCGAATCGCAGGGCAAGTGGCAAGTCGTCGATGGCCGTGACAAGGACGGCAAGCCGCAACGGCGCTTCCGCCTCGCCGTCCCGATCGCGGCCGGCGCCAAGCTGACCGACCCCTATTTCTACCCGATCAGCGACGGTGCGATCGACTATGCCGCGCCGCAGACAGTCGCGCGCGAGGGCGACACTCTGGTGATCGAGACCAAGGCCGGGCGCGGCAGCGACAAGGTCGAAGGCGTGCTTGCGATCGGCGGCGGGCGCGGGCTCCAGCTCAGCGCGGCCAAGGGCGTGGTTGCCGCCCCGACGCAAGCCACAGCGGCATTCGAATGGCAGGCAGTGCTGGTCGCGCTGGGCGGCGCACTGCTCGGCGGGCTGCTGCTCAACGTGATGCCGTGCGTGTTTCCAATCCTCAGCCTTAAGGCGCTCAGCCTCGCGCGCGCCGGCGAGACCGGCAGCCAGGCGCGGCACGAAGGGCTGGCGTATACTGCCGGCGTGGTTCTAGTATGCCTGGGGCTCGGCGGCGTGATGCTGGGCCTGCGCGCCGCGGGATCGAGCGTCGGCTGGGCGTTCCAGCTGCAGAACCCGCAAGTGATCCTCGTGCTGCTGGTGCTCGTCACCGGCATCGCGCTCAATCTCGCCGGGCTGTTCGAAATGAGCGCGCCCGGTTTCATCAATCGCGCCGCCGCGAACGGTCCGACTGGCGCGTTCGCGACCGGGGTGCTGGCCGCGTTCATCGCCACGCCCTGTTCCGGACCGTTCATGGGCGTCGCGCTCGGCACCGCGCTGGTGCTGCCGTGGCCGGCGGCGCTCGCCGTGTTCGCCGGGCTCGGGCTCGGGCTCGCGCTGCCGTTTCTGCTGCTGGGCTTCGTGCCCGCGCTGCGGAAGCTGTTGCCGCGACCGGGAGCCTGGATGAACAGCTTCCGGCACATCTTGTCGGTGCCGATGTTCGTCACTGCGCTCGGGCTGGCCTGGGTGCTCGGCAAGGAAGCCGGCGTCGACGGCATGGCGATCGGAATCGGCGCTGCGCTGCTACTCGGCTTCGGCTTGTGGTGGACCGGTGGGCGTCAACTCAAGGGCAAGGGATTCGCCTGGGCCGCGGCGCTGCCCTTCGCGGCAGTCGCGCTCGCCGCGGCGTTGCTGGTGCATCCCGAGAGCGGGCCGGCCGCGGCCGTTGCGGCCACCGATGGCGCCGAGCCGTTCAGCGAAGCGCGGCTCGCCGAGGCGCGCGAACAGGGCAAGCCGGTGTTCGCCTATTTCACTGCCGATTGGTGCGTTACCTGCAAGGTCAACGAAAAGACCGTGATCGAGACCGACAAGGTGCGCGCCGCGCTGCGCGCCGGCAAGGTGGTGGTGATGGTCGGCGACTGGACCAACGGCGATCCGGCGCTCGGGCGCTTCATCCAGGCCCACAATCGCGCGGGAGTGCCGCTCTACCTTTGGTATACGCCCGGCCAATCAGAGCCGAAAGTCCTGCCCCAGATCTTGAGCCAGTCGATGCTCGCCAGCCTTGCGGTGCCGCCGCGCGGCAGCGGACGGAGTTAGCGCACGGCCGCCCCCGGCACGGTCGGAATAGCTGTTGCGGTCCGATTCAGGCTTCGGTGCCTGACTGAATGGAAGTCGGTGAGGTCGCCCATTGCCTACGAGTGCAGACCACGGCGATCAGGCCGAGGACCGCGAGCATCCCTGCCAGAATGCGCCAGGCGAGCTGATGGTCTGCCTGCGGCAACAGGGCCGAGAAGAAGACGATCGGTGCGTTGATCGATCCATGGCCGATCGCTGGAAGCATGGCGCTGCCGGCCGAGCGAAACCAGAGCAGCGCAAACAGAATCGACAGCCCGCCGATCGCAAGCGCAAACCAGAAGGCGTCGTTCACGCCTCCGAGCAGGATCGGCACGTGCCAGAAATACCAGATGATGCCCGTAATCAGAACGGCCCGACCTTGGCCTTGCCTGATCGCCAGCGTTGGGAGGAGCCATCCTCGCCAGCCCATTTCCTCACCGACGCCAACGGTCAAGGCCTGCAGAAGGAAGTGCCCGAGTAGGAGCGGCCACGCTTCCGCAATGGCCGCAGCCAAGCTTCCCACCGACGATCCGGCCGCAGCATATGCGGTAACGACGAGGGCAAACGCCGCCGGCGGCAGAAATAACGCCCACCATCGGACCGGCGACAACAGCCTGCGGCGCAGAAAGGGTCCGACTGCGGAGGAGCCCGAGGCAGCGGCGACCGCTGCGACGGCGCCGCAGGCCGGGCCGATCACCACGAATTCGCGGCCGAGGTAGAGTCCCGCCACGTCGTTGATGCTGGGCGCCCAGGCTCTGACCATGAAGAGGGCAGGCACGCCGAGGCCGTAGGAAATCAGAAATGTAACGGCCACGAACACTGCTATCGGATGGCGCCGGAGCCGATCGCGACGCCGTTTGCCAACCGTCGAATCCGGCATTTGCGGCAACGCGCCCACCCTCCATTTCGCTCAAGGGACGTACCAGCCCTGCTCGCCAGCACAAGCGCCACGGGTCGAATTGCCTCCCTCCAGTTCCACGGTGGATATCCCTTGTGCAACGCAGCAAAGCGGTGCAGCATGGAACGCCTAGGCCAATCCGGCACTTGGAGTGCGAATGGAGTCAGGGGCGTTCGACGAGATCTGGGGACACGGCGGACCCGCCGCGCCGCGTAGCGAATTCGCCGCCCTGTCACAGTGGCTCGAGGATACGCCGGGCGCCGAACTGCAGCGCCGGCAGCAGGCCGCCGAGGCAGCTTTCCGCCAGCTCGGCATCACTTTCGCAGTCTATGGCGACACTGATGCGGCGGAGCGCATCATTCCGTTCGACATCGTCCCGCGCATCTTCCTGCCCAATGAATGGGCACGGCTGAGCGAAGGCCTGATTCAGCGTACCCAGGCGATAAACCTGTTCCTTGAAGACATTTACGGCCGCCGCCGCATCCTCGCGGAGGGCGTAATCCCGCCCGAGCTGGTGATGCTCAACGACCAGTTCCGCCCCGAAGTCGACGGGATCCGTCCACCGCACGGCGTGTGGGCGCATATCTGCGGGATCGATCTGGTGCGCACCGGCCCGGACCAATTCTTCGTGCTCGAGGACAATGCGCGCACGCCGTCGGGCGTGTCGTACATGCTCGAGAATCGCGAGGCGATGATCCGCCTCTGCCCCGAGCTGTTCCGCAGCTTCCGTGTCGCGCCGGTCGACAGCTACCCCGATACGCTGCATCACACGATGCGCTCGGTCGCGCCGGGCGACACCGCCAGCCCGGTGTGCGTCGTGCTCACGCCCGGCCATTTCAACTCGGCCTATTACGAGCACAGCTTCCTCGCCGATTCGATGGGAATCGAGCTCGTCGAGGCCGCGGACCTCGTGGTCGACGACGACGTCGTCTACATGCAGACGATCGCCGGGCGGGTGCGTATCGATGTGATCTATCGCCGCATCGACGATGATTTCCTCGATCCCGTTACTTTCCGTCCGGATTCGCTGCTCGGCGTGCCGGGGCTGATCGCCGCCTATCGCGCCGGCAATGTCGCGCTGATCAATGCGCCGGGCAACGGCATCGCCGACGACAAGGCGATCTACAGCTATATGCCTGAGATCGTGCGCTTCTATACCGGCGAGGACGCCAAGCTGCCCAACGTCGAAACGTTTCGCTGCCGCGAGCCCGGCGCGCTCAAATATGTGCTCGACCATCTGAGCGAGCTGGTGGTCAAGCTCGTCGACGGTTCGGGCGGCTATGGCATGCTCGTCGGGCCGACCGCGTCGAAGCGCCAGATCGAGGAATTCCGCGCGGCGTTGATAGCGGAGCCGCACCGCTACATCGCCCAGCCGACGCTCGCGCTGTCGACCGTGCCAACGCTCGCCGACCAGGGCCTCGCCCCGCGCCACGTCGATTTCCGCCCGTTCGTGCTCACGGGCAGCGACGGCGTGCGTGTGGTGCCCGGCGGGCTTACGCGCGTCGCGCTCAAGGAAGGCTCGCTGGTCGTCAATTCGAGCCAGGGTGGCGGCACCAAGGACAGTTTCGTGCTGGTCGAGAGCGGTCCGAGCCAGACTCAATCGCAGGACGGCATGGTCCAGTCGCAAGGGGCAGGCGCGTGAGGGGGCCCTGCGCATGATGCTCTCGCGCACCGCCGCCGCGCTCTACTGGCTCGGCCGCTATGTCGAACGCGCCGATTTCATCGCGCGGCTGGTCGAGGCGACCATCCGGCTCGATGCGCTTTCGGCGCGTCCGGCAGGCGAGCAGGCTTGGCAAAGCGCACTCGCCGTCTCCTATACCGAGGAAGCGTTCGCCGCGACCGGACTCGAGTGCACACAGGACCGCGTCGCGCGCTTCCTCACGCTCGACGAAGAGCATCCTGGCTCGATCATCCGCTGCATCGACATGGCGCGTAACAACGCGCGCGCGGTACGCACGGCGCTCACGCGCGAAGCCTGGACCGCGATCAACCGCGCCTGGTGGGTGTTCCACAATCGCCCGACTCCGGGCAACGCGACCGCGACGCTCGGTCTGGTCGAGACGGTCAAGGCCGAGACCCGTGGTTTCGAAGGCTCGATCCACCGCATGATGCGCAACGAAGGCGCCTGGCTGATCCAGCTCGGCGCGGCGATCGAGCGCGCCGACAACACTTCGCGGCTGCTCGATGTCAAATATCATTTGCTGCTTCCGGCAGGCGAACAGGTCGGCGGCGTGGTCGATCGCGACCAATGGACCACGATCCTCCAGACCGTGTCGGCAGTGAACGCCTATCGCTGGCTCTATCGCGATGGCCTCACGCCCGCGAACGTGATCGATCTGCTTGTCACGCGTACCGAGTTGCCGCGCAGCCTCGCTGCGTGTGTCGAGGAAGTCGTGCAATTGCTCAATCAGCTGGCCAAGCATACCGGCAAGCAGGGGGAAGCCGATCGCATGGCGCGTGCGCGGATGGCGGCGATCCAGAAGACGCGGATCGCCGACGTGATCGCCGGTGGACTGCACGAGTATCTCGGGGCGTTCATTCGCGAGAACGCACTGCTCGACGGCGCGGTCGCGCGACAGTTCCGGTTCATTTGAGGGGCGTATGCGCATAGCGGTCGATCATCGCACGCATTACCGCTTCAGCGAGCCGCAGGCGCGGATCGTCGAGATGCTGCGGCTCACGCCCGGCGACACGCGCGACCAGACCGTCGTCGCCTGGGACATCGAGGTCAATGTCGACGCCCGCTTGCGCCGCGCGCGCGACGGGTTCGGCAACATCATCACGATGCTTTATGCGGACGGGCCGATCGAAGCACTCGACATCGCCGTGACCGGCGAAGTGCTCACCGCCGATTCAAGCGGCGTGGTGCATGGCGCGAACGAGCCGCTGCCGCCTTTGCTGTTCCGGCGCAGCGGGCGGCGGACCCGGCTCACCGCCGAACTCGCCGATTTTGCCGACACCGCGGCTGCCGGTGCGAGCGACCCGATCGATCGGCTGCATCGAATCAACCTCGCGCTCTTCGAACATTTCGGAACAATCGCGCCGAACCGCGACCAGGGCTTCACCGCCGGCGCCGCATTCCGGCTCGAGGCGGTCGCGCCACGCGACCTCGCGCACATGTTCATCGCCACTGCGCACGGCATGGGCCTGCCGGCGCGCTATGTCTCGGGCTATCGCCGCGTCGCCGACCAACCGAGCTGCGCCGCGCACGCCTGGGCCGAGGCCTATGTCGAGAAGCTCGGATGGGTGTCGTTCGATCCTTCGGCGGGCATGTCGGCCGACGAACATTATGTGCGCGTCGCGGTCGGACTCGACGCGCAGGGCGCCGCGCCGATCATCGGCCAGCGCATCGGCCCGGGCAGCGAGGCACTCGACGTCGATGTGCACGTCGACCAGCTGGGCGGCGAAGCGGAGTAGTTCACGCGCCCTGCAATGGGCGCCGTCATGCCATATACGCTAACATATCGTATTGAGGCCATGATCCTCCCCGGCACGGGGAGGGGGACCATGCGAAGCATGGTGGAGGGGGCCCTCCACGAGGGAATCGCCCAGCCGAACTCCCCCTCCACCGCCTTCGGCGGTCCCCCTCCCCGTTCCGGGGAGGATCTTTATCCCGCGATAGTCGGGCCGTTCAGTCCGCAAGTTGGCGTCAATGGGCCTTCGCTGGGGAAGGAGACAGATAGTGTTTCTGCGCTGCCCTACGCCAGCGCCGGCGCCCGCATGGGCAAAGACGCCACCGACTCCTCGTCCTCGAGCAGCGTCCAGCCGGTCGGGCCGAGCACTTCGATCGGGCGATAGCGCGTCTTATATGCCATCCGCGCGCTGCCCTTCACCCAATAGCCGAGATAGACATAGGGCAGCTCGGCCGCACGCGCGCGCAGGATGTGGTCCATGATGATGAAGTTGCCGAGCCCCGGCCGGCCTTCCTCGTCGGCGAGGAAGAAGCTGTAGATCATCGACAGCCCGTCTACCTGCTGGTCGGTGATGCACGCGCCGACCAGCCGGCCGCGCTCGCCGTGGCGCGAGGGCTCGCGATACTC
>Ga0207675_100000174_pt1 | contig 57684 bp, 38 predicted proteins | sample KBSSwiS42_FD_184305 | JGI IMG/M metagenome (GOLD analysis project Ga0207675, IMG submission 184305) | Switchgrass rhizosphere microbial communities from Kellogg Biological Station, Michigan, USA - KBS Switchgrass S4-2 (SPAdes) (version 2) | ecosystem: Host-associated > Plants > Roots >...
CGCGACCTGCTTCAGCCACGTGGCCGAGTACACGAAGGTCGTGTAGAACCCGACACTCAGCCCGGCGACGAGCAGAATCAGGTGTACAATCGTGCGCCAGTGCAGCCGGAAGGCTTCGCCAATAGGCGACTTCGCCGGCGGCTGATGCGGAACTTTCTCGACGAAGTTGCGCCGAATGATGATGCCGCCAAGAGCGACGAGAATCCCGAACAGGAAGGGGATGCGCCAGCCGTACGCCATCACGGCAGTTGGCGGAAGGACCGTATTCACGATCAGACCAGCAGCGGAACCAAGCAGCGTCCCCGCAAAGCAGCCGAACGGGCTCCACGCACCCATCAAACCCCGCTTGCCTGGCAGAGCGCCTTCGACGAGGAACACCGATGACGCCATGTACTCGCCGCCGACCGCGAGTCCTTGCAGCAATCGGAACACCAGCAGCAGCACCGGTGCGACGAGGCCGATGGTCGCTTCGCTTGGCAAGAGCCCAATGCAGAACGACGGGAGGGCCATCGCCAGGACTGACCAGAGCAGTGCCTGTTTGCGGCCGTACTTGTCACCGATATAGCCGAAGAAGGCGCCGCCAATCGGCCGCATGAGGAATCCGGCGGCAAACGTCCCATACGCCGCAAGCAGCGAGGCGGTGGGATTGGTCGCCGGGAAGAAGTGCGCGCCGATCTGCGGGGCGAAGAAACCGAACAGGGCGAAGTCATACCATTCGAGCATGTTGCCGACGACGCCGGCGAGGATGCCTTTGCGAACCGATTCGACTGTCCGGAACTCTTGCGTAACTACACCGGCAGGAACGATTTGAGGGAATTCGGTCGTCATTGGACGATTCATGTGAGTGTGAAGGCACCCGCCTGCCGATCCGTTGCAGAGTCGGGGGTTGTGGCCGATTGGTCGCTTCCTATCTTGGTTAGTCGACGTTCGGTGGGAAATCGGCTCACGCCGGTGTGAGCCCGCCGAATCCCGCCGCACGCGGCCAATGCGCCTACCGCGGTCTTGCGGCGCCGGTTTTCCGCGGCGCTCCGCACGATGGCATCCGATTCACCTCGGTCCATCAGCCAGTTGCTCGATGCCTGGGGGCGCGGCGACCGCGCGGCCCTCGACGCGCTCGTGCCCGAGGTCTACTCGATCCTGCATCAACAGGCCCGGCAGGCTCTACGGGATCAGCGCCATGAGTACACGCTGCAACCCACGGCGCTCATCAACGAGGCGTACGTCCGGCTGGTCAACCAGCCGGGTGCCGGGTCCGAGAGCCGCTCGCATTTTCTGGCCGTCGCCGCGATGGTGATGCGGTCCGTGCTCGTCGACCACGCACGCGCGCGTCAACGAGCGAAGCGCGGCGGAAACGCCGCACCGTTGTCGCTCGGTGCCGCCGACCGGGTGGCCGCCGTCGAGGAGACGGTGGACGTCGTCGCGCTGGACGCGGCGCTCGACCGCCTCGCCGCCCAGGACGCGCGAAAGGCTCGCGTGGTGGAGCTCCGCTATTTCGTGGGACTGAGCATCGAGGAGACGGCGAAGGCGCTGGATGCGTCCCCGGCGACCGTGAAGCGCGAATGGACGACCGCTCGCGCCTGGCTCCGCCGAGAGCTCACGACCGCGTAACGTGACCGCCCGACGTCCGGCCGCGCCGGTCAGCGCCGAACGTTGGCGCGCCATCGACGCGATTTTTGCGGACGCCGTCGAACGCCCCTCGGACGAGCGGCCAGCCTTCATCGCCAACGCCTGCGGCACCGATGCGGACCTTCGCGCGGAAGTGGAGTCGCTCCTCGCGGCGTACGAAGGCGATGGCGATTTCCTCGAGACGCCCGCGGTCGCCGCCGGCGACGATGGCCCGGACCTGGCCGAACGCCTCCAGGCAGCGTTAGGCACCGCTTACCGCATCGAGCGCGAGCTCGTCGGCGGCGGGATGAGCCGCGTGTTCGTGGCCGAGGAGACCCGGCTCGGCCGACGGGTCGTGGTGAAGGTGCTCCCGCCCGAGTTGCGGGCAGGATTGAGCAGCGAGCGCTTCCACCAGGAGACGCGACTGGCCGCATCGCTCCGCCACCCGCACATCGTGCCGGTGATGACCGCGGGCGAATCGCCGGACGGGCTCGTGTACTTCACGATGCCGTTCATCGAAGGCGAGTCGCTCCAGCGCCGGCTCGACCGCGAGGGCCGGCTGCCGTTGGCCGACGTGGTCTCACTGGTCAGCGAGGTCGCCGACGCGCTCGCCTATGCGCACGCCAACGGTGTCGTCCACCGCGACGTGAAGCCCGCCAACGTGCTCATTGATGGTCGACACGCCGTGGTCGCCGACTTCGGCGTGGCAAAGGCGATCGCGGCGGCCCGCGGCGAGCCGGATCGAGGCGAGCGCCTAACGGGAGTGACGGGTCTCCCCGCGGGACTCACCATGGCGGGATTCGTGCTTGGCACGCCCGCGTACATGAGTCCAGAGCAGGCCCGCGCCGATGGCGTCGACGCGCGCAGCGATGTCTACAGTCTCGGCTGCATGACGTTCGAGATGCTCACGGGGCAGCTGCCGTTTCCCGATCAATCCCTCGACGCGGTCGCAGGCCGCGGCAGCGCACCGGCGCCGAGCGCGGTCTGTCCCGACCTGCCCGCGGCGATCGACGCCGTAGTGGCCCGCGCGCTCGCGCGACGGCCTGACGACCGGTTTCAGAGCACGACGGCGCTCGCTCAGGCGTTGAGCAACGCCGCCGCGCCAGCGTTAGGCTCCGGTGGTCTGGCACGTTCCCCACGTCGGCCCGCGTGGCGCCGTCCGTGGGTCGCGGCGGCGGCGGTACTGGGAGCCGTGAGCGTCGCGGCCGGCGTGGTGGCGCTCCGCCGATCGGCAACCGGCGAGCTCTCCGGCAGCGCGATGCCGTTCCCCGCATCCGGACCGACGTTGGCGGTCCTGCCGTTCGAGAACGTCGGTGCAGCCGACGATGCGTACTTCGCCACGGGCGTGAGTGACGAGCTCGCGAGCCGCCTGACCAGCGTGGCCGCGGTGCGCGTGATGTCGCCCGGCAGCACGCGACAATACCGCAACACGACGAAGCCGCGCGATCAGATCGGCCGCGAGCTCGGTGTCGACTACCTGCTCGACGGACGCGTCCGATGGGATCGCTCGGACACGGCAGCGCGTCGCGTGCGCGTGACGGTAGAGCTGGTACGGATGCGCGACGGCAGCTCCGTGTGGGCTGATCACTACGACGCCAGGACGGCCGACCTGTTCGACGTGGAGGGCCAGATCGGCGAGCGTGTGGCCACGGCGCTCGAGATCGCGCTTGGCGCGCGTGAGCGAAAGACCATCTCGGCGCGACCGACGGAGAACTTCGAGGCCTACTCGTATTTCCTGCGCGGAGAAGCACTCCGCACCGCGGAGGAGGACGCCCTCAACAACTCGCCGCGTGCCGTCGAGATGTTTCAGCGAGCCGTCGCACTCGATCCAAAGTTCGCGCTCGCGTTCGCGCGGCTCGCGAAAACGCACGCTGACATCTACTGGGCAAACACGGATCGGACGGCCAGGCGTCTTGCACTCGTCAGGACTGCCGCGGAATCGGCCGTGCGTCTCGATCCCGAGCTCCCCGAAGCGCACATTGCGCTAGCCATCTACTACTTCCGGGGACTCCGCGACTTCGGTCGCGCGCTAGCCGAGCTCTCGACAGCGGCCGAGCGTCAGCCCGGCAATGGCGAGATCTTCGCGTTCCGCGGCGCGATCCTGCGACGTTCAGGGCGCCTCCCGGAGGCAGTCGCGAACCTCGAGCGCGCATTGGAGCTCGACCCGCGCACGCCGCAGCTCGCCTTCAACATCGCCAACATCCACGGCGCGATGCGTCACTACCCCGACGCGGTTCGCTATCTCGACCGCACCCTTGCGCTGAACCCGCGATGGGCAGGCATCTACGCAGACCGCGCCACGTTCATGTTGAGTGGGACAGGGGATGTGGCAGCCGCCCGCCGTTCGCTGACGGACGGTATGGCGTTGCCTGACGCCGGCAAGATCATCGACCGGCTTCGGTTCGGGGCGGCGTTGTTCATCGGATACACCGCGCGAGACAGCGCCGTACTGCGCAGCCTAACGCCTGATCTGTTCCGCGGGGACACGGCGCAGTTCATGGTATGGACCGCGGATTGGGCTCGTCGGCACGGCCAATCGGAGCGCGCGCGAGCGTACGGCGACTCCGCGCGCACGATCCTCGAGCGACATGTCGCGGCAGAACCCAACGAAGCGGGGACGCGTATGCAGCTCGCGATCACGTATGCCGTGCTGGGTCGCAAAGGCGAGGCGCTGCGCGAAGCGGCTCGCGCGGCGGAGATCCTGCCGGTGTCCCGCGACGGGAACGACGGCGCGGACCTGCAGCAGGACTACGCGTTCGTCGAGACGCTGGTTGGTGAGACCGACTCCGCGGTAAAGCGGCTGGCCTTCCTGATGTCGATTCCCTCGGATGTCTCGGTGAACCTCCTGCGCTTCGATCCGATGTGGGATCCGCTGCGCGGGAGTCCGGCTTTCCAGCAGCTGATCGGTCGGGCGTCCTCTGGTCACGCTGACGGACGCGCGTCCTTTTGATGTGAGGCGCTGTGTTTCGATGACGCATTCGGCATGGCGAGGCCATACCGTGCCGCCATGCCATACACCTTCTATCACGCCGGTGTCCTCATCGGCGAATCCAAACTCGAAGATGTCCGCAGCAAGCGCCAACGGGCCGGGGTCTTTCGGCCCACACCCTATGGCCTGGACATCTTTCCGCGCCTGACCGGGATCCTCTCCGCCGGTCATGCGCTCGAGACACACCTCCGCGAGAACGGCCTGTCGCTGGACGACATGGAGAGGGCCGAGATCGACCAGCTGTTCGATACGAACCCGGCGGGTCAAAAGATCATCGACATCGGCCGCATGCTCAGCGAGGTCGAGATTCAGGCGCCTAACGGCGACCGGAAGGAATTCAAGCAAATCGCGTTCATCGACCAACTCGAGTGGAAGCGCGTCGGGAAGCTGCTGAGGGACCCGGCGGCCGACGTCGAGATCGAGGAATGGCCCGCGGGGATGCCGCGGTACGTCGTCTCGGTGACGTTGCGACATAGCTCCTCGTTTTCGAGTCGCGACCGCAAGCCCATTCGCATGCGCTCACATTGATCGGCCGTGATTCAAGGCGGGGGAGGGCTAATTCGAACGAGGTAGACAGTCCACCCGATCAGAGTGCCGAGGACTGCGCCGGCAGCGGCCCCGAAAGCCGAAGCGCTGGACGCGTCCGTTGTCTCGCTGCAGCTTGACCAGCATGACGAGTATCGCCATCCGCTTCGCCCTGGGCGCGTCGGTCGTCGCGACGCTCTTCGTTTCGCCGCGGGTCTCCACCGCTCAGGACAGCACGCGTGCGTTTCGCGTGATCGCGTTCTTTACCGCGAAGAAGGACGACGCGCACATCAGCTTCGTGCGGGAAGCGATGCCCTGGTTTCCGAAGATCGCCGCGCAATACCATTTCGACTACGACACCACGTCGAACTGGAGCAATCTCGATTCGACGTTCCTATCCAAATTTCAGGTCGTGGTCTTCCTCGACACGCGTCCCGAAGGCCCCGCACAACGAGCCGCCTTCCAGCAGTACATGGAGCACGGCGGCGCCTGGATGGGCTTTCACTTCGCTGGCTTCGCGTTGACACCGTCCGCGTACCCGGCGAACTGGAGTTGGTACCACGACACGTTTCTGGGCGCCGGCCAATACGTGAGTAACACGTGGCGTCCGGTGTCGGCGGTTCTCAGAGTCGAAGACCGTGCGCATCCGGCGACGCGTCACCTGCCAGAGACCTTCCGATCCTCACCGAGTGAGTGGTACCGCTGGGAGAAAGACCTGCGGCAAAATCCCGACATCGACATTCTGCTCTCGATCGACTCGACCAGCTTTCCGCTGGGGACCGGTCCCAAGCCGCACGAGATCTGGCACAGCGGCTACTATCCCGTCGTGTGGACCAACAAGAAGTACCGCATGATCTACTTCAACATGGGCCACAACGACATCGACTATGAGCACAAATACGACTCGACCAACAAGACATTGTCGTACACGCTCGGCAATCCGGTCCAGGATCGGCTGATCATCGACGCCCTGCTGTGGCTGGGCGGCAGAACAGCCGACCGCCCTCGTTAGGCGCCGTCCGCTACCGCACCCAGTCGTTCGTTCGGATGTCAGGCATGGCGCGCACGGCCTCTCGCAGCGCGTCGAGGTCGCCCCGCCGGAAGAGCTTCCCACGCAACACGACCGCCGAGATCCGCTGCGTGTTCTTGATGTCGGCGAGTGGGTCGGCATCGAGCAGAACGAGGTCGGCCACCTTGCCCGGCCCGATCGTCCCGACCGAGTCCGCCAAGCCGAGCCACTCGGCGGGCTTTCGCGTCGCGCTCGCGAGCGCCTCCATCGGGGTCATGCCGACCGAATCGACGAAGAGCCGCAGCTCCTCGTGAAGCGAAAGACCGGGAAAGACGTTCAGGACGGCCACGTCGGAGCCGGCCATGATCCGCACGCCGGCCTCGCGCAGCTCGCGAACCTGCCTGAGCCCGATGGGCCAGGCGCGCTCGAGGAAAGCACGACGCTCCGGGGTCGCTTCCTCCACCTGCTCGCGCCAGTCGAGAATCATGAATTTCGAGAGGTATGGCCGGAGCGGATGCGTGGCGCCCGTCGTGTCCGCGACGAGCGCCTGAAAGTAGCTCTGCGGCCGGAACCCCGACTCGACCACCGTGACGAGCGTCGGCACCACACCGACGTCGCGTTTCACGAGCTCACGCCAGAACGCCAGCCGTCGATCGCGCGGGAGCGAGTCGAAGGAGAGCGGGAACCCGTGCTCCACGCCGTCCTGCCCTGCCTCGAGGAAGAGCGCGGGCGATGCGGCGACGTAGTGCCCGACCAGCCGTTTGCCGTGCGCGTGCGCGGCACGCGCCAACGCGAGATACGTGGCGCTGTCCTGCACCGTGCGGACCTTGAAGTGGTCGAGCTCCAGCGCGGAGAGCGAGTCGATGACGCGGCGGGCGTCCGCCGGCGAGCCGATGGGAATGCGCGCGCGCTCGAAGGGCTCCACGCGCGACTCCGGCGGGTCGCGGCGCATGCGCTGGATGTTCCGGAGCGATTCCAGGTATGGCCCCGCGATGAACATCCGCGGGCCCACACGTGAGCCGTCGCGGATCTCACGGCGCCAGCGCAGCACCTCGGCGTGCTCACTCCCCTGGTCTCGGATCGTGGTGACGCCGTATACGATGTACAGACCTAACGCGGACGCCCGGGTCTTCGACGTGTGGGCGTGCATCTCGAAGAGGCCGGGAATGAGATACTTGCCCGTACCGTCGACGATGCTCGCTTCGGCGGGTATGCGGATCTGCGCGGACGGTCCCATCTCGGCAATCCGGCCATTTCGGATCACCACTGACTGGCGCGCTACGGGCCCCGCGCCCGTCATCGGAATCACCGTGACGTCCCGGATGACCACGGAGCCTTGGGCGAGCCCGGCGGTGGGACCGCACACCAATGCCGCGATCAAGGCGGCGAAGCATCGAATCATGGAGACTCTCCGTGTGCGACCCGGCATCCAGAACAGAGGGGTCGACCGCATGAGCGACATGAGCAACATGCTTTACATCCTGGGGAACCGCCGCTCGGGACGCTAGCATCCCGAAAAGCAGTTCCCCTTTCATTCCGCTCGCTGCACGAGGAGTTATGAGCGTTCTGGATCAATGCCCACTATGCTGCTCATGCGGTCGACCCCTCCGTTCTGGATGCCAGTCGTGCGGAGCGCCAAAGTGTGCCATCGTAGATGCCGCCAGAATTGGAAGTGTTGGCGGAGAGATCGATGGACAGTCTCATACGAATCGAGGGATCGAAACCGGAATGCGATCTTCGCGGCCAAACGCCCACCTGCTTCAGGGAATGGCGCTCGCTCGAGTGCTCTGCTCCACATTACTCGCATCCGGACTCACGCTGTTACCCACACCGGCCGCCGCGCAGGGCACCGCCAGCGACTATGCGCGCTCCGAGGGACTGCGTGCGCGAATCGACAGCGTCGTCATCGACGCCGCCGAAGCGCCCATCTGGATCGGGGCGCCGAGCAATCAGTTCGTCTACCGGAAATCGGTTCAGGGCGGCTCCGCGTTCATGCTCGTCGACGCGGCGACACTCGAGAAGCGGCCCGCCTTCGACCACGATCGGCTTGCGGCGTCGATCGCGGCGGCAGTGAAGCGCCCCGGCGGCCCAGCCGTCACCGGCAAGTCGCTCCCGTTAGGCAGGCTCGCGTTCGTCGACTCGGGCCGCGCCATCGAGTTCACGCTCACCCCTCGGCCAGGCGAGACCCAACCCGACACGACGCGCTGGCGCTGCACGCTCGCGGACTACACGTGCGGCCGTGCGCGACCGGATTCCAGCTTCCGCGCGCGCCGTCAGGTGGGCGGAGGGCTGTTCGGCACGCCGCCGGCACCCGATGCGCGGCCGCGCGTCTCACCCGACCGCAAGCTCGAGGCGTTCGTCCAGAACTACAACGTCGCGATCCGTGCCGCCGGAAGTCCGGAGGTCACGCAGCTCAGCACCGATGGCTCGGAGGGTGACGCGTACGACCCGCAGTCCATTGTCTGGTCACCGGACTCGAAACACATCGCGGCGTATCGGGTTCGCCCAGGCTATCGCCGCGAGGTTTACTACGTCCAGTCCTCGCCGGAGGATCAGCTCCAACCGAAACACTCGACGCTCCTGTACAACAAACCCGGCGATGTCCTCGATCAGGGTACACCAGCACTGTTCGACGTCACGACGCGCGCCGAGACCGTGGTCGATCGCACGCTCTTTCCGAACGCGTATGCAGTCACCGGCCTCGAGTGGCGCAAGGACAATCGCGCCGTGACGTTCGAGTATAACCAGCGCGGGCATCAGGTCTATCGCGTCATCGAGATCGACGCCGCGACCGGGAAAACCCGAGCCGTCATCGACGAGCAGATGCCGACGTTCTTCGAGTACTCGGCCAAGAAATACCGGTTCGACCTGGCCGATGGGAAGGAGACCATCTGGATGTCCGAGCGCGACGGGTGGAATCACCTCTACCTGTACGACGGCGTGACGGGCAAGGTGAAGAAGCAGATCACGAAGGGCGCGTGGGTCGTGCGCGGCGTCGATTGGGTCGACACGACCAAGCGGCAGATCTACTTCACCGCGAGCGGCATGTACGCGGGCAAGGACCCATACTTCGTGAACGCGTATCGCATCAACTTCGACGGATCGGGCCTAACGCCGCTCACCGATCCGGCGCTCGACGCGAATCACGCGGTCAGCTACTCGCCGGACCATCGCTACTTCGTGGATCTGTACTCGCGCGTCGACCTGCCGCCGGTCATGCAGCTGCGGCAGGCGAGCGATGGCAAGGTCGTGTCGGAGCTGGAGCACGCCGACGCGAGCGCGCTGCTCGCAACGGGGTGGAAGCCACCGGAAGTCTTCACCGCGTTAGGCCGAGATGGGAAGACGGAGATCTGGGGCGTCATCATCCGGCCCATGAACTTCGACTCGACCAGAACGTATCCCGTCGTCGAGAACATCTACGCCGGTCCGCAGGGCTCCTTCGTGCCCAAAACGTTCAGCAACCAGCTCGCCATGCAGTCGCTGGCCGAGCTCGGGTTCATCGTCGTGCAGATGGATGGGATGGGCACGTCGAACCGGTCGAAGGCGTTCCACGACGTGGCCTGGAAGAACCTGGGCGACGCCGGCTTCCCCGACCGGATCCTGTGGCACAAGGCGGTGGCGGCGAAGTACCGCTACTACGACATCAGTCGGGTGGGGATATACGGAACCTCCGCGGGAGGGCAGAACTCGATGGGCGCGCTCCTGTTTCACCCGGAGTTCTATAAGGTTGCGGCGTCCGCCGCCGGCTGCCACGACAACCGCATGGACAAGATCTGGTGGAACGAGCAGTGGATGGGAGAGCTCGGTCCCCACTACGCGGCGTCGTCGAACGTGGACAACGCGGGCAAGCTCCAGGGCAAGCTGCTGCTCGTGGTCGGCGAGATGGACACGAACGTCGACCCCGCGTCCACGTATCAGGTAGTGAACGCCCTCATCAAGGCGAACAAGGCGTTCGACCTGCTGGTCATTCCCGGCGCGGGTCACACGAGCGGCGGCCCGTACGGCGAGCGAAAGCGCAACGACTTCTTCGTGCACAACCTGATGGGCGTCGAGCCGCCGGACCGCAACGGTCACGTTGCATCGACATCGGACGGTTCGCGGTAGGTCACCGAGCTAAACGGAAGGCCGCTCAACGGTAAGGGCGGTCGATCGGGCTTGACCACCGCCCGCCCGCCCCGCATCTTCCCCCTAGACTTTCAGGGGAAACTCTAAGGTGTCACCTACCGCCGAGCAGCTCGCGCTCGTCAAGGGCACGCTGGACGTGCTCGTCCTCAAAGCGTTGTCCTGGGGACCCATGCACGGCTTCGAGATCACCACGTGGCTCGAGGATAGCTCCGGCGGCGCGCTGGACGTCGACGACAGTGCCCTCTATCACGCCCTTCACCGGATGGAAGAGCGCCGGCTCATCACCGCCGAATGGGGCGTCACCGAGAACAACCGGCGCGCCCGGTACTACGGCGTCACGTCGGCCGGCCGCGCGCATCTCCGGGCCGAGACCGCGCGATGGCTGCGCTACTCGGAGATGGTGAGCGGCATTCTCACCGCCGCGTCCCGAACCGCGACCGCACGTCCAGCGTGACGCGGCGCTAACGCCGAGCCGCGCTACCGGCAGACTCCCTCGATGCTTCCCTCCCGCGCCCGCCGATTCTTCCGCCTCGCGATTCACCGTCCGGCTCTGACCGAGCAGGATGTGGATGCGGAGATCGCGTTCCATCTCGAGGCGCGCGTGGCGCAGCTCACCTCGCGCGGCATGTCGCCGGACGCCGCCCGATCCGAAGCCCACCGACGCTTCGGAAACGTCGAGCTGGCACGTCAGACCCTAACGAGCTCGGCGTCCCGCCGAGAGACACGTATGGAGCTCCGCGAATTCCTTGGCAACTGGGCGCAGGATTTTCGCTATGCCGCCCGCGGCATGCGAAAGAATCCTGGCTTCACCGCAGCAGTCGTCCTCACGCTCGCGCTCGGGACCGGCGCGAACGCTACGATGTTCGGCGTCGTCGATCGGCTGCTCCTGCAGCCGCCCGCGTACCTGCGGTCGCCTGACGAGGTGCACCGCGTGTACCTCACGGCAAACGGCGACAACTTCGGCACGATGATCGGCACGAACCAGTCGTATCGTCGGTACCAGGACCTGATCCAGAACGCGCGCAGTGCATCCCAGATCGCGGCGCAGTACGAGACGGAGCTCGTGTTCGGCAGCGGCGAGGCCGCCCACGAGGAGCGCACTGGGTTCGTCACCGCGAGCTACTGGCCGCTGTTCGGCGTCCAGCCGGCGCTCGGCAGATTCTTCACCCCGACGGAAGACCAGTTGCCGCAAGGCACGCCCGTCGCCGTCCTGGGATACGGCTACTGGCAGTCGCATTTCGCCGGCGCCCGCGACGTGCTCGGCAAACCGATCCGGATCGGACGCTCCGACTACACCATCATTGGTGTGGCACCGCGAGGGTTCAGCGGAATTTCCCTCCGGTCGATTGCCGCGTTCATCCCGCTCACCGCGGGTGGCGCGGACGTCTTCACGGAGATGGGCGTCGGCGATCGCTGGCGCGAATCGTACCGCGTCGGCTGGCTGCAGACGCTCGTGCGGCGCAAGCCTAACGTCACTGTCGCGGCCGCATCGGCGGATTTCACGAACGCGTACCGACTGAGCCTCGAGGCACAGCGTCCGACGGAGCCGCCCGGTCGGCTCCCCGGGCCTGATTCGCTGCGTGCGCGGGCGGAGCTCGCGTCGATCATTGAGGACCGTGGTCCGCGACGTAGCCAGGAAGCGACCGTTGCCGTGTGGCTTGTTGGCGTTTCCGTGCTCGTGCTACTCATGGCCTGTGCGAACGTCGCGAACCTGCTCGTCGCGCGGGCGATCCGTCGTCGGCGCGAGATCGCGGTGCGCCTCGCCGTTGGCGTTTCGCGCGGGCGGCTGCTCACGCAGTTGCTCTCGGAGAGCACACTGCTCGCGATCTTCGGCGGCGCTGTCGGCGTGCTCGTCGCGCAATGGGGCGGCGGACTGCTTCGCGGCTTCCTGCTGCCCGATGTGGAATGGACCGCCGCGGCGCTCGATCCGCGCGTCATTGGGGTGACGGTGCTGCTCGCGCTCGCGGCCGGTATCATCACGGGTCTCGCGCCCATGCGGCAGCTCGCGAGAACGGATGTGGTGTCCGATCTCCGCACCGGCGGACGCGGCGTGAGTCTTCGCGGCTCGCGGATGCGTCGCGCGCTCCTCGTGCTCCAGGGCGCGATCTCGGTCGTGCTGCTCGTCGGTGCCGGGCTGTTCGTGCGCAGCTTCCACAACGTGCGTTCGCTCGACCTCGGCTTCCAGCCGGAGCACGTGATCGTCGCGGAGCTGTCGGCGCGCGGGACGCCGATCGATTCCGCCCGACGCATCGAGATCATGGAGCGACTTCGCGAGCGTTCGCTCACCGTACCAGGCGTGCAGCACGCCGCGCACACGCTCACGATTCCGTTCAGCATCGAGTGGAACCAGTACCTCGTGGTGCCAGGAATCGACAGCGCGGCGCTTCGCGATCTCTTCTACATCGATCCGGTGAGTCCTGGGTATTTCGAGACTATGGGCACGCCGATCATTCGTGGTCGCCAGATCACGGATGCCGACCGCGCCGGTGCGCAGCCGGTCGCCATCGTGAGCCAGGCCACCGCCCGGAGGATCTGGGGGTCGGAGGACCCGTTAGGCAAGTGCGTGAAGCTGGACGCCACTGGTCCGTGCCGAGTCATCGTGGGGATTGCGGGCGACATCCGGGGCAGCTTCGAGGAAGGGCCTGGCCGGCACGTGTACCTCTCGTCGGCGCAGGAATCGGCGCCGGACTCGCGGCTCTTCATCCGCACCCGCGGTGATGCAGCGCGACAGACCGAAGCCGTGCGCCGAGCGCTCCAGCAGGTGGTGCCAGGGTTCGCGTACGTGAGCACGCGCACGCTCGACGGCATTGTGGCGCCGCAGATGCGCTCGTGGCGGCTGGGTGCGACGATGTTCACGATCTTCGGCCTGCTCGCGCTCGTGGTCGCGGCGATCGGCCTGTACAGCGTCGTGGCGTACGACGTTTCGCAGCGCACGCGGGAGCTGGGCGTGCGTGTCGCCCTCGGAGCGAGCGCAGGGGCGGTGCTGCGGCTCGTCGTGGGTGAAGGGGTGCGTGTGGTCATTATCGGGCTCGCGGTTGGAGCGGCTGTCGCTCTGGCGCTGGCGAGCAGGGTGTCGCCCCTCCTCTATCAGGTGTCTGCGAAGGACCCGGTGACGTATGCCGGTGTGGTCGGGATTCTACTCGTGGTGGCCATCGTGGCCAGTCTCGCCCCTGCCCTGCGAGCGGCTCGCGTGGATCCTAACGTCGCGTTGCGCGCAGACTGACCCGCCGGGCGAACTTTCCCTGCAAGGCAAGCCTTTCCCCGAACGACCATGAAGCGGAGGTGGCGGAAACTGCCGGATCAACCCTAACGGGCCGACAACCTCGCACAACGAGCCTGAATGTTCTAAGAACCGCCCCGAGACGCTCATTCTTGCGTCCCCGGGGCTGTTAATTCCCTATCCCGGCTCGTTGCGAGAGCCAGCGTCGGCGCAAAGCCGGATTCGGCAGTTTTCAGCATCTTCCGCCAAATCGTCTTTTGAACAGAAGGCTCGCCGCCGCACCGAGATCTTCTGCGGCTCGCCGTCGCGCGCGTCGGTCGTTACCATCTCGAATGACACTGAAGGCAACGCTGAAGTTCATCCCGGATACCGTTACGACCATGCCCACGTTTCGCGATCTCCTCGTGCTCGCCGCCTCACTGGGCGCCGTCACGTCCTCGAGCGAGGCCCAGCGCCGACCGGCCGCAGCAGCCGACACGGCGTCACTGCTGGAGCACGCTCGGCGTCTACATCGGGAAGTGCCGATGATAGACACGCACAACGATCTCCCCGAGATGATTCACGGCGGCGCTGCCGGCAATCTCGACAAGATGGACCCCGACAAGACACTCCCGATCGACACGGACATCCCGCGACTCAAGCAGGGACTCGTCGGTGGGCAGTTCTTTGCCGCGTACGTGCCGTCGTCGTACATCGAGAAAGGCGGCGCCAGGTTCGCGCTCGAGGAGATCGACATCATCGATCGCTTCACCAAGCGATCGCCGTCGCTCGAAGCCGCACGCACGGCGGATGACATCGTCCGAATCCACAAGACGGGGAAGATCGCGTCGCTGATCGGGATCGAGGGCGGGCAGGCGATCGAGAACTCGTTAGGTACGCTCCGGATGTTCTACAACCTCGGCGTGCGATACATGACGCTGACCCACAGCAGCACGACCCCGTGGGCCGACGCCGCGACCGACGAACCGAAACACGGCGGCCTCACGCGCTTCGGCGAAGAGGTCGTGCACGAGATGAATCGCCTCGGGATGATGGTGGACATCTCGCACGTGTCCGACGGGACGATGGACGACGTCCTTCGGATCAGCGAAGCGCCGGTGATCTTCAGCCATTCATCGGCGCGCGCGCTTGCCGATCACCGGCGCAACGTGCCCGACAGCATTCTGACACGGCTCGCGAAGAATGGCGGGGTCGTGATGGTGAACTTCTATCCGGGGTTCGTCAACGCGACCGCAGCCAAGCAAGCCGCGAACGTGTTGGACAAGGAACGCGAGTTCAAAGCCATGTACCCGAACGATCCGGACAAATCGGCCAAGGCGTTCACGGACTTCCTGAGCACATTCAAAACCGAGACGGGCACGCTCGAGGAAGTCGCGAATCACATCGACCACATCCGGAAGGTCGCCGGCATCGACCACGTGGGGATTGGGGCCGATTTCGGCTCACTCACGCAGCATCCGACCGGTCTCGACGACGTGTCCCGGTACCCGTATCTCACCGCCGAGCTGATTCGCCGTGGGTATACGGATGCCGAGGTGAAGAAGGTTTTGGGGCTCAACATCCTCCGCGTGATGCGGGAGGTGGAGCAAGCCGCCGTGCGAATCCAGCGGACGCGTGGGCCGTCGACCGCGACGATCGAGGACCTGCGCGAGTGAGCTCGATTACCGCAGCTCCAGAACAATGACCGAATGCGGTGGGAGGACGGTCGTAAGCTGGCCGCTCGTGATACGAGCCCCAGTGAACTCCACAGGCTTCACGACAGCCGGCTGGTCGAACGTGTTGTAGCTGTTCATCGCCGGCCCGGTTAGCATGCGTCCCGTTGCCGAGGACGCGCGTACGCCGCCCAGATCGATCACCGCCGTCTGCGACCGAACCGGATCGAGATTGCTCATCGTCACGTGCACCACCCCGCGTGCATCTCGAGAGGCAGACGCGCTCACGGCGTGAATCGAATCGGCGCCGAGCGCGTACCATGCGCCTGACGAGAGACGAAGGGGAAGCAACACGGCGTCGTGATGCACCGTGTACATCTCGAATACGTGATACGTCGGCGTCAGCAACATCCGACTGCCGTCCGTCAGTATCATCGCCTGCAGCACATTGACCATCTGCGCGATGTTCGCGCCGCGCACGCGGTCGGCGTGGCGATTGAAGATGTCGAGCGACGCGGCCGCGACGAGGGCGTCGCGCATCGTGTTCTGCTGGTAGAGAAACCCGGGATGACTGCCCGGCTCCGGATCGTGCCACGCACCCCACTCGCCGACGATCAGCGCGACCCGCTTCCGCGGATCGTATTTGTCCATGATGGCCGAGTGACGGCGGATCATCTCGTCGACTGCCGTCGCACTGCGCATCGAGCGGAACCACTGGGTCTCGGTGAACGATGTCGCGCTCCCCTTCGACGACCACGGCCCCGCGAGCGTGTAGTGATGCATGTCGAGGCCATCGATCACCTGCGCCGCCTCGCGCATGATGACTTTCGTCCAGTTGTAGTCGCCGTCCGACGGACCCACGGCGATGAGGAAGGGGCGGACGCTTCCGTACGACGGCAGGAAGCTCGCATAACGCTTGAGCTCATCAGCGTAGTACTCCGGCCGCATGTTGCCGCCACATCCCCACGCCTCGTTGCCGAGCCCCCAGAAGCGAACGTTGTATGGAGCGTCCCGACCATTCCGCCGTCGGAGATCGGCCATCGGGCTCGAACCCGGGTGGTTCACGTACTCCCACCAGTCGTGCATCTCCTGGACCGTCCCACTCCCCAGGTTGGCGACAATGAACGGCTCGGCGCCTAACGCTGCCGTGAGTGCGAGATACTCGTGCGTGCCGACGCCATTGTCTTCGGTGACACCACCCCAGTTGTTGTTCACGACGCTCGGCCGCGACTCACGCGGGCCGACGCCGTCCTTCCAGTGGTAGTAATCGGTGAAACAACCGCCCGGCCATCGGATGTTCGGCACCCGGATCTTTCGCAGCGCATCCACGACATCGTCGCGCATGCGCCACGCGTCCGACGGTGACGAGCGATTCCAGACGCCGTCGTACACGAGCCGCCCGAGGTGCTCCGCGAACTGGCCGTAGATGTGCCGGCTGATCGTATCACGGGCCCGATCGGCGTCGAGCACGAAACGCGACGTCGTGGCCGATGTCGCCTGCGCGGCACGCGCCGCCGATCCCTGACCCGCTGCCTGACGAGAGGCAACGACCAGAACACAAGCCGCGAGCGCGGCACGACCCGGAAGACCCATCTTCATACGCGGAGGTAGCTCCACTCCTTGGTGAATGGGATCCGGCTCATCAACACCGCGCGATTCTCGAGCACGACCAGCCGATCGCTCGGATTGATACCGATCCCCGATTTCTCATCGTACAAGCCCGGCTCGACGGAGAACGTCATTCCCTTCTCGATCACCGTGTCATCGCCGAGGGCGAGGAACGGCGGCTGGTGCCCGACGAAGTTCTGGCCCTGCCCGTGTCCCGGACGGTGATAGATGTACTCCTGCATCCCCTGCTTGATCTGATACGCGTGAACCCTGTACGCGATCTCCGAGCAGACCGCACCGGGCTTCGCCTCCTCGACGATCATCTGCACCGTGTCCGCGACGACCTGCCACATACGGTCGTGCTGCTGCGTCGACGGAAGCAGGATGTAGTTGCGATAGCCCTCACCGCCGTACCCGCCGAGGAGGATGTCGCAATTCACATAGAGCGGCTTCCCACGCTCGACCTTCGCATGGAAGAACTGGTTGGGATGCGGGTACGCCGTCGCCACGCCGGTGCGCACGTAATTCCCCGTCACATCCATGCCGACGGCACTGTGAGGTTTCCCGTCGCGCCTAACGTCGCGCATCATGAGGTTGATGCCGTACGACGACAGCGCCTGGCCGATCTGGTAGTCGGTGGTGCTCGTGCCGTGCTCGAGGATGTAGTCGCGGGCGAACGCGTGGATGTGGTCGAAGTACCGGTACGCGCGCTGCGTGAGCGCGATCTCCTCGGGCGTCTTGATCATCTGCATCGCGAGGCAGTCGTCCGACACGTCGATCGCACGCGCCGACGGCAACAGCCGGCTCCATGTTCCCTGCGCTGATGGTCCGAGCTCGCGGTCGAGCGCGATGGCCTTGTCCCCGAGCCCGCGCGCCGAGAGCTTGCCGAGGACCCATTCCCAGAGATCCACCCGCTTGCCGCGAGCGAGCTGTCCGCGATTCGGGAAGCCGCCCTCGGCGTGCGGATAGCAGAAGTAGTAGTCGTTCTCGGTGCACCACCACGACGTGATGAGGTCGCGGTCGATCGCCGGGGAGAACCAGTAAACGGTGTCCGTCTCGTTCACTGGCAGGAGCGCCCATGTCGTGCGCTCACCGCTCCCGCGAAAACAGCCGGTGAAGTAGACGAGGTTCGTGTCGCTCTGGAGGAGCACCGCGTCAGCGCCACGCGCGCGCGCCCGGTCGCGAAGCTTCTTCGACTGCGCCTTGTACCACTCGAGCGGCAGTCGGTCATACCCGATCGGCGCCGGCGCGGGATGCAGCGGGTTGTCGACGAGAAGGCGTTCCGACGCGGAGCGGCGCTGCGCGGTTGCCGACTGTGCGGCGAGCGACTCCGCAGCGACTGATGCGGCCGCGATCGATGCTCCCATCGACCTGACGAATTCACGGCGTGAATGCATGGTCGGCGTGAAGTATTGGTGGAAGCGTATGACGTAGACGTATCAACTTGTGACGCCGAGTGTTGGTCAGGTAGTCGATTCGGACGTAGAATTGGCGCCGGCCAACCACCCGGGACACATGGCGGACCTCCGATCGCGCGTCCAGCAGTCACTTTCTGGCAGTTATACCCTCGAGCGCGAGCTCGGTGGTGGTGGCATGTCCAAGGTGTTCGTGGCCGACGAGCACCGCCTTGGTCGTAAAGTCGTCGTAAAGCTGCTCTCGCCCGAGCTGGCGGCGGCCATGTCGGCCACCCGGTTCGAGCGCGAGATCCGCGTCGCGGCCTCGCTCCAGCAGGCCAACATTGTCCCCGTGCTCTCGGCCGGCGAGACCGACGGACTGCCGTACTACACGATGCCGTTCGTCGAAGGCGAAAGCCTCCGTGCACGGCTCGCGCGCGGCCCGCTCCCGATCCCCGAAGCGGTGAGCATCCTGCGCGACGTCTCGCGCGCGCTCGCGTATGCGCACGAGCGGGGCGTCGTCCACCGGGACATCAAGCCGGACAACGTGCTTCTCTCCGGGCGTACGGCCGTGGTCACGGATTTCGGGATTGCCAAGGCGATCGCGGCGGCAGCAGAAGCGCCGTCGGGGGCGACGCTGACGCAGCTCGGCACGGCGGTGGGGACGCCGGCCTACATGGCGCCCGAGCAGGCCGCGGGTGACCCCTCGACCGATCACCGCGCCGACATCTACGCGTTCGGGTGCATGGCGTACGAGCTGCTCGCGGGCCAGTCACCCTTCCCTGGCCTGCCGCCGCACAAGCTGCTCGTCGCGCACATGAGCGAGACGCCGAAGCCGGTCGCGCAGCTCAGGTCCGACTGTCCGCCGGCCCTCGCGTCGCTCGCTATGCAGTGCCTCGCGAAGGATCCCGCGGCACGCCCCGCGAGCGCGACCGAGCTGCTCGAGCGCCTCGATGCCGTCGCGTCGCCGTCCATGCCGAGCGCGGCGATGCCGCCGATCCTCCTCGGCGGTCGAGCGATGCTGTGGCGCGCGCTTGGGCTGTACGCGGCTGCGTTCATTGGCGTCGCGATCGTCGCCCGCGCGGCGATCATCGCGATCGGCCTTCCCGACTGGGTGTTCCCTGGCGCGCTTGCCGTCATGGCGCTCGGGCTGCCCGTGATTCTGTTCACGGCCTACACCCAGTACGTCTCGCATCGTCTCGCCGCCGCGACGCCGACGTTCACGCCAGGTGGTACGCCGACGCTCGCGCCCGCACAAGGGACGATGGCGGCGCTCGCGGTGAAGGCGAGCCCGCATGTCTCGTGGAAGCGTGCGGCGCGCGGCGGCGTCATCGCCGTGAGCACGTTCGTGCTTCTCGTGGTTGGCTACATGGTCCTGCGTGCGTTCGGCATCGGGCCCGCTGGCTCCCTGCTCGCTGCCGGCAAGCTCTCCGCGAGCGACAAGGTGCTCGTCGCCGCGTTCGATGCGCCCGCTGCCGATTCATCCCTGGGTTCCACGATCGCCGAGGCGGTGCGCACGAACCTCTCGCAGAGCAAGGCCGTACACCTCGTGCCGACGAGCGCGATCGTCGCGGCGCTCGAGCAGATGAAGCGTCCCGACACCGCGCGCATCGACTTCATGACGGCGCGAGAAATCGCGCAGCGCACCGGCGCCAAAGCCGTTGTCGCGGGAAGCGTGGCGCCAGTGGGAACCGGCTACATCGTGACGGCGCGGCTCGTGGCGGCCGAGAAGGGCGATGAGCTCGCGTCGTACCGTGAGTCGGCGAAGGACGCGGGCGATCTCATTCCGGCGGTCGATCGCGTGACGAAGGCGCTGCGTGGAAGGATCGGCGAGTCGCTCAAGGCCGTGCGCGACGCGCCGCGACTCGACCAGGTGACGACCGGGTCGTTAGGTGCGCTCCGCAGCTATACGGCTGGACTCCGCGCCAACGACATCCAGGGTGACTACCCGACCGCGGTCCAGTATTTCAACGACGCCATCCGACAGGACAGCACGTTCGCGATGGCGTACGTGCAGCTCGCATACTCGCTTCAGACGCTCGGCGGCCCCGGACGATTCGCCCAGTCGAGGGTGGCGCTGGCGACCGCATTTCGCCTGCGTGATCGGTTGCCCGAGCGCGAACGGTACAATGTGGAGGGCGCGTTTTACCTGGCAGCGGAGCCGGATCGGACCAAGGCGATCCCGGCGTTGCGGCGCGCGGTGGAGCTCGACTCGTCGAACGTCGATGCCGCCAATTCGCTCGCGGTCACGCTCACCGACGTCCGCGACTACGCGGGCGCCGAGCGTGCGTACCGGGTCGCGCTCGCGGCCGACCCCGGGAACGCGACGCTCCTGACGAACGTCGCAGGGATGTACACGGAGATGGGACGGCATGCGGCGTTCGACTCCGTCATCGCGGTAGTCGAGCGTGCCGGTGTGCCCTTCCCGACCGGCCCGGTCCGCTTCGAGGATCTCTGGGTCCGCAGAGAGTACGATGGAGCGGAGCGGCTCGCGCGCACGAACGCGGACACGTCACAACCGCGTCGAGCCGTGGGTGCGCAGGACGGACTTGTCTGGCTCGCCGTGCTGCGCGGCCGTCTCCGCGAAGCCGAGCGTCGTAACGCACAGGTGAACGAGGCGAAGGCGCGTGTGCGCGGCGACACAGTAAGCCCCCATAGCGTTGCAGTCTTCCAGGCATTAATCGACGGAGAGCTCCGAGGTGACCCCGCGCGCGGTCTCGCGACGCTCGACAAGGCGGTGAGCGTGCTCTCACCGGATTCGGTGCCACTCAACCGGGACCAGGGCCTCTTCCTCGCCCTTACCTACGCGCGGCTTGGGGCTCCAGCGAAAGCGCAGGCCGTGCTCGACTCGTGGGAGCGGCGGCAGGACCCGTTAGGCCGTCGTCAGGCTGCGACCTTCGTGGCGCGGGTTCGCGGTGCGATCGCTCTGGCACAGGGGAAAAGTGACAGCGCGGTTGCCTATTTCCGACGCGGCGACAGCGACGCGGACGGCCTGCCGACGCACGGCTGCACCGTGTGCCTGCCCTTCCTCGCCGGCGAAGCGTTCGACCGTGGCGGCCACGCCGACTCTGCTCGCGTGTACCTGACGCGGTACGTCGAGATGGCCGGGACCGGACGCACATTGATCGATCGCTACTGGCTTGCGCCGACGCTGTTCCGCCTGGGCGAGCTGTATGAGAACGCCGGTGACGTTAGGCATGCGACGGAATACTACGGCCGGTTCGTGGATCTCTGGAAGAGCGCCGACCCGGAGCTGCAGCCACGCGTGGTTGAGGCGCGAGGCCGCATCGATCGCATGAATCGAGCGAACCGATGACGCCCGTCACGGCAACGGTGCGTGATCCGGCGGGTCGAGCGGAAGGCCCGGAATGACCGCGTCGATGGCGCGCTGAGCAAGCAGGTCGCTCACCAGCGCCGCGCCACGGGGCGAAACGCGCCGAGCGGCGACGATTCGTCGGGTGAACCATCGTCCTCGCTTGGTGTCGAGCGCGTCGTAGCGCACGCGTCGTCCGCTCGATGACGCGTGGATGATGCGCCGGCTACCTGCATAGATGGCCACGTGGCTAATCCGCTCGCCCGGTTCCGCGAAGAGCACGAGGTCGCCCGGCTTGAGCGCAGACCATTTTGGAAGAACGCGCTGACCTGACGACGCCATCTCTCGCGACGTGCGCGGCAACCGGGTTCCGTGCTTCGCGAAGACATACTGCACGAATCCCGAGCAGTCGAAGCCGGTCCGTGGGGAAGTCCCACCCCAGCGATACCGAACTCCGAGATACCGCTCGGCTGTCGGAAGCACGCGGGACGCTGACGTTGCTCGCGTCGCGCCGATCGCGGCAAGGATGGTTCGTGCTGTGGCGCTCGACTGAGCGGCTCCGCCCACGTCGATCTTGACGGAGCCGACGGACAATTGAGCCTGCGCGTGCGAGGTGCAGAGCGCTGCGGCGCATAGTGCCGCGGCGGCCACGCGTCCACTCGGGGGCGCGGTTGAGGTGCGTACAGACTGCGGCATGTGACCTCTCGGAGAAGCTTGTGGCGGTAACTACGCGCGCGCGAAGCAAGAGCGCGGCCGAGAGTGGAGTCAACGCGTAAGCAGTTGCCGCGGTGTGTCTTGGGTCAACGGTTGTGCCTTTGCTGGCCTGACCAGGTGTCCGTCCGAAGCAACCTCGTCCTGTCCTCTGCCGGTGTCACACTGTCAGTGCCTAACGCTGGCCAGCGCAGCGTGGCCGGCACCTGCATGCTCCCCGCTGACGAATGTCCGAATCCTGCAATTGGGAGCTACCTAACTGGCGGGGCTCGCGTGGATCTCGCAGTTTCGCGCATGCGACGCTGGAAACTGATCTCGGCAGGAGTCGCGATCGTCGCGTGCTCGCGCGGCCAAACGTCACGCGCCGCCGCGCCGCCAGGCGCGACGGACTCGACGTGGACGACGGCATCCGGCGCCACGGCCGGACTGGCGCACGTCAATGGGACCACGCTCTACTTCGAGCGCCGAGGCCAGGGACGACCGGTCGTGCTCATCGGCGGCGCGAATCTGGCGCTCGAGCAGTGGGATGCGCAGTTCGAGGCTCTTGCCCGTCACTACGACGTCGTTCGCTACGACGTCCGCGGATTCGGGCGATCGGGCCCAGCCGACGCCGCGGGCTACATGGCGCACGACGACCTTCACGCGTTGCTCCAACGGATTAGCGTTAGGCGGGCATCGATTGTCGGCCTGTCGCTCGGAGGCCGAATTGCGCTGGACTTTGCGCTCGCCCACCCGGAGATGGTGGACGCGCTCGTGCTCGCTGGCCCTGGTCTCAGCGGCTTCGAGTGGAGCAACGACAGCTCTTTCCGGCCGATTGCCGCTGCAGCTGCGAAGCGCGATTCGGTGCGCGCGGCGCTGCTGTGGCTGGAGCACCCGTACATGGCTCCCGCTATGGAGAACCCGGCACTAGCCCCGACGCTGCGCCAGCTCGCAGTGGCAAACGCGCGCGTGTGGGTCAACGCGGACAGCGAGCGTGTCGCGCCCGCGCCTGCCGTCGGTCGTCTGCGCGAGATCAAAGTGCCAACGCTGGTGATGATCGGCGATCGCGATGTGGCCGACATCCACCGCATCGTCGAGATGATCGTGCGTGACGTGCCTGGGGCAACGCGGGTGGTGTTCGAACACACCGGCCACGTGCTTCACATGGAGCAGCCCGAGAGGTTCACCGCGGCGGTGCTTGCGTTCCTCGGGTCGTGACGCGCCCCTAACGCCGGCCGCGGACAACTCAGGCACCACCGTTACCGCACCTGCCTGACGCGAAAGCGATTCCGCACTTGCGCTCGTTCATCTTTGTGTTATAAAGTACTTCTCAACGCGGGCAGGCCGCCGGCCGCTTCACCTCTCGTTCGGGCATCCATGGAATTGCAGATTCGCGCCATCTCCAAGACATATCCCAACGGCGTGCACGCGCTGAAGGACGTCTCGCTGACCATTCCGGCGGGGATGTACGGCCTCCTCGGGCCTAACGGCGCCGGCAAGTCGACCCTGATGCGCATCCTCGCGACGCTGCAGGAGGCTGACAGCGGGAGCGTTGCCCTGGGCAGCATCGACGTACTGGGCCAGAAGGAGGAGGTCCGCAAGACCCTCGGCTACCTGCCGCAGGAATTCGGCGTCTACCCTAACGTGAGCGCCGAGGCGCTGCTCGGTCACTTCGCGCTGCTCAAGGGTATCGCAGCGCGGTCCGCGCGCCGTGACGTCGTCGAGGCGCTTCTCCATCAGGTGAACCTGTGGGAAGTCCGCAAGCAGAAGCTCGGCGGCTACTCGGGCGGCATGCGCCAGCGGTTCGGCGTCGCGGTGGCGTTGTTAGGCAATCCGTCGCTCGTGATCGTCGATGAACCCACGGCGGGGCTCGATCCGGCCGAGCGTGTACGGTTTCTCAATCTGCTGTCGGCGCTGGGTGAGAATAGCGTCGTGCTCCTGTCCACGCACATCGTCGATGACGTGAGCGAGCTGTGCACGCGCATGGCCATCATCGACCAGGGAGAAATCCTGCTCGAGGCCGAGCCGCTGCGGGCGGTCGCGGACCTGCGCGGTCAGATCTGGCGACGAGTGATCTCGAAGTCGGAGCTCGAGGCGCTGCAGCGCGAGTATGCCGTGATCTCGACGAAGCTTCTCGCAGGACGCACGGTGGTACGCGTCTACGGCCACATGGCTCCCGACGCTGGTTTCGAGCCGGCGGAGCCGGATCTCGAAGACGTGTACTTCAGCACGATGGCCGGTCACGTCGGACGACGGGCGGAACCGGCGGCGTCGCCATGAAGCTCAGGGAGATCTTTCGCTTCGAGCTCCTCTACCAGATACGCCGGCCCTGGCCCTCGCTGTCCTTCGGCACGCTGGTCGCCTTCGCGTTCTTCACGACGAGGATCGGCATACTCCCGGTCACGCTGCCTCAGGACTTCGTTCTCAACTCGCCGTTCATCATCGCGGCCGTCTCGGTGATCAGCTGCCTGATCTGGCTGCTGGTCGGCTCGGTCATGGCTGGCGATGCCGCCGCGCGGGACGTGCAGACCGGTATGCAGTCGCTCACGTACGCGATGCCCGTGAGCAAGGCCGCGTACCTGGGCGGGCGATTCCTCGCCGCGTTCACCCTGAATGCCCTGGTCCTGCTCGGCGTGCAGATCGGCAGCCTTCTCGCGGTGTACGCGCCGGGAATCGATCCCGCCATCGTCGGGCCATTCAGGCCGGCGGCCTATATCGCAGCGTACGCGTTCATCGCGCTGCCTAACGCCCTCATTGCAACCACGGTCCAGTTCTCGTCGGCGCTCCTGACGGGCCGGAGCCTGGCGAGCTATTTCGGCAGCGTGGTGCTCTTCTTCTTCACCTTCCCGGTTCCCTTCTTCCTGTACGTGGCGGCGGGACAGCCGAAGCTGGCGTTGTTGGCGGACCCGATCGGGATGTTCGCCATCATGAACGCGATGATGACGGAGTGGACGCTCGTCGAGAAGAACGTGCGCATGTTCACGCTGGAGGGGCCGATGCTGTGGAATCGGCTGCTCTGGCTTGGCATCGCTGTGGCGACCATGGCCGTCGTGTATTCGCGCTTCCGCTTCGCGCACCGCACGGCGGCAGGCGGCTGGCGGCTGATGACTGCCGGGGACGGGCGACGGGCGACGGGCGACGGCAAAACGCGCGTCGTCCCGAGCGCAGCCAGGGACGCCCGCAGCCTGACGGCTCGGGATGACAGCCTCGCGACGCACGGGCGACAGGCGCTCTCGATCGCATGGGTCTCGTTTCTGATGATCGCGAAGAGTCTGGCCGGTCTCTTCCTGCTCGTGGTCTACCCCGCGTTCGTGGCGCTCGTGCTGGTCACCAGCTCGGAGCACTGGCGCATCCCGCTAGTGCCGCGGACCGGGTACATCGTGTCGAAGTACCTGACGGCGCCACTCACACAGGCCTCGGACTTCCGGGTCATCATCCCGCTCCTCGTCATCTACTTCGCCGGTGAGCTGATCTGGCGGGAACGCGACGCCCGGCTCAGCGAGACCATCGACGCCACGCCGGTGCCGGAATGGGTCGTCTTCCTCGGGAAGTACCTGGGACTCGGACTGGTGCTGGCCGCGCTGATGGCATGCCTAACGGCCGTCGGAATGATTGCCCAATCGATCATGGGCTACCATGACTTCGAGGTCGGCCGTTACGTTCAGCTCCTGTTGGCGCTTCAGCTCCCGGAATACCTGATCTTCGCGGCGCTTGCCTTTGCCGTGCATGCGGGGGTGAACCACAAGTATGGCGGCATGCTGGTGGCCCTCATCGCCTACTTCCTGATCATCTTCGCCTCGTTTCTCGGCATCGAGCACAAGCTGCTCGTCTACGGCGCCACCCCAGAGTGGTCCTTCACGGACATGCGTGGATTCGGCGCGACGCTCGGTCCCTGGGCCTGGTTCGAGCTCTATTGGGCAGCGTGGGCGCTGCTGCTCGCCGTGGCGGCGCGAGTGTTCTGGCCGCGTGGGAAGGAGTCGCGGCTCGGCGCTCGGCTTCGAGACGCTCGACGTCGCCTAACGCGATCGACGATTGGCGTGACCGCCGCGGCCGCTGGGCTGATGCTCGTCGTCGGCGGCTTCATCTTCTACAACACGAATGTACTGAACGAGTACATCACCAAGGACGAGCTCACGCGGCGTCGGGCCGACTACGAGCGACTGTATGGAAAGTACGAGGGCATTCCGCAGCCGACGCGAGTCGCCACCAACCTGCGGCTCGAGATCCATCCCGCCCAGAGAACCGCCACGATCCACGGCAGCTACCGCCTCGTCAACCGCAGTACCGTGGTGATCGACTCCGTGCATCTGGAGCCGGCATTCTACGTGGACACGCGCGTCACGTTCGATCGCGCGTTCACCCAGGTGGTCGCGGACGCGAAGCACGGTCACGACATCTACGCGCTGCAGGAGCCGCTCCAGCCAGGCGATTCGCTGACCCTCGACTTCGATGTGAAACTCGAGCGACGTGGCTTCCGCAACAGTGGCGTTGGCAACGCCGGCGCAGGCATAGCGGTTCTCGAGAACGGCACCTACTTCACGAGCGGTGCGTTGCCGGTCGTCGGATATCAGCCGCTTCGCGAGCTCTGGAGCGCGGACGATCGCCGACGCTATGACCTCCCGAGGCAGGTCACGCTCCCTGCGCCTGCCGACATCGATCCCGGTATCGCGTCGAGTGCCGCGGCTCGATTCGAAGCGGTCGTCGGCACCGACAGCGACCAGGTCGCGGTTGCGCCAGGTGAGCTTCGTCGCACGTGGAGCGATGGCGGCCGACGCTACTTCCAGTATGTCAGCGACGTTCCGATCAACGGCATGGATGTGTTCTTCTCCGCCGACTATGTGGTGCACCGCGAACAGCGGAACAACATTGACCTCCAGGTGTTCGTTCACCCAGCACACGCGAAGCACCTCGACCGCCTGCTCCGCGGTGTACGAGCATCTCTGGACTACTACGCGGCCCAGTTCGGTCCCTATCCATATCGCTTCCTGCAGGTCGTCGAGCAGCCCGGCAACTTCCTCGGCATGGGTGTCGACGGAAGCGGCGTCGTCACCGGAGGAGAAGGCTTTTTTCTACTGGATCCGAAGGGCGACGGGTTCGACGCGATCTTCGAGATCGTGGCACACGAGATGGGCCACCAGTGGTGGGGCGTGCAGCTCAAGCCTGCCTTCGCCGAGGGCGGCGGCGTCATCTCCGAGAGCCTCGCGTGGTATTCCGCGATGGAGCTCGTGAAGAACACGAAGGGCCGTGAGGCATTGCGGCGGTTCATGCACAACATGCGCGAGCCAAACCCGTGGCCGCAGATCCGCACGGGACTTCCGCTGCTCCGGGCGATGGATCCCTGGGCCAACTACCGCAAAGGGCCATACGTTATGCACGCGCTCAGCGAGTACGTGGGCGAGGCCCAGGTGAACGCGGCGCTGCGTACGCTCGTGGAAACGAAGGTGTCGTCGCTGGCCACCACGCTCGACATGTATCGTGAGCTGCAGGCGGTCACGCCGGACTCGCTCAAACCGCTGCTGCATGACTTCTTCGAGGTGAACGCATTCTGGACGTTCGATACGAAGCGTGCTACGGCGGTGAAGACTGCGTCGGGCGCCTGGCAAGTGGCGTTCGACATCGATGCGCGAAAGGTCGTCGACGACAGCGCTGGCGTGGAAACGGAAGTGCCGATGAATGAATGGGTGGAGTTAGGCGTCTTCGCCAATGCGAAGCCGGGTGAATCTCTCGGCCAGCCACTCTACGTACAGAAGCATCGGATCCACTCTGGCAGGCAGACGATCACGGTGACGGTGCCAGGCAAGCCCGCACGCGGCGGCATCGATCCGTACAACCTGCTGGACTGGGAGGAGGGCGACAACATCGAGCCGATCGAGGTGAAGGAATGAGAGCTCCGCGTTCGCTCCGCTTTTCGTGGCTGGACTTCAAGGTCGGGGTCCGGATGCTGGCCCGGTATCCCGGGCTCACGCTCGTCAGCACGGCAGCGATCGCGGTCGCGATTGCGTTAGGCACGCTCTACTTCGAGGCGCTCGACAAGTGGATGCACCCGCGTTTACCGATAGCGGACGCCGATCGCATCGTCTCGATTGGCGTCTGGGACGACAGCGCGTCCGTACCCGAGGGACGCGCGTTGCACGACTTCTCCCTGTGGCGCGAGCAGGTCAAAACGATCGACCAGCTTGGCGCGGCAGTCATCTTCGAGCGTAACCTCGCCACCGAGGACCGCCGCGTGGAGCCGGTGCGGGGAGCGGAGATCTCGGCGAGTGCATTCCGCATGCTGGGTGCGCGACCACTGCTCGGTCGTACGCTGGCCGAGCAGGATGAACGGCCGGCCGAGGCCCCGGTGGTGGTCCTCTCTCACGCGCTGTGGAAGACCCGATTCAACAGTGATCCGCGAGTGGTCGGCCGGGTGGTGAAGCTGGGCAGCGTTACGGCAACGATCGTTGGCGTGATGCCTGAAGGCTTCGGATTCCCACGACGCGAACGCATCTGGACGCCGCTCCGCGTGGATGGATCCGCGCTCGCGGCGCGCTCCGGTCCGGCGGTGTCGGTGTTCGGACGGCTGGCCCCTAACGTGTCGATCGACGAGGCCCGGCTCGAGCTGCGAGTGATCGGGTCACGCATGGCGGCGAGCTACCCGCAGACGCACGGACACCTGAGCCCGAGAGTCACCGCGTACGCCACGCCACTCACCGAGGGTGGCGAGAGGCTCGTGCTCCGGCGAATCCTGTACATCGTGAATGGCGTCTTTCTGATGCTGTTGGGCGTCGTCTCGGCGAACGTGGCGACGCTCGTGTTCGCGCGCACGGCCACCCGCGGCTGGGAGATCACGGTTCGAACGGCGCTCGGCGCCAACCGTGGCCGCATCATTTCACAGCTATTCATCGAGGCGCTGGTCCTCACCGGCGTTGCGGCGGTGGTCGGGCTCGTTCTCGCTCGGGTGTCTCTCGGCTGGGGATTGAGCCTGCTCGCCGGCAGTGATGCCCTGCCCTACTGGATCAACGACAGTCTGTCGTGGAAGACAGTGCTGTATACGGCGCTGCTCACGCTCATTGGCGCCGCGATCGTTGGGATTCTGCCAGCGCTTCGCGTCACGCGCATCAGCGTGCAGGACGCGCTTCGGAACGAGAGCGCGGCGCGCTCCGGGCTTCGCTTCGGTGGGTTCTGGACCACGGTGATCGTCATGCAGGTCGCGATCACAGTGGCGGTCCTTCCCCTCGCCGGCGGCGGCGTGTTCGAGTCCAATCGGTTCAGCCAGAGAGCGGAGGGGATCCACGCAGAGCGATACCTGATCGCCGATGTCGGCATGGACCGCGAAGACTACGTGATGGATTCAGCCGCGTTCGCGGCGCGGACGCGTGCGAGCGCCAACGAGCTGGAACGGCGGCTTCGGTCGGAGCCTGGCGTCGAGAACGTGGCGTTTGCCGATCGGGTGCCGGTCGAGGACCAGTTCAAATACCAGATCGAAGTCGACACGACGACGGGTGTACCGGCAAACGGCATGCGTCGAAGCACGCTCGTCCACGTTTCCCGCGGTTTCTTCTCGACGTTCGGGACGTCGGTGATTGCCGGGAGGGACTTCGCCCCACTCGACTTCGAGACCGGCCGTGTGCTGATCGTGAACGAATCGTTTGCGCGCTACGTGTTAGGCGGTCGGAACGCGATCGGGCAGCGCATCCGTATCGTCGCCGGCGAGGTCGAGAGTGTTGGCGGCAAGGACTGGTACGACATCGTCGGCATGGTCAAGGATTTCGGGTGGCAGCTGCCTGAGCCGCAGGAGCAGGCGGCCATGTATCGCCCGTCCCTACCGCTCGTAGGGCGGGCGGGTCAGGTCGTCGTGCGGGTGCGCGATCCGAGCGCGTTTGCGACGCGCTTACGGACGGTTGCTACTCTGGTGGATCCCACGATTCGCATGACCGGTGTCAAGCCGCTCGCGCAAGCCGGGGGTGGTGAAGCGAAGACGAACTGGGCGTTGACCGGTGTTGCGTGGCTCGTCTCGTTCATCGTGCTGCTCCTGTCGGCGACCGGCATCCATTCGCTGATGTCGTTCACGGTCGCGCGGCGGACGCGTGAGATCGGCATTCGCGCCGCACTCGGCGCGAGCTCTGGCCGGATCGTGCGCAGCATTTTCTCACGGGCGCTCTTGCAGATCAGTGCGGGCGTCCTGGTGGGCAGTGCCCTGGCGGCGCTGGTGGGCCTCGGATCGACGCGTCAGATGCTGCTACTCCTTGCGGCGGACGGTGTCATGCTCGTCGTCGGGCTAATCGCGTGCGCGGTGCCCTTGAGACGCGCGCTCGCTATTGATCCGACGGAGGCATTGAGGGCGGAAGGGTGAACCCACCTCGGAGTCCTGGGATGCTGGATGTCAGAGGACGCGTAACGCCTAACGCTACGCTACTTCAGGCCCAGTTTTTGGTTCTTCTCCAGTAGCGAGATGGCTTCCTGCAGCCGCCGATCGCGAGTCTCCCGTTGCTTGGCGTGCATGATCCATCCCACGTAGTGCCTGCGATAGGAGGGCGCGAGGTTCTGGAAATTCGCCCAGGCCTTGGCGTTCGCGCGGAGCGCCTGTTTCATGAATCGAGGGAGGTCATCCGGATCGCCGGTGTTCTGCTCGAGGCGCAAGATCGCCTCTCGAACGCGGCGGTCTCGCGTTTCCTCTTTCTTTGCGTCCGTGATCAGGCGGACGTAGGCGCTGCGACGGGACGGTGAGAGGCTCTGGAAATTCTTCCAGGCCGTCGCGTTGGCCATGAGCGCCTGTTTGACCAGCGGAGGGAGTTCCGCGTCGCCCGCATCGCGCTTCGCCCGTCCTTTGTCGCCGAGCATCGCGGGGTCGAGCTTGGCCAGCCCGGCCTCGGTCATTCGACCTTCACGCATCAGCTTCCGCACCCGTTGCGTGTTCAGCGCCGACCAGCGGGAACCATCGCGACGAGGAGTGAACTTCTGCGCGAACTTCTCGTCGTCCATCCGCTTGACGATGCTGTCGATCCAGCCGAAGCAGAGGGCCTCCTCGACCGCATCGTCGTAGGGGATACGGGGCCGACCGGAGTCTTTCTTGTAATAGATCAGCCAAACCTCGGTCTCCGACTGGCCGTGCTTCGCGAGCCAATCGCGCCATTCATCCCGGTTGGTCACGTACAGTGTCTTGCCCATCGCCATGGCGCCGCCTAACGCGCTGCGCGTAACAACGCAACCACCACTGGTAATTGGTTACTGGAGCTGGTTATTGGTTATTTGAACCCTCGGGATGCTCATCTCGCTAGAGGACGGCATCCCGAGGGTTCTGATTACCTGTAACCAATTCCAGTAACCTGTAACCCGTGCGGTCAGTTCCGTTTGGGCCGGCGGATGGCTCTGACTTTCCCACTCTTCGCGCCTCCGCAGAAGAATCGATCGCCGCCATCCGACTCCAGCCCCGAGACGCCCACCCCCGGCGGCATCTCCAGCTTCTCCAGGACCTCTCCCGTTCGAGCGTCCACGTGCCTCACATCGGCCTCGCCGCCTTCCGAGGTGCCGTGCCACAGTTCTCCATCGACCCACGTGACGCCGGTGACGAAGCGATTGGACGCGATCGTGCGAAGAATCTTTCCCGTTTCCGGATCGATCTGGTAGATCTTCCGGTCGCGATAGTGCCCGACCCAGAGTGACCCTTCGGCCCATGCCAGCCCCGAGTCACCGCCGCCGCCGGGTGCGGGGATCGATCCAAGCACGCGACCGGTTTTCGGATCGATCTTGTGAATGCGATCCTCGGCGATCTGATAGAGGTACTGCCCGTCGAAGGCGGTTCCCGCATGCGCGGCGACATCGATGGAGTGTGTCGTCTTTCCGCTCGCCGGATCGAAGGCCGTCAGCTTGTCGCCGGCGGCGAACCACACGTTCTGACCATCGTACGTGACTCCCGCCACGCTGTCGACACCAGGAAACGGCCCGTACTCGCGGATAATCTCGGCGTTCGATCGTCGCATGCCTTCAGCTTAGTCGAACAGTTGAGGCGCGGGGAGTAACAGTGCTGTCGTGAATCCCGTGAGCGGCGGCGTTACCCAGCGACGCGCTCGCCCGCGGCCGAACGACTGCACCTTGCCGGAGACGGCAAGTGAATCGAGTGCCCGCTGCACCGTGCGCTGGCTCGCGCCAAGCGCGAGCGCCAGCGCGGAGCTCGACCACGACTCACCATCGGTGAGAAACGCGAGGACGGCCGCATGCTCCTCGTCAACGGGCCGAGCCAGCACGACGACCTTCTGTGCGCGGCGCGGTGCGAGCGCAAACCCCTCCTTCGTTGCGCTTACCGTGGCCATCGGCCGGAGCATTGCTCGGAGGCGCCCGACTTCCACTCGCAGTCGGGCACGATGCGATTCATCCGTGAACCTGGATCCGAACGCGCGAGCAATGAGCACGTGCCGAGGCACGTCTGCCGGCCACGCCTCGCCTAACGCACGCGCCAGCGCGAACAACACCGGACGTGTGGCGAGCGAGACCGCTTTACTTCCATCCCGCACGACATGACGACTGTCGTCCACAATGAATGTCTTGGACGCCAGCAACGCCTCCACATCCTCCAGCAGCAGCAGTCGCTCCTCGCCACTCGCGATGAGCCGGGCAGCGGGAGTGTTCAGGGCATGGAACGCGCCTTCCACCTCCGCGGTCAACGCGGGGATCCCCGCGTTGCGCACGGCACGCTCCGCCCTCGCCAGCCCGGCGCGTGCCTCTTTCGCTCGCAGCCGCCGCACCGCGATCCCCGCGACTACCAGCTCGTGTGCGGTTCTCAACGCGGGAGGCAACGGTGTGGGATCGAGCTCCGCGAGCGTACGCTCGGCCTCGTCGATGTGACCGATCAGAAGAAGACGTCGGAGCTCGAGATACCGCGCGTGCGCTGCATTGACCGTGTCGCCGTGCGCCTCGAGCGTCGCGCGCGCCGAATCGAGGGCCTTCGCGGGCCATCTCAGGTCGCGTGAGGCAAACGCGACCTCGGCCTCGGCAACGATACAGCGCGCTCGCGCGAGGGCCTCCTTCTGACCGAACGCGCGCCGAGCGCGTTGCAGGAGGGCCTTGGCGCGAGCGAGATCGCCGAGCTGCGCCATCGCTATCCCACGGAGCGCGAGCGCAGGCGCGTCGTCCCGCAACGCGACCCGCTTCAGCGCGCCGATGGGATCGCCGGCCGCGAGCGCACGCGCCGCCGCGGTGATCAGCGAGTCCATGCAACCATACCGAATCCCGTCACACTTGTAACTCTCACTCGGCCAGTTCCCGGTGCTAACTCTACTTCGTCAACAGCAACCACCAAGTCGCACTGACTTGCACGAAGGAGAGAAGAACAATGACAACGACGATGATGAAGCACGCGACCGGGACACGTGAAGAGTGGCTCGCAGCGCGGCTCGACCTGCTCAAGGCGGAGAAGGAGCTCACGCGGCAGAGCGACGCGCTGGCGCAGCGGCGGCAGGAGCTGCCGTGGGTTCGGGTGGACAAAACGTATCGCTTCGACACCGAGCAGGGCAGCGCGTCCCTCGAGGATCTCTTCCGCGGGCGCTCGCAGCTGCTCGTCTACCATTTCATGTTCGGGCCCGACTACACCGCCGGCTGCCCGTCCTGCTCGAGCATTGCGGACGGGTTCAACGGCTTCGCGGTTCATCTCGCCAACCACGACGTGATGCTGACCGCGGTGTCGCGTGCGCCGCTCCCAAAGCTCGTGGAGTTCAAGCAGCGGATGGGGTGGACGTTCCCCTGGGCGTCGGCGTACGCGACCGACTTCAACGCCGACTTCAACATCTGGTTCACCGAGAAGCAGCAGCGCGACGGGGGAATCGACTACAACTACCGCCGCGAGGGGAAGTGGCAGCTGCGCGGCAGTGACAATCCGGTCGCGCAGATCGCGAACCAGACGGGCACCGACGCGGCGACGTACACGCGCGAGCGGCCGGGCGTGAGCGCTTTCGCTCTCGAGGACGGCGTCGTGTACCACACCTATTCGGCCTACGCCCGCGGGCTGGACGGTCTCTGGGGCATGTACCAGTGGCTCGACCGTGCACCGAAGGGCCGCAACGAGCAGGGCATCTGGTGGAAACACCACGATCGGTACGACGCACGCTAAGGCGCGTCGTGGATTCCCGACGACTCTTTCTCGGCATCTCGGCGATCGTCTTCGCTGCCAGTGCGGCGATGACGATCGCCTTCTGCGCGTCCATGGCGGCGATGGGCGAGATGGAGATGCCCGGCGGGTGGGCTCTCTCGATGATGTGGATGCGGATGCCGGGCCAAACGTGGTTAGGCGCGGCCGCATCGTTCGTCGGGATGTGGACCGTGATGATGGTGGCGATGATGCTGCCATCGCTGACGCCTGTGCTGTGGCGTTATCGCCAGGCCATTGGCGTGGCCGGCGCGACGCGCCCTGGGTGGCTGACAACGCTCGCGGGCGTCGCGTACTTCTTCATCTGGGCCGTGGTCGGAGCCATCGTGTTCTCGTTAGGTGTCGCGCTGGCTGCGATCCTCATGCGGGAGCCAGCGCTCGCGCGCGCATTCCCGATCAACGTGGGTGCGGCGGTGCTCGTGGCTGGCATCCTCCAGCGAACCACCTGGAAGGCGCGGCATCTCGCGTTGTGCCGCGAGGCGCCCGGCACCACGCCCGGAGCCGAGCCCGGCGCGGCCTGGCGATGTGGGCTATGCCTCGGCCTCCACTGTGTCCGTTCGTGCGCGAGCCTGACGGCGGTGGTCCTCGCTCTCGGCGTCATGGACGTTCGCGTCATGACTGCCGTCGGTGCAGCCATCACGGCCGAGCGGCTTGCTCGGAACGGCGAACGCGTCGCGCGCGTCATCGGGGCCATCGCCGTCGGAGTCGGGGCCGTGGTCATGTTCCTCGCCTAGCTCGCGAGCTTGCCGGCAATATCCTTGCACCACGGGCAATCGGCTACGAGAGCCCCGTCACCCACAATACGGGCGGCTTCCGAAACTCGTGGCCGCGCGGCGAGCTGTCACGCGCCGCGTCCAGCCGAATTTGAGGCCAGCGAGAATAGAGACCACGGATCGCAAGCCGTGCCTCGACGCGAGCTAGCGCCGCGCCCAGACAATAGTGGCGGCCGAAGCCGAACGAGACGTGGTCGCCCGCGTTAGGGCGCCGAATATCAAAACGGTCCGGGTTATCGAAATGCTCTGGATCGCGATTGGCGCCGCCGATCATGCACTGCACGACCTCTCCTTCGCGAATCGACACGTCGCGTAGTCGAACATCACGCACGGCGTACCGTGTGCACGTCTGCACGGCCGGCTCCCATCGCAACGATTCCTCGATCGACGCAAGCAGCGCACGGTCGTCCTCGAGCGCCTCGGCACAGGACTCGGCGTGCGTGAGCAGCGCCCACATCGCATTGAGGATCGCCGCCTCGGTTGTCTCAATCCCACCAAAAAGCACGATCAGCGTGTTGGCGAGGATCTCCGCGTCGTCGAGGCGCGATGATGGCGCCGCATGAGCAAGATGGCCCAACAGCGCGTCGTGCGTCCCTGTCGAGCTCTGCGCGATCAACGGCGCAACCGCCGCACGAAATGCGGCGGCCGAGTTACGTCCCTGCCGGCGGGCCGCGGAGGAGGGATCGTGGGTCGCGAGCGCCGCCGCGAATGCGTCATACCATTCACGAACGAGGTCGTGCATCGCCGCCGGGATCCCAATGACATCCGAAACGACAGCCAGCGCGAGCGGCGCGGCAAGTGTAGCGCGCAAGTCTACTAATTCGTCGGACCTGCACTCGATGGCGTCCAGCAGCTGATCCAGACGCGCGCGGACGATCGGCTCAGCATTGACGTCGACAGCGCGACGATTGAACGGCAGCGAACAGGCGCTCTTGAAGCGACGCTGGGCTTCCCCTTCCGCGCTCAGCATCTGCGCGCCGAACGTATCGCGAATTGGTGACGCGGGATGGTCGGTGCTGAAGTGCTCAGGGTTACGAAGGATTTCGAGCACGTCAGCGCGCCGCGTCACGAGCCACATGTGCCCCCCAGCCGACCGGGCGCGTGCAATCGGCGTCGTGCTCCGCAGCCGGTGGAGCATGGGATAGGGGTTCTCCGCAAGCGATTCGAGCTCGATCAACTCACGCGCGGTCATGCTTGCGGAAGGCAGGTCACTCTACTCAAAGTCGTGAACGTGGGACGCGACCCCCAATATATGTGCACGACGCGAGAGCCAATAGCGCAGCGACGTTGCGAGAACGGGCAGGTTTCAAGCAGCTTGTCGCGCAATGATAGTATTGCAGCTAAAACGAACGATACTCCCTACAGCCATGACCGGAGCGAAAGTCATTGAGCTCGGCGCCGGCAGGTCGCGCCGCTTCGCGCCCATCACATCGCTCGCGAGTGGCTTCGAGCTTGGGCTGACGATTCACGTCGTTCGCGGGACGCGGCCGGGACCGGCGGTCGGTGTCTCGGCGATGATCCACGGCGATGAGCTCGACGGGCTCCTCATCGCGCGCGAACTGGTTCAGTCGCTCGACCCATCGGACCTTCGCGGCTCGGTCTCGATTCTGGGCGTCGCGAATCCACTCGCAATGGAAGGCGTGTCCCGCAACACACCGATCGACATGCTCGACATGAACCGGCTCTTTCCCGGTTCGCCGGATGGCTGGTTGAGCGAACAACAGGCCTATGCGATCGCGCACGAGTTCATCGACAACATCGAGGTGCTCATCGACATTCACTGCGGCGGCACGTTCCCGTGGGTCGACTATTGCTACGTGATCAATGACGAGGCTCTTTCGCGAGCGTTCCTTCCGGCACTCCTTTACAAGCCAGCCACAACGTATTCCGGTACGACCGCGACGTACGCCGAACAGCGCGGCGTGCGGTGTACCGTGGTGGAAATCGGGGGCGGATACCACGACCAGCCACAACATGTGGCCAATGGCGTTCGCGGTGTGTTGAACCAGCTCCGCCACGTCGGCGTCCTCGATGGAACCGTCGAACGGCGACCGGGCCAGGTCCTGATGCGCGACATGAAGGTCATGCGGCCGCGTCACGGCGGGATCTGTGTGCCGAGAACGATGCTGTCACCGGGACAGGTGCTCCCCTCGGGAACGGCGCTGGCGGACATCGTCAGCCCGTACACGTTCGAGGTGCTGGAGACGATGGCGGTACCGTTCGATGACAACATCGTTGTCCTCTGCCGGAACTTCGTCACCCGGATTCATCCTGGCGACTATGGTTTCATGATCGCCAACCGGGCGACGGCGACGACGTACGTCGACTGATCGCGTGCTGCCTCGCGGGGTAGCGTGCGCGGCGTTCGTCATCGCTGTCGCGAATGGCGCGCGGGCGCAATCACGACAAGGGACAGTAGATATCACGGTCGACGTGAGGCCTAACGCTGCGCACGTCGAGGAGCGATACCTCCTGTCGCCATCGGCGGCACCGATCGATCTCCGAGTGCTGACGCGGCCGTGCACGACGATCGAGAACCTGGTTCTCGAGCAGGGCGGCTCGGTTCTGCCGGTGACAGAATCGCGAACCGGGCCATGGATCACGTTTCGCGACACGATCGCGCGCGAGGATGACTCGCTCCGGCTCCTCGTGCGATACGATGTGCAACCGGTCCGAGCGGGCGTCATTCCCCTCGTGCACCTGGCGTCCGCCGTGACCGGCGACGGCTCGGCGCGAACAGCTCCGGTGAAGGTTCTTGTCAGGGTCTCGGACGCCGCGGCCCGCGTCGGCTTCCCGCACATGACTCGCCAGGCGCCTAACGAGTGGTCGGCGCGCTACGTGGCGGTCCCGTCGTTCGTGGAGATCGCGAGTTTGCGCGCCGCGCCGTGCGACGAACGCGTGGGAGCAGGCGGGGACAACGGCGGTCTGGTCTGGCGATTCTTCCTGTTGGTCGGAATCATGATCACCTGGGTGCCGCTGTACCTGGCGTGGGCTCGCCGCTCGACGGAACGCGAGCACACATGACCGGCGCGCATCTTTCTGCCTTCTACACGATCGTGGGCGCATACCTGGTCCTGGTCTGCGGGATTGGGCTCCGCAATTACCGTCGCGCCTCGACCGAAGAAGGTTTCCTCGCCGCGGGTCGCAGTCTGGGACCCATCATCGGCGGCGCGACGCTGATGGCCAACCAGGTGAGCGCCGGCGCCACGATCGGCATGGTGGGCTTCCATTACTTCTCCGGTATCAGCTACGCGTGGACGTGGCCGCTGGTCTGGATCGGCTGGGTCGTCGCGGCGCTGTTCGTGGCGCCGAGGATACGACGCATTGCCGGGCTCACGCTGCCCGATTTCTTCGCGGCACGATTCGAGAGCAGGGCCGCCCGGGCGATCGCCGCCCTGTTCATCCTGGTTGTCTACGCCGTGATGCTCTCCGCGCAGTATCAGGCCGGAGGTCTCCTCTTCGGACTGGTCGGCGGGATGGAGTATTCGCGGGCCGTCCTGCTCGTTGCTGTAATCACCACGGCGTATACGGTGCTTGGAGGGATGTACAGCAATGCCTACGTCGGGATGCTCAAGGCCATCCTGTTGTTAGGCAGCTACGCGATCGCAGTCCCGTGGCTCCTGGCGCACGTCGGATCGATTGCCAGCATCGGGGAGACGCTCACCGCCATTGATCCGCGATTGACTGCCAATTGGTTCGGTTGGCGGCAATTGATCGCGATCTCGATGGCGATCGGCCTCGGCCTCGCCGCTGCGCCTTACGAGATCTCGGCCATCTATTCGATGCAGAGCAAGCGCGCGACGCGCCTGGCGATCGGGTACTCGTTCCTCTTCCAGGCCTGCATCGGCGTCGGGGTGTTGCTCTTCGGGCTGTCCATGAGAGTCGCGATGCCGCAGCTACCGACACCGGACCTGGCCACGCCGGTGCTCGGAATGAGTGTTCTCCCGCCGTGGATCGGATTGCTCGTGCTGCTCGCAGCCGTCGTCACGTTCACGCGAACGGGGGGCGCGATCCTGCTCACCGTCGCCTCGGCGGTGTCGCACGATATCTACGCGGAGCTGATCAAGCCGGCGGCGAGCGAACGCGCTCGGGTTCTCGCGAGCCGACTCGCGGTGGTCACGTTCAGTGCGATCCCCGTCGCGCTGGCGCTGCGCCACTTCGACCTCGTCAACTTCATCGTCATCTGGGCCGCGAAGCTGATGGTCAGCTTCCTGTTCATCCCTGTGGTCGTGGGCCTGCACTGGCGCCGCGCGACGCGAGCCGGCGCGATCGCCTCGATGCTCGGGGGGATGATCGCCTGCCTGGTATGGTCGCGGCTCGGTTCGCCGTATTTCCTGGGGCTCGATCCGGCAGAGGCCGGGGTGGTGGTCAGCGCCGTGTTGATGTTCACGGTCAGCCTGACGACGTCACCCGCCTCCGCCGGAACACTGCGCCAGTTCTTCGAAGATCGCGCGAATCCGTCCGAGTTGGTGCATACTCGATCCGGCACTGCTTAAGGGGTACGTCGGCGTGCGTACGTCCGAACGTTGGCAGGTTTTTGTTCGGACGATTTTCGGCGCGAAGGATCCCGTGGTGCCGCTCGACGATCGAGCGCACGATCGTTAGGCCCATCCCGAGGCCGTGGGGCTTCGTCGAGAAGAACGGCTCGAAGAGAGACGCTGCCGCACCGCGGGAGGGAGCCCGGGCCCCCTATCGGACATGCGGTGCACATCATCTGGATTCCGAAATATCGGAAGAGGCCAAGATGGTCTATGACGGGCAGTGGGTCCGCGTCGCGAACCTGTGGAACCAGCGGTTCGACGCCAATGAACCGTGCCGGCGTGCCAGGCTGCAGCGCGCCTAACGCTAGAGTTCACGATCCCCGACGGCGGACTTACGGATACCGCCGGTGCCACTGGTGGAAAACCGTTCCCACCCCCGCGCCGAGGAATCCGCCCACCGCGGCGCTCAGGAGGATGTAGCGCACTGGCTGCTCCAGGAGCCAGCCAGTGCACGGATCGTCGGTCCCCGGGGCACAGACTCCTTTCAGAGCCACGTACAGGCCGGCCATCAGGGCCGCACCGGTGACCCCACCGATGATCGCGCCGCGACGGGTCGCCGGCCCGCGCACCCAGAGCGTATCGGCCGAAGTAAAGGCCACGCGTCGCTCAGCCCCTGTCGACGATGCAAGCGCGATCACGATGGAGTCGGGTTGAGGCGACGACGCCTCGACCCACCGCCCTTCCGTGCGCCCTCGGTGGACGAGCCCCAGTCTGACCGCCTGGCCCGAATGCACATCGCTGAGACTGCGCTGCCAGCTCGCGACGGATGCCGACGCCAGGGACTGCGCGGCCGTCGGGCGATTGGCGACGATCAGCACCACGACCGCGAGAGCTGTTGCGCGAGACCAATGCCGAAACGTTTGCATGGTAGCTCCTTGGGCGTGAATACCTCGCCGAACTTCCGCAGTGATCCATGGCGCTCCACAAAATTCTCTCAGGCTGGCGCGGGTGCCTAACGCATCGTACCGAGCGCTGATCTGCACGCTGCACCAGCGCCCGGAGACTGACCAGGCTGGATCGTCTCGCCGCTCAGAACGCCGCGCGGAGGCCGAGCGTCAGTCCGCGCGCAGCGGGAGCGACGTAGAGCGACGGCGCGAGCGAGGAGCGAGAACCGCGGCCGGTGGGCACCGTTGCCCACTCCTCTCTTAGGTCAACGACGAACACTGTGACGACGCCCGCGACGAGCCCGACCACCGCTCCCATGACGCCAATGATGAGGCCCGCCTCCTCGGGTTTTTCTCTGCTCCCGGGCTTCGCGGCACCGAGGGCAAAGCCAACAGCGCCTCCCGCCAGCGGCATCCAGAGCGGCGCGAACAGCGCCCACGTCGGGCTCCCCGTACCGCGCGACAGTTCCAGCCGGGCGACCTGATCGAGTGGAAACGCCGACAGCCCTTCGGGGCTGGTGCGCACGAGGATCGTGTCGGCGGGCACACGTTCCACGATGCCGACAAACGGTTTCACGCCCAGACTTGGCACGGTGACACGAATGCGGTCGCCGAGCTTCAGCGGTGGCCCCTGCGCGGCCATAGCGAGGGGAAGGCTGAGGGCGAACACAAGCTGCGAGAGCGCTAGGATCGGGCGCATGGAAGTCTCCGTTGTCGTTGAGTCCCAAGGGCGGGGCCGACTGGTCGTCCGGGAATGCTTCCGCGAATCTCGTCGCCGTGCGTTATCGGGCCGTTACGCGGACGTCTGCGGCGCGACGACGCGGACCTGCTTCGTCGTGGCCGCGGTCGCATCATCAGCCCCTGGGGCGCAGCATCTCCCTATACCGCTCGTCGCTTGAAAGGCGCGACAAGTCGATGTCGGTGTGGAGCGCGATGTCGTGCCCGCACCCTCTCGCAAACGCGCCGCGCAACAGCGAGAGCGCGGCGACGTTGTCACCGAGGACCGCCGCGATCCGCGCAGCCCACAACAGGTGCCGGCCATATCGGAATTGACCCGTCTTCGCGCGCAGCGCGGATAGAGCGCCACGCGCGGCGGCTTCGTTTCCCATTCGCGCAGCCAGCGTCCCCGCGGCGCCGAGAACGTCAGCGTCCTCCGGTCGCTCTCGCTGCAGCGGGGACAGGAGCTTGGCGGCCTCCGGCCACTCGTCCGCCTCGTAGTGCATTCGAGCCAGCGCGAGCCGATCCGAAACGGTCGGAGCCGCGACCGCGGACCGATCACGGTGCCAGTCGATGGCGCGAGCGAGCATATCGATGCCCGCGGCGAGCTGCCCGTGAGCCTTCAGCTCGCGAGCCGCGGTGAACAGCACTTCGCTGGCCGACATGAAGCGATCGGAGGCGAGGGCCACCGCTTCGTCGGCGATGCGGCTGACGGCGTCTGTGTCTCCGAGCGCGGCGTGCGCGCGCGCCTCGTACAGCAGCGGACCCATCGCCTCGGGATGCTGCCGCCGTCCACGCTGGCCGGCGTCGAGCTCGCGCCCATGATCCCCGACCATGTGATACGCCTCCGTCAGCCGCTGCCAGTACGGCGTCCACGACGGCATCCAGCCTCGCTCGGGATCGACCCGCTCCAAGACCTCGACTGCATAACGCGGATTGTTGCACAGCATCGCGTCGCGGCCGAGTTGCGCCAGCACCTCCGAGTCAGGGACGAGCTCCGCCACGCGGTCCAGGGTCCGCAGAGCCGACAGTCGATCTCCGGCGAGCCACTGTGCGAAGTAGTCGGCCCCGAGTCGCTCCGCGGGTGACAGACGGGAGCGGCAGGCGAAGAGTGCATCCAGGATCGCGGTCGCCTGCTCGTATTCCTCCAGGTTGCAGCTCGCCGTGATCGCCCACAGCAGCGGAACGGTGAAGCCGACCTCCGGATTTGCCGCTTTGAGGAACTGCGAGATCGCCGCACGATACTCGCCGCGCAGGTGCAGTTCCATTCCGTAGAGGTGCGCGCGATGCGCCTCGAGGCTCGGCGGTGCCGCTACCACGTCGGCCCACGATGCCACCTGAGTGTCGACGTGCCCGGCGACAACGCCGCTCATGCGCCGGCCGATCTCGTGAGCAGCTTCCCATGGGCGGTCGCGACGGGCGACCACTCCGGAGATGCTTCCGACGACGCGACCGTCGCGAACGAGCTGCAGAGTCGCCTGCATGTGCCATGCATCATCGACGATGTGATACGACCCCTCGATGGCCAGCCGGCTGCCTCCATCTGCCCCGCTCGACCTGTCGTGCACACTTTCGTCCGCTGCGTCCGCGGCGATCACGTCGACGAGGCGCGTTTCGGCTACCGCCTGTGAGACTGCGGTAGCTGCCAGGCGCCCCACGAAATCGAGCTCGGGGCTGCCGGTCAGGTTGTCGAACGATGACACGAGAACCGTCGGACGCGCCGACGATCGCGGAATGACTCCGACCGTCGAACCATCAGGCGCAACGACGGCTCGCGTGATCGGACGTGTCGCGTCCGTGGCTGATCCCGTTGCGGAACGATTGCCCGCGCGCACGCTGTCGTGGAGCGCGCGAGTTTCGGGCGAAGGCTCGAGATCGAGATCCCGGCGCAACCGCGCGGCGAAATCCTCGTACGCGCGAATCGCCCCGGTCGCGTCACCGGTCCGCTCGAGCAGCGACATGAGCTGGCGAAGTCCTCTCTCGTCCTCGACCAACAGCTCGGCCGCGCGTCGTGCGCTCGCCGCGGCGGCGCCGATTTCGCCGGCGCGCTCCTGTTGCTCCGCGAGGGCCCAGCCGGCGCGGGCCGCGCGGTTTCGCAGTCGAAGGCGCGTCTCCTCGAGCCATTCGTTGAACGCCGCCGAGCGATCGATCGAGAAGGCCGGCAACAGCTCGCCGCCATACGCGAGCACGGCATCGGCGAGCCGTCCGCGATCCAGGGCATTCTCGAACTCCGCGGCGTCGCACTCGAGCGCAGCGGCATTCACGCCGACGCAGTCGGCGCCTCGCGTGATCAGGACGTCCGGGCCCAGCGCCTGTCGCAACTGGTGCAGCGCCTGGCGCAATGAGCTGCGCGCACGACTCTCAGGGATGTCCGGCCAGAAGAGCGGCAGCAGGGCGTCGCGGCGATGCATGCGCTGCGGCCGGAACGCAACGAGATAGGCCAGCAGCGCCAGTCGCTTCGGCTGTACGAGGACGGCCGTGACTTCGCGCCCTTCGGGATCGCGCAGGTCCACCTGGCCGAGCACGCGCAGACGGAACATGGACGGCTCGGAAGATGAAAGGACTCGAAAGCGTGCGGCTGACCCGTCCGCATGGCGCAAGGCGTGGGCGAACATAGGAGTGTGTTCACCCCCACGCAACTCGCCGGCGCTGTCGAGGTATGGACCCAGCGCGGCGCGCAGGTCCTCAGTGGCGGAACACGCACAGCGTGTCCGAAGCCGGTCACGCCGTGCGTGCGATCGTTGGCATTCCAACTTACTGCTGCTCGGCAATCGCGTTGGCAATCGGGATCGCCAGGTGGTAGGTCACGTTCAGCGCCTTCGCGGCTTCACGAGCAAGGATCCGGTGCCCCGCCGCACTGGGGTGCACGCCATCGAGCGAGATGAACGGCCCGTACGGCTCGTCCGACGTCAGGAGCGTCGTCGCGCTGAACGGTGCCTTGAGATGGCGCCGCCCGTAGAGTGGATCGAGATCGAAGAACGCAAAGCCGTTCTCGGCCGCGACGTCTCGAATGTGCACGTTCATTTCGGCGAGCTGCGCTTCCAACGCGCCGATCTCCGCCTTTGTCAGAACGTAGTCCTGTGTGCCCGGAATGTCGGCACAACTCACCGGCGCGGGCAGCGGTCCTCCAGCCTGCGCCGCCCGTGCCGCTGCATATGCGCCGACGACTTTCGCTGGAACGTAGATGAGGTTCTCGCTCCCGCTTCCGCCACAATCGTCGCTCACGAGAATGCCGAAGCTGGCCAGCTCCGAGCGGTTTGCGTCGAGCTCCGCCCCACGCCGCAGGCTCGGGAAGTTCGCGGCGTCGGACAGCAAACCGACCAGGAGGACCTTCGCGCCCGCGGTCTTCACGCCGGCGATGAGTTGGTCGTACGTCGGCCGCCATGCCGTGGCCGGCACAATCGTTAGGCCTGGGGCCAGCAGTCCGGAGCGCGCCCCGAGCACCTCGTTCACCCCGAACTCCACCGAGACGACGTCCGGCTGCTGGGCGAGCATCGCCGTGAGCTGCGTCTGTCCGGCGGCGAGCACGCGACTGTAGAACGCGCCTCGCAGCGGCCAGGACGCTGGTGATAGCGACTCGGGCGTGGTCGCGAGCGCGTTGGCGGTGATCGCTTCGGAAATCGCCAGGTTCTGCGTCGGCGTGCCGATTTCCTCTACCAGTGACGCGCAGAGGCTGCTGCGGACGAACGGCGATTCGCCATTCACGCGGCGGAGCGTCGCGAGCGGTGACATCAGCGGCGGCTGGCATCCGGGTGCCTGAATGAGCGGCTGCGAGAACGGCACCCGCGCGAGTGCCGCGAGCTGCGCCGGCCAGGACTGTGCCTGATCGGCGGCGATGACGCCGTTCGACATCACCCCCATGCTCAAGCTGGTCCCCATCGCGACGTACTTCCCGACGCGAGCAGGTTCGCCGACACTGAACGTCGGCGGCGTACGCGTGGACTCCGACGTTGGGCCGGTCGCGCGGTCGGCGCAGGCGGTGACCAGCGTTAGGCAAAACAGCGGAACTGTCCGGGTCATCATCGTTTCTTCCTTTGGCAGGAGTCGTCCGCCGCGGCGGTGACTGGGATGGCCAGGCCGTGAGACGTCTCGTAGGTGTGGGCGGACGCTACGAGCCGGGCGTTATCCGCGTGTTTTTCTGCCGTTAACTGGGCAGAAGCGGCTCAGGCCAGCGACGGGATGATGGACGACCCGGCGACGCGTCTAGCGCGCCGTGCTACGCACGGACTCGTCGACGTTCTCGCGAGCACGTCGAGCGGCACGTAGCCTCCGCGCACGACGCTGTCGTTGAACCCCTGCAGGTCGACTTCGTGCCGAGCGCCCGTCGTTGCCAGATGCGCCCAGGCGCGACTCACTGGGAAGATCTACGGTTTGACTTATTCGCCTGTCACTGTTGTACTTAGTATCCTAAGCGGCTTATGTTTGTGCATGTCGAATGTCAGGGCATATCTCGCCAGGATCGGGCGGCGCGGAGGGATAAAAAGTCGACGCACTCTCGACTCCGAAGTCGCCAGGCGCATGGTGGAAATCCGGGAAGCTCGTCGCGTTGCCCGGCGCGCCAGCTTTGCCACACGCGCGGGCAGTGCTCCAGCCGACACCAGTGCCGCCGCGCTGGCCGTGCAAGACGCGCTGTTGCGGCGCGCCTCCCCAGCCGACAAGCTGGCGCAAGTGGCACGGCTCTCCCGCATGGTGGATCAGCTCTCGATGGCCGGCCTCAGGCAGCGACACCCGACAACCGCCGATGAGATGATTCGGTACTGCCGCGCAGAATTACGGCTGGGCCGCGAGCTGGCGGCTCGGGTGTATGGCGCACAGCATGGCGTCGCCTAACGAGCTGCACGATCCGGTAGCGATCGCGCTCGACGTAGGGGCCCGGCTCGACCAGCTTCGCGTCGAGTGGCTGATCGGCGGGTCGCTGGCCAGTTCAGTGCATGGCGAGCCACGGGCGACGCAAGACGTGGACATGGTGGTCGCGCTCCGCCCCCGCCGCGTGAAGCCGCTGTGGGAGGCACTCCGTCGTGATTACTACGTCGACGTCGACGAAATGCGTGCCGCGGCAAGGGCAGCAGCGTCATTCAACGCCGTCCACTTCGCCAGCGCCATCAAAGTGGACTTCTTCGTTGCCGGCGACGATCCGTTCGAGGCGGAACGGCTCGCGCATCGTCAGCGCATAGAAACACCAGGCGGTACCCTGCACGTCGATACGGCGGAGCACACGTTGCTGAGGAAACTCGAGTGGTATCGTCGGGGTGGCGAGGCGTCCGAGCGACAATGGCGCGACGTTCAGGCCATCGCTCGCATTCAAGGCGACCGCCTGGATCGCGATCGCTTGCGTCTCTGGGCGGACCGGCTGGGCGTCATGGATTTGCTTCAGCGCATCCTGATGGAGACTGCGCGGTGACGCTCGTTGCTTCACCCACTGCGACGGCACGATCTCCGAAGCGATTCATCGTCGTGGACGACCGACACCCACCGTTCCTCACTCATCACGATCTCGAGGGTCAGTAGCCGACTGCCATCCCGTCCTTTCGCGGATCACTCGCTGCGGCGTAGCCCTTAGGCAATCGAACGATCGCCTGCGCTCCACCGAAAGCAACCGGCGGCTGATCGATGAGCACGTGCCCCATCGCCTTGAGCGAGTCGCGCACGGCATCGGCGATCGGCATCTCCAGCGCGACGCGCAGCCCGTCGTAGTGGCGGAACCTCGCCGCGTCGATCGCCGCCTGCAGGTCCATGCCGAAAACAAAGTAGTTGAGCAGGAACTGCACGTGCCCCTGCGCCTGCACGCCACCACCCATGAGGCCAAAGCTCATGTACGCCTGCTCGCGCCCGCCGACCGTCTGCGTGACGAATCCAGGAATCAGCGTGTGGAACGGGCGCTTGCCCGGTGCGACGGTGTTCGGAAGGCCCGGCGTAAGCGTGAACCCCGCCCCGCGGTTGTGCAGCACGAAGCCCGTGCCCGGCACGACGATGCCCGACCCGAAGTAGTCGTAGTTCGAATTGATGAACGACACCATGTTCCCCTCCGCATCGGCGACGGTGAGGTAGACGGTCTCGCTCTTCGTCCGCGCCGGCCCCGGATCGACGCGCTCCTGCGCGCGCGTCGCGTTCAGGTGACTGCGTCGCTCGGTAATGAACTCGTCGGTGAGCAGCTGCTCGGCCGGCATGTCGAGGTGGTCCGCGTCACCGACGAAGCGATCGAGGTCGGCATAGGCGAGCTTCTTGGCTTCGATCAGGTAATGCAGGTACGTCGCGGAGTTCTGCCCCATCGACTTGAGATCGTACGGCTCGAGGATGCGCAGCATCTCGAGGGCCGCGATGCCCTGGTTGTTAGGCGGCAGCTCCCACACGCGGTAACCGCGGAACGGGACCGAGATCGGCGTCACCCACGTGGGCGCGTTCTTTTTCAGATCATCGAGCGTGATGAAGCCGCCGAGCGCGGAGATTCGCGCGACGATCCGCTGGCCTAACGCGCCACCATAGAACGTGCCGATGCCCTTCTCCGAGATCTCCTGCAGCGTGCGCGCGAGGTCCGGGTTCCGGAACCATTCGCCGGCCTTCGGCGCGTGACCGCCAGGAAGGAACGTCGCTGCAGCAGCCGAGTCGCGCTGCAGGAATTTCGTCTCGTTCGCCCACTGTGCCGCGATGATCGGCGAGACCGGAAAGCCATCTCGCGCGTAGCCGATGGCGGGCTGCAGCGCCTGCGCGAGCGTTCGCTTGCCGTACGTGCGGAGAAGCTTGTCCCATCCCGCGAGCGCGCCCGGGACGGTCACTGACATGATGCCCTGCTGCGACCCGGGACGGAAACCACGTGACTGCAGCGTCTCGCGCGTCATGAGCGAGCCCGCGCGGCCACTCGCGTTGAGCGCGACGAGCTTCTGTTCTTTCGCGAGCCAGACGATGGCGAACATGTCGCCGCCGATGCCAGTCATGTGCGGCTCGGTCACGGCCAGTACGGCCGCGGCGGCGACTGCAGCATCCACCGCGTTGCCACCCTGACGCAGGACTTCCAGGCCGGCAGTAGACGCGAGCGGTTGGCTCGTCGCGACCGCGGCGTGGGGGGCGTAGACGGTCGAGCGACCGGCCAGAGTCGTAGGCCGTTGGGCCCGCAGTGTGCTTGTCGTGCTGAACGCCGTGAGCGCGGCACAGGCAACGAGTGCACAGGCGCGAGCGGGCAGACTGGGTCGGATCATTCGAGGTGCGTGATGGGGTCCTTCGAGAACTGCGGTTGCCAATGCGAGCCTACGTTCGGCGCCGCCGAGTGCGCAAGGGCGAAGCGGCCGCGGACGGACGACGGCGAACTGCCACCGCCGAACGGTGCGATGTGGAGACTTCGTCACGAAACGCGTGCGGGCGTTCGGATTCCAACGTATCGTGAGGTCGCGCGCCCGAACGAGGGATTTCATATGCTCCCGAGACTCGCGATCGTCGCTTTCCTGATCGGCCTTCCGATCGTCTGCGCAACGGGCCAGCGACCGCAGCCCGCCGGTGACCTCCTTGCCGGCGATGTGAGTCGGCTCGTTCTCGAGAACGTGACCGTGGCTCGCGCGCAGTATCGCGGCCGCGACGCCGTCCGCGTCGTCGTGCAGCGCAACGCCGCCGGCTCGCCCGAAACAATGGCCGTCATCCCCGACGTCGAGTTCAGCGACGGCGTCATCGAGGTCGAGATCGCGGGCGTCCCCGCGGCGGGCGCGGACACGAGCGCCCGCGGATTCGTGGGCATCGCGTTTCGCGTCGATTCGTCGAGAACACACTACGCGGCGTTCTATCTCCGCCCGACGAATGGGCGAGCGAGAGATCAGCTTCGCCGCAACCACTCGACGCAGTACATCGCACACCCCGAATTCCCCTGGAACCGGCTTCGCCAGGAGCAGCCAGGCGTCTACGAGTCGTACGTCGATCTCGAGCCGGGAGCGTGGACGCCGATCCGCATCGAGGTGCACGGCGGAACGGCGCAGCTGTTCGTCAATCGCTCGGCCCAGCCGGTTCTGATCGTAAACGACATGAAGAATCCGCCAGCGTCGGGGCGCATCGCGTTATGGATCGACGCCGGCACCGACGCCCATTTCTCTCGCCTGCGCGTAACGCCGGCTACCGGCCGACCCGAACGCTAAGAAGCTCACGCTCGAGACGATCGAGCTACAGTCGGGCCATCCGAAATGCAAATGTGGTGTCGGGTGACTCGTACTGTCGCACCCGACACCACACTTGGGCAGCACCTGGCCGCTTAGAGCGTCGCTATCGACTCCTCGTCATCGCCCTCGGCCTCCGAACGCTGCGCCCGGATCGCGTCATGCAGCGTCGTGCCGATGAGACACTGCGCACGCAACGCCTCGATCAGTCCCTCGGCCTGCTTCGCCTGGACCGACAGCAATCCGGACCGCTCCAACACCTGATCGATGACCGAGCGCTGCGCCGAGATCATCTCCACGGTGGAACGCACATCGCGCGTGAGCGCTTCGGCACGCGCGAGTCGGTGCTCGAGCTGCTCGATCTGTCGCTTCCGCTCTTCGAAGGCGTTCATTCCTTCCGTCGTGGTCTTGAGGCGCTCCTGCATGTCGTCGAGCAGGGCACGGGCACTCTCGATGTCGCGGCGCGCCGATTCAATGTTGCGAACGTCGGTCGCGGTGCGCTCGGCGACGCCGAACACGCGCTTGACCTGTGCCTCCACGGCATCGACGGTGGCCTGCCGCCCCACGATCTGCTCCAGTGCCTGCGTCGCCGAGGCCTGCGCCACGTCGCTCCGCCGGAGCAGCTCTTCCATGTGTGTCATGCGCCGATCCACATCGCCCAGCCCTGCAGCCCGCTCTTCGAGTTGGTGGGCAAGCTCGGCGAGGTGCTCCGAGCGGGACTCCGCCTCATCGAGATGCGTCGCCATTGCCCGGGTCAGCTCCTCGAGCTGCCGTGCCGTGTCGGCTGCCTGGCGGCGCTCATCAGACACGCGCGTTAGGTGTTCCGTGGCCTTCTCGAGCGCGCTCTGGCGCTGGTCGATGTCCTGCCCGAGCACCCGCATCCGCTCGCCGAGCGCGTCCAGCCGCTGCGCGCGATCCTCGAGTGAATCGATCGACGCTCCCGTGCGCTCCATCCGACGATCCGCGGCATCGACCGCGGCGGTCACACCCGCAATGGTCATGGTCACGCGTTCTGCCTCCTCGGCCTGGCGCCCGAGGTCCACGAACCGACCCTCGGCGGCATCCATCCGCGTGCGAAGTCCTGCGCCTCGCTCGTCGAGCTGAGCAACCGTGGTCTCCATCGCGCTGAAGCGGGTCTGCAAATCATCCAGCGAGGATGCGCGCTGGTCGATCGCCGCGATCGAAGCGTTCACCCGTTCGACGTCGCGCCGCAGCGCGTCGATGCTTGGGCGAGCGCGCTCGAGCTCGTCGACGCGTCCCCACATCGACTTCACACGGTCGTCGGCATCGCTGAGCCAGGCGGTCGTTGCCGTGTGGCTCTCGCGCAGCCGTGCCATCTCCGCGATGGCGATCTTCACCTGCTCCAGGCCGTCGCTCACCATTTCCCGCGCGCCGCTCAGCGTCGCCAGCTCGCGTGCGACCTCGTCGATCGTTGGCCGCATCGCGTCGACGCGCTCGGTCCGTTCGAGCAGCGTGCGCAGCTTCTCGTCGAGCGTTCCGACGTCGTCGCGCACCGCGCGCAGGCGCTCCGCCTGCGTGGAGATGCGAGTGATGTCCCCGGTGAGGTGTGTGACCTGCGACGCCAGCGCGTGCGAGCGCGTTTCGGTCTCTGACACGATCTGGGCAGTGCGGTCGAGCCCAGCGACCCGCGTCTCGCACTCGCCGAGGATACCGCGAAGCTCCGCGATGCGCTCGCTGGTGGCGTCGAGGCTGCGGTTCTCGAACTCGAAGCGCTCGGTGCTCGCGCGCATCTCCTCACGCAAGGTCGCGAGCTCGCGTGCGGCATCGCGCTCCGCGGCATCGAGCTGCTGCTGCTGTGCCGAGATCTCGGCGCTGCGGGCGAGCACCGTGGCGTGCAGCGCTTGAACTTCCGTCACCTTGCTCTCGATCGCGGCGAGGGCGCGCGTCTGCTCTTCCTGTCCCCGGAACGCAGCGGTCAGCTCCGCATTGAGCGAGTCGACCTCCGCGGACTGACTCAGTGCACGCTCGAGCATCTCGCGATGGGTCTCGAGCGCGGCCGTTTTCTGAAACACCTGATCGGATGTGGCCTTGAGCACACCGAGTTGGTGCTGTACGTCCGGAATTCCGCTCGACAGGCGGAGCAGCGACTCGAGCGCCTCATCGGCCGACTTCGCTCGCCGCTCGAGCACGTCCATCTTGTTGGCGGTGGTCTGATGGCGCTGATCGATGCCGTCGAGTCGAATCGTGGCGTGCTTGTGCGCACGCGTTACGTCCTCGTGTACGGTGCGCAGCCGCGCGACGTTCTCGGTCATGTCGCGGACCTGCGATCTCGCCGCGGCTGCGTCGTTATGCATCGAGGTGAGCTTTGCATTCACCTCATCGATGCGCTCCATGTGCTCGGTGAGCTGGAGGACGCGATCGATCTTGCCGGAGAGGTCACCCATGAACGCGGTAATTCGCGCTGCCTCTGCGCTCGCGGCGCTGATCTCCACGCCGGCGCGCTCCTGGGCTGCGGTCTGCTCGGCGAACCCCGAACGGACCGCGGCTAATTCCCTCGCGGCGTCCTCTGTCTGTGCCAGCTGACCCTCGAGCTCCACGATCCGCCTTTCCAGCGCGGCGAATCGCTCGGCGCGTTCGGCCGTCGCGTCGAACGATTTGAGCGCTTCGGCGGCGCGCTCCGCACGGTCGACGAGCGCTTCGAGGGCGGCGCGCGGCGCCGAGCCATTCCCGGCCGAGCCCGATTTTGCAGAGCTGTTCTGGTGCGCGTCACTGCCATTCTGCGCGTTGGGCTTCTTGAAACCAAGCATGGGGAATCTCCGGACGTCGTGGCACGATTGCGCGGGCCGGGGCGGGCCGCGCTTCCGGAGGAAGGACGGGCGCGGGCGATTACGGTCACGTTGTGACCGATGACCAAAAAAATTGTGGCAGCGTTCACTTAGTCCAGGGCGCTCGACCACGCTCAGAACACTCGTTAGGCTGGTCGTGGACCTGGCCGTCTCGTGGCGAGCGGAGATGTCAGGGCAGACGAGCGATCCGCAGCATCGGAGTGATCGCTTCCAGTACACGCCTAACGTGTCAGCCCAACGAGCCGGGTTCTTCTGGTAAGCGGCCTCGGGACGCATTGGCCTCCCGAGGCCGACACCCTTTAGTCGCTCCGCAGGGACTCAATCGGATTCACGCTGCTCGCGCGCCGCGCGGGCATGTAGCTCGCGAGCGCGCCGATCGCGATCATCATGACCGACATCGCGGCGAACACTATCGGGTCCACCGGCTTCACCCCGAAGAGCAGGCTTCCCAGGACCCGCGTGGATGCGAGTGCTACGGCGACCCCGATGATCACGCCGACCACCACGACGCGCGTACCCTGCGCCACGACCATGCGCCGCACTGCGCTGGCCGTGGCACCCAACGCCATGCGCAGGCCGATCTCCCGCGTGCGCTCGGCCACCACGTACGACAGCACGCCGTACAGCCCGATTGCGCCGAGCAGCAGCGCGAGGCTGGCGACGACGCCTAACGTCAGCATGGTGAACGACAGCTGCTGCATCGATCGCCGGGCCAGGAACTCCATGGTGTACTCGCGGTACACCGGCGCTTCGGGAGCGATCTGGCGCACCAGCTCACGCACCTCGGGCTGCAGCTTGTCAGCGCGTGACGATTTCACCACGTACGCCGGTGACCCCATCGCCCACGCGGTCGGCGCGGGACCCGTGAGCGGGAAGTACACGATCGCCTCACCGGCCTCCCGCCAGTCGTCCTGCTTCACGTCCGCGACGACGCCCACCACCGTGAACGCGAGCGTGTCCTGGCCACCGAATCGCGGCCGGAGCGTATGGCCAAGCGGATTCTCACCCGGCCAGACCTTGTCGGCGGTCGACCGGCTGATGATCACGCTGTTGTTCGGCGTCACCGCTTCGCCTGTGGTGAACGTGCGGCCCTGCAGGAGCTTGATCCCCATCACGTTGAAGTAATCGCCGCCGGTGAAGTTCATGTTGAGCAGCGCGCCGTCGGCGGACGGCTTGTCGTCGGCGCGGAAGCGAATCGTGCTCGTGCCCTCGTCCAGCGGGATGTTGTTCACGATACCCACGCCGGTGACACCAGGGAGCGCGCGCAGCCGGTCCATGAACGCGAGATGCATCCGACCCCAGCTCGGCCCGTCGCGGAATGGCCGCTCGGGAGCGAATTGGAAGGTGTAGAGTCCGTCGGTGCGGTAGCCGGGGTCCACATTGCGCAGCTTGTTGAAGCTCTGGACCAACAGACCCGAGGCGATGACCAGCACGAGCGCGAGCGCCGTCTGGCCTACGACGAGCAGATCGCGTCCCCGTCGCCTCCGCCCCGTGTTCCCGCGGCCGCCTTCGCGCAATCGCGCGAAGTCTGGCGCCGACGCGCGCAGCGCGGGCACCGCGCCACAGGCGAGCGCCGCGAACAGCACGAGCCCGAACGCGGCGGCCAGCGTCAGCGGGTCCAGCCTAACGCTAGCGAGTCGCGGGAGCCGCGGGGCAGCACTGATGAAGAGCGGCAGCGTCACCCTGCTCAGGAGGATGGCGAGCGCACCGGCCGCGATCGCGACCACGACGGCTTCGGCCATCTGGAGACGCACGAGCTGCGCGCGGCTCGCGCCGATCGCGCGCCGGATCGCGAGGTCCCGAGTGCGCCCCTCGGCGCGCACCATGAAGAGGTTCGCGACGTTGGCGCACGCGATGAGCAGCACGACGCCCACGGCGCCGAGCAGCACCCAGAGCGACCGGCGGGCCGTTGGACCGACGATGCGATCGAGCACGGGAGCGACGACGGCGCGGTGCTGTTCGATGAGCCGCGCGTACGCTGGCGGGCCGCCGAAGCGCGCGGGCAATTCCTTCGAGAGCCGCGTCAGCTCTGCGGCGAGCTGCTCGCGCGTCACGCCCGGCTTCATCCGCGCGACCATCGTCATCCCGCCCTGGCCGGGCCGCACATCCTCGAGTCGTATCGGGGTCGCGACCCAGAGCATCGTCTGGTCGCTCGGGATCTGGAACTCCGGCGGCATCACGCCGATGATCTGCCGGATGGTGTCGGAGACGAAGTACGACTTCCCGATCACCGACCGATCCCGCCCGAACCAGCTGCCCCAGAGCTGGTCGCTGATGACGACGACGCGATCCCCGTCTTCCGGGACCGGCAGCCGTCCGAGCTGGGGCCGGACGCCTAACGTGGCGTACATGTCGATCGTTGGCCACGCCATCCCGATGCGCTCGACGCGGTTCTCGGTGCGGAACGTGGACGTGCCAGCGCCGAAGCCGAAGATGCCGTCGATCAGCTTCGCGCGTTCCTTGTAGTGCAGGTAGAAGTCCGCGCCGACGGGGAACCGCTCGGGGAGGTCCGACCCGGGCGCCGTGCCCTCGATGGCCACGAGCCGATCCGAGCTCGGGAACGGCAATGACTTGAGGATGACCGAGTTGACGACGGCGAACATCCCCGTCACCGCGCCGATCGCGAGCCCGAGGGTGATGACTGACGTGACGAGGAATCCCGGCGTGCGCCGGAGCGCGCGCCAGGCGTGTCGGAGGTCGCGTCCCGAGTCCTGCACGGACGCGAAGCGCTGGGCATGGTAGAAGCGGTCCTCCACGACGCCGACGTTGCCGAAGCGGAGGCGCGCGGCCCGTTCGGCGTCGGCGGCGGAGAGTCCCTGGGCGCGGAGGCGCTCGGTTTCGAGCTCGAGGTGCGAGCGGATCTCGTCCTCGAAGTCGCGTTGGCTGCGGCGGCCGAGCATCAGACTTTCTCCGGCGTGGGGCCCGGGTCCATGACCCGGGCAATGGATTCGACCAGGCGGTTCCAGCGCCCTGCCTCGACGGCGAGCTGTTTCCGGCCGGTAGTCGTTAGGCTGTAGAAGCGCGCGCGGCGATTGTTCTCGGACGTGCCCCATGCGCCGTTGATCCAGCCACGCTGCTCGAGTCGCTGGATGGCGGGATAGAGCGAGCCGTGGTCGACGAGGAGCGTGTCGCCGGATCGGGCCTGGATGGCAACGGCGATGCCGTGGCCATGGTGTGGTCCGAGCGCGAGGATGCGGAGGACCAGGAGGTCGAGCGTTCCCTGCAAGAGGGAATCGCGGGTCGGAGCGTCGTCTTTGGTTGACATTCTACTAGAGTATTGTGCTCTTCTAGTAGAATGTCAACTAGAGCCCCTTGTCAGGGGTTGGAGCGTTGGTGGGCAAGTCAGAGCCTTCTCCCTGAAGGGGAATCAATACCCAGTAGCCGGGGCACCCGCGGCGAGCCCAATGAGAGCGGCAAGGGCTCCGACCGTGACGCCAAGGACCAGGAGGGTTGTGCGCCCGCCACTGAGCCGGCGCTCCTCGGCCCGCCGGACGTCGGCAATGGCGACGGCGTGGCGCGCCGACCGGCCAGACTGCCACCCGAACAGGGTGTCACCATCGACCCACGCACCATGGAAGACGACGCGCGCGGAGGACCCGCTCGTCGACCCATCGCCAGCCGTGACGACTGAATTCGTGGTGTGCACTCTCTCGACGCGCACCTCGCCGTCCTGCCGGTAGCCGGTGTTCGGGGCCAGCTCTACTGGTCGCCAGGTGTGGCATCCAGGGAGCAGTAGCAGGAAGACAAGTCGGCGCACAGTGATCCGCGGCGTAGTCATTGTCGTTCTGGTTGGGGAAGGACTGCCAACTAGCGTGCAATCCGAGGATAGGACGGATTCTCTTCCCCGGCGATACGCAACTTGACGTAGATGTCAGCGCACAAAGGAAGCGCCGGTGTGCGCCGCGGTGAACGTTAGGCGGTACTTCTTCCGCGGGCGCCGGGTCGGAGGCATCTTGCTGGCACCGGTATTCCTCCGTTTCCAGGCCAGTCGTGGAACAAGTCCTCTCCCGCCAACAAGCCGAGCTCGTCGCGCTCGAGCGCCGGCTCGTGCTCCGCGCACGTGATGCGCTCCTCCAGGTCGAAGGCGCCCGCACGGACGTCGATCGTCTCGCAAAGCTCGTGGACGAGATGGACGAGCTCTTCCTGCTCGTGATCGTCGGCGAGTACAACAGCGGCAAGAGCACGTTCATCAACGCCCTGCTTGGCGACGAAGTGTTCGCCATGGGCGATCTGCCCACCACGCGCGAGATCGCCATCCTCCGCTTCGGCGATGTCAAGCCGCCCGAAACCATTGGCGACCACAGGACGCTCTTCCACTACCCACTGGACGTGCTGCGCGACCTCGAGATCGTGGACACGCCGGGCACGAACTCCCTGGAGCGTATGGAGGAGGATCTCACGCGGAGCTTCGTGCCGCGAGCCGATCTCGTCCTCTTCGTCACCAGCCTGCTCCAGCCACTCACCGCGACCGAGCTTGGGTTCCTCACACACATCCGCGAGTGGGGGAAGAAGGTCATTTTCATTGTGAACGGCGTAGACCGACGGAACTCCGACGAGCAGATCGACCGCGTTCGTGCCTATCTCGATCGGGAGATCACGAATCGTCTGAGTGGTGAACCTCCGACGATCTACTTCATCAGCGCACTGCAGGCGTTACGAGCGAAGATGGCGGCACGTACGGTCACGGCCGGCGCGTCCTCGCTGCCTAACGCTGCCGAGTTGCCGGCGTCGCCCGTGGCGCCGGACCCGCGCAACGCGTTCCCCGCCCTCGAGCGCTACCTGCTCGAGACGCTCCGCGAGCGCGAGCGCGTGCGGCTCAAGCTTCTCTCGCCCCTCGGCGTCCTGCGCCGCGTGCTCGAGCTGAACGTCGGTACGCTCAACAAGCGGCTCGAGGTGATCCACGCCGACGGGCAAGTGTTGGGCTCCGTGCGCCGCCAGCTCGAGAGCTATGGGACGGAGATGCGTACGGATTCGGAGCGCTACGTGCTCGAGCTGCGCAACGTGCTTGCCGACGTGGAGCGGCGCGGGCGGAGTTGGCTCGAGCGGACCGTGCGCATTGGCAACATCAACTTCCTTCGGAACAAGGATGCGGTCGAGAATCGCTTCCGCGCCGAGGTCGTCGGTGATGCACCGCGGGAGATCGAGGACGTCGTCCATCGGATGGTCGATTGGACAGTCAAGCGGAACCTCAAGCTCTGGACGGCTGTGTTCCAGGAGCTCGATGCCCACACCGCGCGGCTGCGCGCGTCCGGCGCGCTCTCCGCGCACGCCAGCACTGACTTTCAGTACAACCGCGAGGAGTTGTTCGATCGTCTCCGCCAACCGGTGGAGCGACGACTGAACGAGTTCAATGCCGAAGCCGAGGCGCGCGGCATCGTGGAGTCGATGCGCGAGGCGGTTACTCATGCCTTCGGGATCAACGTGCTCGCGGTGGGGCTCGGGGCGGTGGTAGTGGCCGTGTTCACAACCGCGGCCCTCGACATCACGGGCGTGCTGACCGCGACCTTGTTCGCCATTGCCGGCTGGTTTCTCATCCCGGCGCGACGCAAGCGCCTCATCCGCGAGCTCGAGGCGAAGATCGC
>Ga0207675_100000175_pt1 | contig 57577 bp, 39 predicted proteins | sample KBSSwiS42_FD_184305 | JGI IMG/M metagenome (GOLD analysis project Ga0207675, IMG submission 184305) | Switchgrass rhizosphere microbial communities from Kellogg Biological Station, Michigan, USA - KBS Switchgrass S4-2 (SPAdes) (version 2) | ecosystem: Host-associated > Plants > Roots >...
GAACCCGGAGACTGGCCTCGCGGCGTCGGGACCCGCCGGGAGAAGGAGCGGCGCGCCTCTCGTGTTCATTACCAATGAGGATTCGGACAACGTCACGATCATCGACTCTGGAACCGACAGCGTCATCGCGACCGTCCCGGCGGGCAAGCGGCCGCGCGGCGTCCGACTGAGCCCCGATGGCCAGACGCTGTTCGTCGCGGTAAGCGGAAGCCCCAAAGGTGGACCCGGCGTGGACGAGTCGAAGCTTCCACCACCCGATCGCCGAGCGGATGGCGTAGCGGTGATCGATGTGGCCACGCTCAAGCCGGTGAGGACACTGCCGGGCGGTAACGATCCGGAAGCGTTTGCGGTCAGCACCGACGGCAAGACCGTCTACGTCTCGAACGAGGATGCGGGAACGGTGTCCGTGCTCGATGTCGAGACGGGCAAGGTGATCGACACGGTGAAGGTGGGTGAAGAGCCCGAGGGCGTTACCATGCGCCCCGATGGCAAGGCGGTCTACGTCACGAGCGAGGCGACGGGCTCGGTCGCGGTGATCGACGTCGCTCGAAACCGTGTCGTGGCCACCATTCACACCGGGAAGCGGCCACGATCCACGGTGTTCACGCTCGACGGAACGAAAGCGTATGTGACGGCGGAGGTCGGCGGCACGGTGACGGTCGTCGATACGAAGACCAACAAGCCGATCAAGACCATCGCGGTCACTGACAGCGGCGCCAAACCGATGGGCACTGCTATCTCGCCCGACGGGAGATGGGTGTACCTCACGAATGGTCGCGGCGGAACCCTGTCCATCATCGACACCGCCCGGGACTCGATCGTCGCGTCGTTGCGCGTGGGCGCTCGGCCGTGGGGCGTCGCCGTCACGCCCGATGGCAAAAAGATCTATACCGCGAACGGCCCGTCCAACGACGTCTCGGTCGTGGACGCGAGCTCGCGAACGGTGCTGCGGCACATCCCGGCGGGCCGATCGCCGTGGGGGGTGGCGATCGGGCGTTAGGCGGCGTCGCCGCCTAACGCGTAGGCAGCGGCTGCACGCTGGACTTGATCGTCTGGACGATGGGCATGCTGACGTCTGCCTGGCCGGCCGAGAGGAGCATCTCGACTCGCTGCGTCGACGAGGAGCCCAGGTAGACGCCTCGCGGGCTGACGTAATGGGTGCCCGCAATCGTGCCGTCGTTTCTGACCCGGAGCTCACGGCCGCCTTCGGTGCCGGTGCCATGAGCCTCGATCACGGAATTGCGCTCGATGCGCCAGGTCGGCTGACCCCCGATTGTCGTGTCACCCGCCACCCGCGATGTGGTGATTGTTCTCGTCGTGACGTCCAGCCCTTCCTTCTTCACGCGATCAGTGGTCGTGTCCACCCATCGACTTCCAACGCTCGGGGCACTCGGCAGCGGCACCAGGAACCTGCGGAACGCGCTATACAGCGCAGTCGTTTCCGGATCCGCATTGGCGGGCGCCTGGAACGCATACACCCGGCCCGACTGGGAAACCTTTCCTTTGAGCTTCGCTCCGCGGATTCTATCCAGGTTCGGAGCGGGCGCGGCCAGCGACGAGCTGACGCTGACGGAGTCCACCGTAATCGTTAGGTCGAGCGTGTCCCCGGCCGCGGCCGCCAGCGCGAGCGTGACCTGCTGCTTGGTGACGACCTGGAAGGTGAACGGCGGCCGGTCGGCAGGCTGATCCTGCGACCGTTCCACGGTCGTGGTCACCGCGTACCGGTACGTGCCGGGCTGGTAGGTGAATGTACTTCGCTGCGGTCGAACGGACGAAGTGGTGAACAGGACCGCGAGCGTCGCGGTCGCGATACCGCGATGGATACCCAGATGCATGGCCGGGCTCCTCCCCTCGAGTCACGAATCCCATGCAGCATGAGCGGGACCACGTCATCATGCTGCCGGTTTCGCGACGCCGTGACGCGCGCGCCGACGGCTTGCAAGCGTTTACGCCTGCGGGATGCCGAACTCCGCCGTCGTCGGATCGATCAACGTTTTCACCGACGCGACCTGATTGGCTGGGAACCCACCCATCCGCGCATGCTCGCGCACCATCTCCTCATTCGGCGCGATGTAGACGCAGTAGATCTTGTTGTCCGTAACGTAGCTCTGAATCCACTGGATCTTCGGTCCGAGCTGATTCAGGACGTCGCAGGAGCGCATCGAGATTGCCTTCAGCTCGTCGGCGGTGAGCTTACCGGCACCCGGAATGAGGCGCTCGATAACGTACTTTGGCATGGTCTAGTGGCTCCAGTCGCAGAGGTGGGATCGTCGGACCGACAATAACGGGTTCACTCTAGCTCAGCAACCAATCGTAGGTACTCGGGGTGTTCGCGAACGGATTCGAGAGCGCTATCGACCCGCGCAGAGTGGACGACTCCCCGGAACCCGCTGTCAAATGCACGGCGCAGGAACAGGACCGCCGCGTTGGTCTCGCCGAGCAATCCGTGAGCGCAGGCGCAGTTGTACAGGACCAGGCCGTCCGAAGGCGCCAGCTCGACGACGCGCCGGATCGTGGCGTGCGTCTCCTCCTTTCCTCCGAACCGCGCATAGCCCTCCGCCAGCCGGCTGAGTAGAACGACATCCTCGAGGCTGGCCTCGAGCTTCTGCGCCGTGATCTCGATGACCTTGATGGCCGCGTCCTGTGCGGCACGATTGTCACCAAGCTTCCGGTGCAGGCCGGCGAGGAACCGCCACGGGTCATCGTCGTGCGGTCGCAGCTCCGCAGCGCGCCGGTACTGCGTCAGCGCATCCTTCAGGTCCGCGCCAGGAGTGCGTTCGACGAGCATGCCGAGCCGGAGGCGGGCCAGCACGTGCTGCGGGTCCGCGTCGAGCACCGAGAGGAAGGTACGCTTGGCTTCGGCGAGGCGGCCCTGGTGGTAATACACCATGGCGATGCCAAACCGCGCCTCGATCGAGTTCGGATCGCGGTCCAGCGCCTCACGGTTCATCTCGATCGCGCGGCCCAGCCACGTGATCGCGCCGTCGTACCACTCGTACATGTAGGCGCAGGCCTCGCCGAGCCCCGCGTACGCCGAAGCGAACTCCTTGTCGATCTTGATCGCGTTCTCGAACATCCGAATGGCAGCTTCGGTGTTCTTTTTCCCGCGCCGACTGAGGTAATCTCGCCCGCGGAGGTAGAAGTCGTACGCGCGAAGATCGTCGGTGGGCTTTTTCGCCAGCGTCTCCTTTTCCGAATCGGTCAGCGAGATCTTGAGGGCGTCGGCGATCTTGCGCGAAACCTCGTTCTGAAAGTCGAAGATGTCCTCGGTCAGGCCGTCGAATCGGTCGGCCCAGAGATGGTAGCCGTCGCGGGCACTGATGAGCTGCGCGGTGATTCGGATGCGATTGCCAGCTTTCCGGACGCTCCCTTCCAGCACGTAGTTGACGCGCAGCGCCTCGGCGACCTGCCTGATGTTGATCTCCTTGTTTCGGAACGGCAGCATGTCGGTGCGAGACACGACCCGAAGCCCGCTCACCTTGGAGAGATCCGTGATGATGTCCTCGGTGATCCCGGCGCAGAAATAATCGCCCTCGCGCTCCGAGCTCATGTTCTCGAAGTAGAGCACCGCGATTGACTTCGCTGGGACCTCGGCAGCTGCCTGCGCGCTGGTTTTCTGGAGTAGCGTGACGACCTCGCCGGCCGAGGCGGGTCGCTTGGCCGGATCCTTCTGCAGCAGCTGTTGGATCGCGGAGCGAAGCGCCGGCGGCGTTTCCGGCCGCTGCGATTCGACCGGCGCCGGCTCGGCGTTGAGAATCTCGTAGAGGACAGCCGCGTCACGGTCGCGGCGGAACGGCAGTTCGCGAGCGATCATCTCGTACAGCACCACGCCGAGCGACCAGAGGTCGCTGCGATAGTCGACGTCCTCGCCGAGGACCTGTTCCGGGGACATGTAGGCGAGTGTGCCGAGCGTCGCGCCGGTCTGGGTGAGGCTCGAGCTGTTGCCGAGCTTCGCGATGCCGAAGTCCATGATCTTGATGCTGCCATCCGGCGTCAGCAGGATGTTGTCCGGCTTGATGTCGCGGTGGACAATGCCTCGGGCATGCGCAGCATGAAGACCCTGGGCGATCTGGACGCCGAGCGTCTGCACCTGACCGATGGACAGCGGACCGGCCCGCAGCCTCGACTTGAGGGTTTCTCCTTCAACCAGCTCCATGGCGATGAAGGAGTGGACATCGGTCTCACCGACGTCGTAGACGACGGCGACGTTCGGGTGGTTGACGGCGCACGCCGCCTTTGCCTCGTTGACGAAGCGCTGCTTCGCCCCAGGCTCCTCAGCCAGGCGTTGGGGGAGGAACTTGAGGGCGACGAAGCGCTCGAGGCGCGTGTCCTGAGCCTTATAGACTACTCCCATCCCGCCTTCGCCGAGCTTGTCGAGAATGCGGTAGTGGGAAATTGTTGAACCGATCATGTCGGGAATATCGCGGTCCTCACCGTCCAGACCGAGTGGTCCGTGCCGGCACGCGTCCAATCATCTGCGCGGGGACGGACGTCCACAAGGCGCCGATCGCGATTCCACGCCAGCGGATCAGTCAAGTCGACCGAGTGCTGGGGAGAGTCTTGGTTAGCGCGGAGCTGGTTCAAGCGTTCCCCATCTCGACGAGTGGTCCGGCGTCACGTTTCGTGACGGCCTGCGAGCCAGCTCGCTGGGGTTGAGCCCCTCAACTCCTCGACAAGGCCCAGCGCGGCTAGCGGTAGCCCGATGCCGACATGCAGATTGCCGCGATGGACCCGCTGGAGGACGCACCTGCTGAGGCGACCACGCCGGGTGACGTCACGCGTCTCCTGGAGTCCGCGAGCGCCGGCGATCGGGACGCGCTGGACCGCGTCCTTACGCTGCTCTACGACGACCTCCGGCGTGTCGCGCGACGTCAGCTTGCGCGCGAGCACGGGGCGCGGACCATCCAGCCGACCACGCTCGTTCACGAGGCGTACCTCAAGCTTGCCGGCAACGCGCCGCGCGCGCGCGACCGCGCACATCTCCTGGCGATCGCCGCGCACGCAATGCGCCAGGTGCTGGTGGACCATGCGCGGGAACGTCACGCGGCGAAGCGCGGACCGGATTGGGTCCGCACGACGATCTCCGATGCGGTTCACACGACGGACCTCGATGCCGAGGGACTCCTCGCATTGAACGACGCACTCGAACGCCTGGACGAGCGTCAACGCAAGGTGGTCGAGTGCCGCTTCTTCGCGGGACTCGACGACACAGAAATCGCCGAGGCGCTCGGCGTGACGACGCGTACGGTGCGACGCGACTGGGTGAAAGCGCGGGCCTGGTTGAACCGCTGGTTAGGCGAGAAGGCGGACACATGACCGCATCGAGGCGGCCACCATCGGGCGCTGACGCCGACACGTCGAACGTGCCGCCGGACCTGCGCGCCTTGATCGAAGACATCTTCGACGAGGCGCTGGAAATCCCGGCCGAGCGGCGTGCGATGTGGCTCGAGTCGCGGTGTCGCGGCGATGCGAGTCTGCGCCGCGAAGTGGAGTTGCTGCTGGCCGCGCACGAAACGGAAAGTCCACTCGACGGTCCCGCCGCGGCACATCTCGCCAGTCTCGTTCCGGACCCAATGCGCGGCCGCCACATCGGGCCGTACCGCGTGCTGCGCGAGCTCGGGCGCGGCGGCATGGGCGTCGTGTACCTCGCCGAGCGTGACGATGGACAGTTCCGTCGTCGCGTTGCGGTGAAGGTCCTGCGCGCGAGCCAGGACGCCGACGAGCTGCACCAGCGCTTCGTTGCCGAACGCCAGATTCTCGCGTCGCTCAACCACCCGCACATCGCTCAACTGCTCGACGGCGGTGTCGCGGATGGTGGACTCCCCTACCTCGTGATCGAGTATGTCGATGGGCTACCGATCACCGAGTACTGCGACCGCCATCAACTCGACATTGCGGCGCGTCTCAGGCTGTTCCGCGAGGTGTGCGCGGCCGTCTGCCACGCGCACCAGAACCTCATCCTGCATCGCGATCTCAAGCCCGGAAATGTGCTCGTCACCGGCGACGGCCATGTGAAGCTTCTCGACTTCGGTATCGCGAAGATCCTGAATCCGAGCCTGTCGGGAGTGGAACAGCCGGTGACTCGCACGGCGTTTCGCCTCATGACACCGGCGTACGCGAGTCCGGAGCAGGTGCGGGGCGACACGCTCACCACGAGGAGCGATGTATACGCGCTCGGCCTCCTGCTGTACGAGCTGCTCGCCGGACGACCCGCGCATCGCATAACGACGGATTCGCCGCGCGAAGTCTTCGAAGTCGTGTGCGAGCGCGATCCGCAGCGGCCGAGCGATGCGGTTACCAACGACGCGCACGATGCTGATGCGACTCGCGCCTCTGACCTCGCGGCCGCGCGCGGCACCACGCCGGAGCGGCTGCGGCGGCAGCTTCGCGGCGATCTGGATGCGATCGTCGCAATGGCCCTGCGCAAGGAACCGGGCCGCCGCCACGCCACGCCGGAGCTGCTCGCCGGCGACGTCGGACGGTACCTCGACGGCCTCCCAGTGCTCGCGCAGCGCGGGAGTGGATGGTATCGACTCGAGAAGTTCGTTAGGCGGCATCGGGCTGCGGTAGCGTTTGCCGCCACAACCGCAGTGCTGCTTATCGTGGCCGCCGGCGTAGGGCTGCGGCTCGCGGCCGTGGCGACTCGCGAGCGTGACCGCGCGTCCGCGGCGCTCACGCAGACCACCCGCGCGCTCCAGGAGTCGGAGGCCATCACGGAATTTCTCGTCGGGCTGTTCGAGGCGAGCAACCCGACTGAAGGTTCCCAGGACAGCCTGACCGCGGCTCATCTGCTCCGGCGCGGCGTGGCGCGCGCCGAGCGGCTGGAAGGGGAGCCGGCGGCGCAGGCACGGATGCTCGAGGCACTCGGCCAGGTCTACGCGAGTCGCGGTGATCTCGAGCTGGGAGCGAGTCTCCTCCATCGCGCATTGGTCGGCCGGCGCCGTGCCGGCGCCGAGGATCCGCGGACGGCCGCGACGGCGGCGGCGCTGGCGGATGTTCTTCGGCGGCAAGGCAAATACCTTGCGGCTGACACGCTGGCGCGCGAGGCGTTACGCGTTAGGCGCGCCGTTCTTGGTCCAGCACATCCGGATGTCGTCGCCAGCCTCCAGCAGATCTCCGGCATCGCCGTTTACCTCGGGGACCTCGACGGCGCCGAGGCGGTCCAACGGGAGGCAGTCGCCGTTGCGCGTCAGAGCGGTGGCGCTGACCCGGCGACTGTCGCCGCGCTCGAGCGGCTCAGCGCCATCCTCTGGCGACGCGGAGACGACGCCGGCGCGGAGCGTGCACTGCGCGAAGCCCTGGCGGTTGCGATACAGGCTTTCCCCGCCCGGCATGCCGTGCGCTCCGGTGTCATGTTGCGACTCGCCGATGTCCTGGACGAACGGCGGGAGGGATGGGTCGAGGCTGAGTCGCTCGCTCAGGCGGCGCTCAGGGACAATCGGGCAGAGTTCGGCGACTCGCACGCACAGACCGCGGCGGCCATGAAGCTGGTCGGCTCGATGCTCGGGGAACACGGACGGACCGCGGACGGCGCGGCTCTGCTCCGCCAGGCGCTCGCGATCGAGCAGCAGGTCTGGGGACCGTCGCACGACACTCCCGCGACGACCATGGCCGAGCTCGCGCAAGTGCTCATGCGCGACGGCTACTCGAGCGAGGCCGAGCAACTCCTGACCCGCTCGATCGCGATCACTGAAACAACGTTAGGCACGAAACACTCCGCCTACGCCGGCACGCTCGGGCATCTCGCCGATGTGATCGCATTGCGAGGCGCCCTGGACTCTGCCGAGACACTGTACCGGCGCGCGATCGAGATCCGGATGGCGGCGCACGGTTCCGACCAGACGATCACAGCGTTGACATGGGTCGGTCTGGCCGGTGTGTTGACACGACAGCGGCGGTTCACCGAGGCTGACTCCCTGTATCGCGGGGCGCTGGCGGTGATCCGCCGTCACACCACCGACACGCACGTCGATGCCCGCCGTGCCTACACGGGCCTCGCCGCAATGTACCAGGCGTGGGGGAAGCCCGACTCGGCGGCGGTGTACCGCCGGCTCGCCACACGGTAGGGCCAGCGGGCGTCGACGGCCTCGCCGTCGGTGAGAGCAATGAGAGGACGCACGGGCCCGGCCCGATGTCCGTGACGCGGGCGATGGGCCGCAGTATCGAATCATGGAACCCTTTCGATTCGGTACGGGAAGGTCAGTCGAACAGCTCGCGTACATTGGTCTCGCCGCGGAGAACGCGCATGAGAGCGACAGGATAGGCGTTGTCGACACGACGCCCGACTCCGCTGCCTTTGGGCAGGTCGTCGGGCGTCTCGAGCTTCCGCGCAACCCGAACCGGCTTCTCCGCTTTGGCTGGAACGCCTGCGGGACTCGCGGCTGTCGCCACGCGCCATGTTCCGCCGAGGAGCGCCGATATCTCGTGGTGCCTGGCACGGCTTCGTCGCGCATCCAGCTGATCGATACGCAACCCGATCCCAGAATGCCCCGGCTCGTGACCGTGATCGATGATGCGGACGAGACGCGCCGGATACGCTACTGCGCCCCGCAGCACTTCGCTCCTGACATTGCGTGGCACCTTGGACACCACACGATGATCACGAGTGAATCGGGCAGACCTGATATGCTGGAGCGCGGGGTGAGCTCCAACGTGCTGGTCGACGGCGAGCATGGCCGTTGGTTGCACGTGTGGGACACGCGGACGCGCACGCATAGGCAGGCCATCGACCTCGGTCGCGAGCAGCGGATGGTTCTTCGGCTGCAGGCGGCCCACAATCCGACGCGAGCGTACGGTTTTGCCAGCGTCATGTTCTCGCTCGCCGACCTCTCGGGCTCCGTGTTTCTCTGGTACCTCGGCCGCGACGCGACTGGTGGAAGCGGCGAATGGAAAGCGCAACGAGTCATCACGATCCGTGCGCGGCCGGCGGACCCGGCATGCCTTCCACCGCTGCTCCGCGAGCTTCGTGTCGTGCCGCCACTCGTCACCGATATCAGCCTGTCCGCGGACGACCAGTCGCTGTGGGTGTCGTGTTGGGGCACGGGGGAGCTGCGACGCTATGACGTTGCCGATCCCTTCAATCCTGCGCTCATCGGCGTGGTTCGCCTCGGGGGCATCGTTAGGCGCGCGGCACATCCCGCGTCGCCGGACATGCCGCGCAACGGCGGCCCGCAGATGATCGATGTGAGCCACGACGGGCGTCGTGTGTACATGACGAATGCGCTGCACACGGACTGGGACCGCCAGTTCTACCCGGACGGGATCAGAGGTTGGATGGCGAAGGTGGATACCGGCGTGAGCGGCCGGGTTGAGCTCGATCCGCGTTTCTTCGTCGAGTTCGAGGATGCTGTGCGCCCGCATCAGGTTCGACTCCACGCAATGGACTGCGCTGCTAACTGACCTCGCCTCACTAGGAGTGTCCGCGCGGAGGGGCTCGCGCCGCAACGCGGTCATCGCCGCTGAAGACGAGTCGCAGGGCGGGCGTCCGCTCTCACGGCGCGCCGCCGTGGCCGCGGCGTCGGTGGTGGCGCTGTCATACGCGTATCCACTGGCGCAGGAGGCGCTCGAGGAGAAGCTCCATCAGCAACTCGTGACGCCGCATTGGCTCGAGGAAGGCTCGCACGATACCGACCATGCCCTGGCGATCGGTCGGGCGGTGGGCGAGCAGGTCGTTGCGCACGCGAAGACCGATCGGCTGTTCGACCCGTGGCCGGGCACGGTGCCGACGGGACCGGGCATCTGGTTCAGCAGCGCGATACCACCGGCCGCGCCCGGGGGCGCCGGGTTTAGCGCGGCGCGTCCGTTCTTCCTCACATCGACCTCACAATTTCGCCCCGGGCCGCCCCCGGCGTTCGGCTCGCCCGAATTCCTGGCTGCGTTAGGCGAGGTCCGCCAGATCTCCGATACGCGAACAACGGAGCAGGACTCGATCGCCAGGTTCTGGGGTCTGCCCGTAGGCACGATCACGCCGGGAGGCTACTGGAACCAGGAAGCGGCCGCGGTGGCGGCGAGCCATGGCTTCAACGAGCGTCGCACGGCGCGGCTTCTCGCCGTCGCGAGCATGACGGCGTTCGATGCGCTCATCGCGTGCAACGATGGCAAGTACGCGTATTGGCTCCTTCGTCCGACGCAGGCGGATCCGGGGATCAAGCTTGCGATCGGCCTGCCGAACTTCCCGTCGTATCCATCGAACCACGCGTGCATCTCCTCGGCGGCGGCCGAAGTGATCGGCGGCTACGTTCCCGGTGAACGCACGCGTCTGCGGGCGCTTGCGGTGGAAGCGGCGATCTCCCGCGTGTATGGCGGCATCCACTACCGCTTCGATGGCGTGGCCGGGCTGGACCTCGGCGCTCTCGTTGCGGAACAGGCGCTTCACGCCAGCGCGAAGGTGCGGGGCGCATTCGTGCTGCGTTAGGCAGCCGTCGCGGCTTCGCGCCAACGACGGCTTACGAACCAATCCACCATCGGCGATGTCCGCGCGCGGGCTCTCTGGCCGCAGTTCACTCACAGGAGCCCGCCGCGCGTTCGGACTCCGGGCGCCGACCGCCAAACAGGCGTTCAGACGCTCTACGCAAAAACACACTGCTCTCTCCCACGGTAGGATACCATGGAAAACGCAACCAGGACTCACACACGATACGGTAGTGGCACTCAGACGACCGAGCGGGCCATCGACGCCGCCCGGACGCCGCAGGTCGCGCCTGCGGTCGACGAGCTGACCGAGCGCTCGCGCCGCATCTGGGGCGATGGAGACTACGACCGCATTGCGGCGGGATTCCGCGATGAAGCGCGGGCGTTCGTCGACCGACTCTCGCTGCGGCCAGGCCAGCTCGTTCTCGACGCCGCCGCCGGCTCAGGCAATCTGACGATTCCGGCCGCCCGGACCGGCGCGACCGTGACCGGTATCGATCTCGTTCCTTCACTCCTGTCGGCTGCGTCGCGGTGGGCAGCGAGCGAAGGGCTGACGGTCAACCTCGACGTGGGAAATGTCGAGGATCTCCCGTACGACGACGGTCGCTTCGATGTGGTGCTATCGATGTTCGGCGTCATGTTCGCAGCGCGACCCGATCGGGTGATGGCTGAGCTGGCGCGCGTTACGCGACCCGGCAGCAAAGTGGCGCTCGCGAACTGGACGCGCGGTGGGTTCATCGGGAAAATGCTCGCGAAGCACGCGGCGGTTGCGCCCCCGCCGGCGGGAGTTCCGAGCCCATTGCTTTGGGCTGACGAGACGGTGCTCCGCGAGCGATTCGACCAGCGCACGTGGGAGATCACGACGACCCCACGCATCTTGACGTTCCATTACCCGTCCACGCCGGCGGGCACGGCGGAGCTGTTCCGCACGGCCTACGGGCCGACCGTGCGCGCGTTTGCGGTGCTGGATGAGGACCGACGTGCCACGTTCGCCGCGGATCTCGCGGCGCACTGGTCGTGGCACCAGCGTGGTGAGAATGCCACCGAGGTCGACTCGGAGTACCTCGAGGTCGTAGCCGTTAGGCGGTGACCGAACGCCCGGGGCGCGGACATGCCGTCCGCGCCCCGCGAAGCGCAACGCGATCGCCGCTAGCGGCCCAGCTGGCCGCGAATGGCGCCCGCCGGATATACCGTCGTATGCACGTTCACGTAGAATCCTGCCGGATTCGTGAGGATTCGCTTGAGCACCTCGGGGTCCACCTCCGACCTGCACCCCGAGGCGTGGCCCGTCCCGTCCGGTGCTGACAAGACGACCACGATCCCACCCCGAATACCCTCGGCCGCTTCGTGGATGTGCGAGGCCGTCGCGGGGTCCAGGTTCGATACCGAAGTCTGCCAGCACACCTCGCGCTGCCCGAGGTTCACGGTAAGCGTTGCCTCTCCGATCCCGTCCGAGTCTCCCTGATACGGCGGCTGGGAGGTCACTTCCTGCGTCATTGGCGTCGAGTGCGGTCGCCCGCCGTGATCCGCGCCTGCCATGACGGCCAGACGAACCGTGGTGGGTCCGGTCGGAAGGGCCGGCTGTGGCTCACACGCCACGAGTGCAAGGGTGGCCGCCAGCGACATCAGCTTCAGATTGCGCGTCGACATCGAGTGTTCTCCCTGGTTCTGGTAAGCTCACTTGCGAGTCCCAGGCGGCCTCGTGCCCGCCAGTTTGCCGGCCGGTATATTTGCCGACCCCAGTGAACCGATCGTGTGAGCGCAATGAACCGTGGATGACCGCGTCACCTAACTACTATCTGACGCTGTTCGGGACGCCGTTGCTCCAGCCCCGCGACGGCAGTCCGCTCGCGGGTCGGGCCGCACAGCGACACCGGCTCGCCATGCTTGCGCTCCTGGCCCTCGCGCCCGGTCAGCGGCTGAGTCGCGACAAGCTGATCGCGTTACTCTGGCCCGAGAGCGAGCCGGAACGCGGACGCAACCTCCTCAACGTCTCGACCTACACGATCCGCAAGGTGCTGGGCGAAACGGCGCTGTTGACCGCCGTGGACGATCTTCGGCTGAATCCCGATGTCGTCGCGACGGACGCGCTGGAGTTCATGGTCGCGGCGGAGCAGGGTGATCACGCTCGCGCCGTGGCGCTTTACAGAGGACCATTGCTCGACGGCTTCTTTCTGAGCGACGCGCCAGAGTTCGAGCGGTGGGCCGAGCAGGAACGCAAGCGGTTGGCGGGCGAGCATGACAGGGTGCTCGAGGCGATCGCCGAAGGCGCGGAGCGAGAGCGCGACTTCTCACGCGCGGTGGAATGGTGGAAAGCGCGGGCTGCCAAGGACCCGTACGACTCACGGGTCGCTTTGCGGCTCATGCAGGCGCTGGACGCGAGCGGCAACAGAGCCGGCGCGCTTCACCATGCGCTTACGCACCACCGACTGTTGGAGCAGGAGTGGGGCGTCGCCTCGATGCCGGCCGCGATCGGCGAGCTAGTCGACCGGCTGCGGCGGGATCGTGTCACTGCGTCTTCGGCGCAGCCGACGGGTCGCCCGGAGGCGATTGAGATCAGCGACGGTGTTGCCCGGCACCAGTCGGTGCAGGGCTCCGCGCCGCTCCAGGGATCGGACACTCCCACCACACGTTCGCGTCTCGCGGCCACGCGAGGGTGGCTGCGCCGTCTCGCGCCGCTTGCTTTGGTTGCCGTCGCGGGCATCGTGTGGGCTGCGCGGCCGAACGATCCGGAGCCTGCCAGATCGATCGTCGTGCTTCCGTTCGTCAACCTGAGCCCTAACGAGGACAACGAGTATTTCGCTGACGGTCTGACCGAGGAGGTCATCACTCGACTCGCGGCGGTTCCCGGGCTCAAGGTGATCTCGCGAACGTCCGCGATGCATTACAAGGGTAGTGAGAAGCCACTCCGAGAGATCGCGGCCGAGTTGAGGGTGGCGCAAGTCCTCGAGGGCAGTGTGCGGCGGAGTGACGGCAGCGTACGCGTCACGGCGCAGCTCATCGACGCGACGACCGACGCGCATCGGTGGGCGGAAACCTACGAGTCCAGCGTGCAGACGAGCTTCCGGGTGCAGGAAGAGATTGCCCGGGCGGTCGCGCGCGCGCTCGAGGTGGAGGTCCCCGAGCGGGCGCGTCGCCAACTCGTTAGGCGCGGCACCAGCAACCCCGATGCCTACGAGCTCTATCAGCGGGGCCGCGTGTTCTGGCAAACGCGGACACGCGACGGTCACGAGCAGGCGATCCGATTCTATCGGCGCGCCATCGAGCTCGACTCGACCTATGCGGATGCGTACGCCGGACTCTCGGACGCCTACCTCACGGCGTATCAGCTCGACGTCCTCGGGCTGTCGGAAGCGGAGTCGTATGCGCGCGTGAAGTGGGCCGCGGAGCGAGCGATGGCACTCGACCCCGAGTCAGCGGCAGCCCACACCTCGTTCGCCACCGCCTTGTGGTGGCAGCGGGATTGGCCGGGCGCGATGCGCGAGATTCGTCTTTCCCTCGAGCTCAATCCCGGGCAGGCCATGACCCGCGCCTGGTTGGCACTGCTCCTGCGCGGCATGGGACGCTCCGACGAGGCGATCCAGGAGACGCGGCGAGCGTATGAGCTCGATCCGTTCGCCGTCGTCATCAGCGGCAACGTCGGATGGCATTGCTACTCTGTCCGCGATTATGAGTGTGCGGTCGAGCAGTTCCGCCGAACCACGGCGATTGGTGCCTATGCCAACGCGCAGCGGGGGATCGCTCTCGCGCAGGCCCAGCGAGGCCGCAACGATGAAGCGATCGCGGCGATGCGAGAGGCGATTTCCATGTCGCCGCAGCGGTCCGAGTTCCTCGCAGATCTCGCCTATGTGCTGGCGGTGGCCGGCAGGACCGAGGAAGCCCGCGAGTCACTCGCGCGCGCGAAGATGGACGTCGAGGAGGGCTTCAACATCGGCCGCGCCCACGTCGGTTTGAATGAGCCGGACAGCGCCTTCGCGTGGTTCGAGCGCACGAGCTGGGAGTGGCCGCATCGCGCGTCACTCGACGATCCCGCGCTCGACCCGGTGCGAGCTGATCCGCGCTTCCCGCAGCTCGCCGCTCGTATCCAGCGCGATATGGGGATGCGGTAACGCACTGTCGATCTGGCGCCAGCTCGTTCGACGTCAGTGTGAAGGCGCGGGAATCACCCCGCACCTCTGAAAATCCCACACTGAGGCAGCCATGGCCCGCGTCAGCACGTATCTCAACTTCGAGCGCTCCACGGAGGACGCGTTCAACTTTTACCGGTCGGTCTTCGGCACCCAGTTCAGCGGGCCGATCATGCGCTTCGGCGACATCCCGTCGCAGCCGGGTCAGCCCGCGACGCCCGAGGCGGACAGAAAGCTCGTTATGCACATCGAGCTGCCGATCCTCGCCGACCATGTGCTGATGGGCACGGACGCGCCGAAGTCGATGGGCTTCACCCTGACGTCCGGGAACACGGTCACGATCAACCTGGAGCCCGACACGCGCGCCGAGACCGACAAGCTGTTCGCGGCGCTTGGCGCAGGCGGGCAGATCGACATGCCGTTGCAGGCGATGTTCTGGGGTGGCTACTTCGGGATCCTCGTTGACAAGTACGGGATTCGCTGGATGTTCAACTGTTCGAGTCAAGCGTAGGCTTCGACACCATCGGTCGCATCCGCCTGGCAGGAGACACCGTGGACGAGAAATCGCTCTTTACGAACTTCTGGATCAACGAATCCGAGACCACGCGCAAGGTGCTCGCGCGAATTCCCGAGGGCTCCGACTACAAACCGGATCCTCGATCGCGAACCGCGAAGGAGATCGCGTGGCAGATCGTGTGTGAAGAAAAGATGATCATTGACGCGCTGGAGCAGGGCAAAGCCGAGTGGGCGCCGCCGCCGTTGCCGGCAACGATGAAAGAGGTGCTCAGCGCGTACGAAACGCAGAGCGCGACCATGCCGGCCCGTTGGAACGCGTTGACGGCGGCAAACTGGCAGGGCGAGATGGAGTTCTTCGGGAGCAAGCGCCCGTCGGCGCCGATGGCGTGGAGCTTTCTCTTCGACATCGTTCACCACCGCGGCCAGATCTCGACCTACCTGCGCCCGATGGGATCGACGGTACCGCAGATCTACGGCCCGAGTGGCGACGAGCCCTGAATCGGTTTGTTCACGATGGGTCGCCGTTGGGGCCGACTACGATGCCACGCAATACTCGGAAAGGGGGAAACGGAAACGGCCGGAACCAAGCAGATTTTGCGGATCGCTCCACGTAGCGGAGAACTCCACTCGCAACGAGCCGTGATTTCCTGGGAACAGCGTCGGGACGTTCATATCACGCTTCCCGACGTTGCTCCCGTTAAACAGCATCCGTCGTAGTGGTTACACAGCGACGGTCAGCGCGGCCGTCATGCCGTTTGTGACATCACCCGTCACCGTCGCGAGCTCGAGCGATGCCCCGTCGCTGAACACGTTGTCGGTCGCCAGCGAGATCCGAGAGAGATTGCGCACGCTTGACGCATAGCCCGACGTCGCGTACACCACATCGCACGACGCCTTCGGCAACGCGATCTGCGACGTCGCGATCTTGTTCGACACCGATTGCGCCGCGGTGAGGTTCTGGTACACCTCGAAGTGGATGTGCGGCCAGCGTCCCGAGTAGCAGCCCGGGAAGATCGACGTGAACTTCACCTTGCCGTTCCCGTCAGCCGCCTGCACACCGCGTAGGAAGTTCTGGTTCGTGAAGCCGCTCGAGTAGAGTGAATAATTTCCGGCGGCGTCGCAGTGCCAGAGGTACACGGCGTAGTCCGAGAGCGGCGAACAGCTCGCGGCCGACACGATCGTGAGCTCGAGGTTGAGCAGCACCCCGCTGGCGCTTCCACTCAAGCCGCCGAAGCTCGAGCGGATGTCGTTGCGCACGACGCCCGTCGTCCTCAGGGCGTTCGGTCCATTCGAGCCGTCACCAGGGAAAGGGCCGGCCGTCTCCTCGGGAATTTTGGCCACGCAATTCGCCGAGCCGCCCGTCGTGTCGGTGCCGGTGGTGCCATTCGTGTCCGATCCGGTGATCGAGTTGGCGTCGCCGGCACAGCCGAGCAGCGGAATGGCGCCGAGCGCAACGCCTAACCGGGCCGTGGTGCGCAACATCCTGCGCCGGCCCATGGCCACGCCCGTTTCGAGCAAGTCGCGATGCAGACCACCCTTGTCGTCATGGTCGTCGTCGTGGTGATCATCGCGGCGAAAGTTCAGGAAAAGCATTCTGGTCTCCGGGGTCGTTGTGCGGTCTGAGTGATAACCCCTGAGCGGTCGAATACCCCTAACCTGATCCGCGTTATGATACGAACGGCACGAGGACCACCATGAGCTGCACGGGACCTCAGCTCGGGCTGATCTGCGCTGCCTTCTTTCGTGCCTCCGCGACGACATCGTTGGCGCGCTTGTCCGCCTCCCGGATCATAGCATCCGCTCGATCGCTGGCTTCCTTCTTCATTCGATTCGCCGCGGCCTGGGCGGCGGCTTTCGCGATCGGGTTTGTGGTACGCGCGACCAACGAATCCGCCCGCGTGTTCGCCTCGAACCTAACGGTGTCCGCGAGCTTCTGTGCTTCCGCGCGAATCGCCGCTGCCTGCTGCTCGGCCTGAGCGATCATCTGCTCGGCCTGCGCCTGCGCTTTCTTTCGCGCCTCATCGGCGGCGGAATCGGCCTTCTCCTTCAGCGAGTCGACCTGCTGGGCGACTGCTTGCTGCGCCGCCTGCTTGACGCTTTGGCCCGTTGACGCTACGAGGTCCGCAAGGTTGGTCTGAACGGTTGGACTCGTTATGGTTCCACCGACCTTGATGCCGAGCACGACCGTGTCAGCCGCCTGTAGGTTGAGACCCGTGCGCCCAGCGCGGGAGATCAGACTGGCGATCGCCTGGTTGGCCGCGGCACCGAGGTCGGCGCGCGCAACGCGGAGACCTAACGTGTACTGCAGGGACTGATCGAATCCGTGAGAGCCCGCGACCTGTAGCGCGGATCGGCCGGCGCGCACGGTGAACGGATTGACCTGTACCCGTCCGGCCTTGATCTGAACCGAGGCGCGAAGGCTGTCCAGCGTTGGGTTCCTCAATTGCTCGAGCTTTATCGCGTCCGCGATCTTGCCTAACAGCGGCAGGCCCTGGATCACGAGATCGGACGTCTTCAGCGCACCCTTTCCGTCGAGCACGTTGAACAGCGGCAGCATGTCCTTCCCGAGCGCGCCGGCGAGATGCAGGTCGGTCGACACGTTGCCGCGTGCGAATTTCGCAACCGGCGCCAGCATCTGTACCGTCGTGAGGGCGGAGAACGCGCTCGGAATGTCGACGCTCTTGAGTTGTACTTGCGTGTCGAACGTCGGTCGCACGGAATCGACCGTCTCGTAAAAACCGCTCACGCCGATCGAGCCGCCCAGCGTATTCATGGTGAAATTGTCGAGCGTGGCACGCTTGTCTTTCACGCGCAGGGCGCCGCGCGCGTTCGTCATTTTGAGCTTTCCGTAAATCAGCTCGCCGACGGTCGCCTGGAGGCCGAAGTCGATGTTCCCCGGAACCTGGATGATCGTGAGGCTGTCGTCCGACTTCCATTCATCGAGGTTGAAGCGCTGGCTCACGAAGGTTGCGTTCCCGCGCAACGGATCGCCGCGCAGCGCGAACGGCAGGAGGTTCTCGACGTAGCCCGAGAGCTGCACATCGCTGCTGCCGATCTGCGCCGAGAACGAGCGAAGGTCTGCGCGCTGCGGCGAGATCTGTAGCGAGGCTTCCGTTACCGCCACATCTCGCGGCAGATCGGCGCTCTTGAGCGTGAGATCGCGCACGCCGAGATTGCCGCGTGCCGCAATGCGGTCGTACTGTTTGCGGTCTACGTACGACATGCGGGTGCGCACCGCGACATCCGCGTCGATCTTGCCGGTCAGCTCTTTCACGCTGGCGAGCTTCACGGTCTTGCGCAGATTGGCGAGATCGAGCTTGCCCGTTAGGCGGAGGTCGACGTCGGGGTCGGAGATCGGTGTCCGCAGGACGAGAGTGCCATCGATCGGCTGGCCTCCGATCGCGGCGTGAAAGCGGTCGAGGCGAACCATTGTGCTGTCCACGTCGCCGCCCGGATTCCGCAGCTTGAGGTCGAGCGCGATGTCCCGGGCGGGCAGCGGCAGGTCAGGGTACTGAAACGCGCCGTTCGCCACGTTTGCGTTCACCGAGAACGATGGGAACGCCTTGTCGCCGTAGTCTCCCTTGACCTGCCCCGAGAGTGTCAGCACGCCGGCAGTCTTGAGCTTCTGGAAGTCGCGCATGTAGATCGCCGGCACCAGCGACAGGATGTGCCGGAAGTCGGTGCGCGGCGTGTTGAACGACAGGTCGAGCGCGACGTCGTCGCCGCGCATCGCGGCGGATCCCGTGAGCGCGAGGCGCAGGTCGTTCAACCGGATCTCGTTCTTCGCGAGCGTGAACTTCTTGTTTCGCATGTCCGCGTTCACGTCGGCTGCGAGGTCCAGCGCGACGTGATTGAGGTAGGGAATCCCCGCGAACCGAACCGTCACGGATTCCCCGTGCGCCCGCGTTGCGAGCGTGAAAAGGTCGGTAGCGAAGTCGCCGCTGAGCGACTGCCGGTATCCCACGAGCGATGCGAAGAGCCGCGACTTGCGGTCATCGAGCGAGATCGTGGCGTTGCTGATGTCGAGCTTGCGGAGGCTCACCTTGAACGGACTCGGCGCCTTCTGCGTCGTGGGCGCGGTCTTCTTCGTGATGTCCCAGTTGGCGCTCCCGTCCTCGAGGACCTTGAGCGCGATCACGGGTCGCTCGAGCTCGATGGAGCGAACGACGATCGCGTCGCCTGCACGATAGTTCCGCAGCACGCTGCCGATGTCGAGCACGACACCGAGTCGGTGGATCCTCGCCAGCGTATCGCCGGCAAAGAGCCGCTTGCCCGCGATGCTCAGGTCATCGAGCCTGAGCGTCAGATTTGGAAAGTCGCCGAATAGCGAGAGGCCGGCGCCGTGCCAGTCCACCCGCGCCTCGAGTGCCGAGTTGACCTCGGTCTTCACTCGCGCGGCGATGCGGTCACTGAACAGAAATGGCAGCGTCGCCAGCAGGACGAACAGGACGACGATCACCGTTCCTGCGCCGAGAAGGATCTTCGTCCGCGTCTTCATGAGGATGCTCCCGATCGCATTTCGAATTCTATGCGCTATTGGATACGTGTGGGCTCGCGGCCCGAGCGGCCTGACGGTATCCTTGCCCGTTCCCGAGACGACCAGGAGGGTGTCGATGATTCGCTCGCGCGTGGGAGGGCTCGCGCTGGCGTTGGCGCTATCTGGCTGTGCGCGTAGCGGTGTGAGCCACAACACCGGGGCGCTGCCCGCGACCGGCGACGCATCAGGTGCCGCCCTCGCCCAGATCTATTTCTGGCGGGCGAAGCCCGGGAAAATCGATGAGTACACGCGATACATCCGCGAGCGCGCGGAGCCGATCGATGCCGAGGCGCGCCGATCGGGAGCATTCATCTCGGTCACGACGTATCAGGCATCCGACACGACCGTGCCGTGGACCCACATGCGCGTGTTTCTGCTGCGCGACTCGACGCAGTTACGCGGCCTCGGTGACGCGCTCACCGCGGCGGGTGTTCGCCTCGAGCCCGACAGCGTGAAGCGGCGGCAGCAGAGCGAGTACTCGGCGTCACTCCGCGACCGGGTCGGTTCGACTGTGGTCAGCATCGTTAGGTGATGACGTGAGCAGCGGCGCGTAACCATTGCAACCGTCACCCTGGAGTCAACAACGAACGCAGAATACGCAGACCGGCGCTTCGCGCCGGGCGCAGAGGCCGCAGAAGGCTCCGCGCTCGGGCGGTCTCCTCACACAACGAGCCGAGATTTTGAATGGAACTGCCTCGGGAGCTCAGACGGGGGCAGTTCCCCTTTCAAAAGGCTCGGGTGCGATCAGCCGTAAGGGCGGAGGAGGCTTCAGCGTCCTTCTGCGGCCGCCCGCTGACGCGGGCGGTCTGCGTATTCTGCGTTCGTTGTTGTTCCACTTCCCGGGTCGAGATGCGGGACGCGCGCAGTCGACCTTGATCGCGCGTGTCTGGTTTCTCGTCTACTTGTACCGGACGCCGTGCTTCACCACGACGTCCACACGCTGCAAGAGGTCGATGTAGCGCAGCACATCTCCGCGCACCGCGATGACGTCCGCGTACTTGCCAGCGCTCACCGTGCCGACGTCACGGTCCGCCTTCATCGCCACCGCCGGCCAGTACGTTGCCGCGCGGATCGCGACCATCGGGTCGACGCCAAGGCGATTCACCCACGTGGCCAGCTCGTTCCACGTCGAGCAGCAATGGAAATTCATTGGCACGCCCGAGTCGGTGCCGATGAGCAGCACCACGCCCGACTCCTGCAGCTGCTTGAACTTCCGCGCGAGCGTTGGCCGGCGGCTCGGGACCATCGAGAAGTACGCGAGCTGGTCGGGATGCGCCAGCGACTGCTTGATGTCGGCGACGATCGAATCCGGCAACCCTACATGCCATGCCGGGTCGTCCACCTTCTCCGGATGGTCACGTAGATACTCGTAGTTGAACAGCACGTCGATGGTTGGTGTCCAGAAGAACGGGCCCGCTGCACCTCGAGCTGTTCGCTCGCGCAGGGCGGACATGATGTCGTCCGGATACTCCGGAGCCGTCGCGAGTCCCGTGTGCTCGAAGTCGTCCACCCCGGCCGCGAGGCCTCGGCGAATCTCTTCGGGACGATGCGCGTGCGCGACGACCATGAGGTTGGCTTTGTGCGCTTCGTCAACGACCGCCCGCACTTCCTCCATCGTCATCTGATCCTGATCGATCATCTTGATGACGTTCACGCCGGCCTTGGCCAGGCGACGCACCTTCTCCCGCGCGTCGGCCTCGCCTTTCACACCCCATCGGAAGTAATCCGTGCCCGGATACGGCTCGTGCTGGATGAACGGCCCCGACACGTAGAGCGTCGGGCCCGGCATCTTCCCGACATTGATCGCATCGCGCACCGCGATGCTCGCGCCTAACGGGCCGCCAAGGTCCCGTGCGCTCGTCACGCCGGCGAGGAGCAGCTGCTTCGCCGACGCCGGCATGATCACCGACTCCAGGAGTGGCGGGTAGGTCTTGTCCCAATGCGCGTAGTCGCCGTGCCCGTTGATCATGAGATGCACGTGCATGTCCCACAGCCCGGGCAGCACGCTCATCCCCTCGGTCGAGATCACCTCGGCGCCAGCGGGCACGGCCAGCGTGCCCACCTGCCCGACGGCGCGAATGCGCTCGCCATCTATGATGATCACACTATTTCTGAGCGGGGTTCCGCCGTACCCGTCGATCAGCGTTCCGCCGACGAGTGCTTTGACGCGCGCAGTTTGCGAGGTTTGACTGCTCGCGCGCTGCGGCGTGATGGCGAGGACAAGCGCGAGGATCGCTGAGCAGCGCGGAATCACGTGAGTTCGCATGGCTGAGCTGGCGAAGGGGTCGGGGAATCGTGGCGACGATTCGAGTCGGCGCAAGGCTCGCCGCCAACTTTTCGACCCGGGTAGTTGTCCAAGCCCATACTTCTTCGCCCGATCCACTATCTCCAGTCACCATTCGCATGGGCACATCACGCGACGACATTCGATACGCGATGCGGCGTATCCGACGAGAACCCGCCTTCGCCGCGTTCGCGGTGGCGATCATGGCCATCGGCGTCGCCGCCGTGACGGCGGTGTTCAGCGTGATGAGTCCACTCATGCTGCGGCCGCTGCCATTCGCGCATCAGGAGCGACTTGTTTGGGTCGCGGGCGAGCCAAGCGGCGGACTGTCCCTCGTCACTTCACGGGTGTTCAACCTGCGCGATTACCGCACCTACAACCGATCGTTCGAGGCGATCACCGGTTTCGACGCGTTCTTCGACTACGACAGCTACAATCTCGTTGGCGACGGGCCACCCGAGCGCCTCGTCGGCGTTGGTGTCGTGCAGGACTTCCTCCCGGTGCTTGGCGTCCCGCTCCTGCTGGGACGGAACTTCACGGATGAGGAAAGCGTCTGGAACGGTCGCCACGCGGCGATCCTGACGCACGGCTTCTGGACTCGACGCTTCGGTGCAGACCCCGCAATCGTCGGTCGGTCGATCACGCTGAATGGCGAACCGACCGAGGTGATCGGTGTGCTGCCGAAGTGGTTCGACTTCGCGTCGACGTTTGCGCCATCGTCGCGAGTCGACTTCCTGACGACGTTCCCGGTGAGTGCCGAGACCGACCGGCAGGGCAATACGCTCTCGATGATCGCTCGGCTCAAGCCTGGCGTCACCGTGGCAACTGCCCAGGCCGACCTCGATCGGGTCAACAAGCAGTTGGAGGAGGCCGACCCGCAGCGATGGGGATTGCGCGCGACTGTCAGCGGATTGCGAGACCATCTTGCGGGATCGTTCCGCGCTCCGTTCCTCGTGCTTGCCGTGGCGGCCGCACTCGTATTGGCCGTCGCGTGTGGCAATCTGTCGAATTTGCTCCTCGTGCGCGCGCAGCAGCGTGCGAAGGAGATGAGCGTTCGAAGCGCGCTCGGCGCGACACGCCGCCGCCTCGTCGTGCAGCTATTGACGGAGAGCCTCATCCTCGCGACGGCCGGCGGCTCGTTAGGGGTGGGCCTCGCGTTCTGGATCACGAGATGGGTATCGGGCACGACGGCAGTGAGCATCCCGATGCTGCGTGCCGTCTCCGTCGACGCGTCCGCGTTAGGCTTCACGCTCGTCGCCACGCTGCTCACCGGACTGGTTGTCGGGATCGCGCCGGCCCTGCAGCTGTCGCAGGGCAGGGAATGGGCGACCCTGAACGAGGCAAGCCGCGGGTCCAGCGGCGGTCGCCGCACCAACGCCGTGCGTGAGGCGCTCGTCGTGGGTGAGGTGGCGCTCGCGTTCGTCTTGCTCGTCGGAGGAGCGCTGTTGCTGCGAAGCTTCGTCGGCCTGCTCGACGTGAACCTCGGGTTCCGGCCGGACGGGGCCATGATGTGGCAGCTGGACGCGGGCCGGGACTTCCCGAACGACACGGTGCGACTCGCGTATTACGAGAACACCGCTGGCCGGATGCGCGAGGTGCCGGGCGTGGACGTCGTGGGGCTGACGGACACGCCGCCGCTCGGTCGCAACCGAAGCTGGGGCATCCGCGCGAAGGGTGTTGTGTACGAGAAAGGCGAGCTGCCAACGGTGTTCCCCCGGCTCGTCGACGCGGAGTACCTGCGCGCGATGAAGGTTCCACTGATATCCGGCCGCCAGTTCACGCGCGACGACCGCGACGGCTCGGACCTGGTCGCGATTCTTAACCAGACCGCGGCAGCCAAGCTCTTTTCCGGCAGGGACCCGCTCGGTCAGGTCTTGCTCCTGTTCGACAAGGAGGTTCGGGTCGTCGGCGTCGTGTCAGACGTCCGGCACCAGGCGCTCGAGAAGGAATCCGGATTCGAGCTGTACCTGCCGTACACGCAGTTCCCGTACTTCGGGACGCTGGCGATGGTGGTTCGATCGCGTGTCCCGGCAACGGCATTGACGCCGCGCGTGCAGGCGGCGCTGCGGGGGGTGGATCCGATGCTGCCGGTGGCGGATTATCAGACGCTCGATTCCGTCGTGGAACGTTCGGTCTCGCCGCGCCGGTTCATTCTCATGGTACTCGGTGCGTTCGCCGGTACGGCGCTGCTCCTCGCGGCGCTCGGCATCTACGCCGTGCTGTCGTACTCGGTCAGCCAGCGGATTCGTGAAATTGGAATTCGCATGGCGCTTGGCGAGTCCGCGGGCAGCGTTAGGCGGCGCGTCGTGGTGCGAACGCTGCTCCTCGCTGGCGCCGGCGTCGTTGTGGGCGCGGTCGTATCGCTCGGCGCCGCGCGTCTGATTCGGTCGCTGCTGTACGGGGTTGGCCCGTCGGACGTGGTGTCGTTCGCCGCTACGGCAACGGTCCTGGTCGCGGTGTCGGCACTCGCGGGGTTCCTGCCGGCGCTGCGCGCGTCGAGAACGGATCCGATGGTGGCGTTGCGGTCGGGGTGAAGCCGGGACATCGGGACATCGGGACTCGGGACATCGGGACTCGGCCGGGATGCTATTAGCGCCGAGGAGACTTGCTCCGCAGTAATAGCATCCCGGCCGAGTCCCGATGTCCCGATGTCCCGAGTCCCCGTTTGTTGAGCCTCGCCTAACGACTACGCGTGCGCGGCAGCCTTTGCCATCCACTCGTCGGCAGCCTTTTTCATCTCGGCGTCCGTCAGATCCTTCACGCGAGTCGCGATGCCCCACTCGTGGCCGAACGGATCCCCCACCTTGCCGTAGCGATCGCCCCAGAACGCATCCTCCAGCGGATACTTCACGGTCGCACCAGCTTTGAGCGCCCGATCGAATGCGGCATCGGCATCATCGACGTAGATGTGCAGCGACCCTGGATTCCCGTTGGTGAGGAGCGGCGACTTCGTGCCCCACTGCTCGTTCTCTTCGCCGAGCATGATCAACGAGTCACCGATGCGGATCTCCGCGTGCATGATCTTCCCGTCGGGGCCGGCCATGCGACTCACCTCGCTGGCGCCGAAGGCGCGTCGGTAGAAATCGATGGCCGCGTTCGCGTCGCGCACAACGAGGGCGGGCGTAACCGTATGGTATCCGGCCGGCTGCTTCGAGCTCGACATGGTCCCTCCGTCTTTCGAGTAGTTCCAAATACCGAGATTCGGCATTTGTTCGGGACAAACAAGCTATGGCAAACAGATGTTATCGCAAGCGAGTCGGACACTGATCTGGCACCGAAAGCGTCGACTGGCCATCCTGACGCCACTTCCTCATCCGAGACAAAAGGTGCCGGCACAATTCAAAGGGCGGGTCGCGGTCGTCCAGGCGGCGCCGGTCGCGTTCGATCGCGCATGCACCCTCGGCAAGGTGCGTGCGCTGACGCTCGAAGCGAGCAAACGAGGGGCGAAGCTCGCCGTTTTCCCGGAGGCGTTCGTGAGCGCCTACCCGAGGGGCATGACGTTCGGGGCCGTCGTCGGCGACCGGTCTTCGGCGGGTCGGGATTGGTACCGCCGGTATTGGGACTCGAGCGTCGAGGTGCCGAGCGAAGCCGTCGAAGAGATCGCTGCGACCGCTCGCGAAGCCGAGCTCCATGTCGTAATCGGTGTCATCGAGCGTGACGGAGGAACGCTCTACTGCACGGTGCTGTTCTTCGGGCCCGACGGTGAATATCTGGGCAAGCACCGGAAGCTGGTCCCCACGGCGAGCGAACGCCTGATCTGGGGTCAAGGCGACGGCAGTACCATGCCCGTGTTCGACACGGCGATCGGAAAGATCGGCGCGGCTATCTGCTGGGAGAACTACATGCCGCTGTACCGGACGTCGCTGTACGCCAAAGGCGTGCAGCTATACCTCGCACCCACCGCCGACAGCCGCGATGGCTGGCTCGCCAGCATGCGTCATATCGCGCTCGAAGGGCGGTGCTTCGTCCTGAGCTGCAATCAGTTCGCACGCCGGAGCGACTATCCGCTCGACTATCCGGGCGATGTCCCGAGCTCCCCGGACGCGATCGTGACCCGCGGCGGAAGCTGCATCGTGAACCCGCTGGGCGAGATTATCGCCGGACCCGTGTACGACGAGGAGGCGATCATTACCGCCGATATCGATCTTGGGGATACGATTCGCGGGAAGTTCGATCTGGACGTGGTGGGACACTACGCTCGACCGGACGTGTTTCGGTTGATCGTGAACGAAGGATCGGGGCTTGCGCCGGAAGGGAAGTAGGTGTAAAGTACACATGTGAAAGAAACCGAGCGTAGGGACCCGATCTTCTTCATGCTGCTTGACGCAGGCAGGGCTCAGTTTGCCCGGCTCGAGGAGGCATTGAAGTCCGTCGGGTTGTCGGCGGCGAAATACAAGGTGCTCTCGCAGATCGCGAAGTCCAAAGAACCGGTGCCGCTGCGTCTGCTCGCCGAGGAGCAGCAGTGTGTCGCCTCGAACGTGACCACGTTGGTGGATCGCCTCGAGACTGACGGGCTGGTTCGGCGGGTGGACGACCCTGCGGACCGGCGCAGCAAGCGAGCCGAGCTCACCGAGCTAGGGAAGGAAAAGGCCGAGGACGGTGCCAGGGTCGTTGCAGAAGTCGAAGCGGCGTTTGCCGAGTCGCTCGGTCCGACCGAGCGGTTGGCGCTGGCGAAGGTGCTCAGCTCTTTGAGGTAGGGAATCTTTTTTTGTTGGATGAATTCTTCAGATATGAACCTCGCTGTCATGCATGATTCTCAGACGAAGCGTACGGCAATCCGGTCGGCTCCGGCGGGCGTACGCAGGCGAGATCTTCTCGGGGCTGGTCTGAGGAACGGGAGGCGTGGAACAATGCGCGGCTTGAATGAACGACGCATGGGACTCGTGGCAACCAGTGGGGTCCGGACCGCTGCCACGTTAGGCATGCTGATGGTTTCGGCGGGCGCCGCTGTCGCGCAGCCGGTGGAGATGCAGGCCCTGCGAACGACCGCGGCCGCAGTCAATGCCGCGGTCGTTCCCTACGCGGTCGGCGAAGAGTTGACGTACAAGGCGAGCCTCGGCGGCATCAGTGCCGGAACGGCCCGGATGCGCGTGGACGGCATCGAGGTCATTCGTGGGCGGCCGGCATATCACGTCGTGTTCTCGGTGGACGGTGGCATCCCATTCTTCCGCGTACACGATCGCTACGAGAGCTGGATCGACGTCGAGACGCTCGCATCCCTGCGTCACCGCCAGCAGATCTCCGAGGGTCACTACAAGCGTACGACGATGTACGAGATCTACCCCGAGCGGGCCGAGTACCAGAAGGAAGGAGACTCGGTGCGCGCGAGTGTGGCGAATCCGCTCGACGACGGGTCGTTCATCTACGCCGTCCGTACCGCCGGCATTCAGGCTGGTGAAACGCGGCGCGACGACCGTTACTTCCGTCCTGACAAGAACCCGGTTGTATTGACCGGGCTACGGCAGGAGACCGTGAAGGTGGATGCTGGTACGTACGCGACAACTGTGGTTCGTCCGACGATCCGCACGAGTGGCATCTTTTCGGACGATGGCCAGGCGCAGGTGTGGTTCACGGACGACGCGAACCGGTACCCGGTCCAGGTGAAGGCGAAGTTCTCGAAGTTTACGCTGACGCTCGAGCTCAAGTCGGTGACGCCGGGGATGCAGCCCGGTGCGTTACCAATGCTGATCGCGCAGGCGGTCGAGCCGTAGCTGGCGCGGTGGGGGTCACGTTGACGAGGCCCCTCTCGACGGCTAGCTTTTTCCAGCGGTAAAAGCGCACAGGCGCGTACTCCGTCGACCAAAGGGGCCTCGCTCTCGCGGTGGCCCCTTTTGTGTTTGAAGCGGCTCGTGGCAGGCCGGCTCGGGTCCCGCACCCAGGCCGGCCGTTCGCTTGCCAAGTCGCTGTACTACCCGCGCTCACATCGGGTGCGGGTGTCATTTCACCTCGGAGCTGCAATGATCGAGGTTACGCTGGACGAGAGCGATCGGCTCGACTGGGCGCTCAAGACATTCAAGAAGAAGGTTCTCAAAGCGGGGATCCTGAAGGATCTCCGTCGGAAGCGGCATTACGTGAAGCCAAGCGAGGCACGACAGCTCAAGATGGCCGCGGCGCGGCGTCGTGGGCGGCCGTCACGCCCAGACCGATAGGGCGTCAGTTCTGCGTTCGTGATCTCGACGTGACCGCGTGAGCGTGCAGGTCTCGCCGCACGGCCTCGCTCGCGGTCGCTTCACCTTCCGAAAGGGGTAATCCACCGGTGATCAGCAAGCCCTCCGGTTTCGCGTTCGATGTCGCCATGTCCTCGGCCGACTACGACGCCCGTGTGCTCCGCGAGCTCGAGCGCCAACTAACGCTTCGACTGCCGAGCATGCCGCCGCAGCGTCCCGTTTGGACCAGTACCGCCAGCGAGTTGCTCGACGCACCTCGTGCCACTGTCTTTGGCAAGTCCGCTCGCCTGGTGGTCATCCTGTATCAACACCTGTGGGGCAAGGACGGGACGACGAAGGCGGACGCTGCGGCCATCAAGCGCCGCGTGACGGCGAGCGGTCCCGAGTCCGTGCGTGTCGTGCTGCTCGATCGCACCGAGCTCCCGGCGTGGCTGCGGAAATCGCCGGCGAGATCGTTAGGCGACGTCGCCCAGTGTGCCGACTGGATCGTCGAGGGCGTGGCGGATCTGGGAGGAGCCACGCGCCGGGCCACGGACGTCGTGGTGACGCCGCTGGGCGGCGATGATCGGTCCATGCAGCAGCGCGACACGTTCCTCGCGTCGCATCGTGCGATCACGCACCTCGGCCGCGAGTTCGACCGACTGGCCTCGGAGATTGCGAAGCGCGCGGCGACGGTGAATCGCGATGATACCGAGGTGCCGCTCGAGGTGCATCGCGTGCCGGGACGGTGCACGGTGCAGCTCGGACCCGTGGCGCTGACGCTGTCGTGGGTTCGTACACGCCCTGACACGGTGGCGACCGGTCGGCTCATGATCATCGAATGGGAAGGGCAGATGGGGCGCGGCGTGTCGTCTGGTGGTCCGAGCCCGATCCCGCTTCGCGAGACGGTGCTTCGCGCCGACGCGACGCGCGTGGAGGACTGGCAGTGGAAGAGCGACGAGGTGGCGGGGTACGCGTACGACTCCAGCGAGCTGGCCGCACATTGCGTGGATTCGCTTGCGTACGCGCTGCAGGATCGCGGGCGTTAGGCTCAGGCAGGGACGGCTTATTCACCACAGAGGTCACAGAGGTCACACACGCCACGGAGAACGGCGGCCGTTCTCCGTGGCCTCTGTGACCTCTGTGGTTCCGAGCTCAGTCCAACGCGGGAACCGGAGTGCCTAACGCCGATGCGCGGGCGGGCGTACGACCCCGAACCTGCAGCGCCAGTAGGGCGGCGACGAGGCACAGTCCGCCCGACGTCCAGAACGCCACCTGGTAATCGCCTAACGTCGTGCGCACCCAGCCGGCCGTGAGCGCCGTGAGCGCGGCACCCACCTGGTGCCCCGCCGCGATCCAGCCGAACATGACCGGCGCACGGGCCGACCCGAATGCATCCGTCGCCAGCTTCACGGTCGGCGGCACGGTGGCAATCCAATCGAGTCCATAGAACACGGCGAAGACCCAGAGCGCGGTCCCCGGAGCGCCAAGCGCGAACGGGAGGAACAGCAGCGACAGTCCTCGCAGCCCGTAGTACCACGCCAGCAGGCGCCTCGAGTCCCAGCGATCCGAGAGCCAACCCGACGCCGTGGTGCCGGCGAGGTCGAAGATGCCCATGATCGCGAGCAGGCCGGCCGCACGAACCTCGGGAATGCCGTGGTCGTGCGCCGCCGGGATGAGGTGGGTGCCAACGAGGCCGTTCGTCGATGCCCCGCAGATCACGAACGTCAGTGTGAGCAGCCAGAAGTCGCGCGACCGGAGTCCGTCGGCGAGCGCCGCGATGGCGATGCGCGCTGGATTCGCCGGGGCGAGTGTCGGGGCGGCGCCCGCCGTTCCACCGTAAGCCGGAATGCCAAGATCGGCGGGCTGCTCGCGGAGTAACGCGAACACGATCGGAATCATGAGCGCGACTGGGGAGGCGACGATGAGGATCGCGAACCGCCAGCCCTGTCGTTCGATGACCGACGCGAGCAGTGGCAGGAAGATGAGCTGCCCGGTCGCGGTGCTCGCCGTCAGAATGCCCATGGCGAGCCCGCGTCGCGCGACGAACCAGCGATTGACGATCGTGGCGCCAAGCACGAGCGCGACCATCCCGCTGCCCAAGCCGACCACGACGCCCCAGAGGAGGACGAGCTGCCACGGCTGCCTGACGAGCGTCGCGAGGGACACGCCTGCAGCGAGCAGCGTCAGGGCGAACATCGTCGTGCGCCTAACGCCGAGTCGTTGCATGAGCGCGCCGGCGAACGGGCCGACGAGACCGTAGAGCAGGATGTTGACCGACACGGCGAGCGAGACGGTCGATCGCGACCAATGGAACTCGCGCTCGAGCGGGAGGAAGAGAACGCCGGGCGTCGCGCGAACGGCGGCGGCGGACAGCAAGACGAAAAACGTCACCGCAAGCGCGAGCCAGGCCGGGTGAATCGCCTTGCTGGTTGCGGATTGTGAGGAGATAGGTGCCATGGTTCAGCAATCGTCGGAGCTCGAGGTGAGTTCCGAGGCATGGGCCGGTAGTGCGAAAACGAATAACCGCGCTGGCGTCCTCTTGAGAACTGCGTGAGGACTCTGACCCCCAACGGAGCGGACTAACGCGGCGCGCTTGCCTTGGAGTCCGCGCTGCGGTGGTCGGCCGCGCCGTACGCGATGCCGGTTTTCGGATCCACCCAGATCGAGTGCGCATCGCCCTGCTTGTCGTTGGATATCCGCACCGCCTGACCGCGTGCGCGAAGGGCGGCGATCGTCGCGTTACTCACCTTGCCCGCTTCGATCGTCGTTGAATCGGGCAGCCACTGGTGATGAAGGCGCGGGTCGTCGACCGCCTGACGAATGGACTCGCCGAACGCCGTCACGCCGAGCACCACGTCGAGCACCGTGTTCGGAATGGTGCGGCCACCCGGCGACCCCGTCACCAGCACGAGATGCCCATCGCGAGTCACGATGGTAGGCGACATCGAGCTCAGCATCCGCTTTCCGGGCGCGATCAGGTTCGCAGGCGTGCCAATGTCGCCACCGATGTTCGTTTCACCAGGCTTCTTGTTGAAGTCGCCCATCTCGTTGTTGAGAATGAAGCCGGCGCCGCGAATCACCACGCCCGACCCATAGCCACCCTCGAGTGTGTACGTATTCGACACCGCGTTGCCGTCGGCGTCGACGACGGAGAAGTGCGTCGTCTCCTTCGACTCCGCTGTGCGATCCGTGACGATGTCCGACCCGATCTCGACGCTCTTCGAGGCGCGATCCCGCCTGATCCCTCGGGCGAGGGTGTCCGCGTACGGCTTCGACGTTAGGCGCGCCACCGGCACCGACACGAAGTCCGGGTCGCCAAGCCAGCGCGCGCGGTCGGCGTACGCACGTCGAGCTGCCTCGATCCGAAGCTGGAGATAATCGGGCGACCAGCGATTCATCTTCTCGACGTCGAAATGCTCGAGGATGTTCAGCGTCTCGACGATGACGGTCCCGCCGGAGCTCGGCGGGCCCATCGCGATGATCTCATAGCCGTTGAATGTTCCGAGAACCGGGGCCCGCTCCTTCGCTTCGTACGAGCCGAGGTCTGCCTTCGTGATCAGCCCTCGGTTCGCTTTCATCTGCGCCGCGATGCTGTCCGCGATCCAGCCGGTATAAAAGGCGTCGGGTCCGCTCGCGGCGATCGCCTCGAGCGTGCGGCCGAGATCCGCGAGTCGAATCGTGTCCCCGGCGGACCACTTCCGTCCGCCCGGTTTCCCGTACGCCGCAACTGACGAGGGGAATCGCGCCATGAGCTTGGCGACCGCGGAGTTGAGGCTCGACGCCAGGTCTTTCGACAACGGGAAGCCTTGCGATGCAAGTCGCGCCGCCGGGCGAACGACGTCGGCCCACGGGAGCTTGCCGAACTTTCGGTGCGCCATCGCGAGCCCGCGAACCGTCCCGGGCACGCCCGGGGCAAGCCATCCCGCCTGCGTGAGCGATCGGTCTATCGTGCCGTCCGACCCGAGATACATGGTCTGTGTCGCTGCCGCCGGGGCGCGCTCGCGATAATCGAACGAGGTCGCCTTTCCGTCCGCCGTTCGGACGATCATGAACCCCCCGCCGCCGAGGTTCCCAGCGCTCGGATGCGTGACGGCCAAGGCGAACCCCGTGGCCACGGCGGCATCCACCGCGTTGCCACCGCGTGCGAGAATCGACGCCCCGATGTCGGAGGCGATTCCCGAGACGGACACGACCACACCGCGACGCGACGCAACGACGCCGGTAGGGGATCGAGACGTCGCGGACGTCTGAGCGGAAGCCGTGGAGGCCACGACGAGCATCAAGGCGACCACGAAGCGAGACGAAGGCAGGGATTTCATGCGGCTGGTCATCTGAGAGAGTCGAGCCGCGCGAGAGTCGCGTGGCAAACGCGCCGGTACGGTGCGCAAAGGGACTTCACCTTCGCAAGCCGGCACTCACATGGAGTTTGCCAGGTTGCCGCGTTTCCGGCAGGTTGTGCGTATGGCACGGCAGAACCCTGCGATTCTCCCGCGCAGGCGCCCCAACCCATCCTTGGAGTGTCCATGCCCTTTTCGTTCCGTCGCATGTCCACGCGAGCGCTCGGGCTCTCGACGGCCATCGCGATTGCGGTCGCGCCGGGCGCGCGAGCGCAACAGAACAGCGCCGACAACAACGGCAAGGAAGAGCTTCCCCCGAAAGAGCGGCTGGCGGCCGAGACGTATGTGAAGCCGCCCTCGGCGATCGAGCGGCTCGTCACGGCGCCGCGCGAGAACAACGTGACGCTCACCAACCAGAGCCCGAACCGGAAGTACTTCCTCAAGCTGCAGAGCGAGGGTATGCCGAGCGTGCAGACGTTCGGCAAGCCGCACTATTACTTCGGCGGGCTGCAGGTCGACTTCAAGGCGAATCGCGCGCGAGTGCTGACGACGCGTGGATCGAGCGGACTGGCGATCATCGATGTGAGCACGGGGCAGTCGCACACGCTCGAGACGCCGAAGGGCGCGAGCGTGAGCAGCGCGCAGTGGTCGCCCGACGGATCGAAGATCGCCTACATCGCGAACTTCGATGATGCCTCGCGACTCTACGTCGCCGACGTCGCGAGCGGCAAGTCGCGGCAGGTATCACCGCGCGCCCTGCTCGCGACGCTGGTGACGACCGTCGACTGGACGGCGGATGGAACTCAGCTCGTCACGGTGCTGATTCCGGATGCGCGTAAGGCCGAGCCGAAGCGGCCGGCGATCGAACCTGGCCCGCTCGTCCGCCTAACGGATGAGAAGAAGGAGAAGACCCGCAACTTCGCGAGTCTCCTTCGTGATCCGTTCGAGAAGGAGTTGATGGAGTACTACGTCACCGGCCAGCTCGCGACGATCAATGTGTCGAACGGGACGGTGAAGAAGATCGGCGCCCCGGGGATGATCTCGGCCGTGGATAAGTCACCGGACGGGAAGTACTTCCACGTGACGCTCATGCAGAAGCCCTTCTCCTACATCGTGCAGTACAACTCGTTCGGCACGTCGAATCAGATCTGGGACGCCGACGGAAAGACGCTGACCGTGGTCGCGACGCGTCCGTTGCGTGAAGTGGCGAGCCCGGATGACGACTTCTTTGGCCCGGTTGGCGCAGGCGCGAGCGACAGCCTGCCACGCAACATCGCCTGGATGCCTAACGGGCAGGGGATCTACTTCCTGCAGCAGGATCCCGCGCCGCCACGTGGTGCCGGCGCGGCCACTGACACGACCGACACCAGCGCGCAGCCTGGCCAGGGCCGTGCGAAGCGGAAGGACCATCTGTATCAGTGGACAGCGCCCTTCGACGCGTCGTCGAAGAAGGTCCTGCTCGAGAGCGACAACCGAATTGGTGGCGTGCTTTTCACGGACGATGGCAAGACGGTATTCGCGGCCGAGAACGCGAATGGCACCGGTCACGTGTACGCGGTCTACTTCGACGAGCCGGGCAAGAAGTACACGATCTGGCGCGTGCGTGGCCTCAACGCGACCGTCACGGCGACGCGCGGGTTCGGTGGCGGTCGCGGCGGCAATGGAGCCGATTCGCTGACGTTCTATCAGAACCCGGGAACCATCGTGGCGAAGCGTGGTCGCAGCGGCGGCCAGGTCGCCCAGCTATCCGCCGACGGGAAGTACGCGTTCCTCGAGGGCACCCGGTACTTCAAGACGTGGCAGGACTCGGCCCCTCACGGCTTCGTGGACAAGGTCGAGATCAAGACGGGTCAGAAGTCTCGCGTGTTCGAAGGCCAGGCGGACATGTACGAGACGGTGACCGCGGCGCTGGATGATGACTTCTCGAAGTTCGTGGTGTCGCGCGAGTCGCGGACGCAGGTGCCCGACTCGTATCTGCGCGACGGTACGTCGGGCCAGTACACGAAGCTCACGAGCAACAAGGACTACTCGCCGGAGTTCACGGCGGCCGTGAGGAAGCGCATTCCGGTAACGCGCGCGGATGGCTACCACTTCATGGTGAACCTGACGCTCCCGTCGGACTACCGACAAGGCACGCGCCTGCCGGCCATGTTCTGGTTCTACCCGTACGAGTTCACGGACCAGGGCGGGTACGATCGCACGCAGCGCACGAACAACATCAACCAGTTCCCGCAGGCGGGCCCGCGGACGATCGAGTACCTCGTCACGCAGGGGTACGCCGTGGCGAACTTCGATCCGCCGATCGTCGGCGCGGACGGCAGGATGAACGACAACTACGTGAACGATCTCGTCGCGAACCTGAGCGCGGTGCTCGATGAGCTGGACAAGGAGGGTTACATCGACCGGAGCCGCGTGGGTATCGGCGGCCACAGCTACGGCGCGTTCAGCACCGTGAACGCGATGGTGAACACGCCGTTCTTCAAGGCCGGCATCGCGGGCGACGGGATGTACAACCGCTCGCTCACGCCTAACGGGTTCCAGAACGAGCGCCGCGATTTCTGGGAAGGGCAGAAGACGTATCTCGACATGTCGCCGTTCTTCAAGGCGGACAAGCTCTCCGGCGCGTTGCTCATGTACCATTCGCTCGAGGACCAGAACGTCGGCACGGACCCCATCAGCTCGATCCGCATGATGCACGCGCTGCAAGGGCTCGGAAAAGTCGCGTCGCTGTACATGTATCCGTACGAGGATCATGGCCCGGCGACGAAGGAGACGGTTCTGGATCAGTGGGCGCGATGGACGGCATGGCTCGACCTGTACGTGAAGAACGCGGGCAAGCCGAAGGAGAAGGTGGCCTCCGAGTAGGAGACGACGACCGTGCGTGACCTAACGAGGTCGGCGTCCGCGAGGGTGCCGGCCTCGACTCGCATCCGTGCGGCGGAGCCGCGCGACGCGTCCGCGATCGCGGCCATCTACAACGACGGGATCGCGGGCCGTGGCGCCACGTTCGAGACCACGGAGCGTTCGGCGGACGACGTCCGACGCTGGCTCGCGTCGACGAGTCGCATCGCGCGCCCGTTTCTCGTGGCCGAGCGAACCGGTGAGCACGGCGGTGAGGTGGTGGGTTGGGTGCGCGCATCGGAGTATCGGCCGCGCGCGTGTTATGACGGGGTGGCGGAGTTCTCGGTGTACGTCGCGTCGAGCGCGCGAGGTCAGCGCGTGGGTGATGCGCTCATGACGCGCTTCGTGAGCGCGTGCGCCGAGAGCGGCCTCTGGAAGATCCTGTCGCGGATCTTTCCGGAGAACATGGCGTCACGCGCGCTGTGTGCCCGCCACGGGTTTCGCGAGGTCGGCGTCTACGAGCGGCATGCGCAGCTCGACGGCGTTTGGCGTGACGTGGTGATCGTCGAGCGTCTGATTCCGGCTAACCAGCGAGGCTAGGCCCGCCGCGCGCACGCATCGCGACCGGGTGGCACCACGACCTGAATAGCAGACGCAAGCGTACTCAGCGTTCGTGGTTGCTCTGGATCCTCGTCGAGAAACGATCCGCAGCTTCGTTGCCTGACGAGTCGCGATGCCGGGTCAGGCCGCAGACGCCCGGCGGGAGCGGGTGTCGGTCGCCACCGACTCGTTGCGCAGCAGTGGGCCAACGCGGTGGCGGCTCGTCACGTGCAGCTTCGCCAGCGTTCGCTCCACGTGATTCCGCGCTGTGAAGAAGCGGACACCCAGGCGGTCGGCGATCTCGTTGTTGGAGAGGCCTTCCGCGATCAGCCGCGCGACCTGAATCTCGCGCGCCGTCAGGCCGAACTGGTCACGCAGGACGTTGTCACTGAGCGGCTCAGTGGCCGACGCGGCCATCGTCACCAGGACCGCGGGCTCCGCACCCAACAGCTCCTGGCCCACCGCAGAGCCGCGCAGGTGGTAGACCGTGGCGCCGATGCGGACCGAGCGCACGATGTAGTCGTCGGAAGCGGTATCGACGGACGAGCGACCGGGATTCATCTTCGCCGGCGAGCGACGTCGAGCCGACGCGCCGAACGTCCACGCCATGCACTGGGCCTCGCTCCGAAGCCGTGCAGCGTCCGACAAGCGCACGAGACGATCCAGCGCCGGGTTCGCGTGCAGAAGTTGACCGGAGCCATCGAAAAGCATGGCGGGGTCCGAGAGCGAGTCGAGCATGCGGACGACGTTGTTTCTCGACGCGATCGAGCCGATCCATGCGGCGATGCCGGCACGGAACGCGGGCGCGATCGCACGCAAGGCCGCCATCAGATGGTACGGCGCCGGCCCGAGCGCGAGGTCACGGTGAATACAGACGGCGGCGACCGCACCGCTTGGGATACGTACGCGAAGGCCCAGCGTCCCGGTGGGCGAAGGATTGCCTGAACGCGCGGAGTCGGTCGCGAGATCATCACGCACCCAGAGCACCAGCTCCTCGGCTCCTGGTTGCTGAAGTCGTTCGGTTGCCTCCTCGTGCAGGCCCCACTCGGCCTCGTGACCCACCGCGTTCGCGATCCGGCTGACGGCTCGCCAGCGCGGAGTTGCCTCGGGAAGCAGGATAGCGCCCGCCGGCGCATCAGCCAGCGCGCACAGGGCGGCAGTCAACGCGTCGCCCCAATGGATGGCGTTTGGAAACTCGAGCGGGGAGAGCGCTACCGAGATGGCGCGCTCCAGGGCCTCGAGGTGGCGGGCGTCCGAGCCGGAGCCGACCCCGGGTGCTTCGTTAGCGAAGGACATGACTGCTCCAAAATGGTGCAGGGCTCGCGAGCACGCCTCCGCTCGCTGGCCCGAAGCGACGAGTCAACGGTCGTTACCAACCGGCTTCCATGCAGCGATGAACGACTGGTTCGCCCGAATCCTCTCACCGCGTCCCCCGGGTCATTCGACTCATGTGGTGCTCGCGCGGGTCGAATACGATTCTGCGTCCGGCAAGCGCGGCGACTCGGCCGCAGCTCTGCCGGATCGTGAACCCACCAGATGCCGTATGCGCCCGTACTACGATCCTACTCGAGGACTATCATGAAGTATCAGATCGCTTTTGCTGCGTTGATCGCTGCTGCCTCGACGGCCGGCGGTCAGGTCTCCCACGCCGATCATGGGGCGCTTGCCCGTCCGGCGTCCGCCACCTCGCCCAACGGCGTGATTGTCCGGCGCGATGGCATCCGAACCGTGACCGTGACCGCAACCGACTATTCGTTTGCCGCACCCGATACGATTCCGGCCGGGCTCACCGAGCTTCGTCTACTGAATCGAGGCACGGAGATGCATCACGCGATGCTCGTCCGACTGGATGCGGGAAAGACGATGGCTGACCTGTTCGCCGCCATGCAGTCCGAAGGCCCCCCACCCGCGTGGGCGCATGAAGCCGGCGGTCCACAAACTCCGGGGCCCGGCGGGGAATCGAACGCCATTCTGCGTCTCGTGGCGGGTCGCTATGCAATGATCTGCGTCATTCCCTCGCCCGACGGCAAAGCTCACGTCATGAAGGGGATGGCGAAGGAGATCGTCGTCACACCCGCGACGTCGAACACGTCGAACGCCAACATGCGCGTCAACTCGACCATGACGCTGTTCGACTATGCATTCCAGCTCTCTCAGCCGCTCCAGGCGGGGCGCCAGACGATTCGGGTGAAGAACACCGCCGAGCAGTCCCACGAGGTCGTCATCATGAAGCTCCAACCGGGCAAGAAGCCGGCGGACGTGCTGGCCTGGATGGAGAAGATGGAGGGGCCTCCGCCAGGTGCCCCGGTTGGTGGGACGACGCCGATGGCAAGCGGTGAGGAGAACATCGTCACGCTGGATCTCACGCCCGGCGAGTATGGTCTGCTCTGCTTCGTGTCTGACGCGAAGGACGGGAAGCCGCATTTCATGCACGGGATGATCACGCAGCTCACGATTCCGGCGGCGAGGTAACCCAAAAGAAAACGGGGTCGGACAAAAAGTCCGACCCCATTCGGGGGTCCGGTGTAGGCCGCCGTGTAACCTATCCTTTCATGCGAACTTCGGTTCGCATCCACGGGTGGATACAGCACTGCACCCGCGCGATGCCGCTTGCATCAGCAACGTCGGCGAGTTCATCGGCCTCGATCAAATAATTCCCGCCCGATGGGACGACGTCGTCTTCCTCGAGCGTCAGACACTCCGGCGCCGGCTGGAGGTTGAGGATTCCATTGAGGACGTCGACGAACCCGCCGGCAAACGCGTGCACCGGTGTGAACGTATGCGCCTCACCACCAACGTTGTGGCCGAGCAGCCCGACGCCGAATCGACCGGTGATCTGGTCAGGTGTGAAGCGCCAGTCGCGCGCATCGCCGGTCGCCTGCAGCTCGGCTATAAACTGCTGGAACGTCTGGTGGCCGTGCTTGACGCACGCGTTCGGGTCCTGCAGGGCAGCGTTGAACGACGCGGGGTCACAATTGTCGTGCGCGACGATCGCTCCGGCGTGCTGGTCTTCCTTGCTGAGTGCAACCGTCGGGTTCGGCGAACGATTCACTTCGGTTGGAGCTCGTTGCTCGCCGCACGCGGCAAGTGTCAGGACGCTGAAGGCCGCTAACGCGAGCGCCGGGAAGTTCTGTCGATGCATGAGCACCTCGCCGTGGGGTTGGTTGCACACCGCGTCAACTCGGCCGCGACGCGGGCCCGGACGCTAGGTGCCGCCGTGATTCACCCGCAACTAACCAGCGGTGAATGTGCGGGCTCGCGCGGCGAACGGTGGGAATCCCAAGGTCAAGTCACATCCGCCGAATCGCCTCGCTAACCCCCCGTTCCGAATTGGTGTGTGTACTTCACGATGAACGAACGCGACTGTGGGTGCACCCAATCGAAGAAACTGTCGGCGACCTGACCTTCGTTGAACACAACGAAAAGTCCGGTGCCGGCGGTGTTGAGCCAACCGAAGCGCGCGTTCGCGGTCCACGCCCGCGCCTGATTGTTGTACTGAATCAGTGACTGGATGAGCACGCGGGGTGTGAAGAAGTACGCGACGCGTGTTCCAATCAGATAGCGAACGAAGTCACCCTGATCGAGATGCACGTCGTTGTAGTCGACGAGCAGCGACGAGGTGAACGACGCCCCACGCCGCAGCACGATCGTCCCGCTGCCCCCGTTCCGGTGCCCGTTGTAGAACGGCCCGAAGTCGCCGCGCAGAGTCAGCGAGACCGGCGCGCTTGGGTTGGTCGACGCGTCGAGACCGATGCTGGGGTAGTCGTAGCTGCCAATGGGCAGGACGACACCCGGCGAGATCTCGAACGGGGACTGTAGGCCTTCGTGATAGATGTTGAGCTCGGGACCGAACCGTCCGCCGTTCGCGAATTCGACTTCGGTGAGGTCGATGTGCCACTGGCCACTCTGGTAGAAGCCGTCCAGACCATAGTAGCCGCGGAAACTCGAATGCGGGTTCCATTGCTTGAACCACGGCCACTCGCGGTGGCGCACGAGGCGCATGAGCGACATCTCGTAGTACCGATAACCGCCGAACCGATTGAGGAAGCCGACCTCGGGGTTGAACGCGTCGCCCACCTGCACGTAGCGCACTGTGTTGTTCCAATCGGCCGTCGTGTATCCCGCGCGAGCGCTGTAGCCGAACTCGTCGCCCTCGAGAGCGGGCGTCTCGGTCTTCGCCCCCCACCAGTCGAACGTCCAGTTCTGACCCGCGCCGATTCGACCGTCGAGTGCGTACGTGCGGTTGTAATCGCGGGTGTCGCTCGTCGACATGCGCTGTACCGCGAGCGCGCCCACGCGGGATCGGGCGGATAACTCGCGCGACACGCGTGCGACGCTGTACGACGTCGTCGGCGGGCCATCGTCTACATCTTCGGTGAAGAGCTGCAGCGCACCCACGGTGAGTCCGGCGACTCTGCCGGAGACACGCCCACCTCCGATGATGGGCACGGGTCGGCCGATCGAGTCGATGCCGATGCGTCGGGTGAAGAACAGCTCGACGGCCTGCGGCGTGCCTGCCGAAAAGATGCCGGCGTTCTCGAGAAAGAACGGCCGCTTCTCCGGGAAGAACAGGGGAAAGCGCGTGAGGTTCGTACGCTGCTCATCGACCTCTACCTGCGCGAAGTCGGTGTTGTAGGTGAGGTCGAGCGTTAGGCTCGGCGTCACTCCGAACTTGAGATCGGCGCCCACCTCACTGGGGCGAGTCGACTCGGACGCGAGGCGACCAGTCGCGTCGTCGATCGCGTACGCGCGCTGCATGCCGCCGAGCACGTAGGGCGTTACCGTGGCGATGCGCCGCACGGGGACCTGGAGTCCCTCCATGGTTCCCGCGCGAGAGAGACGATAGAGATTGAATTGGCGGGGAATGAACGCCCAGAACGCTTCTTCGTTCTTGCGCCTGATGCTGCGGGCGAAATTGAGCCCCCACGTCTGGGTCGACCCGCCGCCGTAGCGCAGGGTTGAAAACGGAATGCGGAACTCGGCGTACCAGCCTAACGAATCGACCGAGGTCGCGACCGTCCAGCTCCCGTCCCAGTTGAGGTTGAAGCCGCCCATGGAGCCCGACTGCGCGCGCGTCTGCCCCGTCTGCGTGACGCCGCCGCCCTCGCCTTCCTTGACGACCTGACCGTCGTACTCGATGGCGGCGGGCGTCGTCGCGAACACGAAGCCGTTCTGTCGGTCGAGGTAGGTGTCCAGGATGATCGCGAAGTAATCGCTGTTCGTGAGATCCACGTCGCGCACCTTGTCGCCCGGCACGATGCGCGACGGCTCGCGGTCGTACAGCCACGCGCCGATGTACAGGGCCTGGCCATCCGTCAGGATGCGCACCTCGGTGCGTTCGGTGACCGGGGCGCCTTCATGTAATTCGCGTTGAACGAAACCGGCGAAGGGTTCGGCGTCCCGCCACGCCTCGTCGTCGAGGCGGCCGTTGACGACTGGCGGCTTTTGCGTGGGGTGCGCGCGTGCTACGGGCGCGCGCTTGTTGGCCAGGGACGAATCAGCGGGCCCCTGGGCGCCGAGGACGGTCGCAACGAAAACGAGCATCGCCGCCGCGCAGGAAATCCGGCGGCGGCCGAGTGGCCAGCTGGTGTGTGGGTGCATTCGGAGGGGCAGGGTAGCCGCCCGGAGGTCCAATCATCGGATCGGGTCGCCGGGGAATCTGCACGCACCGGTCTGGCCGAGCCAGTCGGATTTTGAATACCTGCCGGATTTTCGGCAGGCATGTCTTTTACGTCAAACTTTTTCGTGGACAGCGATAAAGCGGATCGGACGAAAACGGCCGGATAACTGCCGACATGACACGCTATAGCCACAACGAGCCAGAATTTTTTCCAAAGCGCTTCGGTACGCGTGAGCATCCGAGCCGGTCCGGTTCTCAAAGCAGGCTCGTTGCTCGAGAGAGCCGCCTAGTAGAGGTCTATCCGGTCGCTTTCACGAAAAGGCTCGGCGACACGCGATGCCGAGACCCAATCACATAGAGGGCTTCTCGAGCGCCGCCCAGATCAGCGGGAAGGTCGAGTTGCTCTGCGCGCGGTATTGTGGCCGGAAACCGTAGAGGACGACGTGGCCACGTCCGCGCTTGACGTCCACCATGGCGGCTTTGCCGTTCAGCCTCGGAGCGCCGAGCAGCCAGCCGGACAGCAAGGCGTTCCCGCTTGCCGGGTATGTGAGAACGGCAGTCGCCAACGTGGAGTCGGCGATCTCGAACGCCGGGCTGTCCTCGAACCAGACGGCGGGGACGGGCGCCGTCAGCGGGGCCGCCAGCGGACTGGCCTTGTTGACCTCGACGCCAAGAATGGACCCGGGCGCGTAGAAGTCGGTGTTCTTGACGCCCTCGAGCACGTTCTTCACCGGAAGCTTGAGCGCTTCCGCCACGAATGCCGATGCGTCGTTGAACGCCAGCACGCTGCCACCCGCGTCGACGAATGCGCCTAACGCCGCCGTGCCCGCCTCGCCCAACGCCCGTGTGAGCTGCGCCGGTGTCTGGTCGGGCACGACGATCGCGTCGAACTTCTCGTTCAGCACCCCGGCGACGACGTCCTTCTCCGTGATGGTCGTGAACGGGACGCGGTACTTGTCGAACACCCATCGCGTCCAGCCGTCATCCATCGACTCGCCGCGCGAAGTTCGGAAGATCGCGATGCGACGCGTGCGACGATCGCTCAGCGCGCTGGTGAAGCGCGGCTCGGCCATCGGCGTGATGAGGCCGCCGGTTGCCGGTGGCTCACCCATGACCGCCGCGACGTCGACGCCGAACAGGAGCGGCAGCGTGTGTGCCGTCACGTCGTACGGGGCCTTCGGCGGGCCGCCTGGATACTCGTGCAGGTCGGGATACCGTTGACGCTCGAGCAGCGCCTTCGCGTACGCTCCGAACGGCTGGCGAACGAGCACGACGTAGCTCCCCGCAGGATACGTGGTGGTCCCGGCGTTCACCGGCCCGGTGGACTGGCGTATCTCGACCTGGCCATGCTGCAGCGTCCAGACGAGCCGCTGGAGCGCCTGTGTGTCGGCCTGCGCCTTCGGGATCACGAACGCGGACGGCCACGGGTCCCTCCCCCAGGCCGGCAGCGCGCCTAACGCTCGATCGCCCATGTCGGCATAGCTCTCGAGCCAGCCCTGCCGGTCGCGCGACGCTTCCACGAGGAGCGCCCAGCTCGCCGCGGTCTGGTACTTCACGATGTCGCCGATGCCCCACCTGCCGCCGGGCCAGAGCACCGGGTAGTTCCACGTGACCTCGCGGGCGTCGTACCCTCGCCCGGGTCCCAGCTTATCGAACGAAAGCTCGATCGGCGTCGCGAGGCGCGCGCTCGCCGTCTCGGTGAGGATGCGCACGCCGTGGTGATTCAGGGCGTACTGTCGCGCTGGCGACCACTGGTCGTACGACGCGTTCGTCGCTACACCGGTGAATCCGTCCGAGATCATCCGCCAGCTCATGGCCGAACCTAACGAGCTCGTGCCGGCGGTGAGGATCGGGTCGATGTTCGGTTCCACCGGGTCCATGTACGGCGGAATGAAGATGCGCCCGGCGTTCGCGCCCTGCTGATGGATGTCGTTGTTGATCTGCGGATCCCAGGGCGTGTACAGCGAATCGACCGTATACCGGGTCTCGTTCAGGGCGAACGCGTACCAGTCGCGATTGTTGTCATGACCGGCGTAATAATGGTAGAGGTCCGGCGGTCCGGATCCTTCCTCCGGTGTGCCGAGCGTCGCGCGATAGTGATTGCCGACGATATCTACGCCGTCGGGATTCTGGGAGGGCACCAGCATGATGATCGAATTCGCCAACACCTGCCGCGCTTCGCGTGTCTCGGCGCGCGCGAGACGGTCGGCGAGCACGAGCGGGGTGAGAATTCCGCCTACTTCAGTCGAGTGGATGCTCGACGTGATGAGCACGACGAGCTTACCGTCGGCGACGAGCTTCTCTCGCTCGCCTGCCGTCCGCAAGCGGGGATCCATCAGCTTGCGCTGGATCTGTCGGTAGCGCTCGAGGTTCGCGAGCGTCGACGGTTCCGAGATGAAGGCGACGAGGAACGGTCTGCCTAACGTCGTCTTGCCGAGTGTGCGGACCGAGACGCGCGGGCTCGCCCTGTCGAGCGCGGTGAAGTAGTCGGTGATCTGCTTCCAGGTTGGGAGCTTGCGGTCGGTGCCCGGCTCGAAACCAATCACCGATGCCGGCGCCGGAATCGGACCAGCGATGCGCTGCGCGGGAAGCGGCCGCTCCACGATGCGCGGCGGTTCTTTCGTCGACTGAGCAGCGGCGCCGGTCGCGACAACGAGGAGCATCCCCGCGTGGACAGCGAAATGGGCAACGAACGCGCGGTGGCGAACGGACATGAGCTTTACTCCACTGTTCGGATCTGAATTCCGCGCGAGAGCGTTTGCTTGACCGGACAGCGGTCGGCGATCTCCATCAGGCGCGCACGTTGCTCTGGGGCTAATGGGCCGTGCAGCTCGACGATCCGGTCAATGCTTCGGAGGCCGACGGCGGATGTTGCGCATTCCTCGCAGTCCTTCATATGAGGCGGAGTGTCGCGCAGCCGGACGACGACGCTCTCCAGCGGCCACTGCTTTCGCGACGCGTACATTCGCAGTGTCATTGCCGTGCACGACCCGAGCGCGGCGAGCAGGAACTCGTAGGGCGTTGGTCCCAGGCCGCTGCCGCCGACGGTCGTCGGTTCGTCGGCGATGAGCGCGTAGTCGTTGATCTCGACATCGGTTCGATAGCCGCTCGGGCCAACGCGGGCGATGATCCAGCCGGCGTCGGCATCGACAGTTGGCTGTCCCGGGGGAACGGTCATGCGGGCGTCGGGCTGAGGTGAGGCGAGCTCGCGGACGCCGCGAATCTATCCCGGTAATGGGGTCAAAATCAGGGCTTCGGCGCTGGGGAAGGCTCGGCAGGTAGGCCGAGGTGGGTGCGAACGGCCTCGGATACGGCGGTGCCGATCTCGGTTCGCAGCGCCAGCAACTGGTTGGCGTTTCCCTCGTAGCTCTGCGCCCACACCATGAACCCGTCGGCCGCGTTCACCATCCGGGCGTCCACGCGGACGCGGTTCGCTTCACGCTGTACCACGCCCTCGACGTACAGCGTCACCGCATCGTTCACCTTCTGACCGAGGCTGAGGCGCTTCTGCAGGGCGATTGCGGTATTGGATGACGCGACGCGCACGCGTTGGTCCCGCGCGAGGGCATTCGTGAGCTCCGTCTGTATCGCCTCCGCAGCGACGTTTCCCGAGTCGCTTCCGAGCTCTACGAATGGCAGCACCGCGATCGCCGGCGTGGCGGCTACGGCCGTGACCGTCGGAGCCGACGCACGCGATCCGCGGCGCACGAGCAATCCTGTCGCGACCGCGGCGACCACAGCGAACACCGCTGCCACGACGAGCACCGCGCGTTGGCGACGCGACGCTCGCGCCTGCGCGGCGATGGCGGCACCGGTCGTCGGCGTGAGCTCGCCACTCAGCACGGCGGGATCCTCGAGCGCCGTGAGAATCTGCTGCGCGTTCTGCGGTCGCTTGTCGGGGTCCTTCTCGAGGCACCGCATCACGAGCGACACGAGCGCCGCCGGCACATCGGGCCGCAAGGTTGCGAGCGAGGGCGGCACTTCGGAGAGATGCGCCGCGAGCAACGCGTGCGGCGGCCGCCCGTGGAACGGATGCTTGGCCGCGAGCGCTTCGTATGCCGTGACCCCGAATGCGTAGATATCCACGCGGTAGTCGGCGTTAGGGTCCGCGGCGATCTGCTCGGGCGCCATGTACCCCGGCGTCCCCATCGACGAGCCGGCGGCCGTGAGCGTCCCCTGCGATCCTGTGCCTGGCGTGCGTCGCGCTACGTCCAGGGCTTTCGCCACGCCGAAATCGGCAACCACCGCAGAGCCGGCGTGGATGAGCACGTTGTCCGGCTTGATGTCGCGATGGACGATGCCGCGCTCGTGCGCGTACGCCAGCGCTCGCGCCACATCGCGCAGCACGCCCACCCCGTCGACGATGCGAATCGGCCCGCTGCGCGTGATGCGCGCGCGGAGGGACTCGCCTTCCACGTACGGCATCACGAGGTAGGGCCGGCCCGCCATTTCGCCCGCGCTGAGCACGGGCACGATGTGCGGATGTTGCAGCCCCGCTACGACGAGGACCTCGCGGCGGAAGCGCTCGGCGTTCACATCCGCCATGAGCTCCGGCGAGAGCACCTTCACGACAACGCGTCGCTCCAGCGCCTGATCATAGGCGACGAACACGCGCGACATGCCCCCGCCGCCGAGCTCGCGCTCGACGGTGAACGAACTGCCCAGGGTATCGCGTATTTGCTCTGCTAACGACAAGGTCCGGAGAGCGGGGAACCGGGAACAGGGAACCGGGAACGGGGAGGCTAAACGTGCCGACGACCTGATGACACCGCCCTGTTACTGCAGGTTGGACATTACTCAGGCAACCAGGGTTTCGGGCGCTGGCGAAGCGCAACCGACCGCTGCAATGTACGCGCGCGCGACCGCACCTTCACCCTCTCAGATTCCCTTTCATCGAGGCACCGCCCGATGACGTGTAACGCTCGTTCGTGGCTGCTTTTGGTGTCCCTCTCTGCCGCCCCGAAGTTGTCGGCGCAGACCCCGACCTCCGCTCCCGCCGACAAGGGCGCGCCGCCTCGTGATCCGGTCTCGGACGCGGTGCGGCGCCTCAACTGGCGCTCGGTGGGGCCGGCGAACAACGCCGGCCGGATCTCGGTGGTCGTAGGCGTGCCCGGCGACCCCTTCACGTACTACGTGGCCGGTGCGAACGGCGGGATCATCAAGACGACGAACGGGGGCACGACCTTCAAGCCGATCTTCGACAAGCAGGACGTCTCGTCGATCGGTGCGATCGCGATCGCGCCGAGCGACCCGAACGTGATCTACGTTGGATCGGGAGAGGGGAATCCGCGCAACAACGCGTCGATCGGCGACGGGATGTACAAGTCGATCGACGGCGGCGAGCATTGGACGCACATCGGGCTCGAGAAGTCCGACAAGATCGCCCGGCTCGTGATCGATGCGCACAACCCGGACATCGTGTTCGCATGCAGCATTGGCCGCGAGTGGGGGCCTAACGAGGAGCGCGGCGTCTTCAAGACAGTGGACGGAGGGAAGTCCTGGAAGCGGGTGCTGTTCGTGGATCCGCAGACCGCCTGCTCCGATATCTCCGCCGACCCGAACAACTCGAACATCATCTATGCCGGGATGTACACGTACCGGCGCTGGGCGTGGCACCTCGAGTCGGGTGGCGGCAACACCGCGGTCTACAAGTCTGTGAACGGCGGTGATTCGTGGGAGCGCCTGTCCGGCAAAGCGCAGGAGCGAGGACTTCCCAAGGGCGACATGGACCGCATCGGCGTGGCGGTGGCGCCGAGCGATCCGAACATCGTCTACGTGATCAGCGAGACGAAGACTGAGGGCGAGCTGTGGCGCTCCGACGACGCCGGCGCGACGTGGCGCACGGTGAATCGCGATCCGAACATCAACTTCCGCCCGTTCTACTACGCCGACATCCGCGTCGATCCAAAGAACCCGAACAAGTTGTTTGCCCTCTCAGGGTCACTGTACCTATCAGAAGACGGTGGCACCACGTTCCGCACGATCGCCAGGGACGTCCACGGCGACCATCAGGCGATGTGGATCGATCCTCTCAACCCGAACCGCGTCCTGAGCGGCTCGGACGGCGGCTGGCAGGTGAGCTACGACGGCAGCAAGACGTTCGAGGTCGTGAACACGTTCCCGTTCACGCAGTTCTACCACATCAACTACGACATGCAGCGGCCGTACATGACGTGCGGTGGCCTGCAGGACAACGGCAACTGGTGTGGGCCGAGTCAGGCGCTGTCGGGTCAAGGCAACCGGAAGGCTGACTGGTATACCGTCTCCGGTGGCGACGGCTTCTTCACGGTTCCGGTGATGGACAAGCCGTGGCTCATCTACTCCGACGCGCAGGGCGGGATGCTCAACATCACCGATACGCGGACGGGGACGCAGAAGACGATCTACCCATACCCGAATCGCGTCGGATCCGTCGGCGACGCGATGATCTCGCACAAGTACCGCTTCAACTGGAACTCGCCGATCGCGCTGTCGCCGCAGAACCCGAAGGTCGTGTACTTCGGCGGGAACGTGCTGTTCAAGTCCACGGACTACGGGATGTCGTGGACCCCGATCTCGGGAGACCTGTCGACCAACGATCCGGCGAAGCAGCAGTCGTCGGGCGGGCCGATCGTCGTGGACAACACCGCCGCGGAATTCCACTGCACGATCCTGACGATCGCGCCGTCGCCGCTGGACTCGAACGTCATCTGGGTCGGGACCGACGACGGCAACGTGCAGGTGACGCGCGATGGCGGAAAGACGTGGACGAGCGTGTTCAAGAACGTGCCCGGGCTCAAGCCTAACGCGTGGATCCCGACGGTCGAGGCGTCGCATTTCGATGCTGGCACGGCGTACGTCGCCGCCGACCATCATCAGGACGACGACTACACGCCATACGCGTACGTGACGACGGACTTCGGCAAGAGCTGGACGCGCATCACCGGCGATCTCCCGGCGAAGGCGACCTGGGTTCACGTCGTGCGCGAAGATCCGAAGAACAAGAATCTCCTGTATCTCGGGGCCGAGATGGGCGTGTGGGCGTCGTGGGACCGCGGCGCGCACTGGTCGTCGCTGCGCGGCGATCTCCCGGTCGTCCAGGTTCGTGACATCCAGGTTCATCCGCGCGACAACGATCTTCTGCTCGCGACGCACGGGCGTGGCCTCTACATCCTCGACGACATCACCGCGCTGCAGCAGCTCGAGTCAGCGAAGGCGTCCGAGGCGGTCGTGTTCGACATGCGACCGGCGGTGCGCTGGAGCATGTGGAGTCGCGACGGCAACCTCGGGCAGAAGTCCTGGCGGGGCGAGAACCCGCTCCCGGGCGCGCTGATCACGTACTACCTGAAGGATCAACCGCCCGGCGAGGTGAACGTCACGATCAGCGACAAGGATGGAAAGGTCGTTAGGCGCATCCGGCGCGTGAACGACGAGGCCGGGGTGAACCGCGCTTCGTGGGACCTGCGGTACGACGCGCCGCCTGGCGGCCCGGCGGGCGGCGCCGCTCGTGCCGCGGCCGCCGGCTCCGCGGCGGGCACGCCGGCCGATACTTCGCTCGAGGCGCTGCGCGCGCGTCGTCGCGCGGCGACCGAGGGGGCATCGGAGGCATCGAACGACGACAATCCCTTTGCGGGACCACAGGCTCCGTCTGTCCTCCCAGGGACCTACACGGTGGCGCTTTCAGTCGGTGGGAAGGAGTACAAGAAGACCGTGCAGGTCGAGATGGACCCGCGGAGCGACATGACGCCGGCGCAGGTGATCGCGCAGCACGACGCGGCCATCCAGCTCCGCGACCTGACGCTGCGCGTCAATCAGGTAGTCGCCGGGACCGACGACATGGTGCGGCAACTAACGGCTCTGCAGGAGCAGCTGCGCCGTTCGCCGCGCGATGCCGCGGGCTCCCCCGACTCGTCGCAGCGTCGTGTGCTCGCGGACGTCGACTCGGCGCTCAGGGACCTGCGGCATTTCCGAGATTCCGTGCTCGCGCGTCCGCTCGCGGGGCTTGGGTACCGCCAATATCCGCGCCTTCGCGAGGAGGTCCAGACAGTATCGGGCATGGTCTGGCGTCCGCTCATGCCGCCGACAGCGGGAGAGATGCTGCGCCTCGGGGAGCTCAAGACGGAGACCGATGCGGCGCAGGCGCGGCTCGACGCGATCATTGCGTCGCGCGTGGCGAAGATCAATCAGGCGCTTGCGGGGACGCCGCATGTCATCACGCCAACCAAACCAAGGTTCACCCCATAGGCTGTGATCAACAGATGTGGCGGTGATTGACACCACCCCGCGCGAGCAACAGCCTTCCGGCTCCACGAGCCCTCTGGAGTCGAATGACTGGTTCCGCCGGATGCCGTTGGTGCTGGGTCGTGCTCGTGAGCGTCGTGGCCCTGCTACCGGCTGCCCCGGCGGCCGGGCAGGCCCCGAAGCCGAGCGCGCCCGTCATCCGCGACGTCGTGATCGATCGCGCCGAGGTGTTCGACTCCCTCGAGGCAAAACGGTTCTGGGGTTTTGCCCTCGTCAACGCGCTCCACGCGCGGACGCGAGTCTATGTGATTCGACGCGAGCTGCTATTCGCGCCCGGTGAGCCGTTCGACACCGCCCGCACGAACGAGTCGGCCCGCAACCTTCGCGCGCTCGCGATTTTCCGCGACGTCTGGATCGACACGGTCACCACCGACTCGGGGGTGACCGTTCGTGTCCGGACGACGGATGGGTGGACGACCGAACTCGGGTTCGGGCTTCGCACGAGCGGAACACAGCACGTCATCAACGCGTCCGTGCAGGAAACCAACCTGCTCGGCACGAGAACGATTGCCACGTTAGGCTACCAGAACGACCCGGATCGTACGACGGTGATCGTCGGGTTCGACACGCCACGGCTGATCGCGAATCGCGTCGGCATCGGGGCGTCGTATGCACGACTATCGGACGGCCATGCTGCGGGCGCGACGCTGAATGCTCCATTCTACAGCCTCTCGTCACGGCAGGGTGGGTTCCTGGCCTGGGGTTTGTTCGACGGTCGCGTGCTTCACTACGAAGCTGGCGATCCCTTTCCGAAAGACTCGGCGCATCGGCAGAACGCGATCCTGCGCGCCGAGGGGGCCGTCGCACTGGACGCGAGCTCGCGCGGTTATTTCCGCCTCGGGTTCACCGGGCAGGTGCTCCGCGATGATTTCGGCGAGCAGGGAAGCACCGTCGCGCTGCCACGCACGATCACGGTAGCTGTCGGCCCGTACGTCGCCGCGCGGCGGCCACACTACATCCAGGTGCATAACTACGAGGCAATGGGCCGCGTGGAGGATGTCGATCTGGGGCTGACTGTCCGGACCGATGTGCTGCTTGCACCGAACGCCTGGGGGTACGAGCGAAACGGGATCGGCGGCCGCGTTGCCGCGTCGGTGGGGACGCGCGTGCCGGCGGGGTTCGCGCAGGCCGGGGCATCGATCAGCGGCCTCCGCTCGAGCGAGGGCACCGACTCGTCGAGCGTCGACGCCTCGCTGCTCACCGTGGTGCAGCCTAACGATTCGCACCTGCTGGTCGGGCGGATAGCGGGCGGGAAGCTGAACAATCCGCCGTTCGGCGCGGAGTACGACCTCGGGCTCGGGTACGCGGTGCGCGCGTTTCCAGCGCACGCGTTTACGGGGGACCGCTACTATCTGGTGAACGGCGAGTATCGGTATCTCGTGCTGCCGCGGTTCCTGGGCCTGCTCGGGCTGGGGGTCGCCGGGTTCGTGGACCATGGCGGCGCGTGGTTCGATGGGATGGAGCGTCGAACGGGTACCGACGCTGGCTTCGGCTTCCGGATTGGCTCGATCCGCTCGGCCGGATCGGTCGTTGGCCGGCTGGACTTCGCGTATCGCTTCGCGAGCGACGTCGAGCAGGGCGGATGGGTGATCTCGTTAGGGCGAGGATTTGGGTGGCAGAGATTCTGACCTCCGCTGGCCATTCTTCGTCTAGCATCCAAAACCAAAGGGGAAACGGAAACGGCCGGAAACAACGGATCTGGCGGATCGGTCCACGCCGAGCGATGGCTCCAGGCGCAACGAGCCGATAATTGCTTGGGAACGACCTCGGGACGCCCCTGCTTCCCGAGGTTGTTCTCCTTAAAACAGGCTCGTTGCGATCGGGATTGTCCCGTTCTCGGAGCGATCCGCCTGATCAGTAGTTTCCGGCCGTTTCGGTTTCCCCTCTTTCTGGATATTGCCCGGCCTTGTAGCCGGTCGGTTCACGTGATGACGGTCGGCGCGTTCCGCGCAGTGAGTCGACGCAGATCCGAAAGCTGAAGCGACGCGCCGATCAAGTCACGAAGTGCGTCCTGCGCGTCGTGATTCTGCTTCGACGCATCCGGTTCGACCGACTCGATGTAGACTCGCAGCGTCGCACCGGATGTGCCGGTGCCTGACAAGCGATACACGATCCGAGCGCCGTCAGCGAAGATGATCCGGAGACCCTGGTGCTCGCTCGTGCTGCCGTCCACCGGGTCGTGATACGCGAAATCATCGGCGGATTGAACGCGGCGTCCCGCCACGGTCGTACCGGGAAGGGCGGCCAACTGCTCCTGCACTCGGGCCATCACCGCTCGCGCAGCGTCGGCCGGAACCTCCTCGTAGTCGTGGCGCGTGTAGTAATTGCGGCCGAAGTCGCGCCAGTGTGTGCGAACGATCTGTTCGACGGACTCCCCTCGACTGGCAAGGATGTTCAACCAGAAGAGCACCGCCCACAGACCGTCCTTCTCGCGCACGTGATCCGAGCCGGTGCCGAAGCTCTCCTCACCGCATAACGTGATCTTGCCCGCGTCCAGGAGATTACCGAAGAACTTCCAGCCCGTTGGCGTCTCGTAGCAGCCGATTCCCAGTCGTTTCGCGACGTGATCGACCGCGCCGCTCGTCGGCATCGAGCGCGCGACACCGGCCAGCCCTTTCGAGTAGCCGCGCGCCAGCTTCGCGTTCGCCGCGAGGATCGCGAGGCTGTCCGACGGCGTCACGAAGAAGTCGCGGCCCAGGATCATGTTGCGGTCGCCATCGCCGTCGGAGGCCGCGCCGAAGTCCGGTGCGCTTGCGCCTTTCATCCGCTCGACGAGGTCGTGGGCGTACGTGAGGTTGGGGTCCGGATGACCGCCCCCGAAATCCTCCAGCGGCTCGCCGTTCATCACGGTGTCGTTAGGTGCTCCGAGACGACGCTCGAGAATTTCCTTCGCGTACGGGCCTGTCACGGCGTGCATCGCGTCGAACAGCATGCGGAACTTGCCCTTCGCGAACAGCGCGCGCAGCGCATCGAAGTCGAATAACCGTTCCATGAGCTCGGCGTAGTCCGCGACGGGATCGATGACTGACACGCGGAGGTTGCCGAGCTGGTGGTCGCCATCGCGGTCGAGGTGAACGTCCGGGCCGTCGACCGTGCGGTACTCCGAGATCTCGCGCGTGCGCTTCGCGATCGCGGACGTCACTTGCTCGGGTGCGGGGCCACCGTTCGAGAGGTTGTATTTCACCCCGAAGTCCCCGTTAGGCCCGCCGGGGTTGTGGCTGGCGGACAGGATGATCCCGCCGTCGGCCTTTCGCTCGCGAATCACGCACGACGCCGCCGGTGTGGACAGGATCCCTCCGCGTCCGACGAGCACTCGTCCGACACCGTTCGCCGCCGCCATGCGCAGCACGGTCTGGATCGCCTGACGGTTGAAGTAGCGGCCGTCTCCGCCAACCACAAGCGTCGCTCCGCGCGGCAGGTCCGCCGCGTCGAAGACAGCCTGGACGAAGTTCTCGAGGTAACCCGGCTGCTGAAACACCGAGACGCGCTTCCGGAGCCCGGACGTACCGGGGTTCTGATCGGTGAATGGCTGGGTCGGAACCGTGAGGATCGTCATGGAGATCGTGTGCAAGTCGAAGGGGAAGGGAACCTACGGCTGCCGAAACGCCCTCGACAGGCACCCGCGGACTCGCTCGTCGTGTGCAGAGGGGCTGCGGCGCTGGCCCGCATTTCGCCTATTGGCGATTGCACCAGACCCAGCCGTCGTGCCCTGCACGACGACGTGCACCAGGAGACTCTCTCGAAATGTCGACCAACTTCGGGCAACCAGCTCGACCTCGTTTTGTGCCTCACGCCGTCGCTCGGACGACGTGCGGCCTCGTGCTTGCCGTCGTCGTCGCGGCCGCCTGCGACAAGCTGGGCGGGAAAGAGCCACAGCGGAGCGAAAGTGGCGGCGAGATCGACAAATCGTTCAAGCCTGCCAGGATCAAGTCGGTGAAAGGCGTTTCGATCGCGGACGTTCGCGCCGCGGTCGCCAAACGCCTGAAGGAGCCACGTCCCAAACCGATCAGCGAGGCGCAATGGAGGCACGCCGTCAAGCTCTACGCCGAGTACGGTGGCTACCCGATCTGGCTCGACGGTGACGGGCTCCGCGAGCGTCGCACGAAGACGCTCATGACCGCGCTGCTCAATGCCGACGCCGATGCGCTCGCCCTCGATGCTTATCCGCTCGATGACCTCCACCGTCTTCTCGCCACGCTGCTCAAGGCGAAGCGGCCAAGCGCCGAGCTGCTGGGCGACGTGGACGTCGTGCTGACCGCGACCTACGTGACGCTCGGGCAGGACCTGCTGACCGGCCAGGTGGATCCGAGCAGCGTGTCGCAGGACTGGCACATCAAGCCGACGCCGGCCCAGGTGGATTCCGCGCTCGGCCGGTTCCTGAAAGACACGCGGTTCGATGTCACCATGACGCAGATGCGTCCAGAGTACGCGGAGTACAAGGAGCTGCAGAAACAGCTCACGCGGTTCCGACAGATCGTCGCGAAGGGTGGCTGGGATTCGGTGCCGCCAGGCAAGGCGATCAAGCCGGGGGATTCCGCTCCCGTGGATCGCCTAACGGCGCTGCGTGACCGGCTTCGTGTCGAAGGCTATGACGTGAATGCACCCACGAAGCCGTCGAAGAGCAAGGGCACGACCACGGCGGTATACGACCAGGCTCTCGCCGCGGCCGTCGCGCAGTTCCAGCGCGAGCACGGCATCTCCGTGGACAGCGCGCTCGGGAAGGAGACCGTGCAGGCGCTCAACGTGCCCGCGACGTTCCGGCTCGGCCAGATCGCCGCAAACATGGAGCGGTACCGATGGATGCCCCGCTCGCTCGGCGACAGGTACGTGTTCGTGAACGTTCCGTCGTTCCGCCTCGACGCGTACGACGACGGCAAGCCGGTGATGAACATGAAGGTGATCGTCGGCGCGGAGTACAAGGACAAGAACACGCCGGTTTTCTCCGACTCCATGCAGTACGTGGTCTTTCGCCCGTACTGGAACGCGACGGACTCGATCGCGGCGAAGGAGCTGTGGCCCAAGGTCGAGGCGGACCCGACGTTCCTCGATCGCAACGACTACGAGATCGTGAACGAAGCCGGCAAGGAGCGCATCCGCCAGAAGCCGGGCGACAAGAACGCGTTAGGCCTCGTGAAGTTCATGTTCCCCAACTCGTTCGACATCTACATGCACGACACGCCCGAGGACCAGCTGTTCGCCAAGGACGTGCGCGCCTTCAGCCACGGCTGCATCCGCCTCGAAAAGCCCGAGGAGATGGCGCAGTGGGTGCTCGGCTGGACGCCCGAGCAAGTGAAGAATGCCATGGAGAGCGGTCCCGATGATCGGACCCTGAAACTCAAGCAGAAGGTCCCGGTGTACATCGTCTACTTCACGACGGTCATTCGCGACGGTCGGCTGTACTTCGGGAATGACCTGTATGGTCGCGACGGTCCGCTGGTGGCGGCGGTGAAGAACGGCGCTCGGCCGACGGTGAGCGCGATTCAGGCGGTGCGGCTCCTGAGACAGCTCGCCGAGGATTAGTCGAGCGCTCTAGTCGATAGTCGTTAGTCTCAAGTCGTTAGCAAACGACTAACGGCTAACGACTAATGACTAATGACTGCGAATCAATTTCGGGTGATAATCCCGCGCTCTATATAGATCGGGCGCACGTGTGCCCGGAACTTCGGAAGCCCGACGGCGAACCAGATGCCTCCGATGATGCAGGCCACGCCGCCGAGCGCGATGGTGGCTGTCGGGCCAATGCGGTCGGCGATCACGCCTGCGATCAGGCTTCCGATCGGTGCCGTGCCGAGAAATGCCATCGCGTAGAAGGCCATCACCCGCCCGCGAAGCCGCTCCTCGACGATCGTCTGCAACACCGTGTTCGTCGACGCCATCGTGACCATCATCCCGGCGCCGGCGACGGGGAGGACCAACAGCGAGAGCAGCGTACTCCGCGAGAGACTGAAGAGCACGAGTCCGACGCCGAACGCGCAGGTCGCGATGGCGATCACGCGTCCCAGCCCGAGGACCGTGCGTCGCGAAGCGAGGTAGAACGCGCCGGCAAGGGCGCCGCAGCCGGATGCCGTCATCAGGAATCCGAGCGTGTGGGATCCGCCGTGGAGCACTTTGGTCGCAATCGCGGGCATGAGCACTGTGTACGGCATGCCCATCGTGCTCACGAGCGCGAGCAGAAGCAGCGCCGACCGCACCGGCGGAAAGCCTGACACGTAGCGGAACCCGTCGAGCAACTCCTCCGAGATTCCCTTGGTGGACGACTCTTTCGGACGGACCGCGACGCGCATCGCGACCAGCGATGCGATGACAGCGATGTACGAGACGCCGTCGATGAGGAAGCACCAGGCTTCCCCGACCGCCGCGATGATGACCCCGCCGATGGACGGGCCGATCACGCGGCTCAGATTCACCATCGACGAGTTGAGCGCGATGGCGTTAGGCAGGTCGCCGCGGTCGTTCACCATCTCCACGACGAACGATTGTCTGGCCGGGGTGTCGAATGCATTGATGATGCCTTGGGCCGCCTGCAGGAGCAGCACGTCGGTCACGGTAATGATCCCGGCGAACGACAGGCCCGCGAGCGCGAACGACTGCAGCATCGAGAGCACCTGCGTGACGACCAGGATGCGATGCCTGTTCCACCGGTCGACCAGCACGCCCGAGAACGGCGCGAGGATCAGCGTCGGGATCTGTCCGAAGAAGCCAACGACGCCGAGGAGCAGCACCGAGCCGGTGAGGCGGTAGACAAGCCAGCTCGTGGCCACGCGAGTGATCCACGTCCCGACCAGTGAGACGGTCTGACCACTGAAGAAGAGCCGGTAGTTTCGGTGCCGGAGTGCGCGAAACACTCCGGTCGTTGGCGGCGAGGCTGGCGAATCGGGTGCGGCGGAGGTCATGCTTTCTGCATGACCGAGACCCCGACCACCGCCGGAAAGAGCGCACCGCATCTCGCCGCTCCGGACGTCAACCCGTCCTTCACCAAAAGCGCGTTTCTCGGAGAAATCCGCGAGGAACTGGTCTTCCCGTTTCCGGCGCTGAGCCACGACGAGAAGGAATCACTGATAGCGATTCTGGACTCGATGCACGATTGGGCGCAGGCATCGGTCGACTCATCGAAGTTCGACCACGACGCGCGTTTCCCCGACGATGTGCGGCACGGGATGCACCAGCTCGGCCTCATGGGTGTCAGCATCCCCGAAGAGTACGGCGGTTTCGGCGCGTCGGCCAAAGTCTATAACCGTGTGTTCGGCGAGCTCGGCTCGATCGACCCGGCGCTCACGGTGTACTTCGGCGCGCATCAATCGATCGGGTGCAAAGGGATCATCCTCTTCGGAACCGAAGAGCAGAAGCAGCGATTCCTGCCGAAGTGCGCGAGCGGCGAGTCGATCGCGGCGTTCTGTCTCACCGAGACGGGATCCGGCTCCGACGCGCAGGCGATGCGGTCGACGGCGGTTCCGAGCGCCGATGGCTCGCACTACGTGCTCAACGGCACGAAGATCTGGATCTCGAACGCGGGCTACGCCGACATCCTCACGGTGTTCGCGAAGGTGCCGGTGGACGTCGATGGTGTACGGAAGGCGCGGGTGACCGCGTTCATCGTCGACGCTCACGCGGACGGCGTGAAGCTGGGAAAGCGCGAGGACAAGATGGGGATCAAGGCATCGGACACTCGAGCCATCTCGTTCGAGAATGTCCGTGTGCCCGCCGAAAACCGGCTTGGCGATGTGGGCCAGGGTTTCCGGATCGCGCTCGAGATCCTGAACTCCGGCCGCCTCGGCCTCGCGGCTGGCTCGGCGCGCGGGACGCGTCGCATCATGCGTGAGGCGATCGCGTATGCGAAACAGCGAGAGCAGTTCGGACGCGCGATCGGGTCGTTCGA
>Ga0207675_100000177_pt1 | contig 57433 bp, 56 predicted proteins | sample KBSSwiS42_FD_184305 | JGI IMG/M metagenome (GOLD analysis project Ga0207675, IMG submission 184305) | Switchgrass rhizosphere microbial communities from Kellogg Biological Station, Michigan, USA - KBS Switchgrass S4-2 (SPAdes) (version 2) | ecosystem: Host-associated > Plants > Roots >...
GAGATCGCTGCCGCGCTCCTTGGCGTAGAACGGCTTGTAGTCGGAGCCGATCAGCACCTCGCGATCGGGGCCGGTGCTGTAGGCGCGCCAGAGCTCCTTTCCCTTCTGCGCGTCGAGCGCGATCAGCCAGCCGCGGACGCCGTACTCGCCGCCGCTGTTGCCGATCAGGACGCGGCCCTTGACGACGAGCGGCGCCATCGTCCGCGTCTCGCCGGCGCGGATGTCGCCCATCCGATAGCGCCAGAGCTCCCTGCCGTTGGCCGCGTCGATCGCGATCGTCTGGTTGTCGAGGGTGTTGAGGAAGACTTTGCCGTCGTCGTACGCGAGGCCGCGGTTGACGACGTCGCAGCACGCGACGCCCTGCGCGAACGCCTCGGGCTTGGACTCGAAGCGCCAGCGCATCGGCGCTCCCGGCTGCGAGAGATCGAGCGCATAGACGACGTTGGGGTAGGGCGTGACGATGAACATCGTGTTGCCGACCACCAGCGGCGCCGCCTCGTGGCCGCGCACGACGCCGGTCGAGAACGTGAACGCGAGCTTCAGCGTCGCCGCGTTCGCGGCCGTGACGTCGGCGAGCGGCGAGAAGCGCGTGCTCGCGTAGTCGTGCGCTGCCATCGGCCAGTCGCCGGCGTCGCTCGCTGTCGCAGCGAATGCGACGTGCGAGGCGACGGCCATGACGATGGCCGGAAGGGCTGGCATCGCTCGAGCGACGGCTGGTCGCATCGGCTGACTCGCGTGTTCTCCTGCTCGAGCGGGCAATGCGGGCAGGCAATGAGCGTGCCCGTTCGCTGTCGTCAACGTTCGCGCGGCCGGTTCCCTGCTACGCTGCGCCGCCGCGGAAGCACTGAGGAAGGGACGGTGGATGACCTCGTCACGGCACGTTGCGAAGCTCGCGAACCTGGCGCTCGGCTGCGTCGTTGGCGCTGCTCTGACCGCCGCCGCCGATGCTCAAACCGTCAAGATCCGCCACGTCGGCGTCCTCGTCCCGGGCGGGTCGTATGCCGCGGCGATCGAAGGCCTTCGCGACGGCCTGAAGGAGCTGGGACTCCAAGACGGCAAGCAGGTTGTGCTCCATGTTCGCGACCTGAAGGGCGATCTCCGCGGCGTCGGGCTCGAGGCGAAAGCGCTCGAGCAGCAGAAGGTCGACCTGATCGTCTCGGTGACGACGAGCGTCTCGCTGGCGACGAAGCGCTCCGGAGTCAAGGTCCCGATCGTGTTCTATGCCGGCAGCGATCCGGTCGAAGCCGGCCTCGTCCGCAGCTTTGCCACGCCCGGCGTGAACATGACCGGCGTCTGCTCGCTGGTCTCCGACCTGACTGCGAAGCGGCTGCAGCTCCTGAAGGAGATCGTTCCCGATCTCAACCGCGTCGCGACGCTGTACGACCCCGACAGCGCGGTCTCGCGCCGCACCCTCGCGCTGGCGCGAGATGCAGCGCAGAAGCTCGGCTTCCAGTACGTCGCGCGCGAGGTCCGCAGCGTCGGCGAGCTGACGCAGGAGCTGCAAGCGTTGACGCACGAGGATGCGGGCGCGCTCTTTCTTGTCTCCGGCGCGATGGTCAGCAGCCAGACGCCGGCGATCGTCGCGGCGGCGAAGGCCAAGCGGATGCCGACGATGTTCTACGAGCGCAGCGCAGTGGCCGCGGGAGGGCTCGCGAGCTATGGGGTGAGCTATTACGACGTCGGGCGCCTCGCCGCGAAGCACGTCCAGCGCGTGCTGTCGGGCACGCCTGCCGCGGACTTGCCGATCGAGTCCTTCGACCGCTTCGAGCTGGTGCTCAACGCCAGGACGGCGCGCGAGATCGGCTTGAAGATCCCGGCGTCGGTCCTCGGTCGCGCCGACCAGGTGTTCGAGTGACGATGGTGCCGCCTACTTCGTCCACTCGGCGAGCATCCGGTCGTACTCGCCGCCGGCCTTGCTCAGGTGCAGCCACGTGTCGACCCACTGCTTCATCGCGACGTCGCCGCGCGGCAGCAGCCACGCCATCTCGCCGTACTGCAGCGGCTTGTCGGGGTTGACCGCGCACAGCCCCGGGCGCGCCTTTTGCTGCGTCACCGTTTCGACCGACTCCGAGATCATGACGTCGGCGTTGCCTTTCAGGATCTCGTCGAAGATCGTCACGTTGTCGTTGAAGACGACGACCTTGGCCTGCGGCAGGTTCGTGCGGACGAACCGCTCGTTGCTGCCGCCGGGGTTGGTGATCACGGTGACCGTCGGCTTGTTGATGTCGGCGACGGTCTGGTACTTGGCGACGTTCTCGCAGCGCGTGATCGGCGCCTTGCCGTTGACCATGTACGCGGCCGAGAACGCGGCGCGCTTGGCGCGCTCGGTCGTCACCGAGATGCCGCCGACCGCGATGTCGCACTTCTCGACGAAGTCGTCCATCAGCTTCGGCCACGACGTCTTCACGAACTCGGGCTGGACGCCGAGCGACTTCGCCGCCGAGCGCATCAGGTCGATGTCGAGGCCCTCGTAGCTGCCGTCGGTCTTGGCGAGCGAGAACGGCTTGTAGTCACCGGGCGTGCAGATGCGCAGCTTGCCGGCGCGGATGACGTCGTCGAGTCGCGAGCGCTCCTGCGCGGAGGCGGCGTTCGCGAGGCACATGCCGGCGACTGCGAGCAGGGCAAGGATGAGGCTGGTCATGGATCGATTGCTCCCGTGGATGGGGCGAGGCGTTCGCGTCGCCGTTCAGCCCCCCATGCTAGTCCGGTGAACGCAGGCGGCGATGGGCCGTCGCCTAAAATGCCCGGCTCGCTGAAAGGAACCGCTCATGCCTCTCGTCTCCATGCGCCAGCTCCTCGACCACGCCGCCGAGAACGGCTATGGCATCCCGGCGTTCAACGTCAACAACCTCGAGCAGGTGCAGGCGGTGATGACGGCCGCCGACGAGGTCGGCGCGCCCGTCATCCTCCAGGCGAGCGCCGGGGCGCGCAAATACGCCGGCGAGGCGTTCATCAAGCACCTCATCGAGGCGGCGCTCGAGTCGTGGCCGAAGGTGCCGCTCGTCATGCATCAGGACCACGGGCAGAGCCCCGACGTCTGCCGGAGCGCGATCGACCTCGGCTTCTCGTCGGTGATGATGGACGGGTCGCTCCAGGCCGACGGCAAGACGATCGCTTCGTACGACTACAACGTCGACGTCACCCGGAAGGTCGTCGACATGGCGCACGCGCGCGGCGTCACCGTCGAGGGCGAGCTCGGCTGCCTCGGCTCGCTCGAGACGATGCGCGGCGACAAGGAGGACGGCCACGGCACCGAGGCGACGATGACGCGCGACCAGCTGCTGACCGACCCCGAGCAGGCCGCCGACTTCGTCAAGAAGACGCAGCTCGACGCGCTCGCGATCGCGATCGGCACGAGCCACGGCGCCTACAAGTTCACCCGCAAGCCCACCGGCGACATCCTCGCGATCGACCGCATCAAGGAGATCCACCGCCGCATCCCGAACACGCACCTGGTGATGCACGGCTCCTCGAGCGTGCCGCAGGACCTGCTCGCGATCATCCGCGAGCACGGCGGCAAGATGAAGGAGACGTACGGCGTCCCGGTCGAGGAGATCCAGGAAGCGATCAAGCACGGCGTTCGCAAGATCAACATCGACACCGACATCCGCCTGGCGATGACCGGGGCGATCCGCAAGGTCCTCGCCGAGAACCCCGACAAGTTCGACCCGCGCGACTACCTGAAGCCCGCGCGCGAGGCGGCGCGCAAGATTTGCCGCGAGCGCTACGTCCAGTTCGGCTGCGAAGGACAGGCGGCGAAGATTGCCGCGCAGCCGCTCGAGAAGATCGCTCGCCGCTACGCGCAGGGCGAGCTCGCGCAGACCGTGGTGTGAGTGCTGCGTCCGCGGCTGGCGGCGACGCGCCGCTTTTCGAGACCTCGATCGCGTCGCTGCCGCTGATCGCGCGCGGCAAGGTGCGCGACAACTATGCGGTCGGCGACGACCGCCTGCTGATGGTCGCGAGTGATCGCCTGAGCGCGTTCGACGTCGTCATGCAGGAGCCGATCCCAGGCAAGGGCCGCGTGCTGACACAGATGGCCCTCGCCTGGTTCGCGCGCCTTTCGCACGTCGTGCCGAACCACCTCACCGGCGACGATCCCGCGAGCGTCGTCGCGGGCGACGACGAGCGCGCGCAGCTGCGCGGCCGCGCGATGCTCGTCAAGCGCCTGAAGCCGTTGCCGATCGAGGCGGTCGTCCGCGGCTACCTCGCCGGCAGCGGCTGGAAGGAGTACCAGGAGACCGGCGCGGTCTGCGGCGTGCAGTTGCCGCCGGGGCTGAAGAACGCTTCGAAGCTGCCGGCGCCGATCTTCACGCCCGCGACCAAGGCCGCGATGGGTGCGCACGACGAGAACATCGACTTCGCGCGCGCGAGCGACATCGTCGGCGCGGACGTCGCGGCGAAGGTGCGCGACATCGCGATCCGTCTCTATGTCGAGGCCGCAGCGTTCGCGCGCGCGCGGGGGATCGTCATCGCCGACACCAAGTTCGAGTTCGGCCTCGACGAGAACGGCACGCTGACGTTGATGGACGAGATCCTCACGCCCGACTCGTCGCGCTTCTGGCCCGCCGAGAGCGTCGTCGCCGGGCAGACGCCGCCGAGTCTCGACAAGCAGCCGGTACGCGACTGGCTCGAGCAGGTCAGCGTCGACGGCAAGCCATGGAACAAGAAGCCGCCGCCGCCGCCGCTGCCGCGCGACGTCGTCGCGGCGACGTCGGAGCGCTACCGCAAGGCGCTCGCCGCGCTGGCCTGAATCTCGTGAGAAACTGACGGGGTTCATTCAACGGCAACGGCACGGGGAGAAGGCTCTTCGGCACGCGGCCAAACCACGAGGAGAACGCAGATGAGGATCCTGAGATTCGTGACGCTGGGTGCGCTCGCGACGTCGCTGCTCGCGAGCGGCGCGTTCGCGGCGGAGGACAAGGCGGCCAAGCGGGCCGAGGTCCATAAGAAGACGGAGGCCGCCCTCGAGCGCTTCTACAAGGCCAAGCCCGAGCTGAAGGAGGCGGCCGCCAAGGCGCCCGGGTACGGCATCTTCACGACGTACGGCTTCAGCTTCGTGATCGGCGGCGCCGGCGGCGCCGGCATCGTCCACGACAACAAGACCAAGCACGACACGTACATGAACGTCGGCGGCGCCAGCGCCGGTCTGCAGCTCGGCGCCTCGCAGACCGAGGTGCTGATCGTCTTCAAGACCGCGGCGGCGATGAACAACTTCGTCACCAAGGGCTGGACGGCTGGCGGCTCTGCGACCGCATCGGCAGGCGCGGGCAGTGCGACCGCGGGCGGTGGCAAGGGCGAGACCGAGATGGGAGACGCAGCCGTCTACACGATGACGAAGAACGGTCTCGAGGTCGGTCTCGCTGCCGGGGCGTCGAAGTTCTGGAAGGACAAGGACCTCAACTGACGCGTAGCGGCGGCCGCAAGCGCCGCCGCGCCTTCAGCTGCGCAGCGTCGCCGTCAGTCGCAGCGGATGGAGGAGCAGATCGAGCGCGTCGTGAATGCGCGGCGCGATGACGTGCGCGGCGGTCAGCGTCGCCGCGCACGCGCCCTCGGGCTGCAGCACGGCGATCGCCAGCGCCGCCTTTTCCATCATGAGCCGATCGTTGCGGCCGTTGCCGACGCAGGCGACGCTGTCGGCGTTGAGCGTCGTCACGTAGTCGCGCTTGGCATCGCCCTGCGCCGTGCTCTGCAGCAAGTGCACGACGCACGGAAGGCCGGCCAGCGCTGCGGCAGCCGTCCCGAACGTGTCGCCGGTGAGCACGTGGATCCGCAGCACTTCCGCAAGACGGTTGACGCGCTCGGCCACTCCCTCGATGAGAACGCCGTCGACCGCGAGCGTGCCGTTGAAGTCGAGTACGAGGTGCTCGAGCCGCAGCGTCGCGCTTCCGGGAACCGTCACTTCAACCATCGACGCCTTTCATGGCGCGCCGGATCGCGCGGCGCGATGATGTCGCACGCGAGACGGCGCATCGGCGGCGGTGCAGGACGTTGCTCGGCATCGCACGGTGAGTCTGCTTCGCGAAGCTCGACTCGCAGGAGGCTGACCATGAAGGGATTCCAACTCACGTTCTTCACCATCGAAGGACGGCATCACGGCCGTGAGTCCATGGGTCACTGGATCATGGATCAGGCGAAAGCCTTGGGCGTCAAGGGGGCCACGCTGACGGTCGGGGTGCAGGGCATCGGTCGACACGGACGGCTGCATTCCGCCCACTTCGTCGAACTATCGGACCAACCCATCGAAGTCACGGTGGCGGTCGACGAAGATCAGTGCGAAAGCCTGATGGCGCTCCTCGAGCGCGAGCAGGCGAACGTCTTCTACGTGAAGACTCCGGTGGAGTTTGGCGTCGTCGGCGCACGACCCGACGGTCGTTCAGGCTGATCGACCTGCCGCCCGGTCGGCGCCGCTCAGAACAGCGTCATGCTGAGCTTGCGCCGGTAGGCGTCGACGACCGGGTCGCTCGGCGCCTGAACGGCCTTGCCGGTGACCTCGAGCGTTCCCTTCGCCGGCGCGGCGTCGCCCTTCGCGGGCGGCGCCGCTTTGGTCATGAGCTGCAGGATCGCGACGTAGGTCTTGCGCGCGAGCTCGTCCTTCCAGGCCTTGTCGCGCATCAGGATCTCGAGCAGCTCGTCCATCGCCTGCGTCATCTCGCCCTTGGCGAAATGGAGCTGCGCGAGCTCGAAACGGGCGTCGAAGTCGCGCTTGTTGGCGGCGATGGCAGCTTCGAGGGTGTCGCGCGGACGCGCCTTCGGCGCCGCTTCCAGCGCTGCGATCCAGCGGCCGGCGGCGACGAGACGCTGGTCGAGCACCGGGCTGGCCGCCACCGGATCGAAGGCGGCGCGCGCCTCGCCGACGCGGCCGGCCTTCAGCAGCGCGCGGAGATAGTCGTAGCGCGCGGTGTCGTTCGCCGGATTGGTCGCGAGCGCCGCCTGCAACCGGTCGAGCGCGGCATCGGTGTCGCCCTCGGCGAGCGCTTCCTCCGCCGCCTGGTGGTCCTCGTCGGAGGCCTGCTCCTCGGCGCTTTGCACGTGCTTGTCGAGGAACTTGCGCACCTCGGGCTCGGGCAGCGCGCCGACGAAGCCGTCGACCGGCTGGCCGCCCTTGAAGAGGACGCAGAACGGGATCGAGCGCACGCCGAACATCTGCGACAGCTGCTGCGCGATCTCGGGCTCCTCGTCGGCGTTGAGCTTGACGAGCTTGAAGCGGCCGGCGTAGGCGACCTCGAGCTTCTCGAGGATCGGGCCGAGCGTCTTGCACGGGCCGCACCACGGCGCCCAGATGTCGAGCAGCACCGGCTGCGCGAGCGAGGCGTGGACGAGGTCGGCCTCGAGGTTCTTGTGGGTGATGTTCTGCATGGTGTCGCTGAGGGGAGGTGAAGCCTCGCCGCCTACAATTCAAGCCTTGGCCGGATCCTCCCACCCCGAGCGCGGCGACCCGGCGGTCGTCGGCGTCGTCATGGGCTCCAGCAGCGACTGGGAGACGCTCCGCGCCGCCGTCGAGATTCTCGCCGAGTTCGGCATCGCCCACGAGGCGAAGGTCGTCTCGGCGCACCGCATGCCCGACGAGATGTTCGCCTACGCCGAAGGCGCGGCGGCGCGCGGCTTGAGGGCGATCATCGCCGGCGCCGGCGGCGCAGCGCACCTGCCCGGGATGCTCGCCGCGAAGACGACCGTGCCGGTGCTCGGCGTTCCGGTCGAGAGCCGGGCGCTGAAGGGCGTCGATTCGCTCTATTCGATCGTGCAGATGCCCAAGGGCGTTCCGGTCGCGACGTTCGCGATCGGCGCAGCCGGGGCCGCCAACGCCGCGCTCTTCGCGGTCGCGATGCTCGCGAGCGGCGACGCGGCGCTGCGCGCGAAGCTCGATGCGTACCGCCAGCGCCAGAGCGACGCGGCGCGGGCGATGAGCGCCGAGCTCAAGTGAGCGCAGCGGCGATCGTTGCCCCCGGCGCGACGCTCGGGGTTCTCGGCGGCGGCCAGCTCGGCCGCATGTTCGTCCACGCTGCCCAGCGGCTCGGCTATCGCGCGATCGTGCTCGACCCCGATGCCGCGAGCCCGGCCGGGCTCGTCGCGCACGAGCACCTCCGGGCCGACTATCTCGATGCGGCGGCGCTCGATCGCCTCGCCGAGCGCGCGGCGGCGGTGACGACCGAGTTCGAGAACGTTCCCGCTGCAGCGCTCGCGGCGCTCGCCAGGCGCGTGACGGTCGCACCGGGCGCCGCGGCGGTCGCGGTCTGCCAGGACCGCGCCGAGGAGAAGGCGGCGTTCGTCCGCAGCGGCGTCGCGTGCGCGCCGCATGCGTTGATCGCTTCGCGCGCCGACGTCGAGCGGGTCGACGCCACGCTGCTGCCCGGGATCCTCAAGACCGCGCGCCTCGGCTACGACGGCAAGGGCCAGCGCACCGTGAACGACCGCGCCGGGCTCGCCGCCGCGTTCGCGGCGCTCGGCCAGGTGCCGTGCGTGCTCGAGCGGCGGCTCGCGCTCGCCGGCGAGATCAGCGTCGTCGTCGCGCGCAACGCGCGCGGCGAGGTCGTCCACCTGCCGGTGCACGACAACGTCCACGCCGGCGGCATCCTCGCGGTGACGCGCGTTCCCGCGCGTGGCCACATCGGCGCCGCGACGCAGATCGAGGCGATCGCGCTCGCCGAGCGGCTCGCGCGCGCGCTCGACTACGTCGGGGTGCTGTGCGTCGAGTTCTTCGTCGTCGAAGGTGGCGCGCTCGTCGCCAACGAGATGGCGCCGCGGCCGCACAACTCGGGGCACCACAGCATCGACTCGTGCGACGTCTCGCAGTTCGAGCTGCAGGTGCGAACGCTCGCCGGCGCGCCGCTCGTCGCGCCGCGACAGCATTCGGCGGCGGTCATGCTCAACCTGCTCGGCGACCTCTGGAAGGACGGCGTCGCGCCCGACTGGAGCCGTGTCCTCGCGCTGCCTGGAGCGCACCTGCACCTCTACGGCAAGGACGACGCGCGTCCCGGCCGCAAGATGGGCCACCTGACGATCACGGCGGCGAATGCAGCCGATGCCGAAGCGACCGCCGCCGAAGCCGCGCGCCTGCTCGGCCTCTCGCCGCTGTCAACGGCGACGCGATAGCCGCCACGGAAGCGATGCTGCTCGACGGACGCGACCCTGCGGCGATCGCCCGCGCTGCCGAAGCGATCGCCGCCGGCGAGCTCGTCGCGTTTCCGACCGAGACCGTCTACGGCCTCGGTGCGCGCGCCGACCATGACGACGCGGTCGCGAAGATCTTCGCGCTCAAGGGGCGGCCGCAGGACCATCCGCTGATCGTCCATGTCGCCGACCGCGCCCACGCCGAGCGCTTCGCCGCTGCGCTGCCGCCGGTCGCCGAGCGGTTGATCGATGCGTTCTGGCCGGGGCCGCTCACTGTCATCGTCTTGCGCGCCGCGGGGATCGGCGATGCAGCGGCAGCGCATCAGGCGACGATCGGGTTGCGCTGCCCGGCGCACCCGATCGCGCATGCGCTGCTCGCCGAGGCCGGCGAGCGCGGTGTTCCCGGCATCGCGGCGCCGAGCGCGAACCGCTTCGGCCGCGTCAGCGCGACGACCGCAGCGCATGTCGTCGAGGAGCTCGGCGACGAGCTGCTCGTCATCGACGGCGGCGCGGCACGCATCGGCATCGAGTCGGCGATCGTCGATTGCTCGACCGGATCGCCGGTGCTGCTGAGGCCCGGCATCCTGACGCGCGACCGCATCGAAACCGCCGCCGGCGCGGCGGTGCGCCAGCCGGGTCCAGCGGCGCCGCGCGCGCCGGGGACGCTCGCCGCGCACTACGCGCCCAAGGCCAAGGTGCGGATCATGGCGACGCCGATTCTGAAGGCCGCGCTCGACGTCCTCGGCAGCGACCCGCTGAAGCTGGCGGTATATTCGCGCTCGATTCCGTCGGGCGTCGCCACTGGCGTCGTCCATCGGCGCATGCCGGCGCGGCCGGAACAGGCGGCGCACGAATTGTTCGCGGTCCTGCGTGAACTCGACCGCGAGGGCGTGCATCTGATCTGGGTCGAAGAGCCGCCGCCCGGTCCCGAGTGGGACGGCGTGCGCGACCGGCTCGACCGCGCCGCGGCGAACTGAACCCCTTTCCTGGAGCCCTTTGAATGAGACATCCTCGAGCTGACCTGCGCCGCGCGCTCGGCGGCGTGGCCGTCGTCGCGGCCGCGCTCGTCGCCGCGTCCTGCGGCGGCGGCGAGCCGACGACGCGCTTCCACGCATCGCGCGTGATCGCGCTCGGCGACGAGTCGAGCATGCTCGTCGACGCCGGCGACCACAACGGCCGCAAGTACAGCGTCAACGCGACCGTTTCCGACGTCGACCAGACGATCGTGTGCACCACCAATCCGCTCTGGATCCAGAGCGTCGCGCTCTTCTACGGCCTCGTCTTCCCGGAATGCAACAGCGTGACGTCGACGACCTCGCCGGTGAGCCGCATCCGCGCCCAGCTCGGCGCCCAGGCCGGCGACCTCGCGGCGCAGATCGATGCGCAGCAGAGCGAAAGCCCGTTCCAGGCCGGCGACATGGTCACGGTGATGGTCGGGATGTACGACGTGATCGCGGCGTACCAGCAGTACCCGGCGGTGAGCGAGCCCGAGCTGATCGCCGTCGTCGAAGCCGCCGGCGCCGAGACCGGGCGCCAGGTCAACCACCTCACCGACCTCGGTGCGAAGGTCTTGCTGGCGACGATCTTCGACATGGGGTTCACGCCGTTCGGCGCTGCCGAGCGGGCGGCGCACGCCGACACCGACCGTGCCGCGCTGCTGTCGCGGCTCACGTTTCGCTACAACGCCTCGATGCGCGCGACGATCGTCAACGACGGCCGCAGGATCGGCCTCATCCTGATGGACGAGTACGTCACCTCGGTCGGGACCATTGCCGGGTTCGGCGGCTTCACCAACGGGACGACCGGCGTCTGCGACCTCACCAAGTCGACCTTCGTTCCGCCGTCGTCGCTCGACTGCACGGCGCAGACGTTCATCTCCGGCGGCACCTCGACCTTCTTCTGGGCCGACACCCTCCACCTCAGCGCGACCGGGCAGAGCGTGCTCGGCACGCTCGCGCTGAACCGCGCGCAGAACAACCCCTTCTAGCTCAGGGCGGCTCGGGCGCGGTCGGCGAGAGCGCGGGAGCGTCGCTCGCCGCCCACTCGGCGAGCGCTTCGAGCGCCGGCCGCGCGACGTTCGCGTTCGGATGGTTGACGATGCCGACGACGACGTAGCGTCGGCCCGAGTCGGCCAGCACGTAGCCGGCGACGCCGACGACGTCGCGCAGCGATCCGGTCTTCAGGTGCGCGCGGCCCGGCGTCGCCTTCGCGCGCTTGAGCGTGCCGTCGATTCCGGTGACGGGCAGCGAGCTCATCAGCTCGGACATCACCGCGCTCGACCACGCCGACTGGAGCAGCCGGCCGAGCAGCGCAGCGCTCAGCCGCGAGTCGCGCGACAGCCCGGAGCCGTTGGCGACGACGGCAACCGCTGCGGCGCGGTCGCCGACGTGGCTCCTCAGGAACTGGCGCAGCACCTCGCGCGCCGCTTCCGGCGTTCCGGTGCCGCGCTGCGTCGCGCCGAGCGTCAGGAAGAGCTGCTGCGCCATCACGTTGTTGCTGAGCTTGTTGATGTCGCGCACGACCTCGGCGAGCGTCGGCGAGCGCAGCTCGAAGGTCGGCGTCAGTGCCGGCGCGGCGCCGTCGCGGACGACGCCGCTGAGCCTGCCGCCTTCTTCGGCCCACATCCCGGCGAGCGCGCGCGCGTTGTAGCTCTTCGGGTCGGCGTACGCGACCGGCCAGATCTTCTCGCCGCACGCGACCGGAAAGTTCCCGGTGAAGTGCATCCGCGCCGGATCGTCGAGCTCACCCTTCAGCGCGCCGCGCCAGTCCTCGCACGCGCCGCTTGTGAGCGGCACGGTGGCGTCGGCGCGCACACCGGCGAGCGGCGGATCGACCGCGATCGTCGCGATGCCGCGACCCGGATCGGGAGTGAACGTCAGCAGCACCGCCCGGTAGTTGAGCAGCAGCGCGTCGGCGCCCGCGTTGTAGGGCCGCAGCGGCTCGCCGTCGAAGTCGGCCGGGTTCGTCTCGCCGGCAACGAACGCGCTGCGGTCGAGGACGATGTCGCCGCGGATCTCGCGCACGCCGAGCTGCTGGACGCGGCGCACGAGCAGCCACATCCGCTCGAGGACGAGCTTGGGATCGCCGGTGCCCTTGACGACGAGGTTGCCGTTCAGCACGCCGTCGGCGACCGTCCCCTGCAGCCAGACCGGAGTCGACCACGTGAACGCGGGGCCGAGCAGCTCGAGGCCGGCATACGTCGTCACGAGCTTCATCAGCGACGCCGGATTGACGGCCTTGTCGGCCTGCCACGCGAGCCGCGGCCGCGCAGCGTCGACCTCCTGCACCCACGCGACCATCGCGTCGCGCGGCACATTGTTGCGCGCGAGCGCCGCGTCGACGCTGCGCGGCAGCGCGCGCGACTCGGTCGCGGCCGTCGCCTGGCGCGGCGGCGGCGCCGCTTGCACGCCGTCGATCGCGGCGGCGGCGAGCAGTGCGGCGAGCGCGAGCGCGCTCCGGCCGCGCGTGCGGCAGACGGCACGGACCGGCGTTCGCATGGCGACGATGATCGCATGTCGATCGCGCGCGATCGCGCGAACGTCGCGCCGCTACACTGGGTCCGATGAGACTTTCCGGCGACGCTGCGTCGCATCGTTCGCGATGCCGATGCTGATCGCCTTCGACACCTCGACCGAGCGGATGACGGTCGCGCTGCGGCACGGCGATCGCGTCGTTGCGCGCGAAGGCGAGGGCGGCGCGCGGGCGTCGGCGACGCTCCTGCCCGCGGTCCTCGGCGTCCTCGCCGAAGCGGGCCTCGCGCTCGCCGACCTCGATGCGATCGCGTTCGGCCGCGGCCCCGGCGCGTTCACGGGCCTGCGCACCGCGTGCGCGGTCGCGCAGGGGCTCGCGCTCGGCGCGACCAAGCGGGTGCTGCCGATCGACACCCTGCTCGCCGTCGCCGAGGATGCGCGCCGCGGCGTCGCCGACGTCCGCGTCTGGGCGGTCCTCGACGCGCGCATGGACCAGATCTACGCCGCCGAGTACGCCCATGCGAACGGCCGCTGGTCGACGCTCGTCGCGCCGTTCCTCACCGATTGCGAAGCGCTCGCTGCGCGCTGGCAAGGCGCGCCGCCGGAGATCGTCGCCGGCAACGCGCTCGCCGCGTTCGGCACTCGCCTGCGCACCGGCAATGCGGCGACCGTTGCCGACGCCGCGCCGCGAGCGACCGCGCTGCTTCGCATCGCCGAGCAGGCGTGGCGCGACGGCGCCGCGGTCGATCCCGCGCTCGCGCTGCCTCTCTACGTGCGCGACAAGGTCGCCGAGACCGAGAGTGAGCGTGCCGCGCGGCGCGCCGTCGTTTCGTCGTGAGCGCGCGGATCGATCCGACGGCGGCGGTGCTGCGGGCGATGACCGTCGCATCGCTCGACGGCGTCATCGAGCTCGAGAACGCGATCTATCCGTTCCCGTGGACGCGCGGCAACTTCGTCGACTCGATCGTCGCCGGCTACACGGCGTGGACGCTCAACCACGTCGACGGCGATCTGGTCGGCTACTGCATCGCGATGTCGGGAGTCGGCGAGATGCACCTGCTCAACATCACGATCGCTCCGGCAGCGCGCCGGCGTGGTCACGCGCGCCGCATCGTCACCGAGCTCGTGCGCGTCTGCCGGTCGCGTCGCGAGAGCCGGCTCTGGCTCGAGGTCCGCGAGAGCAACGACGAGGCGCGCGAGGTCTACCGGCGGCTCGGCTTCGCGGCGGTCGGCCGTCGCAAGGGCTACTACCCCGCGCCGGCGGGACGGCGCGAGGACGCGATCGTCATGAGCCTCGACGTCATGCGCGACGACATCGATGCGCTGGACTGAGCGGCAGCGCGCGATGCTGCGCGAGATGGGAATCCGGCTCTGGCTGCCGGAAGACGAGGCCGTGGGCGCCACGAGCGTCGTCGCCGCGACTGCCGCGGGCGCAACGATCGCAGGAGATGCGTTGCCGTCGGCACGGTCTTCGTCGCCGTCGTCTCCGGCGAGCACGGTCGCTGCACCGCGCGCGGCCGCGGTGCGGGCCGAAGAGCCGCAGCGCCTGCCGGGGCTTGCGCCGGCCGACTGGCTCGTCGTCGGCGACGCGCTCGATCCGGCCGATCCGCAGCAACAGCAGCTGCTCGAGAACATGCTGCGCGCGATCGGCGTCGGCCTCGTCGCGCCGACGCGCGAGCGCCGCGCGGTCTACGTCGCCGTCGACGCGACGCCGATCGCGACCGCGATCGCCGCGGTCGCACCGCGTTGCGTGCTCGCGCTCGGCAAAGCGGCGGCCGCGGCGCTGCTCGGTGCCGACGCGCCGCTCGGTGGGCTGCGCGGCCGCGTCCACGCCCACGCCGGCGTCGCCGTCGTCGTCACGTTCGCGCCCGCGTTCCTGCTCCGCCATCCGGCGGAAAAGGCGAAGGCGTGGGCCGATCTCTGTCTGGCGGTCGGCGCGCTCAGCGCTTGACCTTCACGGGCCGCTTCCAGCCGCGCAGCGTCGTCTGCCGCGCGCGCGCGATCGTCAGCTCGCCCGCGGGCGCCGCCTTCGCGATCGTCGAGCCGCCGCCGATCGTCGCGCCGGCGCCGATCTCGACCGGTGCGACGAGGACGCAGTTGCTGCCGATGTGCGCATCGGCGCCGATCGTCGTGCGGTGCTTGTTGGCGCCGTCGTAGTTCGCGGTGATGCTGCCGGCGCCGAAGTTGACGCGCTCGCCGACATCGGTGTCGCCGAGATAGGCGAGGTGGTTCGCCTTCGCGGCGGTGCCGAGCGTCGAGTTCTTGATCTCGACGAAGTTGCCGACGTGGACGTCGGCGCCGAGCTCGGCGCCGCCGCGCAGCCGCGCGAACGGACCGACCCGGGCGTGCTCGCCGACGCTCGCGCCGAGCGTTTCGCCGTCGATCAGCGTGTAGGGCAGGATCGTCGCGCCGGCGGCGACGCGGGCGTTCTTCAGCGTGCAGTAGGCGCCGACGCGGACCTCGTCGCCGAGCTCGACGATGCCTTCGAAAATGCAGCCGACGTCGATCTCGACGTCGCGGCCGCAACGCAGCTCGCCGCGGGCGTCGAAACGCGCCGGGTCGGCGATGCGGACGCCCTCGGCCATGAGACGCGCGGCGGTCGCGCGCTGGTGGCGGCGCTCGAGGTCGGCGAGCTGCGCCGGGCTGTTGACGCCGAGCACCTCGGTTTCGCTCGGCGCCGCGACGCCGACGACACCGACGCCTTCGCCGACGGCGATGCCGACGACGTCGGTGAGGTAGTACTCGCGGGCGGCGTTGTCGTTGGTGAGCGCCGCCAGCCAGCGCTTCAGGTGCCGCGTCGGCGCCGCCATCGCGCCGGTGTAGATCTCGCGAAGCGAACGCACGTCGGTGCCGGCGTCCTTCTCTTCGACGATCGCGGCGATCGCGTTGCCTTTCGCCTTGCGGACGACGCGGCCGTAGCCGCGCGGATCGGCGAGCTCGATCGTCAGGAGCGCCAGCCGCTCGCCCGCGCACGCGTCGACGAGCGCGCGCAGCGTCGCCGGCTCGATCAGCGGCACGTCGCCGTTCAGGACGAGCGTCGTGCCGTCGTCGTCGAGCAGCGGCGCCGCCTGCTGCAAGGCGTGGCCGGTGCCGAGCTGCGGCTCCTGGCGGACGAAGGCGAGCCCCGGCGCCTGCGCGCTCTGCTCGACCTCGGCGGCGCCGTGCCCGGTGACGACGACGGTGCGGGTGGCCCCGAGCGAGGCGACGGCGCCGAGAACATGCTGCAATAGCTGGCGGCCGCCGAGCACGTGCAGCACCTTCGGCCGCTTCGAACGCATCCGCGTTCCCTGCCCGGCCGCCATGACCACGACGTTCAAGACCATGCCGACCTTCGCATTGCCCCGGCGTTCGCGCCGGTCGTCGATTATCGCGGCGCTCGTCAGCGCGGTCGTCATCGCGGCTCTCGCCGGCTGCAGCCTCATCCAGCTCGGCTACGGCCAGCTCGACGCGATCCTGTTTCGCTGGCTCGATCGCTACGTCGAGTTCGACGACGCGCAGTCGCTGCGCGCGCGCACCGCGCTCGACGAGGCGCTCGCCTGGCACCGGCGCACGCAGCTGCCCGAGTACGCCCGGCTGCTCGCGCGCGCCGAGGCCGAGGTCGTCGCCGACGCGACTCCCGAGCAGATGTGCGGGTGGGCGAACGAGATCCGAGGCCGCCTCGATCCGATCCTGCAGCAGCTCGCGCCGGCGATCACCGATGTCGCGCTGACGCTCACGCCCGCGCAGCTCGCGTCGATCGAGAAGCGCTTCGCCGAGACCAACGCCGAGTTCCGCGACGAGTACCTGCAGAAGAGCCCGCAGCGCCGCCAGCGCGCGACGGTCAACCGCGAGATCGACCGCGCCGAAATGCTCTACGGCAGGCTCGACGAAGCGCAGCGCACGCTCGTCGTCGAGTCGGTGCGCTCGTCGCCGTACAGCGCCGAGGTCGTCGACGGCGAGCGGCGGATGAGGCAGCGCGACATGCTTGCGCTGCTGCGCAGGCTCCGCGAGAGCCGCCCGTCGCGCGACGACGCGCTCGTCCAGGTGCGCGCGTACCTGCGCATCGTCGATCACTCGCCGCGCGAGGCGTACCGCGGGTACGTCGAGCGCGTCGTCGGCCACAACTGCGAGCTCGCGAGCGCGCTCCACAACTCGGCGAGCGCGGCGCAGCGGCGCGAGGCGGCCAAGCGCCTCGCCGGCTATCGCGGCGACCTGCGCGCGCTGATGAGCGAGGGCGCCGGCTAGGGCGCCGGCGGCGGCTCGACGACGACGCGGTGCGGGTTGGTCGGGCTGCCCGACGGGAAGTCGCGCAGCGCGGCGACGAACATCGCCGGCAGCACGATCGGGCCGCCGGCCCAGTTGCCGCCGCTGAGCGCCCGTGCTTCGTAGAGCGGCTCGCCGCTCTTGCGGTCGCGGATCAGGACCGCGACCTCGCGCTCGATCGTCGTCGTCGGGTACGGATACCCGTAGCGCCAGTACGGTCCCCAGTACGGGCCGCCATACGGGCCCCAGCGCGGCCCCCACGGCCGGCCCCAGTAGCCGTACGGCCCCCAGGCGTAGCGCCCGCCGTACCAGAACGGATCGTCCCACGGCGCCACTTCGTAGGCGGTGACGCGCGCGCCGATCTGCACCGTGACGTCGGGCGTGCTGCCCTCGGGCGCCGGCACGAAGCCGGCCGACTCGACCGCGCGTCGCGCGGTGTCCTCGAGCACCTGCGCCTGCTGCGGGTTGGCCTGCTGCGACGGCAGCCGCTCGAACGCATACGTCGACGGCGTTCGCCCCGCCGGCCAGCGGCTGAAGCTCGAGACGTCGCTCTCGACGTTGTTCAGCGAAGCGCAGCCGGCGAGCGCGGTGGCGGCAAGCGCGGCGGCGATCGTCCTCGTCACGGCAACTCTCCTCTGCCGAGCGTCGGCGGCGGGCGGACGTCGTCGGCGTCGAATGCGCGGTCGCCGTCGGTGTCGGCGACTCCGCTCGGTTGGAGCGTCGCGAACGGGAACAGGTTCCGGTCCATCAGGTGCGATGGCGTGATCCGCGACATCGCGTCGAAGATGCGCTCGACGCGGCCCGGGTCCTCGCGCTCCCAGCCGCGCAGCATCTCGGCGATCTTGACCCGCTGCAGGTTCTGCTGGCTGCCGCACAGGTTGCACGGGATGATCGGAAACGCGCGGTGCTGTGCCCAGCGCTCGAGGTCGCGCTCGGCGACGTAGGCGAGCGGGCGGATGACGACGTGGCGGCCGTCGTCGCTGACGAGCTTGGCCGGCATCCCCTTCATGCGGCCGCCGAAGAACATGTTGAGGAAGAGCGTCTGCACCATGTCGTCGCGATGGTGGCCGAGCGCGATCCGCGTCGCGCCGATCTCGCTCGCGACGCTGTAGAGGATGCCGCGGCGCAGCCGCGAGCAGACGCTGCACATCGTCTGCCCTTCGGGGACGAGGCGCTTGACGATCGAGTACGTGTCCTGCTCGACGATGCGGTACTCGATGCCCAGGCGCTCGAGGTACGCCGGCAGCACGTCGGCGGGGAAGCCCGGCTGCTTCTGGTCGAGGTTGACGGCGACGATCTCGAAGTCGATCGGCGCGCGCGCGCGCAGCTCGATCAGGATGTCGAGCAGCGAGTAGCTGTCCTTGCCGCCCGAGACGCAGACCATGACGCGGTCGCCGTTGCCGATCATCGCGAAGTCGGCGATCGCGCGCGCGACCTGGCGGTGCAGTCGCTTCGAGAGCTTGGCGAGCTCGACCGGGAGCTTCACGCGCACCGCCGGGTCGGTCGCGGGCACGCCGTCGTCGCGCCGGCGGGCGGCTTCCGCGTTGAAGGGAAGAGGCGACGTCAGCACGGTTCCTAGAATCGAGCGGTGCAAGGCAGCAGCGACGAGCGCAGTGTATCGGGGGCTCTCGCGCGGGCGATCGCCAAGGCGATCGACGCCGCCGGCGGCTGGATCCCGTTCAGCGAGTTCATGCGCCGCGCGCTCTACACACCGGCGCTCGGCTACTACGCGAGCGGCCGGCCGATCCTCGGCCGCACGCCCGAGTCGGGCAGCGACTTCGTCACCGCGCCCGAGCTCTCGCCGCTGTTCGCGAAGGCGCTCGCGCGCCAGCTCGCGCAGGCGCTCGATGCGACCGGCAGCGACGAGCTGTGGGAGTTCGGCGCCGGCAGTGGCGCGCTCGCCGCGGGGCTGCTCGATGCGCTCGGCGAGCGCGTCCGCCGCTACTCGATCGTCGAGCTGTCGGCGCCGCTGCGCGAGCGGCAGCGGGCGCGTACGGCGCGCTTCGGCGATCGCGTGCGCTGGCTCGATGCCTTGCCCGGCTCGATCGCCGGCGTCGTCGTCGGCAACGAGGTGCTCGACGCGATGCCGGTCGAGCTCATCCACTTCGACGGCAGCGCGTGGCGATCGCGAGGCGTCGTGCGCGCCGGCGGCGATGCCTTCGCGTGGGCCGACCGGCCAGGCGAAGGCCGGCCGCCGATCGACGTCGACTTCCCCGCGGGCAGCACGACCGAGCTGCACCGCGAAGCCGAAGCGTTCGTCGCGACGCTCGGCGACCGCCTCGAGCGCGGCGCGATCTTCCTCGTCGATTACGGCTTTCCCGAGCACGAGTACTACCTTGCGCAGCGTTCGGGCGGGACGCTGATGTGCCACCGCGGCCACCGCGCCGATCCCGATCCGCTCGTCGACGTCGGCCTCAAGGACATCACCTCGCACCTCGACTTCACCGCGCTCGCGCTCGCCGGCCAGGACGCCGGTCTCGACGTCATCGGCTACGCGTCGCAGGCGAGCTTCCTGCTCGACTGCGGGCTCGGCGAGCTGCTGGTCGCCGCCGACGTGCGCGCGCGCGTCGATGCGCTTCGCCTCGTCCACGAGCACGAGATGGGCGAGCTGTTCAAGGTGCTCGCGTTCGCCAAGGGCGCGACCTTCGCGCCGCTCGGCTTCGCGAGCGGCGACCGCCGCCACCGCCTGTAGCGGCGGCGCGATCTAAGCCGGCGGCGACTCGAGCGCGCGCACGCGCGCTTCGTGGATCGCGGCGGCGATCGCCGGGCCGGCGAGGCCGCGCGCAGTCGCTTCGGCGGCGACCGCGGTCGCGTCGACCGCGGCGATGCGCGCGAGCGCGGCGGAGAGCCGCTCGCGCGGCGGGTACGGCGCATCTTCGCGACCGAGCCTTCCGCGTGCGTCGCACTCGCACGCGACGAGCAGATCGGCGAAGCGCTCGGGCCGGCGCAGCGCATCGCAACGTTCGAGCAGCCGCACCGTCGCCGCGGCACCGAGCTCGGCGCTGCGATGGACGTTGCCGTGCTCGCGGGCGACGAGCTCGGCGAGCGAGCGGCACGCGTTGTCGACGCGCAGCCGCTCGCTCATCTGCTGCACGAGGCGCACGCTGCGTTCCTCGTGGCGGATGTGCTTGGGCAGGATCTCCGCCGGCGTCGTCCCCTTGCCGAGATCGTGGCCGAGGCACGCGTAGCGCACCGCGAGGCCGGTGCCGAGGCGCGCTGCGGTGTCGAGCACCATCATCAGATGGACGCCGGTGTCGACCTCGGGGTGATGGTCGGCGCGCTGCGGGACGCCGAACAGGCGGTCGACCTCGGGAAGGATGCGCGCGAGCGCGCCGCAACGGCGCAGCACGTCGAACATGCGCGACGGGCGCTGTTCCATCAGCCCGCGCGAGAGCTCCTGCCAGACGCGCTCGGGAACGAGCGCGTCGACTTCGCCGGCGGCCACCATCGCGCGCATCAGCGCTTCGGTCTCGGCGGCGACGGTGAAGTCGGCAAAGCGCGCGGCGAAGCGCGCGACGCGCAGGATCCGCACCGGGTCCTCGGCGAACGCCGGCGAGACGTGGCGCAGCACCTTCGCGGCGAGGTCGGCACGGCCGCCGTGCGGATCGATGACGTTGCCGTTCTCGTCCTCGGCGATCGCGTTGATCGTGAGGTCGCGTCGCAGCAGGTCGTCTTCGAGCGTGACGCTGCGGTCGGCGTGGAACTCGAAGCCGCGGTAGCCGGGAGCGGTCTTGCGCTCGGTGCGCGCGAGCGCGTGCTCCTCGCGCGTCGCCGGATCGAGGAAGACGGGGAAATCGCGTCCGACGGCGATGTAGCCGGCGGCGCGCAGCTCTTCGGCATCGGCGCCGACGACGACCCAGTCGCGATCGCCGCTCGGCAATCCGAGCAGCTTGTCACGCACTGCGCCGCCGACGAGATAGCGCTTCATCGATTCAAAGGCGTTTGCTCACGCGTCGTTACCGGTTATCGACAGACGGTCGCTCGACCCCCACGGCCACGGGATGCGCCGTTGTGCCTTCGATCCCTAGAGTCCCCATCAGCCGCTGCACACGACCGCGCAGCGATCCGTCCCTCCGAGGAGTTATAGATGAAAGTGAAGTCGATCGTCGCGCTGCTGGGGTTGAGCGCAAGCTTAGGAGTGGCTGCCGCTCCGCTCCAGCCGAACTCGCCGGCGCCGTCGGTGATCAACCCGGCACCGGGCGGCGAAGGCAGCCTGCAGTCGATCGCCGACAGCCTGTTCGGGCCCGGCCACATCGACGTCAACACGCAGCAGAGCTCGGCGGGCCAGTGGACCTCGGCGACTCCGGGCTCGACGACCGAGATTCCGACGCTGCTCGCCGAGTTCACCGCCAACGCCGGAACGCAGAGCTTCGGCATCTGGTTCGGCAACGACACGACCAGCATCGCCAGCTTCAACCTGCTGCTCGGCGGCGCCACCCCCGGCGACGCAGTCGGCATCACGATCAGCGGCAACACGCTCACCACCTTCGGCGGCGCAGGCTGCGGAACGCACTACGTCTGCGGTTCGTTCACCGACGCGCGCATCAACTCGAGCACGTTCGGCTTCTACTTCCAGCCGTCGCCGAGCTCGCCGATCTACTACTCGCTCGACCAGCTCAACCCCGGCCCGCGTCAGGACCGCTTCGTCGCGTTCCAGGACGGCTCGACGACCAACTGGCTGTTCGCGTACGAGGACGGCACCGACTTCGACTACAACGACATGGCCGTCAAGGTCGAGTCGATCAACGCGATCCCCGAGCCCGAGACGTACGCAATGATGATCGCCGGCCTCGGTGCGATGGGCTTCATCGCGCGTCGCCGCAAGTCCCGCTGAGAGCCCTGCCCCCCGCGACCGGGGGCAGATATGAGCGGACCTCCCGGTCCGCTCTTTTTTTCGTCAGACGCGCTGGCGGTACGGCTCGTCATCCTCGATGAAGTCGTGCTCGTCGCGCGCCGCCGCGCACCACTCGCGCATCGCCGGCAGCGCATGGATTCGCTCGACGTAGGCGAGCGCCGCGGCACCGAGCGGCAGCGCGTAGCTGCGCACGCGCGAGCAGACCGGCGCGTAGTAGGCGTCGACGATGCCGAACTCGCCGAACAGGAACGGGCCGCCGCTCGCTTCGAGCTGCTCGCTCCACATCGCGTCGATGCGCCGCAGGTCGTCGGCGACGTCGGGCCACTCGGTCGCGACGCGGCGGCCGACCTCGGGCAGCGACGCCTCGATGTTCATCGGGCAGCGGTTGCGCAGCGCCGTGAAGCCGGAATGCATCTCGGCGCAGAGGCTGCGCGCGCGCGCCCGCTGGCGACGGTCGACCGGCCAGAGGCGCTTCTCGGGATGGAGCTCGGCGATGGTCTCGGCGATCGCGAGCGAATCCCAGACCGCGAAGCCGTCGTCGTCGACGAGGAGCGGCACCCGCCCGCTCGGCGCGATCGCGAGCAACGTTCGCTTGAATTGCGAATCGAGGGTCCAGTCGAGGCGAAGCTGCCGCTCGGTGAACGCGATCCCGGCCTGGCGCAGCAGGAGCCAGGCGCGCAGCGACCACGACGAGTAGTTCTTGTTGCCGATGTAGAGCTGCATGCGACGTCCTCCGCTGTCCGGCGATGCTAGGGCGAGTCGGCGGAAGGGCCGATGCCGGTTCGGCAACGCCGCGATGCGGCGCGCGCATCGCCCGCGGTCAGCCGCGCCGCGCCCGCGCGCGCCACGCCTCGAGCCGCGCCTCGCCGAACGAGTGGCCGAGGTAGCGCGGCGCGACCGACTCGAGCGGCGTCGGCTCGATGCCGAGCCGCTCGAGGCCGGGCAGCTTGCCGCTCGCGACGTTGGGCGTCTTCATCGAGTCGACGTTGTCGCGCGACATCAGCGGGCGCCCGGGCATCAGCTCGAGCATCGCCGCCTGCAGGCGGCCGAGCAGCGACGGCAGCGCGAACACCGGCCGCCGCGCATCCGACCAGCGGCCGGCCGCCTCGACGAGCTCACGCAGCGTGTACACGCGCGGGCCGGCGCACTCGATCGTCTCGCCGATCGTCGTCGGATCGTCGAGGCAGCGCGTGATCGCGGCGGCAACGTCTTCGATCCAGACCGGCTGGAAGCGCGCCGATGCGCTCGCCAGCGGCACCGCAGGCAGCAACGACTGCAGCATCGCGAACGTGTTGAGGAAGCGGTCGCGCTCGCCGAAGATGACCGACGGCCGCAGGATCGTGAGATCGAGCCCGGCCGCACGCAATCCCGCCTCGCCGCGCGCCTTCGAGCGCAGGTAGCGGCTCGGCGCGTCGCTCGCGACGCCGAGCGCGCTGACGTGGACGACGCGGCGAACGCCGGCGCGCCGGCACGCCGCGCCGAGCCGCTGCGGCAGCCGGCTGTGAACACGGTCGAACTCGGCCTCGTTGCCGTGCAGGATGCCGACCAGGTTGATCACCGCCTGGGTGTCGCGCAGCATCCAGTCGAGCGTCGCGTCGTCGTGGACATCGCCGATCGCGAGCTCGACCGTCGGCAGCAGCTGCAGGTGGCGCGCCCGCGTCGGCCGCCGCGTCGCGACGCGGATCCTGCCGCCGGCGGCGCCCGAGCGCTCGACGAGCTTTTCGCAGACGCTCTGGCCGACGAAGCCGGTGGCGCCGAGGACGAGGAGTTTGAACACGGACAGTCGCGAGGCGTCGCGCGGTGGTGCCGCACGATTCTCGCCGAGCGCGCCGACGCGCGTCAGCGGCTGGCCAACAGCCAGCTACGGCAGATCTTTGTCGGGCGGCGGCGCATTCGGATCGGGCGGGCCGATCGTCTTGCCGAGCCGCGAGCGAAGCGTGGTGCCGCGCGTGCCGAGGACCGCCGCGTAGGTGCAGCTGTTGGCGAGCACCTTCTTGACGTAGTCGCGCGTCTCCGGGAACGGGATGTTCTCGACCCAGACCGCGGCGTCGAGCACCGGGCCGTCGCGCCATTTGCGCGGCCGCCCGGGGCCGGCGTTGTACGCCGCCGCCGCCAGCGGCTGCGAGCCGCCGACGTCGTCGAGGACGAGCTTCAGATACGCGTTGCCGAGCCGGAGGTTGGTGTCGCGGTCGGTGATCTGCCCCGGCGAGTACGGCATCCCGATCTTCTTCGCCGTCCAGCGCGCGGTCGCCGGCATCAGCTGCATGAGCCCGGAAGCGCCGACGCCCGAGCGCGCATCGACGATGAAGCGCGACTCCTGGCGGATGAGGCCGTAGACGAACGCCGGATCGAGGCCGATCTCCTTCGCGCGCGCCGCGACGTCCTTGCGCAGCGGCGTCGGGTAGCGCTGCTCGATGTCGATCTCGCCGCGCGTCTTCTCGCTGGTGTTGATGCAGCGGTCCCAGACCTCGCGCTCGCACGCGAGCTGCGCGGCGGCGAGCAGCTCGCGGTCGCCGAGGCCACGGATCGAGTAGTTCCACTCGCGGACGCCCTCGTTGCGCAGGCCCATGCCGATCAGCAGCAGCGCGCGGCCGAGGCCGGGATCGGCGGCGGCGACCTCGCGCTCGGCCGGCGTCGGCGGCGCGGGCTTCGGCGGCAGCGGTTGCAGCTGGCCGAGCTCTTCGGACGCGAGCGCGCCGTAGTAGCCGAGCTGCGGCGCGATCGATGCGAGCAGCTCGCGGCTTCCCGCGAGCAGGCTCTCGCCTTCCTGCGAGTCGCGGGCGAGCGCCTGGAGCGCGCGCGCCTTCCAGTAGATCCACGCCGGGTCCTTCTGGTCGGCGGCCGACATCGCGTTGATCGCCTGCATGACCTGTTGCCAGCGCGGCTTGCCGTCGTCGCCGCGCAGCGCGGCGCGCGCCTGCCACGCGAGCGTGTCGTCCGAGAGCGCGATCTCGCGCTGCGTTTTCGTGCGCAGCTTGGCGGCACGCAGGAACTGGTCGAGGGCGCCCGGCTGCAGCTTGATCGCGGTCTGGCGGGCGATGCTCGCCCACGCGTACGACGCGAGCTCGGGAGGCAGCGCCTTCTCCCAGCGATCGGCCAGCTGCGTCGCCGCGCCTTCGCTGTCGGTGGCGGCGAGCCGCGCGATCGCGAGCGTCGTCAGCTCGGCGTCGGTTCGCGACGACGCGCGTGCCTTCTTGGCGAGAAAGCGCGCCGGGCTGTCGACGATCTCGCCCACCGCGGCCTCGCCGTTGTCGGGCAGCAGCGCTGCGGCCTGCCGCATCGCGCGCGGCCGCCCGGCGTCGACGCTCGCGCGCAGCTTCTTCCAGACCTCGGCCTGCGGCAATTGCTTGGCGTCGGCGAGCGTCTGGGCGAGGAACGCGCAGCCGTCGTCGGCTTCTTTCTGCGCGAGCCAGGCGGCGATCGCCGACTCGCGGACGTCGTTGCCCGAGAGCTGCGCATCGGCGAGCGCGAAGCATGTGACCTCGCGGTCGTCGTTCATGCGAAAGCGCGGATATTCGGCGGCGAACGTCGCGCGGTCGCGGCGTTTGATGAGCTCGATCAGCCAGTCGTTGCGCAGCCGGTCCTCGACGTAGGTGCCCTTCCAGCGCTCGGCGAACGCAGTGAATTCGGTCGGCTGAACCTCGTTGATGCGGTTGGTGATCTCCCAGTAGTCGACCCACATCGAGAGCGGGTTGCGCTCGACGGTGGCCTGCGTCTTCAGCGCCGCGAGGCGGACGCGGTCGCGCTTGCGGAGCGCCTCGCGGGCATCGGTGACGGTCGTCTCGAAGCTCTGCGCGACCGCCACCCGCGGTGGTGCGACGACGGCGACGACGCCCGCGAGCACGGTGAGCGCGAGCGCGCGGCGCACGGCCGAGCGCGCGCGGACCGGCTCATATACTGGTTCGATCGGGTCTCGCCTCGTCGCTCGCATCCTGGTCCATTCGTGAACGTCGCCCCCGAGCCTGCCGCAGCGCGCTCCGAGGTCTCGGGCCGTGCCGCGCTGCGCGCCAGGCTGCGTGCCGAGCGCGACACCTTCGTCGCCTCCGGCGCTTTCGCCGCCGCCGCCGATGCGCTCGCATCGCATCTGCGCGCCGCGCTCGCTCCTCTCGAGCCAGCGTGCCTGGGCCTCTACTGGCCGATGCGATCGGAATTTAACGCAGTCGCTGCGCTCGCCGCCGACGCCCGCTTCGCGAAAGTCGAGCGCGCGCTGCCTTATGCACGGCGCGAGGCGCGGGCGATGGAGTTCCGCCGCTGGGACGGCGGCGCGCCGACGCTGGTCGACGAGTGCGGCATCGGCGCGAGCGATGGCGCGGTCGTCGTTCCGGACGTCGTCGTCGTGCCCTGCGTCGGCTTCACGGCCGAGGGGCATCGGCTCGGCAGCGGCGCCGGCTATTACGACCGCTGGCTCGCGGCGCACCCGCACGTCGTCGCCGTCGGTGTCGCCTGGAGCGTGGCCGAGATCGACGCGGCGGCGCTCGTGCCCGAGCCGCACGACGTGCCGCTCGCCTTCGTCGTCACCGAGCGCGGCGTGCGCTAGCGAGGGCGGGCGCGCCCGCCGCGCCGACGGCGGCGCGCGTGCGCTCGGCCTCGGCCTCGATCCACGCCGCGAAGCGCGCCACCTCGGGCCGCGCGCGCGCCGCCGAGCCGAGCACCATCCAGTACGAGTACGGGCTCTCGATCCGGCCGGCGTCGCCGAACGGCTCGACGAGCTCGCCGCGCGCGATCGCCTCGAAGACGAGCGGCAGCCGCGCCAGCGCGATGCCGTGGCCGGCGAGCGCCGCCTGCACCTGCTGGTAGGTGTAGGTGAGCGAGAGCCAGCGCTTCGGCTCGAGCGCCGCCAGGTTCTGCCGTGCGAGCCAATGCCGCCAACTCAGGAACTCGCTGCTCGCGCGGTCGTCGTCCTCCTCGAGCAGCGTGTGCTGGGCGACGTCGGCGGGGCGCGCGAGCGGCGGCGCGCCGCCCGCGCGGACGCGGTCCCACAGGCTGCGGCTGACCACCGGCGTCAGCGTCTCGCCGAAGAGATGGACCGCACCTGCCCCGACGTACGCCGGGTCGAGGTAGCGCAGCGCAAGGTCGAGCTCGGTGTCCTGCTCGAGGTCGGCGACGGCGTCGTGCGCCGAGACGCGGATGTCGATGTCGGCGTGCTCGCGCTGGAAGGCCTCGACGCGCGGCAGCAGCCAGAGCGATGCGAACGACGCGAATGTCGCGACGCTGACGCGCTGGCGGCCGCGCGCGCGGCGGATCGTCTGCACGGTCGCATCGAGCTTGAGGAGCAGCGGCTCGACCGCGCGCAGGAGCGCGTGGCCGTCGGGCGAGATCTGGACGTGGCGCGTGCCGCGGACGAAGAGCTGCGCGCCGAGCTCGTCCTCGAGGCCCTTGATCTGGCGGCTGACCGCCGACTGCGTGACGTGCAGCTCTTCGGCGGCGGTGCCGAAGTTGAGCGTCCGCGCGACCGCCTCGAAGGCGCGCAGGTTGGTCAGGGAAAGCGGCCGACGGGAACGTGCACTCATGCTTGCAACGCATCAATCGATGTTCCCGGTTTCATTGGATTTCTACCGGGTGAATCATGATCATAACGGGCATCGGAAAGTTGGATATCAATGATGAATACGCAACTCGAATCGTCCGTTTCAGGGCTGCGCCGCGGTCACCTCGAGCTGCTCCAGGGCGGCCGCGTCCTGCCGCTCGGCGCCTCGGGCGGCAAGCTCGAAGTGCTCCATGGCCGCGTCTGGCTGACCCGCGCCGGCGACCTCGACGACCACTTCGTCGACTTCGGCCACTCGATCGTCGTGCCGTCGTCGGGGCGCGTGCTCGTCACCGCGATCGACGATGTCCGGCCGGCGCTCGTCGCCTGGCACCCGCGCGGACTCGTCGAGCGCGCTGTGGCGGCGATCCACGCCTTCACCGGACGCTGCTGGGAGATCGTCGACCCGGCGCCGCGGGTCGGCGCCGGTGCGCTCGCCGCGGTCGTCGTCGTGCTCGCCGGCGCCCTGGTGTTCGGGCCGCTGTCCGACGCGCGCACGCGAGCGCTGGTCACGCCTTCGGTTCTGCACAATGGCGGCGCCGCGACCGCACGTGGCGGAGCCGATGCCAGGAACCTCGCCGAACGACCCCACGCCGCCACCGACCGAGCTGGAAACGCAGCGCAAAAAGTTGGTCGCCGCCCGGCAGGCGTTGCCTGACCGGCTCGAGCGCTCGGTCCGGCTGCAGGAGAACCTGCGCGCCTGGCTGGTCGGCCGCCGCGAGCGGTCGATCGGCGCGTACTGGCCCATCAAGGGCGAGTTCGACCCGCTGCCGGCGCTCTACCGCTGGAGCGAAGGCGCGGTCGACGGCAGCGTTCGTCGCGTCGGCCTGCCGGTCGCCGACCGGGCGACGCGGTCGCTGCGCTTCCACGTCTGGTATCCGGGCTGCGAGACCGAGCTCGACGCCTACGACATTCCGAAGCCCAAGGGCACCGAGGAATTCGTCCCCGAGCTGATCGTCGTTCCCTGCCTCGGCTTCGGTCCGGGCGGGGTGCGGCTCGGCTACGGCGGCGGCTTCTTCGACCGCACCCTCGCCGCGCTGTCGCCTCGGCCGGCGACCGTCGGCGTCAGCTTCACGCACGGCTTCCTGCCGTTTCTGCGCGCGACCGCCGGCGCGGCGCCACTCGACGCGCTGATCACCGAGGACGGCGTGATGTGGCAGCGTCCGTAGCGGGCGCAGGGCTCGCGAGGCGACGGCAGATCTCGAGCGCGAGCGCCGACTGGTTGAGCGTGTAGAAGTGCAGCCCCGGCGCGCCGCCGGCGATCAACCGCTCGGCCAGCCGCGTCACGACGTCGAGGCCGAACGCGCGGATCGACGCCGCGTCGTCCATGAAGCCTTCCATCTTGAGCGCGATCCAGCGCGGGATCTCGATGCCGTCGCGCGCCGCGAACTGCGCGATCCGCGCGAAGTTGTGGAACGGCATCACGCCGGGGACGATCGGCACCTCGACGCCGAGCGCGCGCACCTCGTCGACGAAGTGGAAGTAGGCGTCGGGGTTGAAGAAGAACTGCGTGATCGCCGCGTCGGCGCCGGCTTTCACCTTGGCGGCGAAGTGCTGGAGGTCGCGCTTCGCGTAGCGCTGCTGCGGGTGGTACTCGGGATACGCCGCGACCTCGATGAACCAGTCGCGCCCCTGCGCCTCGCGGATGAACGCGATCAGCTCGCTCGCGTAGCGGAACTCGCCCGCGGTCGCGGTGCCGCTCGGCAGGTCGCCGCGCAGCGCGACGAGGCGACGGATGTTCTTCTCGCGGTAGGTCGCGAGAATCTCGGCGATGCCTTGCTGCGTCGAGCCGACGCACGAGATGTGCGGTGCCGCCTGGTGGCCGAGCGCGGCGATGTCGCACACCGTCGCGAGCGTCTTGTCGCGCGTCGACCCGCCGGCGCCATAGGTGACGCTGAAGTAGTCGGGCGCTGCCTGCGCGAGCTCGGCGACGACCGTCTTCAGCTTCTCGCTGCCGACCGGCGTGTTCGGCGGGAAGAACTCGAAGCTGACCGGCACCGGCAGCGCCATCGTCGTCGTCGCGGTGGTCATGGCTGAGCCCGGGCGTGGACGAAGGACTCGCGGTTGCCGTCGCCGCCCGTGACCGCGCTCTCGAACCAGTCGACGACAGCGAGCCCGCTCGCAGCACAGGCCTCGCGAAGGCGGGCTTCGACGCGGCCGTAGGCGGCGGCGTCCTTGACGATGCCGCCCTTGCCGATGTCGCTCGGCTGGAGCTCGAACTGCGGCTTCACCAGGAGCAACAGCTCGCCCGCGGCGAGTGGAACGAGCGCCGGCACGACGAGCGCGAGCGAGATGAACGAGAGGTCGGCGACGATCAAGTCGAAGCGGCCGACAGGCAGGTCACGCGCTTCGAGGTGGCGCGCGTTGACGCCTTCGCGGGCGGCGACTCGGGAATCGGCAGCGAGGCGCCGGTCGAGCTGGCCATGGCCGACGTCGACGCCGACGACGCGCGCCGCGCCGCGCTGGAGCAGGACGTCGGTGAAGCCGCCGGTGCCCTGGCCGACGTCGAGGCAGACGAAGCCGCGGACATCGATCGCGCAGCGCGCGAGCGCGGCGTCGAGCTTGAGGCCGCCGCGCGAGACGAAGCGGAGCTCGGCGTCGTCGACCACCTCGATCTCGGCGGCATCGGGAACGTCTTCGCCGGCCTTCCTCGGCACCGCCCAGCCCGAGGCGGCGCGCCAGCGCACGCCGCCGCGCTCGATCAGGCGCTGCGCCGCCGAGCGGCTCGGCGCCACGCCGCGCTGCACCAACAGCTGGTCGGCCCGCATCGCGCTCCTCCGCTCAATAGCGGTAGGTGTCGGGCTTGTACGGCCCTTCCTTGGCGACGCCGATGTACGCCGCCTGCTCGTCGGTCAGCTCGGTGAGCATCGCGCCCACCTTCTTCAGGTGCAGCCGCGCGACCTTCTCGTCGAGGTGCTTCGGCAGCACGTAGACCTGGCCGACCTCGTACTTCGCGCGCTGCGTGAAGAGCTCGATCTGCGCGATCGTCTGGTTGGCGAAGCTCGACGACATCACGAAGCTCGGATGCCCCGTGCCGCAGCCGAGGTTCACGAGCCGGCCCTTGGCGAGCAGGATGATCCGCTTGCCATCGGGGAAGATCACGTGGTCGACCTGCGGCTTGATCTCCTCCCACTGGTATTGCTCGATCGCCGCGATGTCGATCTCGTTGTCGAAGTGGCCGATGTTGCAGACGATCGCCTGGTCCTTCATCGCGCGCATGTGCTCGTGGCGGATGACGCCCTTGTTGCCGGTGCAGGTGACGAAGATGTCGGCCTTGTCGGCGGCGTACTCCATCGTCACCACGCGGTAGCCCTCCATCGCCGCTTGCAGCGCGTTGATCGGGTCGATCTCGGTCACCCAGACCTGCGCCGAGAGCGCGCGCAGCGCCTGCGCCGAGCCCTTGCCGACGTCGCCGTAGCCTGCGACGAGCGCGACCTTGCCGGCGACCATCACGTCGGTCGCACGCTTGATGCCGTCGACGAGCGACTCGCGGCAGCCGTAGAGGTTGTCGAACTTGCTCTTCGTCACCGAGTCGTTGACGTTGATCGCGCGAAAGAGCAGCGTCCCCTTGGCCGCCATCTCCTTCAGGCGATGGACGCCGGTCGTCGTCTCCTCGGTGACGCCGACGATCTCCTTGGCCTTGCGGCTGTACCAGCTCGGGTCCTCGGCGAGCTTGCTGCGGATCGCCGCGTGGAGAACGCGTTCCTCCTCGCTCGAATGCGTGTCGATCAGCGAGAGGTCCTTCTCGCAGCGCTGGCCGAGGTGCATCAGCAGCGTCGCGTCGCCGCCGTCGTCGAGGATCATGTTCGGGCCTTCGCCCGTCTGCCCCTTGGCGCCGAACTCGAAGATGCGGTGGGTGTAGTCCCAGTAGTCCTCGAGCGTCTCGCCCTTGACCGCGAACACCGGCGTGCCGCTCTCGGCGATCGCCGCGGCGGCGTGGTCCTGGGTCGAGAAGATGTTGCACGATGCCCAGCGGACGTCGGCGCCGAGCGCCTTCAGCGTCTCGATCAGCACCGCGGTCTGGATCGTCATGTGGAGGCTGCCGGCGATGCGCGCGCCCTTCAGCGGCTGGCTCTTCGCGAACTCCTCGCGGATCGCCATCAGACCGGGCATCTCGGTCTCGGCGATCCTGATCTCCCTGCGGCCCCATGCGGCCAGCGCGAGGTCGGCGACGATGTGGGGCACGGTGCCCTGCGGCTTCAAGACGGCGTTCATGTTCGTGGCTCCTGGCGTACGAGGAACCCGCCGCGATGGTCGAAGGGGAGAATCGAATCGAAGCTCACCCACGAGGACATCGTGCGGGTGAGCGCGGTTGCAACGTAGGCTGCCAAGCCTGGGACGAGGGGCGGGCCCTGCCTTGCAACGCTCCTTGGACAGCGGCGCGATTCTAGCGCGGCGCTGCTGCGCGCGACCCCACTCGTATCATGGCCGCGTGACTCCGCCCTCCGCACTGCCCTGGTCGAGCGCGGATCCGAAGCGCCTCGCGCAGGTCGTCGGCGTTCTCACCGACATCGACGACACGCTGACCACCGACGGCGCGATTCCGATGGGCGTCGTCGCCGCGCTCGCCGCGCTCTCGCAGGCCGGACTGCCGACGATCGCGGTGACCGGCCGGCCGATGGGCTGGAGCCGGCCGATCGCGAGCGCGACGCCGCTCGCCGCGGTCGTCGCCGAGAACGGCGGCGTCGCGCTCGTCCGCGACGGCGACGACGTGCGCATCGAGTTCGCCGCTCCGGACGACGTGCGTGCCGCCAACGCGGCGAAGCTGGCGCGCGTCTCCGAGCGCATCGTCGCCGAGGTTCCCGGCGCGACGCTCGCGCGCGACAGCGCCGGCCGCGTCACCGACATCGCGATCGACCACGGCGAATTCGCGCATCTCGACCAGGCGCGGATCGACGCCGTCGTCGCGCGGATGCGCGCGGCGGGAATGCAGGCGACGGTCAGCTCGATCCACGTCAACGGCTGGTTCGGCGTGCACACCAAACTGACCGGCGCGCGCTGGATCGTCCAGCGCGTCCTCGGCCGCGACCTCGACGCCGAGCGGGAGCGCTGGCTCTACGTCGGCGACTCGACCAACGACGAGCCGATGTTCGCCGCGTTCCCGCTCTCGGTCGGCGTCGCCAACATCGCCGACTTCGCCGACCGTCTGCAGCGCTGGCCGGCGTACGTCACGCAATTCGACCGCGGCCGCGGCTTCGTCGAGATCGCCGAGTCGCTGCTCGCGGCGCGGTCCGTCACGAGCTGACGGTGCGGGTGAACTTGTCGAAGGGGCAAACCATGATGACCGAGCGCCAACGCAACTTCCGCCGCCAGTACGTCGAGCAGATCAGCCCCTGGTACAACGGCCTCGTCCACGTCGGCGTCATGTACGCCGCCGGCCTCTCGGCGATCTGGTGGTGCGTCGGCCGGATGGACGGCGCGACGTGGGAATGGCTGCTCGTCGTTCCGGTCGCGATCGCCGGCAACTTCGCCGAGTGGGCGATGCACAAGTACGTCATGCACCGCCTGATCGACGTCTTCGCGCTGCGCGCGATCTACGACCGGCACACCCGCCAGCACCACCAGTACTTCACCGACAACGACGCGACGATCCACACCGTCCAGGAGTTCCGCATCGTCTTCTTCCCGTGGCGCGTGCTGATGGTGCTCGCGGTCGGCGGCGCCCTGCTGGCGTGGATCGCGTCGCTCGTGATCAACGCCAACGCCGGCTACGTCGTCCTCATCACCATGATCGGCCACTACATGGTGTACGAGACCTTCCACTTCTTCTGCCACATTCCCGAGCAGCCGTGGCTGCGGTACGTTCCCTTCGTCAACACGGTCCGCCGCCACCACATCGCGCACCACAACATGGGGATCATGATGCACGTCAACATGAACCTCACGTTCCCGATCGCCGATTGGGCGATGAAGACGAGCGACCTGAACCGCGGCGTCGTCGGCCACGTCTTCAACGGCTACGACGAGTCGCACGTCAAGGACGAGCTGAAGCCGGTGATCGCGCGCTTCCGCACCGGCGAGACGCAGGACGCACGCTGCACGCTCGACGGCCCGAAGCTCGACGCCGACGAGGTGCGCGCGCTCGAGCGCGCCGGCGGCCTCGCCGCCTAGCCGCCTAGCCGCCTAGCCGCGCCGCGTTGCCCGTCCGGGCGAGACGCCGAGGAACTCGGCGAGGCGTGCGCGCTCGGCGGCGAGCTCGCCGACGAATGCAGGCTCCTGCGGTTTGCCGTCGGCAAAGTGCGTGGCCATCGCGAGCTTGCCGTCGCGCACGCTCGCGTTCGCCCAGCCGACGACGCGGTCGCGCCAGAGCAGCGGCAGTGCGTAGTAGCCGAGCTTGCGCTTGGCCGCCGGCGTGTACGCCTCGAAGCGGTACGTCCAACCCCAGAGCTGCGCGAAGCGGCGGCGGTCCCAGACGATCGGATCAAACGGCGCGAGCAGCAGCACGCGCTCCTCGGCGCGCCAGCGCCGCGAGCGCGGATTCTCGTCGGCGGGCCAGTGCCAGGCGACGCCGTCGATGCGCGCGTTCGCGAGCCGCTCGCGCAGCGTCGCGAGCGCGGCGCGCGTCTCCTCGCCGAGATGCGGCGCGCCGTAGCCGAGCAGCCGCGCGAGGTAGACGAGGCTCGACGCCGGCAGCGGCGCGTACTTGGCGACGACGAGCTCGAGCAGCGCCTCGGCGCGGGCGACCCGCGCCGCCGGCGTGTCGTCGGCCGGAGGATGCTCGATCGCCTCGTAGATGCGCGTCCCCGCCTCGCGCCTGCGCACGCGCAGGAGCCCGCGGTAATGCATGCCGTCGAGCAGGTGCGTCGTCGCCTGGCTCGATCCGCCCCAGGCGTTGATCCGCCGTCCGTGCGCGAAGTGCTCCTCGATGACGCGCGGATGCGTCGGCCCGTGCGCGCGGATGAAGGCGAGCACCTCCGCGGCCTTGCGCCGCGTCGCTGCGTCCCATGGGTGGCGCGGCGTGCGCGGATGCATCAGCGCGAGGTGGCGGCGCGGCAGGAAGCCGTAGTTGACGAACGCGTCCTCGTCGATCCGCAGGCGCGAATAGCGACGCTCGAGGTCGCCGACGCGGTAGCCGGCGACGCGGTGGCGCAGGATCAGGTCCTGGGCGCGCGCCGGCGCGCGGATCGGATCGGCCTGGACGAAGCCGAGCTTGTCGATCGCGCGCGCGAGCGTCGTCGGCTTGAAGAGCGTGCGCGCGACGGCGTAGCGGCGCAGGTCGTCGAGCGTCGGTGGCTTCGGCATGGACGACGATGATGCCGCGTCGATCGGCGCTCCGCCGCGGGTACAGTCGCAGCGGCGGACGCTGGCGATGGCAAGGACCCCACCGACGAACGATGCGGCGCTGCGCAAGCTGCGCGCATTCGGCCTCGCGTATCCGGCTGCGCACACGAAGAGCCCGTGGCCGGGCCATCTCGACCTCGCCGTCAAGGACAAGACGTTCGCGTACCTGAGCATCGAGGGCGAGCCGCTCTCGATCTCGTGCAAGCTGCCGCAGTCGTGGCCGACGGCGCTGAAGCTCGCCTTCGCGAAGCCGACCGGCTACGGCCTCGGCAAGAGCAGCTGGGTGACCGCGACCTTCGCCGCGGGCGAGCCGGTTCCGATCGACCTTCTCAAGACGTGGATCGACGAGAGCTATCGGGCGCAAGCGCCGAAGCGACTCGTCGCCACGCTCGGCTCATGACCGCCGCCGACGCACCGAGCTCCGCCGAGGATCTCGCCACGCGCCTTGCGCGCTGCTACACCGGCGTCGTCTACGACGTCCTGCGCGACCGCGGCATCGTGCAATGCATCCTGCCGCCGACCATCGTTCCGCTCGACCGCGCGATGGTCGCCGCCGGCCCGGTGTTCACCGTGCGCGGCCGCCCCGACGCGAGCGTGTCGGCGCACGAGAGCCTGCTGCGCTGGACCGAGCTCTTGTCGCGCGCGCCGCGCGGCCACGTCGTCATGGTCCAGGGCAACGACGGCGAGCGCGCGCTGATGGGCGAGCTCTCGGCCGAGACGCTGCAGTTTCGCGGCGTGCGCGGCTACATCGTCGACGGCGGCTGCCGCGACACCGCGTTCATCCGCAGGATCGGCTTTCCGGTGTTCTGCGACAAGGCGACGCCGCGCGACATCGTCGCGGCCTGGGTGCCGGTCGCCTACGACGAGCCGATCAGCTTCGGCCAGGTCGTCGTGCGCGGCGGCGACCACGTGCTGGCCGACTGCGACGGCATCGTCGTCATCCCGGGTGCGATCGCGGCCGAGGTGATCGCCGCCGCCGAAGCGGCGATGCGGACCGAGGACAAGGTGCGTGCGGCGATCCTGTCAGGCGTCGATCCGCAGCAGGCGTACCTAGATCACGGCAAGTTCTAGCGCTGCACCCGAGGCGTTACAGCCCCGCTGCGGCTCGCAGGGTGGCCGCCTTGTCCGTCTTCTCCCACGTGAACTCCGGCTCGTCGCGGCCGAAGTGGCCGTATGCGGCGGTCTTCGCGTAGATCGGGCGCAGCAGGTCGAGCATCTGGATGATCCCCTTCGGCCGCAGGTCGAAGTGCTCGTGGACGAGCTTCTCGATCTCGTGGTCGGGGATCTTGCCGGTGCCTTCGGTGTAGATCGTGACGTTCATCGGCCGCGCGACGCCGATCGCGTACGCGACCTGGATCTGGCACTGCCGCGCCAGGCCGGCGGCGACGATGTTCTTGGCGACGTAGCGCGCCGCATACGCGGCCGAGCGGTCGACCTTCGAAGGGTCCTTGCCCGAGAACGCGCCGCCGCCGTGCGGGCACGCGCCGCCATAGGTGTCGACGATGATCTTTCTGCCGGTGAGGCCGCAGTCGCCCTGCGGGCCGCCGATGACGAAGCGGCCGGTCGGGTTGATCAGGTACTTGGTCTCCTTCAGCCAGTCCTTCGGCAGCACCGGCTTGATGATCTCCTCGACGACCGCCTCGACGAATTCCTTCTTCATCTGCTTGCCGTCGCTCATCTCCGGAGCGTGCTGGCTCGAGAGCACGACGGTGTCGATCGAGTGCGGCTTGCCGTCGACGTAGCGCATCGTCACCTGGCTCTTCGCGTCGGGCCGGAGGTACGGCATGCGGCCGTCCTTCCTCAGCTGCGCCTGGCGCTCGACGAGGCGGTGCGCGTAGTAGATCGGCGCCGGCATCAGCTCGGGCGTCTCGTCGCACGCGTAGCCGAACATCAGGCCCTGGTCGCCGGCGCCGGTGTTGAGGTGGTCGTCGCTCGCGTGGTCGACGCCCTGCGCGATGTCGTTGCTCTGCTTGTCGTAGGCGACCAGCACCGCGCATCCCTTGTAGTCGATGCCGTATTCGGTGTTGTCGTAGCCGATCCGCTTGATCGTGTCGCGCGCGACCTGGATGTAGTCGACGTGCGCGTTGGTCGTGATCTCGCCGGCCAGCACCACGAGGCCGGTGTTGCACAGCGTCTCGGCGGCGACGCGCGAGCGCGGGTCCTGCGCGAGGACCGCGTCGAGGATCGAGTCGGAGATCTGGTCGGCGACCTTGTCGGGGTGGCCTTCCGAGACGGATTCGGAAGTGAAGAGGAAATCGTTCGCCACGCTGCGCTCCATTCGACGGCCCTGCGGTCGGGAATCGCGTTGCCGGCCTTGGGCTCTGGAAGAGCGGCGAACGCTTTAGCGGTATGTTTGCGTCGCCCCGCAAGTAGTTCAGTAACTCGGCGACTGGCGGGATTATAGGAACTCGGGCGAGGGAGCACGTTTGGGCGCACGGATCCTGCTGGCATTCCTGTGGCTATTCCAGTGGCTTCCGCTCGCCGTCCAGGCAACGCTCGGAAGCGCGTTCGGCAGGCTCGGCTGGCACGTCGCCCGCTCGCGGCGCAGGGTCGCGCTGCGCAACCTCGAGCTCTGCTTTCCCGAGCTCCCGGCCGATGAGCGGGAGCGCCTCGCGCGCGCGCACTTCCGCTGGCTCGGCCGCAGCCTTCTCGAGCGCGGTCTGCTCTGGTACGCCTCGCCCGGGCGGCTGCGGCGGTTGATCCACGTCGAGGGCGACGTCCAGCTCGCCGAGCGCAGCGAACGGCCAGTGATGTGGCTCGTCCCGCACTTCATGGGGCTCGACGTCGCCGGCGCGTCGGTGCTCCTGTTCCAGAAGCGAAAGGGCATCTCGATCTACCAGCGGCAGAGCAACGCCGTCCTCGACCGGGCGCTCCGGCGCGGGCGGCTGCGCCTCGGCAACGCCGAGATCTTCGAGCGCGACGACGCCGGCCGCGCGCTCGTCCGCGCGATCCGTCGCGGCGACGCGTTCTTCAACCTGCCCGACATGGACTTCGGAACGCGCGACGCCGCGTTCGTGCCGTTCTTCGGCGTCGAGGCGACGACGCTGCTCGCGCCGTCGCGGATGGCGCGCGCGCTCGACATGGTCGTGCAGCCGGTCGTCGCCGAGATCCTTCCCGGTGGCGCCGGCTACCGCGTCCGCTACGAGGAGCCGTGGACCGATTTCCCGACCGAAGACGCGGTCGCCGACGCGGCGCGCATGAACCGCTGGATCGAAAGCGAGATCCGCCGCAACCCCGCGCAGTACCTCTGGGTGCATCGTCGCTTCAAGACGCGACCGCCGGGCGAGCCATCGCTGTACTCGTAAAGCTGACCCGGCGAGCGAGCGCCGATAATCGCGCCATGCGCGTTCGCTTCGCCAAGATGCAGGGAGCCGGCAACGACTTCGTCGTCATCGACGCGACGAAGGAGCCGTTCGCGCTCGACGGCGCGCAGCTGAAGCGCATCGCCGACCGGCGCTTCGGCGTCGGCGCCGACCAGATCCTCGTCGTCGAGCCGCCGACGCGCGCGGGCGCCGACTTCGGCTACCGCATCTTCAACGGCGGCAGCGGCGACGAGGTCGAGCAGTGCGGCAACGGCGCGCGCTGCTTCGTCCGCTTCGTGCGTGCGCGCGGCCTCACGGACAAGCGCACCGTCGTCGTCGACACGATGAACCGCCGCCTCGAGCTGCGCGAGCAGAGCGACGGCCGCGTCACCGTCGACATGGGAGCGCCCGATTTCGATCCGGCGCACGTTCCCTTCGACATCACGTGGCTCGCGCCGAAGAAGCGCGACGGCGGGCTCGCGCTCTGGCCGGTCGAGCTCGGCAACGGCGCGACGGTCGACGTCGCGGTCGTCTCGATGGGCAACCCGCACGCGGTGCAACTCGTCGCCGACGTCGAGCGCGCTCCCGTGGCCGAGCAGGGGGCGCTGCTCGAGCGGCACGCGCGCTTTGCGCGCGGCGTCAACGCCGGCTTCGTGCAGGTCGTCGCGCGCGATCAGGCGCGGCTGCGCGTCTGGGAGCGCGGCGCCGGCGAGACGCTCGCGTGCGGCACCGGCGCCTGCGCCGCGGTCGCGGTCGGCATGCGCCTCGGCGTCTTCGCGCCGAAGGTCGACGTCGCGACGCGCGGCGGCGTGCTCACGATCGAATGGGCCGGCGATGGCGCGCCGGTGTTGATGACGGGGCCCGCGGAGACGGCGTTCGAGGGCGAGATCGAGCTTTGAATGAAGGAACGAGCGACGTGAGCAACAGCCAGGGAGCGACGCCGCTCGGCGTCCAGGGTGTCACCGAGAGCGATATCGCCAACTATCTCGCGGCGAGCCCGGGATTCTTCGAGCGCCACGCCGAGCTGCTCGGCACGATCCAGCTGACGAGCCCGCACGGCCAGCGCGCCGTCTCGCTGCAGGAGCGGCAGATGGAGATGCTGCGCGACAAGATCAAAGGGCTCGAGCGGCAGATCGTCGAGATGATCCGCCACGGCCAGGACAACGTGGCGATCGCCGACAAGCTGCACCGCTGGACGCGCGCGCTGATGCTGACCGCCAACGCCGCCGACCTGCCGAACGTCCTCGTCCGCGAGCTGCAGCACGAGTTCCTGATCCCGGAGGCTGCGGTGCGCGTCTGGGGTGCGGCCGACGCGTTCGCCGGCCTGTCGTTCACCCGCGAGACGGGCGACGACGTGCGCACCTTCGCCGGCAGCCTCACCGCGCCGTATTGCGGCGTCAACACCGGCTTCGAGGCGGTGCAATGGCTCGACGATCCGGGCCAGGCGTCGTCGATCGCGCTGGTTCCCCTGCGCCACGAAGGCCAGCTCGCCGCGTTCGGTCTGCTCGTCCTCGCCTCGCCCGACCCGACGCGCTACAGCGCCGACATGGGCACCGACTTCCTCGCCCGCATCGGCGAGGTCGCGAGCGCCGCGCTGACGCGGCTCTTGCCCGGGTCATGAGCAAGAGCGGCGCCGGCGACGCGGCGCCGCGCGCGCGAGACGCCGACGTCGCCCGCCATCTCGAATACCTGCGCGTCGAGCGCCGCGTCGCCGCGCGCACGCTCGCGCTCTACGACGACGCGCTCGATCGCCTCGAGCGGCTCGCGGCGAAGCTGGCGCTGCCGTTGCGCGACGCCAAGACGCACCACGTCCGCCGCTTCGCCGCGCAGTTGCACGCCGGCGGCCTCGCGCCGCGCTCGATCGCGCTCGTGCTGTCGGCGTGGCGCGGCTTCTACCGGCGGCTGGCGCGCACCGGAGCGCTCGATGCCAATCCGGTCGACGGCGTGCGCGCGCCGCGCGCCGCGCAACCGTTGCCGAAGGCGCTCTCGGTCGACCACGCGGTCGCGCTCGTCGCGCATCGCGGCGACGACGACGGCGACGACGCGCTCGGCGCGCGCGACGCGTGCATCGCCGAGCTGCTCTACGGCTGCGGGCTGCGCGTCGGCGAGCTCGTCGGCCTCGACGCCGTCGCGAGCGCGTCGGCGGCCGGCTGGATCGACGGCGACGACGCGACCGCGCACGTCCTCGGCAAGGGCAGCAAGCGGCGCGCGGTGCCGGTCGGCGCGCCGGCGCTCGCGGCGCTTGCCGTCTGGCTTGCGCGCCGCGGCGGGCTCGCGCGCGCCGGCGAGCCGGCGCTCTTCGTCTCGAGCCGCGGCACGCGTCTCACCGCGAGCCAGGTCCGCTCGCGGCTGAAGACGCGCGCGATCCAGGCCGGCGTGCCGACGCACGTCCATCCGCACATGCTGCGCCACTCGTTCGCGTCGCACCTGCTGCAGTCGAGCGGCGACCTGCGCGCGGTGCAGGAGTTGCTCGGCCACGCCAACATTGCGACGACACAGGTCTACACCAAGCTCGACTTCGGCCATCTCTCGAAGGTCTACGACGCCGCGCACCCGCGCGCGCGGCGCAAGTCGCCCGAGCGGCGGTGAAGGTCGTCCGCGTCCGCGCGGGCAAGGACCGCTCGCTCCTGCGTCGCCACCCCTGGGTGTTCGAGGGCAGCATCGCCGGCGGCCGCGCCGACAGCGGTGAGACGGTGCGTGTCGAGGCGAGCGACGGACGCTTCCTCGCCTGGGCGGCGTACAGCCCGCAGTCGTCGATACGCCTGCGCGCCTGGAGCTTCGATGAGCGGGAGCGGATCGACGCTGCGTTCTTCGCGCGCCGCATCGACGCGGCGATCGCGATGCGCGAGCGTCTCGCGGTCGCGAGCGACGGCGTGCGTCTCGTCCACGGCGAAGTCGACGGCCTGCCGGGGCTCGTCGTCGATCGCTACGGCGACGCGCTGGTCGCGCAGTTCCTCGCTGCCGGCGTCGAGCGCTGGAAGCCGTCGATCGTCGATGCGCTCGTCGCGAGAAGCGGAGCGTCGCGCCTGTACGAGCGGAGCGACACGTCGGCGCGCAACCGCGAAGGCTTGCCGGCTGCGACCGGGTGGCGGCGCGGCGGCGGCGATGGCGACGCGGATCCAAGGTCTTCGACCGATCTCGAGATCCGCGAGCACGGCTGGCGCTTTGCGGTCGACGTCGCCGGCGGCCACAAGACCGGCTTCTACCTCGACCAGCGCGACAACCGTCGCCTCTTCGCCGAGCTCGTCCGCCACTTCGGCGTCGAGCGCGTCCTCAACTGCTACTGCTACACCGGCGGCTTCAGCGTCGCCGCGCTCGCCGGCGGTGCGCGCCACGTGCTCGCGATCGACTCGTCGGCGCCGGCGCTCGCGCGCGCCGAGGCGAACGTCGCTGCCAACGGCTTCGACGCGACGCGCCACGAGGTCGCGTGCGCCGACGTCAACGAGCGGATGCGAGCGTCGCTGCAGACCGGCGTGCGCTTCGACGCGATCGTCCTCGATCCGCCGAAGCTCGCGCCGACGGTCGCACACGCCGAGCGCGCGGCGCGCGCGTACAAGGACATCAACCGGCTCGCGCTGATGCTGCTCGCGCCCGGCGGGCTGCTCTTCACGTTCTCGTGCTCGGCCGGCATCGATGCCGGTCTCTTCCACAAGATCGTCGCCGGCGCCGGGATCGACGCCGGCGTCGACGGCTTCGTCCACGCGCGGCTCGCCGCGGCGCCCGACCACCCGATGACGATCGAGTTCCCCGAGGGCGAGTACCTCAAGGGCCTCGCGATCGTCAGGCGCTGACGGTCGGCAGCTCGATCCGCGTCTCGAACTTTGCGCGGCGAACGCTGAAGAACGCCTTGACGTTGCGCACGTTGGCGTCGTGCGTGAAGAGCCGCTCGACGAGGGCGTCGTAGGCCGCCATGTCGGCGACCTCGACGACGAGGATGAAGTCGGGGCCCGGCGAGACGCGGTGGCATTGGCGCACCGCGCCATCGGCGACCGCGCGGGCCTCGAACGCCGCGAGCGCTTCGGCGCCCTGGCGGTCGAGCGCGACTTCGACGATCGCGGTCAGGCCGCGGCCGAGCCGATCCGAAGACAGAAGGGCGACCCGGCGCTCGATGACGCCCGCATCGACCAGCGCCTTGACGCGGCGCAGGCAGGTCGCCGGCGAGACGTGGACCCGCTCGGCGAGCGCCTGGTTGGTGAGCGATGCGTCGGTCTGGAGGAGGTCGAGAATCTTCCAGTCGGTGGCGTCGAGGTCAATGTTTCGATCCATTGTTCAAAAGATCTGGTTAATTATGAAATTATCAGCCAAAGCACACTGGAGGCGGCTTGATATTTCTACAAACAGCGCAAATCGCAACTAAATTTCTCGCAACTCGCCCGATCATGCGTACCCAGCCAGGAGCCCTGTCATGTGCGGAATCGTCGCCGCGGTCAGCAACCGCAACATCGTCCCGATCCTCGTCGAGGGGCTGCGGCGTCTGGAATACCGCGGCTACGACTCGTGCGGCGTCGCCGTCCACCAGCGCGGCGGCCTCAGGCGCGCGCGCAGCACGTCGCGCGTCGCCGAGCTCGCCGCCAACGTCGCCGCCGAGCACGTCGAAGGCACGACCGGGATCGCGCACACACGCTGGGCGACGCACGGCGCGCCGGTCGTCCACAACGCCCATCCGCACTTTTCGCCCGGCCCGCGCAAGGCCGCGGCGGAGGGCGACGCCGATTCGGGCGAGGCGGGCGGCATCGCGGCGGCAGGCAGGATCGGCCTCATCCACAACGGGATCATCGAGAACCACGACGAGCTGCGCGACGAGCTGAAGACCAAGGGCTACGCGTTCGAGACGCAGACCGACACCGAGGTCATCGCGCACCTGATCGACCATCTCAACGACGGCGACCTCCTCGACGCGGTGCAACGCGCGCTGCCGCGGCTGCGCGGCGCCTACGCGATCGCGGTCATCAGCCGCGACGAGCCGCACCGCGTCGTCGGCGCCCGCCACGGCTCGCCGCTCGTGCTCGGCGTCGGTTCGGCCGAACGCCCGACCGAGAACTTCCTCGCCTCCGACGCGATGGCGCTCGCCGGCGTCACCGACAAGATCGTCTATCTCGAGGAAGGTGATGTCGTCGACCTGCAGCTCGGCAAGCACTGGATCAGCCACGCCGACGAGAAGGGCACGCAGCGCCGCGTCGAGCGGCCGGTGAAGACGGTGATCGCGCACAGCGGCGCCGCCGAGCTCGGGCCGTACCGGCACTACATGCAAAAGGAGATCTTCGAGCAGCCGAAGGCAATCGCCGACACGCTCGACGCGGTGCCCGGCATCTCGCCCGAGCTGTTCGGCAACGGCGCGTACCGCGTCTTCAAGGACATCGAATCGGTCCTCATCCTCGCCTGCGGAACGAGCTACTACAGCGGCTCGGTCGCCAAGTACTGGCTCGAGTCGTTCGCCGGCATTCCGACCCAGGTCGAGGTGGCGAGCGAGTATCGCTACCGCGACAGCGTGCCGAACCCGCGCACGCTGGTCGTCACGATCTCGCAGAGCGGCGAGACCGCCGACACGCTCGCTGCGCTCAAGCACGCGCGCGGGCTCGGCATGGCGCATACGCTCACCGTCTGCAACGTCGCGACGAGCGCGATCGTGCGCGAGTCGGCGATGACCTACATCACGCGCGCCGGCGTCGAGATCGGCGTCGCGTCGACGAAGGCGTTCACGACGCAGCTCGTCGGCCTGTTCCTGCTGACGCTCGCCCTCGCGCAGGTGCGCGGGCGTCTCAGCGACGAAGACGAAGCGCAGCACCTGAAGGCGCTCCGCCACCTGCCGGTCGCAGTGCAGGCGGTGCTCGCGCTCGAGCCGCAGATCATCGCCTGGAGCGAGGAGTTCGCGTCGAAGGAGAACGCGCTCTTTCTCGGCCGCGGCATGCACTACCCGGTCGCGCTCGAGGGTGCGCTGAAGCTGAAGGAGATCAGCTACATCCACGCCGAGGCGTATCCCGCGGGCGAGCTCAAGCACGGGCCCCTGGCGCTCGTCACCTCCGAGATGCCGGTCGTCGCGATCGCGCCGAACGACAAGCTGCTCGAGAAGCTCGAGAGCAACCTGCACGAGGTCCGCGCGCGCGGCGGCGAGCTCTTCGTCTTCGCCGACGCCGACACGCGGATTCGGTCGGGCGAGGGCGTCCGCGTCATCCGCATGCCCGAGCACTACGGCGCGCTGTCGCCGATCCTGCACGTCGTGCCGCTGCAGCTGCTCGCGTACCACACGGCGGTGGCGCGCGGGACCGACGTCGACAAGCCACGCAATCTGGCGAAGAGCGTGACGGTCGAATGACTGGCGCGCTCTTCGAGCGCGAAGCGCCCGGCGCGTCAGCGCCGGCAGATGGCGTGGCTTGCGGCGCAGGCTGACTTCGCGCAGCGAAGTCAAGGCGCGCAGCGCCGGGCCGTAGCCACAAACCGCGGAATCTCGCCAAGAGCGTGACGGTCGAATAGGCGGCAAGATCGCCTTCTGGCCGAAACCGCTCAGAAGGGAGTTCCGACCGTGGCAGAGCAGCGAGCGGCACCGCCGCTCAGGATCCGGATGCACGAACGCGACAACGTCGCGATCGTCGCCAACGACGGCGGGCTCGCCGCCGGCACCGTGTTCGACGACGGCCTGAAGCTCGTCGACCGCGTGCCGCAGGGGCACAAGGTCGCGCTCGTCGACATTCCTGCCGGCGCTGCGGTGCGGCGCTACGACGTCGTCATCGGCACGGCGCTGCGCGACCTGCCGGCCGGCAGCTGGGTGCACGAGCGCGTCCTCGAGCTGCCCGAGGCGCGTTCGCTCGACGGCCTGCCCGTCGGCACTGTGCTGCGCCCCGCGCTCGCGCCGCTCGACGGCTACACGTTCGAGGGCTACCGCAACGCCGACGGCTCGGTCGGCACGCGCAACATCCTGGCGATCACGCAGACCGTGCAGTGCGTCGCCGGGGTCGTCGACTTCGCGGTCCGCAGGATCAAGGCCGAGCTGCTGCCGAAGTACCCGAACGTCGACGACGTCGTCGCGCTCGAGCACACCTACGGCTGCGGCGTCGCGATCGATGCGCCGAACGCCGACGTGCCGATCCGGACGCTGCGCAACATCACGCTCAACCCGAACTTCGGCAACGAGGTGATGGTGGTGAGCCTCGGCTGCGAGAAGCTGCAGCCCGAGCGGCTGCTGCCGCCGGGGACGTTCGCGATCGTCGACGAGCGCGGCGCCGCCGACGACGATGCCGGCGCCGACGTCGTCTGCCTGCAGGACGACGAGCACGTCGGCTTCGAGTCGATGATCGATTCGATCGTCGCGAGCGCACGGGAGCATCTCGAGCGGTTGAACGCGCGCCGCCGCGAGACGGTGCCGGCGAGCGAGCTCGTCGTCGGCGTCCAGTGCGGCGGCAGCGATGCGTTCAGCGGCGTCACCGCGAACCCGGCGGTCGGCTGCTGCACCGACCTGCTCGTGCGCGCGGGAGCGACGGTGATGTTCTCCGAGGTCACCGAGGTGCGCGACGGCATCGACCAGCTGACCTCGCGCGCCGCGACCCCCGAGGTGGCCGAGCAGATGGTGCGCGAGATGGCGTGGTACGACGCCTATCTCAAGCGCGGCTTCGCCGACCGCAGCGCCAACACGACGCCGGGCAACAAGAAGGGGGGCCTGTCGAACATCGTCGAGAAGGCGATGGGCTCGATCGTCAAGAGCGGCAGCGCGCCGATCAGCGGGGTGCTTTCGCCCGGCGAGCGGCTGCGCGACCGCGGCATCGATCGCGGCCTCGTCTACGCGGCGACGCCGGCGAGCGACTTCGTGTGCGGCACGCTGCAGCTCGCCGCGGGCATGAACCTGCACGTCTTCACGACCGGGCGCGGCACGCCGTACGGCCTCGCCGAGGTGCCGGTGATCAAGGTCGCGACGCGGACCGATCTCGCGCGCCGCTGGCACGACCTGATGGACGTCAACGCCGGCCGCATCGCCGACGGCGAAGCGACGATCGAGGACGTCGGCTGGGAGCTGTTCCGGCTGATGCTCGACGTCGCCAGCGGCAGGAAGAAGACGTGGGCGGAGCAGTGGAAGCTGCAGAACTCGCTCGTCCTGTTCAACCCGGCTCCGGTGACCTGACGCGGGTCGCGTCGAAGCCTCTGACTCATCCCAAGGAACCACCATGAACGTCGGATTCATCGGCCTCGGCATCATGGGCACGCCGATGGCGCTGCACCTCGCCGAAGCCGGCCACCAGCTCTTCGTCCACACGCGCAGCCGCGTTCCCGAAGCGATCGCGGCAACGTCGGCGCGCCGCTGCGCGAGCGCCGCCGAGGTCGCGCGCGCGGCCGAGGTCGTCTTCACGATGGTCCCCGACACGCCCGACGTCGAGGCGGTGCTGTTCGGCGCTGGCGGCATCGCCGAAGCGCTGCCGGGCGAGGGGGCACGCAAGGTCGTCGTCGACATGAGCTCGATCTCGCCGATCGCGACCAAGGCGTTCGCGGAGAGGATCCGCGCGCTCGGCGCCGACTACGTCGACGCGCCGGTCTCGGGCGGCGAGGTCGGCGCGAAGGCGGCGACGCTCACGATCATGTGCGGCGCCGAGCCGGTGGTGTTCGAGCGGGTGAAACCGCTCTTCGAGAAGATGGGCAAGAACATCACCCTCGTCGGCGGCAACGGCGACGGCCAGACGACGAAGGTCGCCAACCAGATCATCGTCGCGCTCAACATCGCCGCGGTCGGCGAGGCGCTCTTGTTCGCGAGCCGTGCCGGCGCCGATCCGGCGAAGGTGCGCCAGGCGCTGATGGGCGGCTTCGCCGCGAGCCGGATCCTCGAGGTCCACGGCGAGCGCATGATCAAGCGCACCTTCGCGCCGGGCTTTCGCATCAGGCTGCACCAGAAGGACCTCGGGCTCGCGCTGCAGGGCGCGCGCGAGCTCGGCGTCGCGCTGCCGCAGACCGCGAACGCGGCGCAGCTGATGCAGGCATGCGCAGCGAACGGCATGGCCGACCTCGACCACTCGGCGCTCGTCCGCGCGCTCGAGCTGATGGCCGACCACGCGGTCGCCGAAGCCTGAGACGCAACGCGGCGCGCGGCGCGCCTAGCGATCGCGCCGCGCCGCCGCGTCGATCTCGGCCTGATGCTGGCGGATCTCCGGCGGCCACTGCGATTTGATCCACGACAGCACGGCGACGATCTCGGCGTCGCTCAGCACGCCGCCGAACGCCGGCATCGCCGAGTCGTAGTCCTTGAGCTTCACCGCCTTGGCGATGCCGAGCTTGGTGATGTCGAAGAGCAGCTGGTCGGGGTGGTGCCAGGTGTGCCCCGATGCGTCGTGCGGCGGCGCCGGCATCCGGCCGGTGACCGGGTCGTGCTTGCGCCAGCCCGGCTGGCCCTCGAGCCGCGCGCCGTGGCACGCGGCGCAGTGCTTCGCGTAGAGCGCCGCGCCGGTCGCGAGCAGCGCGGGGTCATCGGTGCGCAGCACCACCGGCGCCGGCGCGCGCTCGCACGCCGCGAGCGCCCAGCCGCACGCCGCGAGCGCGCCTGCGCGGAGCATCGGTCCGACCGTCGCCATGCGTCCAGTGTGCAGCCTTTCGCGGCGTGGTCGCCGGCGTGCGCGTTTCGACAGATTTGGTCACACCTGCTGACCGGCCGGGCGCACCTGCTCCCCAACAATGCGTCGCCCCGGCAGCCGATGCGAGCGCCGCTCGCCCTCTCGATGACGACAAAACCATCGCTCGCCCTCCGACTCTTTCGCCGCGTGCGCGCGCCGCTCGCGTGCGGCGTCGTTTGCGTCGCTTCGCTCGCCGCGGTCGCCGCGACGCCGCGACCGGCGCCATCGGCCGCCGCGCCGCAGGGCGCGGGCGTGACGGTGCTCGTCTACCACGAGGTCGTCACCGACAACACCGTCGAAGGCAAGACCACGATCAGCGCAGCGCACTTCGCCGAGCAGATGGAGCTGCTCGCCGACGAAGGCTTCGTCACCGTCGGCATCGCCGATCTCGTCCGCCACATGAAGGGCGACGCGACGCTGCCGGCGAAGGCGGTCGTCCTCACGTTCGAGGACGGCTGGCGAAGCGTCCTCAACGCGATGCCGGTCCTCGACAAGCACAAGCTCAAGGCGTCGTTCTGGATCATCACCGGCAACGGCATCGGCGGCCTCTATCTCGACTGGAGCGACATCGAGCGGCTCGCCGCCAACCCGCGCTACGAGGTCTACTCGCACACCGTCTCGCACCCCTGGGACCCGAACAACAACCTCGTCACCTGGGTGCAGGGGCCGGCGAAAGACGAGGGCAGACGCGACGCGCTGAACGAGCTCGCGGAATCGAAGCGCGTTCTCGAGCAGCGCCTCGGCAAGCCCGTGCCGTACCTCGCGTGGCCGAGCGGCTGGTACGACGACACGCTGGTCGGCCTCGCCAAGGAGGCCGGCTACACGGCGCTCTTGACGACCGAGCCCGGACTGAACCGGCGCGGCGACGATGTGCTTCGGATCCACCGCACGATCGTCGACGGCGGCTGCGACCTGCTGACGTTTCGCCGCACCGTCGAGACCGGGTACGCCTTCACCTGCAAGCAGCGCCAGCGCGTGCCGTAGGCGGCGCGCATCGGCCGCGACGGCGTCGCGTCGGCCGGTCAGGCGCGGCGCGGCAGGACGACGGTGAAGGTGGTCCCGTGGTCTTCCGACGCATCGACGCTGACCTGGCCGCCGTGCGCGTCGACGACCTTGCGGACGATGAAGAGGCCGAGCCCGAGCCCGGCATAGGTCGCATTGTCCGATTCGACGCGCGCGACCGGGTCGAAGATCGTGCGCAGGGTGTCGAGGTCGATCGGCATGCCGTCGCCGTGCACCGTCACCTTGACCTCGTCGTCGGTCTGGCCGTCGACGACGATCGTCACTGCCGAGCCGCGCGACGCGAAGCGCGCGGCGTTCGCGATCAAGCCGCGGATCGCCTCGCGGATCCGCACGGCGTCCCAGTTGCCGTGCAGGTCGCCCTCGGACGAGAGCCGGACCTTGCGCTCGCCGTCGATGCGGGCGAATTCGTCGAGCGCCTGCCGACAGAGCACGCCCATGTCGTCTTCGACGCGATCGATCTCGATCTGTGTGCCGAGCCGCACGTTGGTGAAGTCGGAGAGCGCGTCGAGCGTCTGGCGCAGCTGCTCGCAGCTGCGCAGGATCCGTTGCGCGGCCTTGCCCTCCGGCGAGCCCGGCGCGCTGCGGTGCGTCAGCACCTGTCCCGACATCAGGATCGACGCGACGAGCGTGCGCAGCTCGTGGTTGAGAACGCCGAGGAAGAGCGCATTCGGCTGCGACTGCGACGGCGAGAACGTCGCGCTCAGCTCGGCGAGGCTGCGGTCCATCGCCTCGTTGAAGTGGACCAGCTCGTCGAGGTCGGCGGCGCTCGGCGAAGGATGCTTCTGCCGCCACTGGCGCAGCACCGAGGCGCGCAGCGACGCGTAGTCGTCGACGAGCTGGCCGGCGTGCGAATGCGACGGCTCGCCGCCTCCGGCCCGCCGCGGCGCGTCTTCGGCCAGGGTCGCTGCGGCGGCAGCGGAGGCCGTCGCCGCGCTCGCCGACATCCGGTTCATCTCGTCGGCGACGGCGCGCAGCACCTGGCCGAAGTGCAGCCGGCGCGCGGTCAGCCCGGTGGCGGGCAGGCCGCCCTCCTTCTCCCACTCGGCGAGGATGTCGTCGAGGCTCTCGTGAAGGAATCGCCTGAGGCTCATCGGGGTCTCAGCTCTCGATCTTCACCTTGCCGTCCTTGACGACCTTGGCCCACTTCGCGATCTCGGTCGCGATGAACTGGCGGAACTTCTCGCGCGAGCCGCCGCCGTCCTCGGCGCCGTAGGTGTCGAGCTTGTCCTGGACGTCGGGCATCGCGAGGACGGTGTTGACGTCGCGATTGACCTTGTCGGCGATCGCCGTCGAGAGCTTGCCGGGGCCGACGAGCCCGTACCACGTCGTCGCCTCGAAGCCTGGAAAGCCGACTTCCTGCATCGTCGGCACCGTCGGATGGCCCTTGGCGCGGTGCGCGCGGGTCTGCGCGATCGCCTTGACCTTGCCGTTGTTGACGTGCGGCGTCGCCGCCGTCATGGTCTCGAAGCTGTACATGATCTGGCCGCCCATCAGATCGGTCAGGAGCGGCCCGCTGCCCTTGTACGGAACGTGCAGCGCATCGACGCCGGCCTGCAGCTTGAACATCTCGAGCGCGAGGTGCTGCGCCGATCCCTGGCCCGCCGAGCCGAACGTCACCTTGCCGGGCTCGGCCTTGCAGCGCGCGACGATGTCGGGGACCGTCTGCGCCTTCTCGGCCGGGTTGGCGATCAGCAGGTTCGGCGTCACGCCGACGAGCACGATCGGCACGAAGTCGCGCTCGACGCTGTAGCGAAGCTTGGGCTGCAGGCTCGGCGCGAGAGCGTGGCTGTTGATGTGCGCCATCAGCAGCGTCGCGCCGTCGCTCGGCTGCTGCGCGGTGTACTCGGCAGCGAGAACGCCGGCGACGCCGGCCTTCGTCTCGACGATCACCTGCTGGTTCCACATCATCGTCAGCTTGGCGGCCAGCACCCGCGCGAGTGCGTCGGTGCCGCCGCCCGGGGGAAAGCCGACGATGACGCGCACCGGCGCGTTCGGCCATTCCTGCGCGAGGAGGCGCGGTGCGGCGAGCGTCGCGGCAGCGGCGCCGGCGGCCTGGAGAAGAGAGCGTCGTTGCATCACTGGTCTTTCCTTGATTCGCCCGCTTTCCCGAAGCGAGCCGGGTGCGCCGCGAAGTGGTCCATGGCCGCGTGCACTCCGCTCGCCGCGAGCGCGACGCCGGCGAGCTTGAGCCCCATCTCGCAAGCGGCGATCGTCGCGACGAGCGTGACGTCGTTGCTGTCGCCGAGGTGGCCGATGCGAAACATCCGCCCCTTCACCTTGCCGAGCCCGGTCCCGAGCGAGACGTCGAAGCGCTCGTAGACGAGGCGCCGGACCGCGTCGGCGTCGACTCCCGCCGGCAACAGCACACCGGTCAGCACCGGCGAGCGTCGCGCCGGGTCGGCGCACTGGATCGGCAGTCGCCACGCGTCGACCGCGGCACGCACGCCCGCCGCCCAGCGGTCGTGGCGCGCGAAGACGTCGGCAAGTCCTTCGCCGAGCAGCATGTCGAGCGATTCGGCGAGGCCGTAGAGCAGGTTGGTGTTCGGCGTCGACGGCCAGTAGCCGTCGGCGTTCATCGCGATGATCTCGTCCCACGCCCAGTAGGCGCGCGCGAGCTTCGCGGACTTCGCCGCCTCGAGCGCGCGCGGCGAGACGGCGTTGAAGCCGATCCCGGGCGGCAGCATCAGCCCTTTTTGCGAGCCGCCGATGGTGACGTCGATGCCCCACTCGTCGTGCCGGAGGTCGGCGCACGCGAGCCCGGAGATCGAGTCGACGAGGAGGAGCGCGGGATGGCCGGCGGCATCGATCGCCTGGCGCACCGCGGCGATGTCCGAGAGGGCGCCGGTCGACGTTTCGTTGTGGACGACGCAGACCGCCTTGATCTTCTTCTCGCGGTCGCGGCGCAGACGCTCCTCGATCTGCTCGGGGCGCGCCGGCTGGCGCCAGTGCGGCGCTTCGGGCAGGATGGCATCGGGACCGGGCGCACAGAGGATCTCGGGCGCGAGGCCGAGCCGCGCCGCCATCCGCTGCCAGAGCGCGGCGAAGTGGCCGGTCTCGACCATCAGCACCGCGTCGCCGGGGCTGAGCGTGTTGACGAGCGCGCCTTCCCACGCGCCCGTCCCCGACGATGCGTAGATCACGACCGGATGGCGGGTCTGGAAGACCTTGCGCACGCCGGCGAGGACCTGCTTGCCGAGAGCGCCGAATTCCGGGCCGCGGTGGTCGATCGTCGGCAGGCTCATCGCCCGCAGGATGCGGTCGGGGACCGGGCTCGGCCCCGGGATCTGCAGGAAGTGGCGGCCGCTGGGATGGAAGTCGAGGTCGAGCATCGTGCGTGCGTGTCGTCGAGGCCGATTCTTGCATTCTCGGGACCCCGTTCGGCGTTTGTCCTAGCGGCGGCGCGCGGCGCCATCGCCGCGATCGCAGCAGAATCGAACGTCCACCGTTGCCACCGCGATGCTGATCGACCGTCCCGAACAACTCGCGGCACCGCCGGGTCCGAAAGGCACGCGCCTGCCCGGCGCCGACGTGCTCGGCGAGCTCGCGCGGCGGCTTGCCGCCGACACCGCCGGCGACGTGCGTTTCGATCTCGCTTCGCGCGGCCGCTATGCGACCGACGCGTCGATCTACCAGATCGTTCCTGCCGGCGTCTTCGTGCCGAAGAGCGATGCGGACGTCGCCGCGGCGATCGCGATCGCGCGTTCGCTCGCCGTGCCGGTGCTGCCGCGCGGCGCGGGGACGAGCCAGTGCGGGCAGACGACCGGCGCAGCGCTCGTGATCGACGCGACGAAGCATCTGCGCCGCGTGCTCGCGGTCGACGCCGAGCGCCGCACCGCGACGGTCGAGCCCGGGCTCGTCCTCGACGAGCTCAACGCGGCGCTGAACAAGACGGGCTTGTGGTTCCCGGTCGACGTCTCGACCAGCGCGCAGGCGACGATCGGCGGGATGGCGGGCAACAACTCGTGCGGCTCCCGTTCGATCGCGTACGGCAACATGGTCCACAACGTGCTCGGCATCCGCGCGCGCATGGCCGACGGCGGCGAAGTCGACTTCGGGCCGGTCGCCGATGCGTCCGGGCGCGCGGCGACGCTCGCCGGCTTCGTGCGCGAGCTCGCCGGCCGGCATCGCGCCGAGATCGAGGCGCACTGGCCGAAGATGCTGCGCCGAGTCGGCGGCTACAACCTCGACGTCTTCCATCCGCAAAGCGTCAAGCCGTACACCGACGACGGCAGCGTCAACCTTGCGCACTTGCTGGTCGGATCCGAAGGGACGCTCGCGTGGTCGCGCGAGCTGACGCTCAAGCTCTCGCCGCTGCCCGCGGCCAAGGTGCTCGGCGTCGTCAACTTCAGGACGTTTCGCGCTGCGATGGCGGCGGCGCAGCACATCGTCACGCTCGTCCCGACCGCGGTCGAGCTCGTCGACCGCACGATGATCGAGCTCGCGCTCGCGAACCCCGAGTTCGAAGCGACGATGCGCGGCGCGCTGATCGGCGAGCCGGCGGCGATCCTGCTCGTCGAGTTCGCCGGCGACGAGAAGGCTCCGCTCGTCGCGCGGCTCGCGCGCCTCGGCGAGCTGATGGCCGACCACGGCGAGCCGGGAAGCGTCGTCGAGATCGTCGACGACGGCGCGCAGAAGCGCCTGTGGGACGTCCGCAAGGCCGGCCTCAACATCATGATGAGCCTGAAGGGCGACGGCAAGCCGGTGAGCTTCATCGAGGACTGCGCCGTCCCGCTCGAGCACCTCGCCGACTACACCGATGCGCTCACCGACGTCTTCACCCGCCACGGCACGCGCGGCACCTGGTACGCGCACGCCTCGGTCGGCACGCTGCACGTGCGGCCAATCCTCGACATGCGTCGTGACGGCGCCGGCAAGATGCGCGCGATCGCCGAGGAAGCCTCCGCGCTCGTGCGCACCTACAAGGGCGCGTACAGCGGCGAGCATGGCGATGGTCTGTGCCGCGGCGAATGGATCGCGTGGCAGTTCGGGCCGGCGCTCACCGCGGCGTTTCGGGCGATCAAGGACGAGCTCGACCCCGAAGGCCTCTTCAACCCCGGCAAGATCATCGACCCGCCGCGCATGGACGACGGCGCGCTGTTCCGCTTCCCGCCGTCCGAAGCGCCCGCGCCGTACCGCACGATCGCGCTCGTGCCCGCGCTCGACTGGTCGGCGTGGGACGTGCAGAACGATCCACGCACCGAGCAGGTTAGCGCACCCGGCAGCGGCGGCGACAGCACCGGCGGCTTCGCCAAGGCCGTCGAGATGTGCAACAACAACGGCCACTGCCGCAAGTTCGACGCCGGCACGATGTGCCCGAGCTTTCGCGTCACGCGCGACGAGGAGCACCTGACCCGCGGTCGCGCGAACACGCTCAGGCTCGCGCTCTCGGGACAGCTAGGCGATGCCGACCGCGCCGACGCCGCGGTGCGCGAAGCGCTCGATCTCTGCGTCAGCTGCAAGGGCTGCAAGCGCGAATGCCCGACCGGCGTCGACATGGCGCGGATGAAGATCGAAGTCCTCGCGCAGCACGCCAAGCGCCACGGCCGCTCGCTCAAGGACCGCGTCGTCGGCAACCTACCCGAGCTCGCGCACACGCTTGCGCGCATCGCGCCGCTCGTCAACGCGCTCGCCGCGCTGCCGGGAGCTGCGCTGCTGCGCGAGCGGCTGCTCGGCTTCGCCGCCGACCGCGCGCTGCCGCGCTGGCGAAGCGACACCTTCTGGCGTGCCCACGACCCGCATCTTTTCGCGACCGCGGAGGCGACGCTCGCCGCGGCGCGCAGCGGCGGCAAGGCCGCGGTGCTCTTCGTCGACACCTTCAACGGCGTCTTCGAGCGCGAGAACGCGATCGCCGCGGCGCGCGTGCTGAACGCCGCCGGCTACGCGGTGCACACGCTCGCGAAGGCGAGCGGCCACCACTGCTGCGGCCGCACGCTGCTGACGACGGGCGACGTCGACGGGGCCCGCGCCCGCGCCGACGCGCTCCTCGACGCGCTGCTGCCGTTCGCCGACGCCGGCGTCGCGATCGTCGGCCTCGAGCCGTCGTGCCTGCTGACGCTGCGCGACGAGGCGCTCGCGCTGCGCCTCGGCGCGAAGGCCGAGACGGTGGCGAAGCGCGCGCTGCTGTTCGAGGAGTTCGTTGCGCGCGAAGCCGTCGCCGGGCGCTTCGCTGTCGCCTTCGCCGACGCCGGGGCGCCGATCCTCGTTCATGCGCATTGCCACCAGAAGGCGTTCGCGGCAGCGCAGCCGATCCTCGACGTGCTCGCGCTCGTTCCCGGTGCGAAGCCGAAGCTCGTCGAGACGTCGTGCTGCGGCATGGCGGGCACGTTCGGCTACGAGGCCCGACACCGCGCGGTCTCGACGGCGATGGCCGAGGCGAGCCTGCTGCCTGCGATCCGCGCCGAGCCGGGCGCGATCGTCGTCGCCGACGGCACGAGCTGCCGCCAGCAGATCGCGTTCGGCGCCGGTCGCGAGGCGCTGCACGCGGCGCGCGTCCTCGAGAGGCTGCTGCCGAAGGAGGCGGCGCGATGACCTGGTCGATCGTCGCGCGCGACGACGACGGCAGCTTCGGCGTCGCGATCGCGAGCCGCTTCTTCGCCGTCGGCGCGCTCTGCGTCCACAGCCGCCGCGCGGTCGGTGCGCTCTCGACGCAGGCGCTCATGAATCCGCTCTACGGTCCGCAGGGGATCGAGCTGCTCGGCAATGGCGCTTCACCGGAAGAGATCGTCCAGCGGCTGACGGCCGCCGACGAAGGACGCGCGCAGCGCCAGCTGCACGTCGTCGGCGCGCGTGGCCGCCCCGCGGCGTGGACGGGCGAGGAGTGCGTCGACTGGTGCGGGCACGCGGTGCACGACGACTTCAGCGTCGCCGGCAACATGCTCGCCGGCCCCGAGGTGCTCGCAGCGACCGCCGCCGCGTTCGTCGCCGCGCGCGGCCGCCCGCTCGGCGAGCGGCTGCTGGCCGCGATGGCCGCGGGCGACGCCGCCGGCGGCGACAAGCGCGGCAAGCAGGCGGCGGCGCTTCGCCTGCACGGCGACGACGACTATCCGCGCCTCGACCTTCGCGTCGACGACCACGCCGAGCCGATCGACGAGCTGCGCCGGCTCTACGACAAGAGCTTCGAGCGCTTCCAGCCGTTCGTTGCCTGCCTCGCGAGCAGCCGCGACCCGGTCGGCCTGCTGCACCGCGACGAGATCGAGGCGCGCATCGAGGCGTCGCTGCAGGCGCGCGCGAGCACGCCGACCGTTCCATCCGCTGCCCTTCCGGAGGTTCCCCGACCATGACCATGCCGCTCCTGCGCGTTCGCCGCGCGCTCCTCGCCGCAACGCTGGCGCTCGTCGCCGTCACCGGAGCGCAGGCGCAGACGCTGCGCGTCGGCCTCGCCGAGGATCCCGACGTCCTCGACCCGACGCTCGCGCGCACCTTCGTCGGCCGGATCGTCTTCGCCGCGCTCTGCGACAAGCTGTTCGACATCGACGAGAAACTCAACATCGTGCCCCAGCTCGCGACGAGCTATGCGTGGTCGGCCGACAGCAAGCAGCTGACGATCAAGCTGCGCAACGACGTCACCTTCCACGACGGCGAGAAGCTCGACGCCGCCGCCGTCAAGTTCAACATCGAGCGCCACAAGACGATGGCCGGATCGAACCGCAGCGGCGAGCTGCGCCCGGTGGCCGGCGTCGATGTCGTCGACCCGACGACGGTGCGGCTCAACCTCTCGGCGCCGTTCTCGCCGGTGCTCGCCGCGCTCGCCGACCGCGCCGGCATGATGGTCTCGCCGAAGGCCGCACAGGCCGCCGGTGCGAACTTCGGCGCGCATCCGGTCTGCTCGGGGCCGTTCAAGTTCGCCGAGCGCATCGCGCAGGACCGGATCACGCTCGAGCGCTACCCGAACTACTGGAACAAGGCCAACGTCTTCGTCGACAAGGTCGTCTACACGCCGATCGTCGATTCGACGGTGCGTCTGGCCAACCTGCGCTCGGGGCAGTTCGACATCATCGAGCGCATGGCGCCGTCGGACGTCGAGAAGCTCGCGCGCGAGAAGAACTTCAAGGTCGCGAAGATCACGGAGATCGGCTATCAGGGCATCACGATCAACGTGGGAAAAAGCGAGAAGGCGCAGCAGAACCCGCTCGGCAAGGATCCGCGCGTGCGCGAGGCGTTCGAGCTTTCGCTCGACCGCGCCGGCATCGTCCAGGTCGTGATGGACAACGAGGCGACGGTCGGCAACCAGTGGGTGGCGCCGACCAATGCGTTCTACGCGAAGAACGTCCCGATTCCCAAGCGCGACATCGCACGCGCCAAGGCGCTGCTGAAGGAAGCGGGCGTGCCGAACCCGAGCTTCACGCTCGTCACACCGACGACGTCGGATGCGCAGCGGATCGCGCTCGTCGTCCAGGCGATGACGCGCGAGGCCGGCTTCGACGTCAAGATCCAGTCGACCGAGTTCGCGACCTCGCTCAACATGGCCGACAAGGGCGACTTCGAGGCGTACGTCCTCGCCTGGAGCGGCCGCGCCGACCCCGACGGCAACCTCTACAGCTTCGACGCCTGCAAGCAGCCGCTCAACTACGCCGGCTACTGCGTCGCCGAGGTCGACGAGCTGCTCAACCGCTCGCGCAGCGAGCGCGATCCCGCCGAGCGCAAGAAGGCCTACGAGCAGATCGCCGCGCGCGTTCTGAAAGACCGCCCGATCGTCTACCTCTACCACCGCAACTGGCTCTGGGCCTACAACGCCAAGCTGACCGGGATGCGGAGCATTCCGGACGGGCTGCTGCGCGTGACTGGGCTGAAGCTCACCGATGCACGCTGACAGAGCGCGCAAAGCCGCGGGCAGGTGGCCGGCTGCCGCTCCGATTGCGGCGGTCGGGCCCGTTCGGGCCCGGCTCCCCTGTGGTGCTCGCAGGCAGGGTCCGCCTCGAAACTCGCTGCGTTCACTGCGTTCACTGCGCTCAGACAGTCGCGGCGAGTCAGATGTGGAGGCGCGCGTCGCAGGCGCGCGCTTCCACCATCAATTTCGCCGCAGTTGTCTGAGCGCAGTGAGCGGA
>Ga0207675_100000178_pt1 | contig 57002 bp, 53 predicted proteins | sample KBSSwiS42_FD_184305 | JGI IMG/M metagenome (GOLD analysis project Ga0207675, IMG submission 184305) | Switchgrass rhizosphere microbial communities from Kellogg Biological Station, Michigan, USA - KBS Switchgrass S4-2 (SPAdes) (version 2) | ecosystem: Host-associated > Plants > Roots >...
GGCATAGACCACCAGAAAAAGTTTGCCGGAAAGATTGTCCAGCACCACCAGTTGTTCCGACAGCAAAAGCAGGATGTCCGGCGTCTGCAGCGTGTCCGGTTTCTGGATGGCGGCGAGCTTTTTTTCGACGTAGCGCACCGTGTCGTACCCGAAGCACCCGACCAGTCCGCCGAGAAACCGCGGCAGACCCGGCAGCGCAGCCGCTTTGACGCGAGCGTGGCAGGCGGAAACGTATTCCAGCGGATCCGCGTGTTCGCTGCGGTTTATCAGTTCTCCTCGGCGGTACTCGCTGCATGTAATGCCACGCACTTCAAAGCGGGTTTCGGCCGGCAGGCCGATGAAAGAATAACGGCCGAAGCGTTCACCGCCCTGCACTGATTCGAGCAGATAGGAAAATGGCTTGTTGGCCAGCTTGAGGTATACGGACAGCGGCGTGTCCAGGTCGGCGAAGGTTTCGAGTACGACGGGAATACGGTTGAAACCCTGCGCGGCAAGCTGCGTGAATTCCTGCTCGGTCATGATGAACTCCTGAAACTTCGAAAACGGGACAACGGAAACGGCGTCGTAGTCAGACGCGGCGCCAGGACGCGGTTTGGCGCCACCAGCGCCGCCCGGCCTTGCTTTCCAGTCCCAGAAATTGAAGGTTCGACGAGTTCATGAATGCGGGATGCGGATCAGATCCAGTATGTCCACGAGCGTCGGTACTATAGCATCGCAATCCAGCTCTTGCAGCGTCAGGGTGCCGCGGTATCCATAAGGGACACAGAACACGCGACATCCCGCCGCGCGGGCCGCCGCGGTGTCCGCCGGTGAATCCCCGACCATCAACATCTGTCCCGGTTCGATTTCGAAAACCCGGGAGGCATGCAGAAGTGGCAACGGATCCGGTTTTTTTCGCTGCAGGGTGTCGCCGCTGATTACCAGATCAAGATGGCCGATTAATCCCAAGCCTTGCAAGAGCGGCTCCGTGAAACGCGCGGGCTTGTTCGTAACGCAGGCCAGTTTGCAGCCGCGGCCGCGCAAGCCTACGAGGGCTTCTACGACACCGGGAAACGGGTGGGATGCGCGCGTCAACACGCTCGCATAATGGCTGCGGAAGTTATCCACGGCTTTTTCGAACGACACGGGATCAGGTTCTCCGTCGGATAGTCCAGTGAGCAAGCGCTTGACCAGACGATCGACCCCGTCTCCAACATAGGCCTTTACCAAGGATGCAGAAACCGCCGGCCGGCCAATTTCACTGAGCATCCGAAGCGCCGCTTCGTGCAGGTCCGGCAGCGTTTCCACCAGCGTGCCGTCGAGATCGAACGCGACAGCCCTCACGTCGATCGGAAATTGCAAGGAAGAACACAGCCACACTTGTTCGCCAGTGGCGCGTTCCGGCATCAGAATCAGGCTTTCGCCAGTTCGGCGCGCATCGCTGCGACGGTGGCTTTATAGTCCTTGCTATCGAAGATCGCGGACCCGGCAACAAAAGTATTTGCCCCGGCACGCGCGATCTCGCCAATGTTTTCGACTTTGACTCCGCCGTCGACTTCAAGCCAGACATCGCGGCCGGACTTCACGATGCGTTCCCGCGCCGCCTGCAGTTTGCCGAGCGCTGCCGGAATAAATTGCTGGCCGCCGAATCCAGGGTTGACGGACATGATCAGGACCAGTCCCAGCTTGTCGAGCGTGTAATCGAGCCATGACAGGGGGGTCGCCGGATTGAAAACAAGCCCGGCCTTGCAACCGCATTCCCTGATCAAACCAATGGTGCGATCCACGTGATCGGAGGCTTCCGGATGAAAGCTGATGATGTCGGCACCGGCCTTGGCGAAGTCCGGAATGATGCGGTCGACGGGTCTCACCATCAAATGCACGTCGATCACCGCCCTGGTCAATGGTCGTATTGCTTCACACACCATCGGGCCTATGGTGAGGTTCGGCACATAATGATTGTCCATCACGTCGAAATGGACCATGTCCGCGCCGGCAGCCACTACGGATTGGACTTCTTCCCCCAGCCTTGCAAAATCGGCAGAGAGAATGCTTGGGGCGATGCGATACATGCCACGGAATCGGGTCGTCGGGACCGCGGCATTGTACCGTTTTCGGCCTTGCTGCTTGTGGTGGATTGAGGTCAAATACGATGGTGACCGAACGCAACAAATACAACATCACCGTAACGGCGAAATCTAGCTCTATCCCCGGGGAATCCGGCGATGCGAGCGGCCGTTATGTTTTTGCGTACACGATCACGATCGTCAATTCAGGAAGTGTGGCTGCCCGCCTGGTCTCTCGTCACTGGATCATCACCGACGCCGACAACCGGGTTCAGGAAGTGCGCGGCTTGGGCGTGATCGGCGAGCAACCGCTGCTGAAACCGGCACAAAGTTACGAGTACACCAGTTCGACCGCCATCCCGACCGCGGTAGGCACAATGCGCGGAAGCTATCAGATGGTAGCTGAAGATGGCGTGGCGTTCGACGCGCCGATACCGGAGTTCACCTTGAGTGCTCCGCGGGTTCTGCACTGAGTTATTCCTGACAACCAAATACCAAGTTCGGCGCGACATGCAGGTTTACTTGTGCTTGTCGTGATCCTGTTTCGGCTTGCGTGGCATCGTCCACCAGATAATCAGCAGGAACAGGCCAACCGAAAGACCCGCTTCCAAGATCAGCCAGATCATCGCGACAAGGCCGGGCCAATCGCTAAATCGGCTGACTTCGCTTTGTTATACTCGGCGCGCTGATTGCTCATGACACTCCCCGAATGCTGACAGGAAAATGGCTTGCCATCGCGTTGTGCGCGGCATTCACCTGCGGCTGCGCGAGTGTAACCAATCCGCGCACCGCGCTACCACCACAAGTTTTCCCGGAACCCGTTCCCGCGCCGACGTTGCCGCCAAAGCCAGAACCGGTTCCCGTTTCCGCTCCCGAACCGGCAGCAGTCGCGACGCCGCCACCGCCGTCAGCGCCGCCGCTGCAAACGCTAACCTATGAGATGCAGGATTGGTCTGCATTGCCCGATTGGAACAACGACAATCTTTCGGAAGCCCTGCCCGCATTCTTGCTCTCCTGCAGTGCCTTGAAAAATATTTCCGAGTGGGCGCCCGCCTGTGCGAGCGCAGCGCAGATCCGCAAGACAGATCCCATGGCCGCCCGCCATTTTTTCGAATCGACATTCGTTCCCTGGCTGGTGCACAACGCGGACGGTACTACTGAAGGCCTGGTAACGGGTTATTACGAACCTCTGTTGCATGGCAGCCGGGTATTCGGGCGAAACTATCGGTTTCCCGTTTACAGCGTGCCTCCCGATCTGCTGGTTATCGATCTCGCGGAGACCAACCCGGAACTCAAGGGAATCCGGTTACGCGGACGAATACAGGACAAGAAAGTAGTGCCCTACTACACGCGCGCACAAATCGAAGCTGGGCTGGCTCCGGTGCGGGGCCGGGAAATCCTGTGGGTGGACGACGCTGTCGAGTTGTTCTTTCTGCATATACAGGGGTCGGGGCGCGTCAGGTTGCCCGGCGGCGAAACGGTGCGCGTCGGATTCGCCGAGCACAACGGCCATCCTTTTGTGTCGATCGGCAAGATCCTCGTCGAGCGCGGCGAATTGAGCGCGGATAAGGCTTCGATGCAGGGAATCAAGCAATGGGCAGCGAAGAACCCGAACAAGATCGTCCCTTTGTTGCAACAAAATCCGGCCTATATTTTTTTTCGCGAGATGCCGGCGTCACCGCTCGGACCGGTCGGCGCGCAAGGCGTGCCCCTGACCCCGGGACGCAGCATCGCAGTCGATCCCGTGACGACCCCACTTGGTGTACCGGTATTCCTGTCGACGACCTCGCCGGTGTCGTTACGCCCGCTCAACCGTCTGGTCATCGCGCAGGACACCGGGTCGGCAATCAAGGGTGCCGTGCGCGCCGATTATTTCTGGGGATTCGGCGACGAGGCGGGCCAAGCCGCCGGGCGAATGCGCCGGAGCGGGCGCATGTGGATCCTGTATCCGCGCGGTCTTCAACCCCGCACACAATAGTCATTGAGCAACGGCGGGGCCGGGATTGAATTCGAGCTTGACCAGTATTTTGCTGCGCACAGCGCGGCCGTCCTTCTGGGCCGGATAAAACGCCGCGTGCCCCACTGCCTGCAAGGCGGCCTGCTCGAAAATGCCTTCGGGCGTAGCATCCATCACCCATGTCTCCACGACACGGCCGGTTTCGTCTATCAACACCAGCATCGTCACGGAACCGCCAGTATGTTCCTCGAACGCCGCCTGAGGATAGGATGGCACCAGCGGTGTTGTCACCTGTGGAAACAGGTCGAGATCCTTTGCCGAATAATGAATCGGGTCTGGAGTGATTGAGCTGGTTTCATTGCGATCACCGGAGATTGGCGGTTCCGGCGCGCTCCGGACCGGTTCCTCAAGCAGCGCTGGGGAAAGTCCCTCCGACACGGTTGGCGCGAGAGCATCAACCACGGCCGTAACCCGAGACACGTCGTTGCCGACTTTGCGTTCAGCTCCTTTGATCCGCTGTCGGCTGCCGTCTGGGGACTGGGCCGCCTGCAGTCTCGCATTGATGACGATCAGATGCCCGCCGGCAATGGAACCGGCTGGCAGCGAGAATCCGTAAATCAGGAAAACATGCAGCGCGGCAGAAAGCGCAACTGCCGCGGACATGCGGCCGAATATTGCTGGCGAAAGCCCTGCCGAAACGGGTCGGATCCTGCGCACCTTCCGCTCCGAAGCCGGTTATGCTGACATCCAATTCTAGCCCGGATATTTCACCAGGCCACCCCCGTTTGCCTGCGGGTGCGTCGGTGCAGCCAATCCTGAAATAGAACGTCGGCGCGGATGCGCAACTGCCGCGTCAGGATTTGCCGGGAGCGCCGGCCTTGCCCAGCAATTCCTCGAAGCGTTCGGCCGGAATGGCTCCCGGTACGCGCTTGCCGTCGGAAAAGAAGATCGTCGGCGTTCCGTTGATTTTTTTCGATTGGCCATAGGCGACTATCTTGTCGACTGGGGTATCGCACTTCGGCGACTTTGGCACGACATTCTTGAGCATGTATTCGTCCCATGCTTTCACGCGATCGGGGGCACACCAGATTGCCCGCGACATCTCGGGCGCCTTGGGATGCAATTGCTCGATCGGGAACAGGAAGATGTATATGGTCGCATTGGAGACCTTTTCGAGATCCTTCTCCAGTCTGCGGCAATACGGGCAATCCGGGTCGGAGAACACAGCTACCTTGCGACTGCCGTCACCCTTGACCTTCTTGATCGCCAGATCGAAGGGGAGTTGTTCGAACGGGAAAGCAAGGCTCTTGAGCTTTTTTTCTTCGATCTCGCGGTTACGGGCATCCGTGAGATTGGTTTTGGTCTTGGTCTCGATCAGGCTGCCGACGATCAAATAGTTGAAATCAGCATCGGTATAAATCACTTCGCCATCCACCACCATTTCATAGAGCCCAAGATACGGCGTCTTGCTAATGCTCTCGACGTTGGCCTGCGGATATTTCTTCAGAAATTCGGCGCGAATTGAAGCTTCGTCGGCGCACGCCGCACCCGCCAGCAAAGCCAGCGCCGATGACAGGACGATCAGGATACGAATTGACATGGTTTGCAGGTAATGACCTGTGTTATTACGATGAAAGGCATCGTTGGACCGCTTACCCCAGCGCTCGTTTCACGAGCATCCGTTTCAACGGAGAAATTCGATTGGTCAGGCGCAGGCCCGCGTTGCGCAGCCGCTTCATTCCGGGCAGGCTGCTGTCGAACAGCATGTGCAACCCGTCCGTGACCGCTTCCATTTGCAGAAGGTCTTCCCTCCGGCTGCGCTCGAACTTGCGCAATAACGCATAAGCGCCGCTGTCGCTTTCCATATTGCGTTCGACCATCACCCCTGCCAGTGCCTGGGCATCACCGAAGCCGAGATTGAGCCCCTGTCCCGCAAGCGGATGCACATTATGGGCAGTGTCCCCGATCAGGGCAAGGCGCGGCCCGATGAGCCGCGCCGCCCGCATGCGTCGCAGCGCAAACCCCGCTGCGGCACTTGTCGGGTCCAATCTGCCCAATAACCCGCCGCTGGCCTGTTCGACTTGGCGCGCCAACTCGCCGGCATCTCCAGACAGCAGAATCTGCGCCTGGGCATCGGGCGCGGACCAGACCATGGAAACTTGATTGCCAGGCAATGGCAACAGTGCCAGCACGCCCTTATCCAGGAACCACTGGTACGCCGTATCGCCGTGCGGCTTTCTGGCGCGAAAGTTCGCCACAACACCGGTTTGCCCGTACTCCCGAACCCGCACTGCAATGCCGGCTGCGCTGCGCAATGTGGATTCGGCCCCGTCCGCGGCGACCACCAGCCGCGCCTCGATCTGCTTGCCGTCGGACAATGAAAGCGTAGCTCGCTCCTCGCCCCAACGCGCATTGACACATTCCATGCCTGTGAGCAGGGTCAGATTGGCTTGGGTCGACAGCGATACCTTCAGAGCCTGGTGAAGATTGAGTTCCTCGACAATCGTGGCCAGTTCGGACACGCCACTCCGATATGCGCTGAAGTCGATTTGCGAACCGTCGTCGCCGAATACACGCATCTCGCGCACCGGCGCGACTCGATCCGGCACCAGGTTCTGCCAGATTTCACAGTGTTCGAGGAAGCGGCGGCTGTGCCGGTTCAACGCATACACCCGCCGGTCGAAACCTTCAGCCGGGAGCGCCCGTGGAACCCTGGATTCCACCAGGGCAATGCTCAATCCGCTGGGGGCCAAAGCCCGGGCCAGGCTCGCTCCGACGGGTCCGCCGCCTACAATTGCAACGTCGACAATCATGACCAGAGTCTACAGGGCGGAAGTGATAAGGCGGCGGACCACCGAACCTTGACAAGGTGGGGGGGCGTCAGTAATCTTCCGCACCCTGCTGCGGGGGGGGTAGCTCGCGCGCGGAACTGTAGGGCAGGCACCCGGAGTTAAACACCCCGGTTTGGCTGTCCTCCCCATGGCAAGAAATGAACATTCAGGCTTTCGGTGATATAGCTCAGTTGGTTAGAGCACAGCACTCATAATGCTGGGGTCGGTGGTTCAAGTCCACCTATCACCACCACGCAAATGCGCCAAAGATTGAGAAGAGGGATTTGCAGCAATGCAGACCCTCTTTTTGTCGGCGCGCTACAATGCCTGCGACCGTTTTCCCGCATCTTCCGACCGCACCGCTGTTCAGACGCCCGTACAAACGCACTGATAACCATGCAAAAATCCGTGTTCGCCGTTGTTGCCTTGACGCTTGCACTGGCATGCGCAACGCAGGCCTGGGCGGAGCGCAATTTTCCCGAGCGCGCGAAACGCGGCGAGCTCAAGGCGTACGAATACCCATCGATGAAAATCGGCGACAAGGTTTACCGGCTTGCGCCTGGCAGCCGCATCGTCAACCAGCAGAATCTCATCATCATGCCGGCATCGCTGCAGGTTCAAACCGCTCCGGTCATGTACATACTCGATACCGGTGGCGATCTTTCCAGAATATGGCTGCTGACGGACGACGAGGCGGCGCAGCATCCGCTGCCGAAATAGCAATTCTCGAATGAGAAAATTCCACATCCGGACTTACGGCTGCCAGATGAACGAGTACGACTCGGCCAAGATGGCTGACGTGCTGCAGGCAGCCGAACCTTTCGAAAAAACCGACGATCCTTCCAAAGCGGACGTTATCCTGTTCAATACCTGTTCGGTCCGCGAAAACGCGCAAGAGCGGGTGTTCCACGCGTTGGGACGCCTGCGTCCGCTGAAGCAGGCGCGGCCGGATCTCATCATCGGCGTAGGCGGTTGCGTGGCCAGCCAGGAGGGTGCTGCGATAGTCGAGCGCGCGCCTTACGTGGATGTCGTGTTCGGTCCGCAGACTCTGCACCGCCTGCCGCAACTCATCGCGGCGCGGCGGCACAGCGGTCAGCCGCAGGTGGACATTTCCTTCCCCGAAATCGAGAAGTTCGATGCACTGCCGCCGGCGAAAACCGAAGGCTGCACTGCTTTCGTCTCGATCATGGAAGGGTGCAGCAAGTATTGCAGTTTCTGCGTGGTGCCATACACCAGGGGCGAGGAAGTTTCGCGGCCGTTTGAGGATGTGCTCGTCGAGATCGCCGATCTCGCCGATCAGGGCGTGAAGGAAATCACGTTGCTCGGCCAGAACGTCAATGCCTATCGGGGAACGATGAGCGATGGCGAGGCGGCGGATTTCGCGCTCCTGCTCGAATATCTCGCGGAGATGCCGGGAATCGAGCGGCTGCGCTACACGACCTCGCATCCTCTGGAATTCTCCCAACGCCTGATTGATTCATACCGGCGCGTTCCCCAGTTGGTCGACCATGTCCATCTTCCGGTGCAATCGGGATCCGACCGCATCTTGTCGGCAATGAAGCGCGGCTACACCTGCCTCGAATACAAATCCATTATCCGGCGCCTGCGCGCAGCACGGCCGGGAATTTCGGTCGCGTCGGATTTCATCGTCGGCTTTCCGGGAGAAACGGAACGGGATTTCGAGCAAACCTTGAAGCTCGTCGAGGAAATCGGCTTCGACGACAGTTACAGCTTCATGTACAGCCCGCGCCCAGGCACGCCGGCAGCAGGTTTCGCAGATCAGATCCCGCTGGAGATCAAGCAGGAGCGTCTTGCGCGGCTGCAAATCGTGCTCGACGCCAGCGCGAAGGCAATCAGCGCGAGCATGGTCGGCAAGGTCGAACGCCTGCTCATCGAAGGTGCGTCGCGCAAGAATCCCAAAGAACTGGCAGGCCGCACAAGCAACAATCGAGTCGTCAACCTCCCCGGATCTAGCCGTCTGATCGGCATGCTGGTCGATGTGCAGATTACGGCCGCGCTGGCGCACACGTTGCGCGGTGAAATTCGGCTCACCGAATCAGTTTGAATCCCCTGGAACTTTCCTTCGACCCGGTCGACAATCAGCGGCTTGCGAACTTGTGCGGCGCGCTGGACGAGAACATCAAGCAGATCGAAAGTGCGTTCGATGTTTCGATTGCCCGGCGTGGCGAGCAGTTCAGCATATCGGGCGCACCGCAAGCAGCGCAGCTGGCCGCAGAAGCATTACAACGCTTCTACCAACAAGCCGGCCGCAATGTGAGCCTGGAGGACATCCAGCTCGGATTGATCGAACTGTCCGGCAGCACCCCGCGCCCGGCGGTGGACGACACGCTGGTGCTGCAGACGCGGCGCCGCGATCTGCACGGCCGCACCCCTCGCCAGGTGCAGTATATCCACCAGATCAGGGAGCACGACATTACGTTCGGCATCGGACCGGCCGGCACGGGCAAGACCTATCTCGCTGTCGCCTGCGCCGTGGATGCTTTCGAGCGAGATGCGGTAAAGCGCATCGTGCTCGTGCGTCCAGCCGTCGAAGCGGGCGAGCGCCTTGGTTTTCTGCCTGGCGACATGGCACAGAAAGTCGACCCCTACCTGCGGCCGCTGTATGACGCGCTTTACGACCTCATGGGATTCGAGAAAGTAGGCAAGCTGTTCGAGCGCGCCGCGATTGAAATCGCACCGCTTGCATTCATGCGCGGCCGCACCCTGAACCATTCCTTCATCATTCTCGACGAAGCGCAGAACACGACACCGGAGCAGATGAAGATGTTTCTTACGCGCATCGGCTTCGGCAGCCGCGCGGTCGTGACCGGCGACGTGACTCAGATCGATCTGGCAAAAAACCAGAAGAGCGGTCTGGTGGAAGCGGCGATGATCCTCGGCGATGTGCGCGGCATTGCCTTCACCCAGTTTCTGGCCGACGATGTCGTGCGCCACCCCTTGGTCCAACGCATCGTTCAGGCCTATGAAAAACATCAGGCCCGTCAGGCCGATTGAGCGGCATGGCGCTCGCAGCGAGCAAACGCGCACTACGGCCGCCTGCCGTCCTCAACCTGTCGATTCAATACGGCGTCGCAAAGCGCGGGCTACCCTCGCAGCAGCGTATCCGTTTCTGGGCGAGAGCTGCCCTGCTGGCCGACATGCGGGTGACTTTCAGGCTGGTTGGCGCCCGGGAAGGCAGGATGCTCAATCGCGATTTCCGCGGCCAGGATCATGCCACCAACGTTTTGACATTCGCATACCCGGAAATGGAGCCTTTGGCCGGTGATATCGTCCTCTGCGTCCCGTTGATTGCGCGGGAAGCGCGCCAGCAGCGCAAGCGTATCGACGCCCACTTTGCGCACCTGATCGTGCACGGCATGCTGCATCTGCAGGGATACGATCACGAAAACGACAAAGATGCCAGAATCATGGAAGCGCTTGAGGCAGAAATTGTCGTAAAGCTCGGGTATGCTGATCCCTATGAATACAGGTGAATAGTGAACGGTGAACGGCAAATGGTGAACTTTGAAGCCCAGATCGAGTTTCGATTTTCCGATTCACTGTCCACTATTCACTGTTTACCCTCCGTTTTAGCGCATGGAAGACGAACCGCATAAACCATCGTTGCTCGAGCGGCTTGGCGCATTGCTCATGCGCGAGCCGGAAGACCGCGAGCAACTCATTGAACTTCTGCAGCGTTCCTATGAACGCAATCTGCTGGACGCCGACGCACTCGCGATGATCGAAGGCGTCATGCAGGTATCCGAAATGCAGGCGCGGGACATCATGATTCCGAGGGCGCAAATGGACGTCATCGACATCGGCGACCCGCCTGAGAAGTTCATTCCCTGGGTGATAGAAACCAGCCATTCGCGTTTTCCCGTCATCGGCGAAAACAAGGACGACGTCATCGGCATTCTGCTCGCGAAGGATTTGCTGAGCTATTACGCGGGTGAGGAATTCAATGTGCGTGACAGGCTGCGTCCCGCGGTCTTCATTCCGGAATCGAAACGGCTGAACGTGCTCCTCAAGGATTTCCGCAGCAATCGCAACCACATCGCCATCGTCGTCGACGAATACGGCGGCGTGGCGGGTCTGGTGACCATCGAGGATGTGCTCGAACAGATTGTCGGCGAGATCGAGGACGAGTTCGACTTCGACGAAACCGAGGCCAACATCATTCTCGATCGCAACGGCCAGTTCCGGGTCAAGGCGCAGACCGAGATCGACGATTTCAACCGGACTTTCGGCACCGATTTCAGCGACGAGGACTTCGATACTGTGGGTGGACTGGTGCTTTCCCACCTCGGCAGGCTGCCCAAGCGAGGTGAGCAATTCCGTATCGGGGATCTGAACATCAAAGTCGTGCGTGTCGACAGCCGCAGATTGCATGCGCTGCTGGTCGAGAAAGTCAGGACGGAGAGTGCGGCCTGAGTTTTTCGCAGCAAACCGTCCGGTTCGCCTGCTGAATTTCCTGCGTTTTTTCGCAGCCCCGTTCGCATTCGGCGCGATTGCCGTGCTGGGCTTCGCGCCGTTCGGGTTTTACTTCATACCTTTGCTTTCCTTGCTCGCACTGCTGCTGATCTGGCAGCAATGCCAAACGCTCAAAGCGGCGATTGCGGTCGGCTTTTCCTTCGGGGCAGGGCTGTTTCTGTTGGGCACCAGCTGGGTGTATGTGAGCCTGCATGTTTACGGCGGCATGGCGACGCCGATCGCGGCGTTTTGCACCCTCCTGTTCTGCCTTATCCAGGCCTGCTATCCGGCATTAGCTTGCGTTCTCTTGCAGCGTCTGCGCACCAGCGCGCCGGTTACGCTGATGCTGTTGTTTCCTGCGCTGTGGGCCATTACGGAATGGATGCGCAGCTGGATTCTTTCCGGCTTCCCATGGCTCTCCGTCGGTTACTCGCAAGTTCCCTCCAGTCCCTTTGCGGGCTATGCGCCTGTGCTGGGCGTGTACGGCGTATCGCTGTTTGTCGCCGCGGTTGCAGGTGCCGCGGCCAGCGTCATTGTTGGCCTTTTCAAGCGGCGGCCCGAGGCAAAGTCGGGCAGCCGTGTTTACGGCCTGATTTCCGGTGTTTTTGTTTTCGGCGTGATCATCATCACAGGCGCCGCCCTGAAATCCCATCAATGGACGCAACCCATTGCGGGCGAACCGACCAGCGTGAGTCTGTTGCAGGGAAATATCCCCCAGGAATTGAAATGGCGTCCGGAGCGCGCGTTAGCGACTTTGCAAAGTTATATGGAACTCGTGCGCTCCACTGACAGCAAGCTCATCCTGTTGCCGGAGACCGCGTTGCCGATGCTCAATGTCGATGTGCCGCCCGACTACCTGGAATCGCTTGCCGCCAAGGCGGTCCAAAACGGCGGGGACATCCTGTTCGGCATTCCGGAACTTGATCCGTCGGGTGACTATTTCAACAGCGTGATGAGCGTCGGGACGGCAGCATCGCAGCGCTACCGCAAACACCACCTGGTCCCCTTTGGTGACTATTTTCCACTGCGGCCGGTGCTGGGCTGGATCATGAAACTGCTGCACATACCCATGTCGGACTTTTCCCATGGCGCGCAAGTGCAGAAGCCGATGCAAGTTGCCGGACAGAAAATCGCGGTGAACATTTGCTACGAGGACGCGTTCGGCGAGGAAATTATCCGCCAGTTGCCGGAAGCCACCATGCTGGCCAATTTCACCAACGACGCCTGGTGGGGCGACACGGTGGCGTCCAGGCAACATCTGCAGATGGCGCAAATGCGGGCACTCGAAACCGGCAGACCTATGTTGCGCACGACCAATACCGGCGTTACCGCGATCATCGACCCGAGCGGACGCATAGTCGCCTCTGCTCCGGAATTCACGACGACGAAGCTAAGCGGCATGGTGCACGGTTATCAGGGCAGCACACCCTACATTGCGTACGGCAATGCCGGCGTACTGGGGTTAGCGGTTGCCATGTTGTTGGTGCCATTGATTGCGGCGCGCATTGCGCGCCCGCGCCAGTAGCGACGCCCTTTGTCACTGCATGTAGGCGAAGCCCTGCTTCTGCAGGTCGATGATTTCCGCATCCGCCATCGGCACCATGGCGACGAAACCGTGAATATCCGACGGCTCGAAACCACGCCGGCGCGCGGCGACCTTGCACATGCGGATGTCGATGATGCCGCCAACCGTGAGGCTTTGCGCGCGCAGCATCAGGTCGCGATATTTTGCGTAGTTGCGGATGGCGAAAAATCCGATTTCGTCGCCGTGAAGCACAATGACGATCTTGCTGTCGAACGGATCGGCCTCGTTCAAGACAGAAAGATAGCTGGCCCGGTCCAGCACGTTTTCCAGTTGCGCGACTGTCTTGACCGACACGTCGTAAACCACTTTCTGCTTGCTGTAGGTTCTCTCTAGGGTTTTGGCCTGTCCCCACGGCGCGGCGTCCTCTCCGGAAGCGCAAACGACAGGAAACCAGAGCGCGAACAGCACGGCGGACAGTCTGACCATCATTGCTTCATCCTCGTTAAAGCATGCGGTTTTGAGTACAATTCTGCCTTTGTCTCGGGACGTTCACGTCCTGATGTCATTGCAGAATTCATCGATGTTGAATTTCCAGGAAGTGATTCTAACGCTGCAGCGTTACTGGGGTGACCGGGGCTGCGCGATCCTGCAACCTTACGACATGGAAGTTGGCGCGGGGACTTCTCACACCGCGACATTTCTGCGAGCCATTGGACCGGAGCCCTGGCGCGCCGCCTACGTACAACCGTCGCGCCGTCCGAAGGACGGCCGCTATGGCGAAAATCCCAATCGCATGCAGCACTATTACCAATTCCAGGTGGTGCTGAAACCCTCACCGCTCGACATCATCGATCTCTACCTGGACTCGCTGCGTGCGCTGGGCGTCGATCCTCAGACTCACGATATCCGCTTCGTCGAGGACGATTGGGAAAATCCGACGCTCGGGGCATGGGGCCTCGGCTGGGAAGTCTGGCTCGATGGCATGGAGGTCACCCAATTCACCTACTTCCAACAGGTTGGCGGCCTCGACTGCAAGCCGATTACGGGCGAAATCACTTACGGCATCGAGCGCCTGGCGATGTATCTGCAAGGCGTGGAAAACGTATTCGATCTGGTATGGGCACCGGGACTGACCTACCGCGACGTTTATCACCAGAATGAGGTGGAACAGTCGGCCTATAACTTCGAATTGTCGAACGCATCCATGCTGTTCCAGCACTTCACGGACTACGAACAGGAAGCCAAGCGGCTGATCGCGGGGCAACTCGCGCTGCCGGCTTACGAGATGGTGCTCAAGGCGGCGCATACGTTCAATCTGCTGGATGCGCGCGGCGCCATTTCGGTGACCGAACGCGCGGCCTACATCGGCCGTATCCGCAATCTCGCGCGCAGCGTGTCCCAGGCTTATTTCGATTCCCGGTTGCGCAGCGGCTTTCCGATGAGCAATCCGGAACAACTGCACAAACTCGGCCTCGACGTTGCGGCCATGAAGGCAGCCTTGGTCGAGAAAGCATCGGCGCCATGAGTGCGAACCTGCTGGTCGAACTGTTCACCGAGGAACTGCCGCCGAAGTCGCTGAGGCAGTTCGGAGAAGCCTTTGCCGGAGGCGTTGTCGAAGGCCTGAAGACCAGCGGGTTGCTCGATGCAACCTCCAAGTCGAAGTCGTTCGCCACGCCGCGCCGCCTTGCAGTGTACATAACATCCGTTCTTCCGAAGGCGGCCGACCGCCCGGTCGAACAAAAGCTCATGCCCGTGGCAGTCGCCCGAAAATCGGATGGCAACTGGAGCGATGCGCTGGTCAAGAAACTTGCCGCCATGGGGCGCGAGCAACTTGCGACTGCACCTGTAAACACCAAAATCGGTTCCGATTCGCTCACAGTGAAGCCCGATGGCAAAGGTGAAAGCGTCTATCTGCGCACACTGGCACTGGGCCAATCGGTGGAAGAGTCGTTATCCATGGCCATCGAAGCATCGATCGCCGGGCTGCCAATACTCAAGGTCATGAGTTACCAACTCGCCGACGGCGCCACGACCGTGAGGTTCGTGCGCCCGGCTCATGGGCTTGTAGTTTTGCATGGAGACAAGGTGTTGGCGGTGTCTGCGTTGGGACTGACGGCCGGTCGTGTCACTCACGGCCACCGCTTTCAGGGGGCAAAAGACATTTCGCTCGACCGCGCCGATGAATATGAAGCCAGGCTCGAGAATCAAAAGGAAGGCCATGTCATCGCCGATTTCGACACACGCAAACGCGAAGTGGCGAAGCAACTGGCGGAAAAATCAAATGCGCTTGGCTCATCGCTCGGTGACGAAGCGCACTACCTGACTTTGCTGGAGGAAGTCACGGCGCTCGTGGAATATCCTGCCGTGTATATTGGCGAATTCGAAGCAGATTTCCTGTCGGTGCCGCAGGAATGCCTGATCCTGACCATGCGTCAAAACCAGAAATATTTTCCACTGTTCGACGCAAGCGCCAAGCTGACAAATAATTTCTTGATAGTTTCCAACATGTTGCTTGCCGATTCCAGGAATATTGTCGAGGGCAATCAGCGCGTGATCAGGCCGCGCCTGGCAGATGCGCGCTTTTTTTTCGAAACGGACAAGAAAACGAAACTTGCGGATCGGGTTGCGCAACTGGGCAGCGTCGTTTATCACAACAAGCTGGGCACTCAACTGGATCGCGTCGAGCGCGTGCGCATTCTTGCAATGAGGGTCGCAGAGAAGATCGGCGCCGATCCGGCCCTCGCAGATCGTGCAGCCTTGCTCGCCAAGGCCGACCTGGGCACCAACATGGTGGGCGAGTTCCCGGAATTGCAGGGCATCATGGGCCGCTACTACGCGCTGGCCGATGGAGAAAACCTGCAGGTCGCTGCGGCGATCGGCGATCAATATCGAATCCGCGTTGATGAAAATGTCAACACTGCGAACCTGGTGGCTCTAAGCCTTTTCGTCGCGGATCGCGTGGAAACGCTGGTTGGTATCTGGGGTATCGGGCTGTTGCCCACGGGCGAGAAAGACCCGTTCGGTCTGAGGCGGGCCGCACTGGGCCTGCTGAGCGCCTTTGACCTGCTTGGCGCCAAAGCCCGATTGTCGCATCAGCCATTTCCGTTGCGCCTCGAAGATCTGTTGCAACAGGCCGCCGGACTCTTCCTGCCTGGCGTTATTGCCGAGGGCACCGCGTCTGCGGTCATGGAGTTCGTGTACGAGCGCTATCGCAATCAACTGGCTTCGCACTATGACCGCAATGCGGTCGAGGCAGTCATTGCATTGCGCCCGCCGCTCGATGAAGTCATTTCGCGCATCGAAGCGGTGTGCGAATTCGAAAAATTGCCCGAGGCTTCCTCTCTCGCCGCTGCCAACAAACGCATCGGCAATATCCTGAAGAAAACCGACAGCGCCGTGAGCGTGGTTGATCCGGCGCTGTTCACGGAGCCGGCCGAAAAGGCGCTGGCCATGGTTGTAGAGAAAGTCCGTCCCGACATTCAGAGCCGCTTTTCAGCTCGTGACTATGCGGGGACGTTGAAAGTGCTCGCGCAGACCAGGGAACCCGTCGACCTGTTCTTCAACGAAGTGATGGTCATGGCGGAAGATCCGGTGCTGCGTGCAAACCGCATTTCGCTGCTGCGGGAATTGCACGGCCTAATGAATCAGGTTGCCGACATTTCCAGGCTGGCCGCATGAAACTCGTCATCCTGGACCGGGACGGCGTCATCAACCAGGACAGCGATCAGTTCATCAAGAACACCAGCGAGTGGAAGCAGATCCCGGGCAGCCTGGCTGCGATCGCCAAGCTCAATCATGCCGGTTACCGTGTCGTGGTCGCCTCCAACCAATCCGGCATCGGGCGCGGGTTGTTCGATATGGGCGCCTTGAATGCAATCAACGACAAGATGTACCGCGCCCTCGCCCAAGTCGGTGGCCGCATCGACGCCTTGTTCTACTGCCCGCACGCCGCTGAAGCCAATTGCGACTGCCGCAAACCGAAGCCGGGCATGTTCATCGACATCGCCCAAAGGTTCAATGTCGATCTCGCCGGGGTGCCCAGTATCGGCGATTCGCTGCGCGATCTGCAGGCTGCCGCCGCAGCCGGCGCGCAACCGATGCTGGTTCTGACCGGGAAGGGAGCCAAGACCGAGGGTGCCGGCGGGTTGCCCGAGGGCACGCCGATTTTTGCGGATCTGGCCGAGGCGGTACGTAACATCGTTGCATGAGGGAAGTTGCGGCATTGTTGCGTTCGGTCGCCTATGAACTGCTGCGGTTCGCGATCACGGTCATCTTCGCGGTCATCTCGCTGCTGACCTTTGCGTTCAAGCCGATCACCCGCTATCGCATTATCACGGCGTGGTCACACCTCGTCGTCGGCATGGCGTGGGTGATATGCGGTGTGCGCTATCGCGTGATCGGAAAAGACAACCTTCCGGCAAGTCCAGCCATCGTCCTGTCGAAACATCAATCGGCCTGGGAAACGCTCGCATACCAGATTATCCTTCCGCCGCAGGTCTGGGTCCTGAAGCGCGAACTGCTGCGCGTTCCCTTCTTCGGATGGGGACTGGCGATGATGAGCCCCATAGCGATCGACCGTGGTTCCGCAGCGCGCGCGCTCAAGCAAACCCTGGAGCAGGGGAGGAGCCGTTTGAGCGACGGTTGGTGGATTGTCATTTTCCCTGAAGGCACGCGTACCGCCCCAGGCAAGCGCGGACGCTATCATCTCGGCGGCGCATGGCTTGCCTGCAAGACCGAAACGCCGGTTGTGCCGATCGCGCATAATGCCGGAAGCGTCTGGGGCAGAAATGCGTTCATAAAATATCCCGGGACCATCACCGTCAGCATCGGCCCGGTGATTGAACCCGCAGGGATGGACCCCAACGCCGTCAACCGGAAAGCTGAAGACTGGATAGAAAACGAAGTCTCCCGCCTCGGGAACGCCCGCTCATAAGCGACTTGTTCCCGGTTACCGTGGTTTCCGAGCCGAAAAGCGTCCGGCTGCGTGACCGCGACGTCGCCTACCTCCTGAAGCGAAGCCAGCAGCGCCGGAGCATCATGCTCACCGTCGACGAGCACGGTCTCACGGTCAGTGCGCCCTGGCGCAGTTCCGAGCGGCGCATCCTGGGGGCCATCCGGGATGCGGAAGCATGGGTACTGAGGAAGCTGGACGCGTGGAGTGCGATGCCGGCCCGCAAGCAATCGTGGACCGACGGTGACAGCATCAAATATCTTGGGCGCGATCTCAAGTTGCGCCTGACCGGGGACAGCGTCGTAACCCTGGCGACTTTGCAGGATGACGATTGCCTGCAGATCGCGCTGGCCGATCCGGCGCATAAGGATTCCATCAAGTCTGCGGTCGTCAAGTGGTACCGCCGGCACGCACAATCGAATTTCACCGGAAGGATTGGCGAATTGGCGCCAAGACTCGGCGTGCCTTCGCCTCGCCTCTTCCTGTCCAGCGCCAGGACACGATGGGGCAGTTGCAATGTCAAACGCGAGATCCGCCTGAACTGGCGGCTGATCCAGGCCGCGCAACCCACGATCGACTATGTCGTCGTGCATGAACTGGCGCATCTGATCGAGATGAATCATTCACGGCGTTTCTGGAACCTGGTCGCGTCGGTTTGTCCCCACTATCAAGAAGCCTGCAGCGAACTCAACCGCATGGGGCTCTATTACCTGGACATCTGAGCGTTGGCGCGCCGGACGCGGCAGTGCCCTATGCTAGACTCGAATTTCTCGTTAAAACTCTCCATGCGCCGCTTCATATATATTCTGATCGCCTTCGCGTTCCTGGTATCGGCTTGCGGCCAGAAGGGTCCCCTCTACCTGCCGAAAGATGCCGACAAGCCCAAGAAGAACGAACCGAGAAAGACCGAAGAAGGGACCATTGAGAAGTGAGCGTCTTTTCCGTTCGTAACGGCGAACTCTTCGCCGAGGACGTCGCGTTACGGCAAGTAGGCGAGCAATTCGGCACGCCTTGCTTTGTCTATTCACGGGCGGCGCTCGAGCAGGCTTTTCGCGATTATGACCGGGCGTTTGGTGCCCGTGCACATTTGATCTGCTACGCGATGAAGGCCAACTCGAATCTGGCAATTCTGAATTTGTTCGCGCGCCTGGGCTGCGGTTTCGACATCGTATCCGGCGGCGAACTGGCGCGCGTGATCGCAGCGGGGGGGGATCCGGCAAAGACCGTGTTTTCCGGCGTGGGCAAGACGCGCGACAGCATGCGCCAGGCGCTTGAGGCGGGTGTGCGCTGCTTCAACGTCGAATCCGAAAGCGAATTGGAAAGACTGGCCGCCCTCGCGCGCGTGATGGGCCGCAAGGCGCCGATAAGTTTGCGCGTAAACCCGGACGTGGATGCCAAAACACACCGCCATATCTCGACGGGACGCAAAGAGAACAAATTCGGAATTGCCTTCGGCGAGGCGTTGCGGATCTATCGCAAGGCCCACGCTTCGGCGGATTTGGAGGTCGTCGGCATCGACTGCCACATCGGATCGCAGTTGACCGAACTGGCCCCTTTCATCGATGCCTTCGAAAAGGTATTGACCCTGGTCGACAGGCTGGCGGCCGAAGGCATCGAACTGAAACACCTCGATCTGGGCGGCGGTCTGGGCATTCATTACCGCGACGAGGAGCCGCCATCGGCCGAGGCTTACGTGCGCGCCCTGTTGGACTGCGTAGCCGGACGCAAACACGAAATCCTGCTGGAACCGGGACGTTCTCTGGTGGGCAATGCCGGCTTGTTGCTGACGCGCGTCGAATATCTCAAGCACGGCGATACCCGCAATTTTGCCGTGGTCGACGCGGCAATGAACGATCTCATTCGTCCGGCTCTGTATGACGCCTACCATGAGATCCGCCTGGTCAGACCTTCGACCGGCTCCGATTCCATGTGCTACGAGGTTGTCGGTCCGGTGTGCGAAAGCGCCGATTTTCTTGCGCATGACCGGGAGTTCGCGCTAAGCGAGGGCGATCTGCTGGCGGTCATGTCCGCGGGCGCCTATGGCATGAGCATGAGTTCCAATTACAACAGTCGAGTGCGCGCCGCAGAAGTCATGATAGATGGCGACAAGGCGCATTTGGTCCGTGAACGCGAGCGCATCGAGCAATTGTTCGCCGGGGAGCGCCTCCTGCCCTGAGGCTGATACAGACCATGATCCGGCCGGTCATCCAATCTGCCGCCGGAGCGTTTATCTGTCTCAGGGGCGGTCCGATCGGCACCCCTTCCCGGCGTTGGCGACCGGAACTATCGGGCGGCCTCAGCCTCTATCTGAGGGGTGACACACACGCTCAAGTTGGCGCCGGGGCTGCCGATGTTAGACTTCGACAATGCGCAACTTTTGCGGCCAGGAAAAACATGATCGTTTTCGATCTCGCATGCGATAACAGCCATCCGTTCGAAGGATGGTTCGGTTCGACAGACGATTTCGCCGCGCAGGCGAAAGCGGGCGATATCGCTTGCCCGGTTTGCGGTTCCGTGGAGGTCACACGCCAACTGTCCGCGCCATTCGTCAAGACGCGCTCCGGCAGCAAGCCGACAGACGAATCGCAAATAGTTTCTGTCGCGAACGCAGCCCAGGAACTCAAAACGAAGTTCATCGAACACGTGCTAAGCAATACCGAAGACGTGGGCCAGCGCTTTCCTGAGGAAGCGCGCCGGATCTATTACAAGGAGGCGCCGGAGCGCGCCATCCGCGGCATTGCCTCCGGTCAGGAAGTCAGCGCTCTCAAGGAAGAAGGCATCGACGTGATGGCTATTCCCGGGGTGCGGACACCACCGGAAAAACTGCACTGATTCTTTCGTAGCCGGCGGGCGTGCTATAACGCGCCATGCCTTCCCGCGCATTACCTTTCCTAGTTCTCGGCGCCGGCGTCTCTGTTGTCTCGTTCGCGGCAATCCTGATTCGTTTCGCACATGCAGAAGGGGCGCCGTCCCTAGCCATCGCCGCGGTCCGGCTTGCCGTTGCAGCGGCTGTGCTCACTCCGTTCGCATTGTTTCGCTCCGGATGTGAGGTCCGCCGGTTACGCCGACGCGAGCTTGGGTTTTGCATGCTTTCCGGAGCGTTCCTCGCGGCGCATTTTTGGGCGTGGATTACGTCTCTCGAACATACGTCGGTGGCCAGCAGCACGGCGTTGGTGACGACCAACCCGCTGTGGGTTGCGTTGATTTCAGCGATCGTATTGCGCGAGCGTCCGGGCGGCAAGGCGCTCATCGGCGTCGTGCTTACGCTCGCGGGGAGCATGCTGGTCTTTGCTGCGGACAGCGTCCGCATCTCGGACGGCATGTCGCCCCTGCTTGGCAACACCCTGGCACTGGTGGGAGCGTTGGCGGCTTCCGGTTATCTGTTGGTGGGACGCGCATTGCGCGCCCGCGTATCGCTGACCGCGTATATCTGGCTGGCGTACTCGGCAGCGGCCGTCTTGCTCGTCGCTGCAGCGACGCTCAGCGGCATTTCGGTCAGCGCTCTGCCGGGCTCAGCCTGGATATTCATGCTTGCACTCGCGCTCGGACCGCAGTTGATCGGCCATACTACGTTCAACTGGGCATTGCGGCGGCTGACCGCGACCTTTGTCGCCATCGCGATTTTGGGCGAACCCGTCGGATCGGCCTTGCTGGCCTATTTCTTCTTCGGGGAACAGTTTGGCATGCTGCAGTTTGTCGGCTTCGTTCTGCTGCTGCTCGGGATATTCGTCGCTGCACGAGAAGAGAACCGGCGTCTGGACGAAAACTTGCAACCGCATCACGCATCTTGAGAGCGCGAGGACTGTGATGCCAACTCGCGCCGCTGGCTCAAACAATAGGGCAGACGCGCGTTCGGTCACCATACCAACACAGCTCTTGAACGGGCGTCAGATCAGGAAAACCGTGGCAAGACCGAGGAAGATGAAAAACCCCATGCTGTCGGTGGTGAAGGTCAGCAATACACTGGAGCCAATGGCGGGATCCCGTCCCATTTTCTGCATGATGAGCGGCACGACCATGCCCACCGATGCCCCCACCAGCAGATTGAGCAGCATTGCACTCATCATGACGAGGCCAAGCGGCACGCTGCGGTAGAGCAGATAAGCGAACATCCCCGCCACGCCGCCCCATACCAGACCATTGAGCAGGCTGATCGCCAGCTCCTTGCCGATCAAACGACGCGCATTGTCCGGTGTAACCTGGCCCAGCGCGAGCGACCGGATGATCAAGGTCGTGGTCTGGTTGCCGGAGTTGCCGGCAATGCCGGCGACAATGGGCATGAGCGTGGCCAGGGCCACCAGGCGCTCGATGGTCCCCTCAAAGGCGCCGATGACGCGCGAAGCAAAAAACGCCGTGCCGAGATTCACCGCGAGCCACAGCCAGCGGTTCTTTGCGCTTTTCCATACCGAAGCGAAGATATCTTCTTCCTCAAGCAGACCAGCATGGCTGAGCTGTTCGGCCTCGTTGCGCTGGCGTATGAAGTCCACGACCACGTCCACCGTGACGCGCCCGACGAGCCTGTTGGCGTGATCGACCACGGGAGCGGACACCAGGTCGTACCGCTCGAACGACTGCGCCGCCTGCTGGGCCTTGTCGTCCGGCGACAGCGTAATGAAGTCAGTATTCATCACGGAGCCGACCAGCACTTCGGGATCCGTCACGATCAAGCGGTTGACCGGCAGCACACCCCTGATGGTCTCGCCGCGGTCCACCACGAACACCTGGTCGGTATGGTCGGGCAGTTCGTCCATGCGCCGGAGATAGCGCAGAACCACTTCAAGCGTGACGTCGTCGCGCACCGAAACCATGTCGAAATCCATCAGCGCGCCGACCGAATCTTCCGGGTAGGACATCGCCGCGCGCAGTTGCTCGCGCTCCTCGACGGACAGCGAATGCAGCACGTCATCGACCACGTCCTGCGGCAGGTCCGGAACAAGGTCGGCTATTTCATCGGTATCGAGCTGTTCCGCGGCCGCGACCAGCTCGTGCGCATCCATGTTCTCGATCAGCGTCTCGCGCACCGAATCCGAGACTTCGAGCAGGATTTCGCCGTCGCGCTCGGCTTTGACCAGGTCCCATACGACCAGACGCTCTTCGAGCGGCAGGGCCTCCAGGATGTAAGCGACGTCGGCGGGGTGGAGCTTGTCGAGCTTTCTCTGCAACTCGGCAAGGTTCTGCTTATGGACGAGGGATTCAACCAGCTCGTGGCGGGGCATGTCCTGGTTATGGACGATGGTTTCCACGACCTGGTGTTTGTGCAGCAGCTCCGATACCTGCTCGAGGGCCTCCTGCACGCTCTGCGTCCGCTGTTTTTTCTTCGCGACCCTGGCCATCTTCAAACCCGATCAAAGACCCGGCAAAGGATACTGCTGTTTGCGATCACTTGAGGGTCCGGCAGCAGAAAATAAAAACGGGGCTTGGATGCAAGCCCCGTTCTCAACAAAAGCGCGCCACGCGCGCCCGATCGAATGGTTACTGTTTGGGCGGCGGCGTTCGCGTCGCTTCCCAGGAAATGAATTCCAGCCCCTGGCTGCGCTTCGCCCAGATGCTGTGGAAGCGAATCTCCACTGCCATATCCTGGCCTTTGACGGTCACGTCGAAGTTGCCCAGCCCGGAAATGATGGCGACGCATCCGTAAGTGCGCACCTTCACATCGCTGCGGCGCATGACGCGATATTTGACGGTACCGGATTTCATCGATTCGATGTAGCTGGCCTTGGTATCCACGACAGCCGACGAATGGATGTAGACGAGATCATTGGCAAGAAGCTTTTGCAGCGCGCCGAAGTCATCCCCCATTTGCGCCGCATAGCGCGCATCTTCGGCTGCCAGCGCCTCGTCCGCCGTAACCGCACCGCCGCAATCTTCCGCGAACGTCGGACCCGCGGCGGTCACGCCGAGTATTGCCAAGCCAAGTAGCGCGCCAGAAAGCCGATTCATGACTCCTCCATCATTATGGTTTCGTTTTTCGGATACCCGGCGCAACTGCACCGGGCCACAGGTATTGGTCAAACCGCCGGGACGACACACACTGCTTTATCCATGCGGTGTGCACGCTACTTCTGCGGCGTCAGCACCGCCAACGGTTTGGCGTCGCAGGCGACTTTGTTGCCCGCCAGCCGCGCAGGCAGGATCGACAACTTGCCACCCTTCCAACCATACCCATAGCGTATTTTATCGTCCCCACGCTTGTTTGCATCGGCACTTTTTGCGCTGTCATTGCCCTTGGTCGCACTCTCGATTTGCAAATAGTCGCAATTGGCGGCGGGATCGTTCAGCGAGATTTCGTAGTTGAACTTCTGTTCCGGCCAGGTGGCTTCGCCGGCTTCGCTGAAGGTCCAGGATTGCCCTTTCTCGTCCCGGTATTTTCCGGCAATTACCAGGCGGTTCAACTGAGGGGTCAATCCGCCCGCAAGCGCAACGTAGTCAGCCCATTTGCCCTTCATGAAATCGGGCTCCGCGACGCGTAAACGGTCGAATTTTCCCTGCGCGTTCTTCGCCGCCTCGAAGCGAATATATTTCACTTCGCTGCTCGACATCGGCTTGTCGTCGGCACCCACGACAAGCCGATATGCCCCTGGCCTCCCGTCGGGCTCGATATCGAGCACCGCCTGCAGCGAGGCCTTGCGGAAATCCGTGACCACGATCGGGTACGCGCGCCCTTCCCGCCGGATCGCAATGACCACGGGCGGCGTCTTTTTGGCGGCGGCATGCGGACTTTTCAGCGTGGACAACACGCTCAGGTAGCCTTCATTGATCCAGATGCCCTCTACATCCTTCAGGAACACGCGATCCTTGCGGACAGGAGTGTGCTCGGGCGTGGTCTGGGCGCCCGCTGGCATGGCCAGAGTCGCGGCCAGGATCAGCGTCCCGAAGCGCAGTGGCAGGATGGACGTTGCGTACATTGTGGATATCCCGAAATTCAAGGGTTGTTGCGCGCGATGACGGGCTTCTGCTTCCAGTAACCCGTCGAACGCTCGACGGCGGATGCGATCTGCAATACTCCGAAATCATCCTGATGTCGGCCTACGATCTGCAATCCGACCGGTAGGCCGCCGCGGCTGAATCCGCCCGGAAGGCAAAGCGCAGGCGCGCCAGTCACGGTTATGTAGTAACACGAACGCATCCAGTCGATATAACTGCCCATTTCGTCACCGTTGATCCTTGTCGGGTAGGGGATCTCGACATCGAACGGCAGCACCTGCACCGCCGGTGCAACCAGGAAATCGTATTTTTCCATGAACTCGCGCATGCGGTGGAACAATTGCGTGCGCTTGACTTCCGCCGCCCCGACCTGCGCGCCGGTCAAACGCTGACCTTGCTCGATATTCCAGATGACCGTGTCTTTCATCTGTTCGCGCTTTGTCTTCAGCAGGGCTCCGAAGCCCAGTTCAAAATTCCAGGCCCGCATGACGCTGAAGATCTCATCTGCGTCACGCAGATCCGGGGTCGCGTCCTCGACGATGCAGCCCAGGTCGGTAAATGTCTTGCGTTGTGCTTCCATGACACGGGTTACTTCCGGTTCCACCGGCAGGCCGCCAAGATCCGCGCTCCAGGCAATGCGCGTGCCCTTGAAATCCCTCTCGAGCGGGCGCGCAAACAGCGCTCCCGGGTCCTGCAAGGAGATTGGGGAACGCGCGTCCGGTCCTGCAATCGCCGACATCATCAGGGCTATGTCCTGGACGGTGCGCGCCATGGGCCCTACCACTGCCATGGTGAACCAGGCCGATACGCTCGGCCAATTTGGCACGCGGCCGGTGGACGGACGCAAGCCGACAACGTTGCAGAAGCTTGCCGGATTGCGCAGGCTGCCGCCCATGTCTGATCCATCGGCGATCGGCAGCATGCCGCAAGCAAGAGCAGCCGCAGCACCGCCACTGCTGCCGCCGCACGTCCTGGTCAGATCGTAGGGATTGCGTGTCGGGCCGAACACTGGATTGAAGGTCTGGGAGCCTGCGCCGAATTCCGGCGTGTTGCTTTTCCCGACAGTCACCGCGCCGGCTTTGCGCAGGCGCTCGACAATGATCGCGTCCGCATCGGGAACGAAATCCCGAAAAATCGGTGAACCGAATGTCGTGCGTATGCCTTTGGTCGGGGTCAGGTCCTTGTGCGCGACGGGCAACCCCGCCAGTACACCGGGGGCTTCGCCGCGAGCGAGCGCGGCATCCGCCGCACGTGCGTCCGCGCGCGCGCGCTCTGGCAGGAAAGTCACGATGGCATTCACCTGCGGATTCAAGCGCTCGGTCTGTGCGATATGCGCATCCATTACTTCGACCGCCGAAACCTGACGTGAACGAATGAGGGCTGCCAGCTCGTACGCCGGTAGAAAGCAGAGTTCTTCGGAATTCATGGCTGCCGTTCAGGAAAAGGCGCCCATGGTAGCTGAATCCTTCAGCCCTTATCGACCGGGATTGAAGTAGGTGAGAATTTCCTTGCGGATGGATTAAAGAATCGATCTGGACTCTCACCACGAAGGCACGAAGACACGAAGAAAAACTGCAGCAGGAAACATCGCGTCAACGCACGGTGATTGCGAGATTGTTCCCTCAAGCAAATTCCGCCTTTTCGCCTTTCTTCGTGCCTTCGCGCCTTCGTGGTGAAATCCAGATATTTAAGGTGCTAGCGCTCAACGTGGAGCGATGGTCGATGGACCCATCAGCGCATCGCGCTCCTGCGCCCATGGCGCCGAGTCGTCGAGAAGGATTTGCGTGCCATCGAGCGTCACGCCGGCGCGCTCCAACACCGCCCTGTAATCCGGATATCCGGAACTGGCGAACTGCGCCTGCACCAGGTCGCTGAATACGGTTGTGCCGGTCACCTGGTCGAGCCGGGCGATGACTTCCTGCGCACTCCAGCGCCGTTCCTCGGAACCACAGCAGGTGCGCAATCCCGCCAGGGCGGTATCGATCGACTGCTTGCCGTCGGTCTGAGACCGCAGTTGCAGATCGGCGGCGAGCATCATTGCAGCACCCGCCCAATACACCCGAAGGTAAATGCCGCTGGAACCGATGCGTTCGCTGGCGCGCGCGAGGCTCAGTTCGGGCGCGGTGAGTTCGCCGCGTTGAAATCCGGCCAGCATTCGCTGCCAGGCTTCGTCCACGCCGATTGCCCGGCCACGCGCCATCAGCACGTTTTGCAGATAGGTCGGCATGCCTTCGAACAGCCAGGCGTCGCGAGAGACGACGTAGGGCAGAAAAAGATGTGACATTTCGTGCGTCAGGCTCCAATCGCGATCGAACTCTTCCGCGGGACGGGACGGATTCACAAACAGGTGCACTGCGGGGCCTCCGCCGCGCGCAACGTAGGCCCACGGGACCGGCCCGCGCCCGCGCGGCGTGGGTGCGACCACGATCTGCAGCGAATCAACCGGAAACCGGCCATAGAGGAGCGCGACGTTGCGCGCCGCGTTTTCTATCCACTTTTCCAGTCGTGCCTCTTGCCCGGGCGCATCGAGGATTGCCACGTGCACGATGGCGCCCGGCGCGGGAATATCGCGCGGGACAAAGGGACCGAAAGCCACCACGCCCGGCCAGTTGAAGGGAGTAGGTCCCGCCAGAAAGGCAGGACCGCCATCGGCTCCGGTGCTGCGGCGCCATGGCGTGGAAACCTCGATGCCTGAGGGCAGACGGAAACGCACTTCGATGTCTGGCTGAGGGTCGCGCGGTCGCCACAACCAGTCGCCGATCGAGGTCAGCATGTTGCGCCCGACGCGGCGGGTTTCCGCCCCGCCGGTCTGAACCGCGGTCTGCGCCGGTTGCAGTTTCACCTCGTAGTCCACACAGGCGTTTTCGCCCGCGGCACCGAGCATGACCTCATCGCCATTGGGCTCGAGCGAGCGTTCGCCGATGCGCATTGACTCGAGATATAACCTCGCGCCATCGGACTGCGCGACCAGTGCCAGCGGTGCCTGGCCATCGAAACACGCCCGCACGGAAAGCCGCTCGAGCGACGGGTCTATGCCGACTTCGTAGCGATGGGGTGAAGCAGCTTGCGCCGCCGCACACACGAGGAACCCCGCGAGCGCCGCGTAGACGCTGCGGCCGAAACGGATGCAGGGCGACAACCGGATCACTGGGCGTTCGGCTGGATGCCGATACCGCGCGCCATGAGTGTGGCCATCAGCGGAATGAGCGCGAAAAGGGCCAGTTCAGCGGCGACGTAGCGGCGTACTCTGAGCACCTGGTAGTCCTCCGCCATACTGGTCGAACGGCTATCGAGACCTCGCAGCCAGCGCAGAAACTGCAACGTCGGCGGAATCGACATCAGGCCGACCGCGGCGAACAGCGCAAGTTTTATGTAGAACACCGGATTGTGCAGATAGAACGCAGCGCCTTTGCCGAACCAGACAACCCGGGCCGCGCCGCTGCCGAGTGCCAGTACCGCGGCCAACAGATATAACCGGTCGATACGCGCCAGCAGGCGGATGCGGCCTGCCGCCAGGCCCGGCACGCAGAGCCCATGTTCGAGCACGAGAATGACGGCAATGGATACCATCGCCATATAGTGCAGGTAGGCGATCAGCGCGCTGGCCATCTATTTTGCGTCGCGAGTTGCCGGCGCGCCGCCACCCATGATTGCATCGCGCAGTTGATTTTCCCTGTCTTCGTTCGAGAATTCGATTCCGCTGGCCCCGACCGTGATGCCAAGGGCGCGGTAGGTCCGGGAAAGATCGGGGAAATCTCTGGAGGCGACATGCTGATTGTAAATCTCGCTGAATATGATCGTGCCCGTCACCTTGTCCAGTTCGTCAAACAGCTCGCGGGCACTCCAGGCACGGTCTGTCGTTGAGCAGCAATCGTTCAAAGACTCCAGTGCTGAGTCGAGCGATTGCTTTCCTGCGGTCATTTGCCGAAGGCGTACGTCCGCGATCAACAGCATCGCTGCACCCTCCCAGTACACGCGCATGTAGGTGCCATCCCGATACATGCTCTCGGTGGCCTGAGCCAGTGTCTTGCCGCGTGCATTCTCCAGGCCGCGCGCGAAGCCGGCCTGCAGGCGTTGCCATGCTTCAAGGGCGCTCATGCGGCCGCTGCGTGCACGCAACACGTTCTGGTAATAAGTCGCCACGCCTTCAGAGAGCCAGATGTCCTCGGAATTCACATAAGGCAACAACAGATGCGAGAGCTCATGCACTGCGGTCCAATCTTCGAAGAACTCTGCGATGGGCCGCCGCTGGTTGATGAAGAAATGCGCTGCGGGACTGCCACCGCGCACGACATAAGCCCACGGCGTCGGTTCATCGCCTCGCGCGCCGGGGACGACCAGGATCTGGGCCTGCGCTTGCGGAAAGCGGCCGTAAAGCTTTGCAACCATTTGCGCGGAGTCGAGGATCCAGGCCTGAACTTGGGCTATGCCTGCCGGCGGCGTTGCGTCCAGCACCGTAAGCCGCAGTAGCGCGCCGTCTACGCGCAGTTCCCGTTCCTTGAAGCGGCCGAATGCCACGGACGCCGGCCAGTCGTACGGACTGCGTCCGGTACGATATACGAACCGGTTGCCGCTTGACGAAGTCGATCTCCACGGCGCCGATACGGCGATCGCGTCCGGAAGGACGAAAGCCATCTCGATGTCTTCGTCGGCCTCGAGTTTTTCGGGCCGCCAGAACCAGATGCCGACCGACGTCAATACATCCTTGCCGACACGATAGATCTTGTCCCCGGTGCGATCATGCTGTCTGATGGGCAGGGAAATATCGACCCGATAAACGACACAACCATTCGGCGGCACCGACTTCAGGCTGATCGAGCCACTGGGCTCGATCGTTTTGCGGCTGCTTTCAATACGAAAGTCGATCAATGCCAGTGTGGCGTCGAGCGATTCCGCGGACAGTGTGGCGGGCGCGATACCATCGAAGCAGGCTCGGATGTTCAGCGTTGAGAGAGCGGGGTCAACGACAACCGTGTATTTGTGCAGGCGCTCGCCCACGGCTGCGCCGGCCGCCAGCAGGAATACCACGCCCGCTGTTCCCACAATGATTTGGCGCAGAACCGTCGCCGCTGTTCGACCCATGTTCGTCCGAATTCACCGAGCTACGCTGCCAATGTTACTCGCCCGCTTGCTTCGTTGCTCGGCAAGGGAATGGCTAAGCCGCGAGTTTGGCATCCGGCTCGTACGACAAATTGGGCGCCAGCCAGCGTTCGATTTCCTGCACGCTTGCACCTTTGCGGCGGGCGTAATCCTGGACCTGGTCGCGGTCGATTTTTGCCACGGCGAAATATTGCGATGCGGGATGGGAGAAATAAAAACCGCTTACGGCTGCGGTCGGCAGCATGGCGAATGATTCCGTCAGCGTGATACCGGTTTCGGCGGACACATTGAGGGACGAGAACAAGAGTCCTTTCTCGGTATGGTCCGGGCACGCGGGGTAACCCGGCGCAGGACGAATGCCGCGATACTTTTCGTCGATCAGCTCGGGGACACCCAAGGCTTCGTCCTTCGCATAACCCCAGAATTCGCGGCGCACGCGCTGGTGCATGTGTTCGGCGAAAGCTTCGGCCAGGCGGTCGGCCAGCGCCTTGAGGAGGATGGCGTTGTAGTCGTCGTGCTTGCGCTCGTACTCCGCGACGCGCGCATCGATGCCTATTCCCGCGGTGACTGCAAAAGCGCCGACATAATCGCGCAATTTCGAAGACTTCGGTGCCACCAGATCGGCCAGGCACTGGTTCGGCTTGTCCAGCGGCTTGACCATCTGCTGGCGCAGAAAGTGGAACGTCGTGGCCGTCGTTGTGCGCGATTCATCGGCATAGACCTCGACATCGTCGCCAACGCTGTTGGCTGGAAACAGCCCGATCACGGCCGCCGCGCCGAGCCATTTCTCCTTGATGATCCGGGCCAGCATGGCTTGCCCGTCGGCAAACAGGCTGCGCGCGGCCTCGCCGACTACCTTATCCTCCAGGATGGCGGGATAGCGTCCTGCCAGTTCCCAAGTCTGGAAGAACGGCGTCCAGTCGATGAACCCGGCTATCTCGGCGAGAGGGTAATCGCGGAATACCTTGACTCCCGCAAGTTCAGGCACCGGCGGCACGTAGTTGTTCCAGTCCGTTTTCAAGCCATGGCGGCGCGCCTCGTCCAGCGGGTAATGCGGCCCCTGGCCTTTCTTGCCCTTGTGTTGGCTGCGTGTTTTCTCGGCTTCGTTCTTTATCTTGCGCATGTAGTCATCGCGCAATTCCTGCGACAACAGGCTGGTGCAAACGCCCACGCTGCGGGAGGCATCCGGCACCCACACCGTGGTGCCCGAGTAGTGCGGTTCGATTTTCACCGCAGTATGCACGCGCGAAGTGGTCGCGCCCCCGATCAGCAAAGGCACATGAAAACCCTGGCGCTGCATCTCTTTTGCAACGTGGGCCATTTCCTCGAGCGAGGGCGTGATGAGACCCGACAGGCCGATGATGTCGGCTTTCTCTTCGCGTGCCGTCTGGAGGATTTTCTCGGCGGACACCATGACCCCGAGATTGACCACGTCGAAATTGTTGCACTGGAGCACGACCGAGACGATGTTCTTGCCGATGTCGTGCACGTCGCCCTTGACCGTGGCGATCACGATCTTGCCCTTGCTCTGCCCGACGGTGCCGGAGCGCAGCTTCTCCGCTTCGATGTATGGAATGAGGTGGGCGACCGCTTCCTTCATGACGCGGGCCGATTTCACGACTTGCGGCAGGAACATCTTGCCGGCACCGAACAGGTCGCCGACGACATTCATGCCTTCCATCAGCGGCCCTTCGATGACCTGGATCGGATACGGAAATTGCAGGCGCGCCTCTTCGGTATCGGCGACGATATAGGTGTTGATTCCCCTCACCATCGCGTGCGTGATGCGCTGGACTACGGTGCCCGCCCGCCAGGACAGATCTTCGACCGCGACTCTGGCTTCGCCCTTGTAGCTTTCCGCAAACTCGACCATGCGCTCGGTCGCGTCCGACCGGCGGTTGAACAGCACGTCTTCCACACGTTCCAGCAAGTCCGGCGCTATGTCTGCATAGACGCCGAGCTGGCCGGCATTGACGATGCCCATGGTCATGCCGGCTTTGATGGCGTGGAACAGAAACGCGGTGTGGATCGCTTCGCGGATCGGATCGTTGCCGCGGAAAGAAAACGAGATGTTGGAAACACCCCCGCTGATTTTGACGTGCGGCAATGCCTTGCGGATGGCACGGGTGGCCTCGATATAGTCTATGGCGTAGTTGCTGTGTTCTTCGATGCCGGTGGCGATCGCGAAAATGTTCGGATCGAAGATGATGTCCTCGGCAGGAAAATTCACTTCCTTCAAAAGCAGTTCGTAGGCGCGCGCGCAGATGTCCACGCGACGCGCGAGCGTGTCGGCCTGGCCCTTCTCGTCGAACGCCATCACGACCGCCGCCGCGCCATAGCGGCGCACCAGGCGCGCCTGACGGAGGAACTCGTCTTCGCCTTCCTTCATGCTGATCGAGTTGACCACACACTTGCCTTGCACGCATTTGAGGCCGGCTTCGATGACTTCCCATTTCGAGGAATCGATCATGACCGGCACGCGCGAAATGTCCGGTTCCGAGCCAATGAGATTGAGGAAGGTCGTCATCGCCTTCTTCGAATCGAGCATGGCCTCATCCATGTTGACATCGATGATCTGCGCGCCATTCTCGACCTGGCTGCGCGCCACGGCCAGCGCGTCGGCGTAGTTGCCTGCGAGGACCAGGCGTGCAAAGGCCTTGGAGCCCGTGACGTTGGTGCGTTCTCCGACGTTTACGAACAACGAATCTTCGCCAATGTTCAGCGGTTCCAGGCCGGAAAGCCGCAGCTTTTTTTCAATCGACGGGATCTTCCGCGGCGCGATGCCCTTCAACGCATCGACCACCGCTTTGATATGTGCCGGCGTCGTTCCGCAGCACCCGCCGGCGATATTCAGAAACCCCGCTTCGGCGAATTCCTTGAGGAATGACGCCGTGTATTCCGGCGACTCGTCGTATTCGCCGAACGCGTTGGGCAGGCCGGCATTGGGATGAAGGCTGGTATTGACGTCGGCGACTTTCGCCAGTTCCTCGATGTATGGGCGCAGGTCCTTGGCACCCAGCGCACAATTGAGTCCGACCGAAAACGGACGCGCATGCGAGACCGAGTTCCAGAATGCTTCGGTGGTCTGGCCGGAAAGGGTGCGGCCACTGGCGTCCGTGATCGTGCCGGAGACCATCACCGGAACGTGCAGGCCATGGCGCGTGAGATAGTCGTCGATGGCAAACAGGGCTGCCTTGCAGTTCAATGTGTCGAATACCGTTTCGACCATGAGCAGATCGACGCCGCCCTCTACCAGGCCGCGCACGCACTCCGCATAGCATCCCACCAACTCGTCGAACGAGACGTTGCGAAAGCCCGGGTCGTTCACGTCCGGTGAGATGGAAGCGGTGCGGCTAGTGGGGCCGAGCACGCCGGCAACGAAACGCGGCTGACCCGGAGTGCGAAGCGAAAACTCGTCAGTGGCGGAGCGGGCATTGCGGGCGCCGGCGCTGTTGAGTTCATACACGAACTCCGTCATGCCATAGTCGGCCATCGAGATCGCATTCGAATTGAAGGTATTGGTTTCGACGATGTCTGCGCCGGCTTCCAGATAGGCGGAGTGAATGCCGCGGATGATCTGCGGCTGCGTCAAAGTGAGCAGGTCGTTATTGCCCTTTTGGTCGCTGCCGTGTTCATGAAATCGATCGCCGTGGTAATGATGGGTGTCCAGTCCATGGCCCTGGATCATGGTGCCCATCGCGCCGTCGAGCACGAGTATTCGCTCGGCGAGAAGGTCGTGCAAAAGTTGAATGCGCTGGTTGGTCATGCGTTCGTCGAAATCAAAATGAAAAACCCGTCCGCTGGAAGCGGGACGGGTTTGTCACGCTTTAGCGGCATTTATTAAGCGCCCGCAAGCTGAGTGTCAAATCGGCGCAGTGACACGGTAGCCCGAAGTCCCGACCGAGTCAATGTGCCGCCCGGCACAGTCGCGCGCCAGGACACGTCACACCCGCTCGTAACGCCGGTATTGGATTGCCTCCGCCATGTGAGTCGTCGCAATGCCGGGCGTCCCATTCAGGTCTGCGACGGTACGCGCAACCTTGAGAATGCGGTGGTAAGCACGTGCGGACAGTCCCAGGCCGCTGATGGCCTTGCGGGCAAGCTGCTCAGCATCGGCATCTGCATTGCAGTGCTGGCTGATCTCCTTGACCGAAAGGTGGGCATTGGGTTTACCCTGGCGCGCGATCTGGAGAGTGCGAGCCGCCGCGACCCGCTCGCGAATGACCGCGCTCGCTTCGCCGGATTGGCCCGAACCCAGATCCTTATCCGGAACCGCCGGGACCTCCACATGAAGGTCTATGCGGTCAAGCAGCGGACCCGATATGCGATTGCGATAGCGTGCAACCTGGTCCGGCGTGCAGTGACACTTGCCGGAATAATGGCCGAGAAAACCGCACGGGCAAGGGTTCATCGCCGCCAGCAACTGAAAGCGCGCGGGAAATTCCGCCTGCCGCGCCGCGCGGGAGACGCTGATCTTTCCGGATTCGAGCGGTTCGCGCAGGACTTCGAGCACATCCCGATTGAATTCCGGCAATTCGTCGAGGAAGAGCACGCCGTGCATCGCCATCGAGATTTCGCCCGGGCGCGGAATGCTGCCGCCGCCAACCAATGCAACCGCGGACGAAGTGTGGTGCGGTGAGCGGTAGGGCCGGCGTTTCCAGCGCCGCACGTCAAATCCAGTGCTGCCCAACGATTGCATGGCCGCCGAGGCGAGCGCTTCTTCCTCGGTCATCGGCGGAAGGATGCCCGCGAAACGCTCCGCGAGCATGGTTTTACCCGTTCCCGGCGGGCCAATCATCAGCATGCTGTGGCCGCCCGCAGCCGCCACCTCCAGCGCGCGCTTGGCATGTAACTGACCTTTCACCTCGGCCAGGTCTGCCACTTCACTTTCCACGGTCATCGGTGCAGCCGCAGATGCGGCCAGCGACTCGCGGCCGGCAAGGTGCGCGCAGACTTTCAGCAGCGTCGCCGCAGGAAACACGCGCGCGTCCCTGACCAGAGCCGCTTCCACGGCGCTGTCGACCGGCAACACAAAAGCCCGTCCCGAGCGATGCGCGTTGTAGGTCATGGCGAGAGCGCCGCGGATGGGTCGCAGTTCGCCGGTCAGGGCAAGTTCACCGGCGAACTCATACTCTGCAAGCCGGTCGCCGGGAATCTGTCCCGATGCTGCGAGGATGCCCAGCGCGATCGGCAGATCGAAACGGCCGCTTTCCTTGGGCAAATCGGCGGGCGCCAGGTTGACGGTAATGCGTCGTGCTGGGAAATCAAATCGGCAGTTCAGCAGCGCGGATCGCACCCGGTCCTTGCTCTCTTTGACTTCGGCTTCGGGCAGACCGACGATCGTGAAGCTGGGCAAGCCGTTCGCGAGATGAACCTCCACCGTGACCGGAGGCGCGTCCATGCCGGCGAGTGCGCGACTGTATAAAACAGCGAGTGACACGTTAACGGGGGTGAGGCGTAAGGCGTGAGGCGAGAGGCGAGAGGAAGGCAAAATTAAACAATCGCCGCTTCAACACGAATCTCGGTACCGCCTTAAGAGCTAGCGAGGGGTTGGCATATAAAGTCGGGACAGGAGAACAGGCAAATGGGCGCATAAAACAGGCGCGTCGCGACCGGGGATTCGCGGGATTCATCGGTTTGCGCCTCTCACCTCACGCCTCACCCCTTTTTCAGCTTCGCCTCCATCTCCGCGACCCTGGCTTCCATTTCCTGCAGCTTGTCGCGCGTGCGGGCGAGCACGTCCTGCTGCACGTCAAATTCTTCGCGCGTCACCAGATCGAGGCGGGAAAAGGCGCTCGACAACAGCGCGCGTACATTCTTTTCGATGTCTTTTGCGGGCGATGCCGCGATGAGCTCGGCAATCTTTTTGTGCAATTCATCCAGAAATCGGGTTTCCACAAACACACCTCCTGCCGGCCAGTGTAGCAAAGCATGACCGGTATTCGGGGCTGCACTGCTTGTGTGCAAAGCCCCCCTCACCCGCCTTGGTTTGGTGCGGCTCCCCGCCGCGAGATCAGAAAATTGACCTCAGTCTTTTGATTTATCAAACATTTTGGTTTGGCATGTTAAATGCTGACGCCTGTTGCCGCCGTTTCCAGTCACGTATCAACACATCAATACTTCACTTGAGGAAGATCGCCATGCTTAGGAACAAACTATTCGCCATTGCATTCGCCAGTGCAATTACGTTGCCCGCGGTGGGTCTTGCCGCGGATCCGCCGGCTGCACCCGCTTCACCCCACACTTTTACTGCTAACGTCGGGTTCGTGTCGGACTATTCGTTCCGCGGCATCAGTCAGACGATGGGTGATCCCGCCGTTCAAGGCGGGTTCGACTACTCGCATACTCCCACCGGCCTCTACCTTGGCATCTGGGGTTCCAACGTCAGCGGCACGATATTCACGGACGGCAGCCTGGAATCGGATTGGTACGGCGGTTGGGCCAAGACTTGGGGCGACTGGGGCGTAAACGTGGGCGGCCTTTACTATTATTATCCGGGAGCCAAACTCGCCAACGGCGACAAATACGACACGTTCGAAGGCTACGGCAGCGTGTCCTGGAAATGGATCAGCGCCAAAATTTCCTACGCATTCACGGACTACTTCGGCTGTAACCAGAGTTCCTGCCCGGCCTCATTCAGCGGCGGCAGCGATGGTTCGACGTATATCGAGCTAAACGCCACCTACCCGGTCAACGAGGTGTTTTCGATCACCGGCCACGTCGGCCACCAGAAAATCGAAGGCTCGTCCGTGGACCTGGATTACACCGACTATAAGATCGGCGTGAACTATCTGTACAACGGATTCAATTTCGGTCTTGCCTACAAGGATACCGACGCGGATTCGACGCTGTACACGTTCACCAAGGCGAGCGGCAAGCAGGTCGACCTCGGCGAAGGCAAGGTGATCGTTTCGGTCAGCAAGACTTTCTGACCGCCTAATTTAATAGGGGCCCGGCGCAATGCCGGTCCCCAAATTCAAAGCAAAGCCAATTGGAGAAACCATGAAACTAGTTACCGCAGTCATCAAGCCGTTCAAGCTTGACGAGGTGCGTGAGGCCTTGTCCGCCATTGGCGTGCAGGGGATCACCGTGACCGAAGTCAAAGGCTTCGGGCGGCAGAAAGGCCATACCGAACTTTACCGCGGGGCCGAGTACGTCGTGGATTTCCTGCCCAAGGTAAAGATCGAGGCTGCGATCAAGACCGAGCTGCTGGATCAGGTAATCGAGGCTATCGAGAAATCCGCCAATACCGGGAAGATCGGCGACGGCAAGATCTTCGTGTTCGACCTGGAACAAGTTGTCCGCATCCGCACCGGCGAAACCGGCGCGGAGGCGCTATAGGGAGAATGTCATGATAAGAAAGATTCTGATGCTTCTGGCCTTGTGCGGCACCGTCGCGCTGTCGATACCGGTTTTTGCCGATGAAGCAAAAGCCGCTGACACTGCGACGGCACCTGCGGCAGAGGCGGCAACCCCCGCTGCACCGGCAGCGGCCCCTGCTCCGGTGCCGAACAAAGGCGATACAGCATGGATGATCGTTGCCACCGTGCTGGTCATCCTGATGACCATCCCCGGTCTTGCGCTGTTCTATGGCGGCATGGTGCGAGCGAAAAACATGCTTTCGGTTTTGATGCAGGTGTTCGCGACGTTCTCCTTGCTCGCGATCCTGTGGGCAATCTATGGATATAGCATCGCGTTCACGGAGGGAGGTGCGTTCTTCGGCGGCTTCAGCCGTGTGTTCCTGTCCGGGGTCACGCCAGACTCGACGGTGGCAACCTTCAGCAAGGGCGTCGTGATTCCCGAATACATCTACATCGCCTTCCAATTGACATTCGCCGCAATCACGCCGGCGCTGATCATCGGCGCCTTCGCGGAACGAGTGAAATTCAGCGCCGTTCTACTGTTCATGGTGCTCTGGTTCACATTCTCCTATCTGCCGGTCGCGCACATGGTGTGGTACTGGGCCGGTCCCGATGCATTCACAACGGCTGATGCCGCCGCCAAAGCTTCGGCTACCGCGGGATTCATCTGGCAAAAGGGTGCACTGGACTTTGCGGGTGGCACGGTCGTTCACATCAATGCCGGGATAGCCGGCTTGGTCGGTTGCCTGATGATCGGCAAGCGCATCGGCTTCAACAAGGAAGCCATGCCACCGCATAGCCTTACCATGACGATGATCGGCGCTTCGCTGCTGTGGGTGGGCTGGTTCGGGTTCAACGTCGGCTCCAACCTGGAATCCACCGGTTTTGCAGCAATGGTATTCGTCAATACGCTGCTTGCAACCGCATCTGCAGCGCTGGCATGGATGTTCGTTGAATGGGGCGTACGTGGACAGCCGACCATGCTGGGTATCGCATCGGGCGCGGTTGCCGGCCTGGTCGCGATTACCCCGGCTTGCGGTTACGTCGGGCCGATGGGAGCCATCGTGCTGGGCATCATCGCCGGCATCATTTGCCTGTGGGCCGTGGTAGGGCTCAAGCACATGATGGGCTATGACGATACGCTCGACGTGTTCGGCGTGCACTGCATCGGCGGGATCATTGGCGCGCTCGGCACGGCGATATTCTGTTCGCCGAAACTGGGCGGCACAGGAGTTTATGATTATGTCGCCAACGCTACTGCGCCGGATTATTCGATCGCAACGCAATTCGTCTCGCAGGCATGGGGGGTTGGCACGACCCTGGTCTGGTCCGGCGTAGTGGCCGCGATTGCATACAAGATCACCGATCTGGTGATCGGTCTGCGCGTCCCGGAAGATCAGGAACGCGAAGGTCTGGACTCGACCCTGCATGGCGAGAAGGCGTATCACATGTAGTCTCCTCCGGTAAGTCCGCTTACCTTTTATCGGGCGCTTCGGGCGCCCGATTTTTTTGACAAGCCGGGACTGGCATAACGCGGTACGCCAGTCGGCAAGAATCAGGGCTTCGTTAGCGACCGGCGCCAAACCGATAACTGTGTGGGCTGCCAGCCGAGGTTGCGGTAGAAATCCAGCGCGGATCTATTGGCGTTGTCCACCAGCAACTGTGCTCGTGTCGCCCCATGCCGTTGGGCCCAGGCGAGCAAGTCCTGCAGCAGCAGCCGGGCGATACCCTGACCGCGCACGGCCGGCTGTACTACGACATCTTCGATCCAGGCCGAAGAAGCGCCCTCTGCGGTCGACATCACGAGTTGCGCGCTTGCCATGCCGAGCACAGCATCGTCTGGTGAACGCGCGACCAGCAAAACGGCGCGATCGTCCGGTTGCGCCAGCAACAGCTCGAGCCCGCGACTTTGCTTTACGCGATCGGGAGAAAAATCGCTTTCGATCGCGAACAACGCGGCGAGCAACTCGATCAATGACGGAACGTCCGTATTGACCGCGCGCTCGATACGCACTGATTGAACATCCGGCATGGTTCGCTACCCCTCGAAAACAAATACCACGTTGCCAGCTACTCTTCGGACTGGGCGCCGTAAATGATGGTGGACAGAAAATGAATCGGCAACTCGATCAGTTGCTCGGGGCCATGGGGAATGTCACCGCGAAAAGTCAGCGAATCGCCCGGTTCGAGCAGGTAGGTCTGTTGTCCATGACGGTATTCGATCTTGCCTTTCAGCATGAAAATGAACTCGGTGCCGGGATGCTCGAAGGTCGGAAACACTTCCGAAGCATCGTCCATGGTAATGAGGAAAGGCTCGAATACTTTCCTCGGTCCCTGATCATAGGCTAGCAAATGATAGGTGTGTCCGCGCCGTGTTCCGCGGCGGACCACTTCCATGCCGGCCCCGTTCTTGACCAGTTGTGCACCCCCGGCCGGCATGTTGTAGTGACGGAACAAATGAGACAGCGACACTCCGAGCGCCTGCGCGATCTTCGACAGGGTTTCCAGGCTGGTGGAGACCTGGCCATTTTCGATTTTGGACACCATGCCGCGGGAGATGCCGGCCTGCGCGGCGACTTCCGCTATCGTCAGATTGTGTTTCAGGCGTAATTCACGGATCACGGTGCCGACAAATCGATCGAGCGATTTGCCGTTGGCGGCGACCGCATCCGGCCGTTGTTCTGCCGGGGGGCTGCCTCTGGCTTCTCGATTTTCCATTGGCATAATGTCTTTACGCACCCGCAACCCCCGGAATCCAGTTGGTACCCGCGAGTGGCACGCGCGCCATGGCTGCTGCCTCGAGCGTCAGAGCCACCAGATCTTCGCGCTCCAAGTGGTGCACATTCTGTTTCCCGCAAGCGCGCGCGATCGTGGTGAGTTCCATGTTCAGGGTCTTCAGATAGTTGCGCACGCGCCTGGCGCCGACCAGCGGTTCGAGCCGTTTTTCGAGCACCGCATCCTGCGTCGTCACGCCTACAGGGCAGCGGCCGGTATGGCAGTGATGGCAATATCCGGGCGCCGTTCCGAGTTGTTCATAGTCGGCTGCGGCCGACCGGTGAGTACCGTCCTGCACGTAGGTATCGCTGTTGCAACCGAGCGCCAAAAGGATGCCCTGTCCGATCGACACGGCGTCTGCCCCCATCGCCAGCGCCTTGGCGATATCGGCACCGGTGCGAATTCCACCAGAGACGATGAGCTGAACCTTGCCCTGCATGTTCAGATCCTCCAGCGCATCGACCGCCTGACGCACGGCAGCCAAGGTGGGAATACCGACGTTTTCGATGAAGACCGTTTGCGTTGCTGCAGTGCCGCCCTGCATGCCGTCCACCACGATCACGTCGGCCCCGGAGTGCACCGCTAGCTTTACATCGTGGAAAGTCCGGGTTGCACCGACCTTGACGTAGATCGGTTTTTCCCAATCGGTGATTTCACGCAATTCCTGGATCTTGATAGTCAGGTCATCCGGACCTGTCCAATCCGGATGGCGACAGGCTGAGCGCTGATCCACGCCCTGCGGCAGGACGCGCATTTTCGCCACGCGCGGATTGACCTTCTGGCCGAGCAGCATGCCGCCACCGCCGGGCTTGGCTCCCTGCCCGATCACAATTTCGATAGCGTCGGCGCGGCGCACGTCGTCGGGTTTGAAGCCATAGCGGGAAGGCAGGCATTGATAGATCAGCGTCTTCGACGACCTGCGTTCCTCCTCGGTCATGCCGCCGTCGCCAGTCGTAGTCGAAGTTCCCATTTCGCTTGCCGCGCGGCCCAATGCTTCCTTCACGTTCGCCGACAACGAACCGAAACTCATCCCGGCAATCGTGATGGGGATGGCGAGTTCCACCGGCTTGCTCGCGAAACGCGTGCCCAACACAGTCTTGGTGACGCATTTTTCGCGATAGCCCTCCAACGGATAGCGCGACAGCGATGCAGCCAGGAACACGAGGTCATCGAAATGCGGCACATGGCGCTTCGCACCCAGTCCACGGATTTCGTAGAGACCGGTCGCCGCTGCGCGATGAACGTAGTCGATGATCTTGCGGTCGAAACCCGCGCTCTCTTCGAGCCGAAGGCGATCGTGCAATTCAACTTGTTTGTTCATTTTCTGGCCCTATTCGCCACAGAGGACACAGAGGACACAGAGAGAGATGGAGAATCCGATACACTTCGTCTCTGCGCTCCAATCGCACATCCTGGATTCCGTTTTTCTCTGTGCCCTCTGTGTCCTCTGTGGCATAGCAGTCATTAGTATTCCTGATTCGCGTCGGCATTCCAGTGATACAGCTCGCGCTTGGATGCGACCCTGCGAAATTCTCGGGGATCGTGTTTCAAACCGGCTTTTGCCAGCAGGTTCTTTACAGCGTCATGATCGGTGCCCGTCATCGGCTCCTCGTGCGCATCGGCGCCCAGAGATTTCACCTGGCCGCGTATATAGATCACTGCTTCGTAGAGCGAATCGCCGAGCGCATCGCCCGCGTCGCCGCACACGACCAGGCGCCCGGCCTGGGCCATGAAAGCGGAAAAATCGCCGACCGATCCTCCAACCACGATGTCGATGCCTTTCATCGAAATGCCGCAACGGAGCGAGGCATCTCCCTCGATGACCAGTAGTCCGCCGTGTGCGGCCGCGCCCGCCGACACGGATGCGAAACCCTTGACGTGTACCACACCGGAGGTCATGCCTTCGGCTACACCTGGGCCAGCGTTACCGCGGATCAAAACACTCGCCCTTTGATTCATGCCCGCCGCGTAGTACCCGGCGTGGCCATCGATTTCGATTTCCACCTCCGCATTCATGCCCGCGGCAATGTTGTGAGCGCCGTCCGGGTTGAGCACAAGCACTTTTTTGGTCGCGCCAAGTCCGTGGTGGAGGTATTGATTGAGCTCACGCAACGATTGCCTGGCCAGATCGAAGGTAACGGCCGCAGCGATGGTGCGCGGTGCCTGTGTCACACCCGCCATAGGTAGATCTCCTCGGGAGCGGGTTCGAATATCGTGGCGTTCTTTATATCAGGCAGTTTGGAGAGCGATCGAAACTCGGACGAGATCGCCACATAGTCGTCCGTCTCCGCCACCACCGCTGGCTTGCAGGCAAAGGCATCCCGCACCAGCGCCAGCTGGTCCGCTGTTCCCATCAGGAAGGTATAGAAGCCATCGAGTTCCTCGAAACCTTTGTGAATGGCGGTTTCGAGATCGTCGCCTTCGCGCATGCGCCATTCGAAATAACGGCAGGCGGCTTCGGTATCGTTATCGGTATCGAAGCCGATGCCCAGAGGTTCGAGCCGGCGCCGGATCTGGTAAGGATTCGACAACGAGCCGTTGTGCACCAGGCAGAAATCCTCGCCGGCCGTGAATGGATGCGCGCGATCGGGCGTAACTGCTGATTCGGTAGCCATCCGCGTATGCGCAACCAGGTGAGAGCCGGCGAGCTTCTCGAACTCATAGCGCCCGGCAACATCGGCAGGGCTCCCGACGTCCTTGTAGATGTCCATGAGGCGGCCCGCGGCGAGCACATGCAGTTGAGGAAACGCCTGTTTGGCCCACGACCGTACCTTGGGCGCAGGTGCCGAGCAGGTCAGCACAGCATGATTGCCCTTGATGATAATCGTGACCTGGCCGCCAAATTTGGCAATGAACGATGATTCGAATCCCGCCCAGTCGTACTCCCAAGCCGGCGCACAGAAGCTGTACTTGCGCTGCATGCCGGCTAACTCTCCGGTAAAGACCGCCAACCCGGCAGAATCCGGTCCGCGCTCCGTCATGCCGATCAACATCGGCATTGCCAACTCACCGAGTCGCTCGCGCAGTTCCGGCTTCTTCAACAACAATCCCACGATTCCACACATAAGGCTTTACCTCACAATTCGATCTTCACCGCAGAGGCGCAGAGGCGCGGAGAGAAAGACACGCAGAGAAATCAAAGAACAAAATGGACAAATATCTGGAATGACGACAACTACGCGTAATCGGCGCTCGGTGCCGGTGTTCACTCCGAATTGTCATGTTTTTCTCTGCGTTTCCTCCGCGCCTCTGCGCCTCTGCGGTTCGCACTTGAGCTAGAAAAATTCCACATAGCGTTCGCGTTCCCATTCGGAAACGTGACGCGAGTATTCGACCCATTCCATGCGCTTGAGTGTAAGGAACTCCTGTGAGAGGTCCTCACCAATCGCGGCGCGCAATACCTTGTCTTTCTCGAATTCGTCGAGCGCCTCTTTCAGGCTCTGCGGCAACAGACCGATTCCGGCTCGCTTGAGCTTTTCCGGCGACCACTCATAAAGGTTTTCGTTGACCGGCTTTCCCGGATCGAGCTTGCGGTCGACGCCATCCATGCCCGCCGCAAGGATCGCCGCGCTGGCGAGGTATGGGTTGGCGGAGCCGTCAGGCAGGCGCAACTCCAGCCTGCCGTAGGGTACGCGCACGCACGCGGTACGATTGTTGTTGCCATACGCGATGTAGGCCGGCGCCCACGTCGCGCCCGAGAGCGCGCGTCCCACGACAAGACGCTTGTAGGAATTTATGGTCGGCGCGACCACTGCAGTGAGTGCCTTGGCATGGGATAACACACCACCCATGAAGTGATAGGCCATCGTCGACAACCCAAGCCCGTTCTTGTCCTTTGCGTCGTGGAACAGGTTCTTGACCTTGCTGTTGCCGATCGAAATATGAAAATGCGCGCCTGTTCCGGTTCGATCGGAAAACGGCTTTGGCATGAACGTGGCGATCATGCCCATCGATTTGGCAATCTCCGATGCGGCCATCTTCACCAGCACCAGACGGTCGGCCGAACTCAGGGCATCGCCATAAGTGAAATTCACTTCGAACTGGCCGTTGGCGTCTTCATGATCGATCTGATAGACGTCGACGCCGACGGCCCGCAATGCTTCCACCATGGCTTGCAGAAAGGGCACCGAGCGGGCCAGACCCTTGTAGTCGTAGCAGGGCTTCTCCAGCAGGTCGGTGTCATCCGCCGGGCCAAGCTTACCGTCGGCCGCGCGCTTCAGCAGCATGAACTCCGGTTCAATGCCCGTATACATGGTGAGTCCGCGTTTGGCGAGCGCATCGAGTTGGCGCTTCAGCACGACGCGCGAACAGTATTGGTAAGGCGCACCGTTGACATGGCCGTAGCAGGCCATGCGCGCAAACCCCGGCATCCACGGGATTACCGAGAGCGTGGAGGGATCGCCGATGGCCATGTAATCCGGCCCGTGCGGGCCCATGCCGAATCCCCACAGCGCGAACCCGGCAAAGCCCGCACCCTCGTTGAGCATCATGTCGAGATGCTCGACCGGAACGGCCTTGGCCTTGGCAGCGCCGTGAATATCGACGAACTGCGCAAGGATGTATTTGACCTTGTTGTCCTTCAGATACTTTCTTGCCGATTGGGGTGACATTACGCCGATGCTCCCTTTGATGAGTTTGCTGAATACCCTGACCCGACTACCACGGTAAGCTGTCCACGCCGATGACACCGCCGCCCAGATCCGCGGCGATTTCCGACAATGTCTCCCAGAAATAGGGCGCGAAGGTGGAATCGCACCAGATGCGGTAACGCGGTATTTCCGTGTCGATGTCCCGAATGACGAGAACCGATACGCCGATCATCTGGGTCATCACGACCACGCGCTCCTGCGGATCGATTTCCGCGAAATTCACATTGCAACTCTCGACAAGCAATTCGTTCACGCGCCTCCCAGCGAGCAGGAAGCCCGCGTCCTGGCGGATCACCGGATAGACGCCGGGCGCGCCTGTGTCCAGAGCACTTCTGACGGCGCCGATTCCTTCCGCGGCGGCCCCGTCCTCAAGGAAAAATTCGCTGCGCCCCAATCGCGCGATGAAGCCGCCGCCCGAAAGGGCGATCCACCTGTTCGGCTTTGCCGGCAGCGTGATGTCCCGGCTCGCCAGCCACTGGTCCGCGCCTGGCCCCTTCAGGCCTAACTTTGGCAGGAAACTCAGGTCGGCCAATGCCACCGCCTCAAGTTTCGCGGCATCGTCGCCGGCAATACGCGATGCGACGGACATGCCGAGCCGCTCCTCCCACTGCGGCTGCAGCGCGGCTAGTTTCGCGTGCGCTGGACTCAAGCGTTTTGCGTTCACGCCGCCGCCTTCTGCAGTGCGCCTGACGGATCGTAGAAAGGCGTCGGCACGACCCGGGCCTGCACCATGCGCCCCGCATCGGCGCGGATGAAAAATCGCGTTCCCTCCGCGGACATTTCCGGAAAAACAAAGGCAAGACCGATGTGACGGCTCAGCGCAGGGCTGAAAGCGATGCTGGTCACGCGCCCTGCGATTTGTCCCTCGCGGATCACCAGATGGCATTCCTTGGGAGCGGCATTTTCATCGTTGTCATCCAGCATGAATCCAACCAGCTTCGCCTTGGATTTTTTCTGCCCTATGATCTTGAGACTGCGCTGCCCGATGAAATAGGACTTGTCCATCTTTACCGCCCACTCCATGTTGGCTTCGATCGGCGAGGTCAAGCCGTCGGTGTCCTGACCGATAATGATGTGGCCCTTCTCCAGGCGCAGCAGGCGCTGTGCCTCGACGCCGAATGGTTTGATGCCGTGCGCGCGCCCCTCTTGCATCAAGGCATCCCACAAGGAGCCGGCGCCATCAGCCGGCACGTGGATTTCATAGCCGAGTTCGCCGACAAAGCCGACGCGCATCACCCGAGCGGGCATTCCGGCCACGTCCCCTTCCCGAACCGCAAGATAGGGAAACGCATTCGCGGAAAGGTCGATCTTGGTAAGCGCCGACAGCACCTCACGAGAGTGCGGACCGGCCAGGTTGACGGCGGCATAGCTTCCGGTGGCGTTGACGACGCCGGCTTTCAATTGCCACAGCAGATTCAGCCGCGTCATCTCGCGATACACGTTGGCCGAACCGGTCGTCGTCGTGGTGAAGTAAAAACGCTCGTCGCCGAGACGCGCCACCACACCGTCGTCGATGATGACGCCCGCTTCGTCGAGCATCAGGGCATAGCGTGTGGCTCCTGCTTTCATGTTGCTGAAACGGCCCGTGTAGACGCGCTCCAGAAATGTCGCGGCATCGGGTCCGGAGATTTCCATCTTCCCCAGCGTGCCGACGTCGATAATCCCGACACGGCTGCGCACCGCAGCCGCTTCTTCACGCAGGGATTCGCGTTTCGATTGTCCGCCGGCAGCGTAGTACTCCGGGCGCAGCCATACTCCGGCTTGCATGAACACCGCTGCGGCTGATTCGTGCCTGGAATGCAGTGGCGTAAGCCGGTAGGGATGAAAGCCGCGACCTGCCAGGTGCGACATCGGCACCGGATGGAAGAACGGGCGCGCCGTGGTACTGCCGATTTCTCCAGGCGTCGTGTTCTTCAATTTCGCCAGGACGCGTATCGCATTCATGTTCGAGAGCTTGCCCTGGCTCGGCCCCATGCCCACGGTGGTATAGCGCTTGAGCAACTCGATATTGTCGAAGCCCTCCTGCGCCGCATCAGCAAAATCCTTAAGCTGCAGGTCTTCATCGAAATCGACGAAGTTCTTTCCGCGCGGATGGTCGAAAACCGGATAAGGATGATTCGGCGAAACCATGGCGCGCGCTACCGCAGGCGCTGCGACAACCGGGAACCCCAGATAGGCGGCTGCTTCCATGCCGGCACGAACTCCATCGCGCTGCCGATCTTCGAGTTGGTAGACGCCGTTCACGCGGCCTGCCACGAATACGCCGGGTGGCAAGCCATCCGGGACGAACTGCTGGAGCGCTTCATCGAAGCGCATTTTTGCGCCAGCCTGGTACAGCAGCGCTGCGGCTGGGGCATAGCCGACGCTCATCAACACACCGTCGCATGCGATCTTTTCCTGCCTGGCCGAATCGAGCGCGCCGTCGGCAAGCACCGGCGCGATGACTGCCGCCCCGATACGACCGCGAGTTGTTCTCACCGCCTCCTGCAAACCGTAGCCCCGGTGGATGCGCACACCGGCCTGCTCCAAGGTTCCAGCCGCAGCGCAGGTAGCAGGGTTGCTGCGCAGATCAACTACCGCGTTGACGCGGATGTCGTTGGCCAGCAGGTCGGCCGCGGCTGCATAGCCTTCGTCGTTGGCGGCAAGCACGACGGCCGATTGCATGGGCTTCACCGCGAAACGATATATCAGGCGCTGCGCAGCGGACGCGAGCATCACGCCGGGCAGGTCATTGTTGTGAAAAACACCTGGCTGCTCGAATACGCCGGTGGCGACGATTACGGCACGCGCGCGCATCTTGGTTATGCGGCCGTCCTCGACTAACGGCAGCCAGTGATCGGCGTAATACCCGGCCGCGAGCGTACCCGTGCGCACGGTTAAATTTGAATTTCTGCTGGCGCGCTCACCCAACTCCTGCAGCAACTGGAACGACGCGTCACTTCCCCCGCGCTGGTATGTCAGGCTGCCGCCGATGCGCGCATTCTCGTCGACTACGCATACTCTTGCACCGGCATCTGCGCAAGAGAGAGCAGCGGACAGGCCGGCGGGGCCGGCTCCGATCACCAGCACGTCGCAGAAATCGTAGCGCTTGGGCGTGCGCAAGCGCTGAACCGCGAAATCCAGTTCGCCCAGCCCCGTGATCCGCCGAAAGAGGCGCTCCCAAAAAGGGAATAGCCACTTTGGCGAGTGAAAGGCCTTGTAGTAAAAACCGACCGGCAGGAAGGCCGACAAAGCGTCGAGTACGCGTGCCCGGTCGGACCGGACGCCACCAAAGGTATTCACCGCGCTAAGGCGCATGCCATTGAGCAATGGCGCAACATCGCCGCGAAGATGGTGCCGTCCGGCGTCCTGGAATAAGGCGTTGACGTCGTGATTTGCCATGGACAGGACGCCGCGTGGACGGTGATATTTGAAGCTGCGTCCCAGGACGTTCATGCCGGCGGCGCACAGCGCGCTGGTGACCGTGTCCCCGGCAAATCCATGGAAGGATTCCCGTTCAAATTCGAAGTCGATTGGAGTCGTCCGGTCTATCCATTCGCCACGGCGTTGCGGCAGCCTCGCGCTCATGCCGGCTCCTCGCCGAACAGGTAAGTGCGCTGCACGTCGTCGGTCGATGTATCGCGCTCGACAACGAACCAGATCCCGCTCGCCAGATGCAGCCACCACTCCTTCTTGATGCCTGGCGCGCCGTTGCGATTGAACACATAGTTTGTCCATTCGGAATCCGAGCATGCATCCGGGTCCGGCATGGTCCGGATCTCGCCTGCATACTGGAATTCCGATACCGGCCTCGGTCCATTGATTGGACAACGCAACAGTTTCATTTTATGAATTCCGATTCATCGTCAATACACTCCAAGTTCAATGTCCAACCGACGCCGCGCCCTTCTCCCCCGTCAGTTCATATTCGGCGAAGCGGGACAGGCGGAATCCTTCGATCAATTCATGGTCACGATCGTGGGCCACGGTATAGGCCATGGTCTTGCCGGACACAGGGGTGGCTTTGAATCCCCATGTTCCCCAGCCTGCGTCGAGATAAAACCCCTCTACCGGTGTCTTGCCCATGATCGGCGCGAAGTCCGGCGTCATGTCCGCCATTCCCGCCCACTGGCGATTGACGCTCACGTGCGACAGAAAAGGAAACATGTCCAGCATGTGGTCCGCGAGTCCCTCGACGAAATCCAGCGTCGAGCGGGTGGAATGCAATTCGTAAGGATCGAGCGAGGCTCCCATGACGAGTTCGCCGCGAGCAGATTGGCTGACGTAGACATGAAGGCTGCCAGAAACCAGGATCGGGTCCAGCCAGGGCTTCATCGGCTCGGAGACCATGGCCTGCAACGGATGAATATAGATCGGCGTGCGGATGCCCACCATATCGGTAATTCTGGGCGTGGAACCCGCGACGGCACACAGCACCTTTGTCGTGGCGATATCCCCCTTGCTGGTGCGCACGCCGGTAACGCGTCCGCCGTCGACCTGAATCCCCAACACTTCGGTTTTCTGGTGGATTTCGACACCGCGCCTGTCCGCGCCCCGCCCATAGCCCCAGGCTACAGCGTCATGGCGCGCGATCGCCCCTGGCGCGTGATAGAGCGCACCGAGGATCGGTGCGTGTCCGCCGCAGGAAAGATCCATGTGCGGACAAGCTTCTTCAATTTCTTTGGTCCCCACCAATTCACTGTCCACGCCAAGATGCTTGTTGACTTCGGCGCGCCAGCGCATGGTGCGCACTGCCGAATCCGTATGGGCCAGCGTGAAATGGCCGCGGGTCGAGTAGAAAATATTCAGGTCGAAGTCGCAGGAGAGGTCCTGCCAGAGACGCACCGACTCGTCGTAGAACGCGACACCTTCCGGCGTCAGATAGTTGGAGCGGATGATCGTGGTATTGCGTCCGGTATTGCCGCCGCCGATATAGCCTTTCTCCAGAACTGCCACATCCGTTATTCCATGGTCCTTGGCAAGATAGTAAGCGGCTGCCAACCCATGACCTCCCGCCCCAATGATAACGACGTCGTAACTGGCCTTCAGCCGCTCAGGCGCGCGAAACATGCGCGGTTCCGGGTAACGGGAGCTGAGGGCGAAACGCAGAAGCCGAAACGGCATGATGAACAGGAAACGATCAGAATGAGGCCAATAGTCGCCCGGATGCCAGGCGTGCGTCAATATCGACAGGAAGCTTTTTTTCTTACTGGGAAACATCCGGTGGCGATGGAAGTGCGGCGAAAAGGTCGTCTGGTACAATCCGGCGCGCCCAACCTATTGACGCAGATGAACCTTCCTGAATACACCGAAATCAGAGCCCGGATTTTCGCCAGGCTCCATTGAGCCTGCTAATGCGGCAGGGTGGCATGAGCGAACCGCAAAAATAACCTACCTATGAAATTGGCCTTCATCCTCGATCCGCTCGACAGCATCAAGACCTATAAGGATTCTTCGTTCGCGATGATGAGGGAAGCTGCCGCGCGCGGGTATTCGCTGTCTTCGCTGCAGCAGGAAGATCTGGTGCTACGCGACGGCAAGGTGGCCGGCTACGCGCGCGATCTCGCGCTGACTTCCGACCCCAAACACTGGTACGAGGTTGGGCAACGCAAGGCGGTAGCGCTCGACACTTTTGACGCCGTGCTGATGCGCAAGGATCCGCCGTTCGACATGGAATATATCTACAGCACCTACCTGCTGGAATTGGCGGAGCGGCAAGGGGCGTGGGTAATCAACAACCCAAGGGCGGTGCGAGATCACAATGAAAAGCTTGCGATTGCCCGCTTCGCAAAATTCACCGCGCCGACTCTGGTTACGCGCGAAGAAACGCTCATCCGCGAGTTTCTTGCCGAATTCGGGGACATTGTCGTCAAGCCACTGGACGGAATGGGCGGTACTTCGGTCTTCCGCCTGCATCGCCAGGACTACAACGTCGGCGTGGTCATCGAGACAGTCACGCATTACGGGCAGCGCACGGTCATGGCGCAGAAATTCATCCCGGAGATCGCCAAAGGCGACAAACGCGTGCTGATCATCGATGGGGAGCCCGTTCCTTACTCGCTGGCGCGCATTCCGAAGCAGGGCGAAACCAGGGGAAACCTGGCCGCCGGAGGCACCGGCGTAGCCCAACCATTGTCGGATCGCGACCTCGAAATCGCGCATGCACTGGGACCGGAACTGAAGGCAGCAGGTCTGCTACTCGTCGGTCTGGACGTCATCGGCGACTATCTCACAGAGATCAACGTAACCAGTCCCACCTGCATGCGCGAAATTACCGATCAGACCGGATTCAATGTCGCTGCGATGATGATCGACGCGCTCGAAAAAAACTTGAAGGCCGGCCAATTCCGACCGAAGTGAATCAACCGGCCAGTCGCCGATCACGCGCGACGACTGCGAAGGTAGAATCCTCAATTCGATCACCCTTTACCATTGCCAGGCCCCCATGGTTGGAATACTGATCATCGCTCACGGCACGCTCGGCGAAAGCCTGATTCACAGCGCGAACCATGTGATGGGCGGGCGTCCCCCGCTGTTGACGTCGATCTGCGTGAGCATGGAGGACGATCCGCTGGTGTTGCTGCCGCAGGCGATCAAGCTCACTCGCGGCCTCGATCAGGGCAGTGGAGTACTCATTCTCTCCGACGTATACGGCGCCACTCCCAGCAATATCGCGGGCAGGTTGCTCGTACCGGGGAAAGTCGAAGGCGTGGCGGGCGTAAACCTGCCGATGCTGGTGCGGGCGTTGACTTATCGCAACGAACCGCTCAAAACCGTCGTCGCCAAGGCCGTCTCGGGCGGCATAGAGGGCGTCATGCAAATGCCCATTGCGCAGGTGAAAAATGCAGCAGCGGGAAATTGAGATCGTCAACAAGCTCGGGTTGCACGCCCGCGCCTCCGCGAAACTGACGCAGTTGGCCGGTCAGTTCTCCGCTGAGGTCTGGATATCGCGTGAGGGGCGCAAAGTCAACGCCAAAAGCATCATGGGGGTCATGATGTTGGCGGCGGCGAAGGGTTCACTCGTGGCAATCGAAACCGACGGCCCGGACGAAGCCCAGGCAATGGCAGCCCTGGTCGGACTGATTGACAGCAGATTCGGGGAAGGAGAATGAACACGTGAGGGGTGAGGAGTGAGGAGTGAGGCGTAAGATCAGCTCGAAACCGCTGTCGGGCTGTATCACCTTTCACCCCTGTCCCCTCACCCCTCACGCCTCACCGTCATGAGTTTCACCATTCACGGCATCGGCGTATCGGGCGGCATTGCAATCGGCCATGCGCAACTGGTATCGCATGCGCAGCTCGAGGTTGCGCACTACGACATTTCCAAGTCGCGAATCGCTGACGAAAAAGCGCGCTTTGACGCTGCGGTGGTGACAGCTCGCGCGGAACTTGCGAGCCTCGGCGCACATATCCCGGCAGGTGCGCCGGCGGAGTTCGAAGCCTTCCTCAATGTGCATCTGATGATGCTCGACGATCCAACGCTGTCGGACACGCCCAAGCAGCTGATCGAATCGCTGCAGTGCAATGCGGAATGGGCGCTCAAGCTGCAGATGGATGCATTGATCGATCAGTTCGAGAGCATCGAGGATGGCTATTTGCGGGATCGCAAGACCGACGTCATCCAGGTCGTCGAACGCGTCCTGAAGGTCCTGATGGGACGCCCCGGCCAGGTATTGGCACGCAATGCACCGGAGGAGAACAGCATTCTCGTCGCGCACGATCTCTCCCCCGCCGACGTCATCCAGTTCAAGAGCCACCGCTTTGCAAGCTTCGTCACCGATCTTGGGGGCGCGACCTCGCACACCGCAATCATCGCGCGCAGCCTGAACATCCCGTCGGTCGTGGCCCTGCATCACGCACGCACATTGATACGCGAGAACGAAGTCCTGATCATCGATGGCAACAACGGCGTGGTCATCGTCAACCCAGACAAAACGGTGCTGGCCGAATACAAGCTGCGCCAGGAACATTGGGAACTCGAGCGCCTCAAGCTCAAGCGCCTGAAGAGGACCAAGACCACAACGCTCGACGGCACTTCAGTGGAGCTGCATGCCAATATCGAATTGCCCGACGACGTAGCCGACGCCAAGGACAACGGGGCCGATGGAGTGGGGTTGTTCCGTACGGAATTTCTCTTCCTCAATCGGGGCGACCTGCCCAGCGAGGACGAGCAATTCGAGGCCTACCGCCGCGTCGTGCAGGAGATGGATGGCCGTCCGGTCACGATCCGCACTTTCGATCTGGGGGCGGACAAGCAGGTCGATTCGGCGGAACGGGTCGCCCCCAATCCGGCGTTGGGATTGCGCGCGATCCGGCTAAGCCTGGCTGAGCCGCACATGTTCCATCGCCAGTTGCGCGCGATTCTCAAGACATCGCATTACGGCAAAGTGCGTATTCTGATTCCGATGCTTTCCTCGGCGAACGAACTCAACCAGACGCTGTATCACATCGAGGAGGCCAAGCGCAGCCTCGATCGAGAGGGCGTCGCCTACGACAACAATGTTCCGGTCGGCGGCATGATCGAAATCCCGGCCGCGGCGCTTTCCCTTTCCACATTCACGCGCAAGCTCGACTTCCTGTCGATCGGCACCAACGATCTGATCCAATACATGCTCGCGATCGACCGCGCCGACGATACCGTGGCTCACCTTTATGATCCGCTGCATCCGGCCGTGCTCAATCTCGTTGCCCATATCATCCGCGGCGCCAATCGAGCCGATGTGCCCGTCGCCGTTTGCGGTGAAATGGCGGGCGATGTACGGCTTACGCGCGTGCTGCTGGGCTTCGGGCTGCGCCAATTTTCGATGCATCCAGCCTACCTTTTGTCGGTCAAGCAACAGGTGCTGAAATCCGATCTGCAGGAAGTCATCGTCTACACCCAGAAGATGCTGAAGAGCGACGACCCGGAGAAGGTCGAGCAACTTCTTACGCGAATGAATCGCTGAACGATCGATGTTGCAGAGAATCCGTGGAGTAAGGCAGGACGAAGCATCGCGGGAGCGCCATTGGTTTCAGGACGACTATTTCGATCTGTTCGTCTGGACAGAACCATCCGGTGCAGTCGTTTCGTTCCAGCTCTGTTATGACCGCTCGCATCACGAACGCGTGCTGGCATGGAACTGGACGGAGGGACTTACTCATCGCCGGGTCGACGACGGCGAGCAAACACCGGTCAAGAATCGGAGTCCGATCATGGCGACCGACGCCCGCTGCAGCGTAGATGGCGTCGCCGCGGAGTTTGACAGGCGCGGCATGGAACTCGATGCGCGCATGCGCGATTTTGTCCGCCAAAAGATCGAAGAAGCCGCAATCCAGTTCTCCGGCTAAGCAAAAGTCTGGCAGGGAGATACAACCATGCGCATCGATTCCGAACAACTTGGGCAACACCTCGCGCGCGGACTTAAGTCCCTCTATCTCGTCTACGGCGAGGAATTGCTGCTTGCGCTGGAAGCGTCCGACCGCATCCGCGCCAAGGCATTGGAGCAGGGTTTCAGCGAGCGCCGTGTTCTGATCGTCGAGCCCGGCTTCGACTGGGGCGAACTCGCCATGCTGAGCAACAGCCTGTCTTTGTTCGCACCGAAACGCGTGCTGGATCTGCGCATTCCGACAGGCAAACCCGGCAAGGAAGGCAGCGAAGCCCTGCAGTCCCTGGCTGCCTCCCTGCCGGCGGACACAGTCACCTTGGTCACGCTGCCGGGTGTCGACCGGCAGAGTCAATCGTCGAAATGGTTCCAGGCGTTGGACCAGTCCGGACTGGTCGTGCAGGCCGCCGTGATCAAGCGCGAACGTCTCGGCCAATGGATCGCCTCCCGCCTTTCGCAGCAAGGGCAAACCGCCGATGCCCAGACCATCGAGTTGCTGATCGACAGAGTCGAAGGCAATCTGATGGCGGCCTATCAAGAAGTACAGAAACTGGCATTGCTGTTCGGCGCCGGCCCGTTGCGGTTCGAAGAAGTCAAGCAGGCGGTCGTTGACGTGGCGCGATTCAACGTCTTCGATATCGGTGCGGCGCTGCTGCGCGGCGATCGCGCGCACTTCGTGCGCATACTGGATGGCCTTCAAGCCGAAGGTGCGGCCGCTCCGCTGGTGCTGTGGGCGATCGCGGAAGAGGCGCGCACCCTGGCCAAAGTCCAGGCGGCAACGGCCCGAGGTCAGCCGCTTGCGCAAGTACTGCGCGATGCGCGCGTGTGGGGGGCCCGGCAGGATCTGATGCCTGCGGCACTGCGCCGACTCTCGCAATCGCAATTGATTGCGGCGCTGCGCCGCGCGGCCGACATAGACCGCATGATCAAAGGGCTGGCAAGCGGCGATGCCTGGGACGCCCTGCTGCAACTCGGACTGGAGTTGACGGCAGCAACGGCGAATAGGGGTAAAATCGGCGCCGGTATTCGAGGATAGGAAACATGGACATTCAGTCCTACATGCATTCGGTCGGCAGGGCGGCGCGTCTTGCATCGCGGGCCATGGCGAAAGCCGAGACCGGAGCGAAGAATCAAGCGCTGATGTCGATGGCACACGCCGTCGAGCGCGATGTGGCGCGACTGCTCGATGCCAACCGCATGGATCTGCAGGCCGCGCAGTCGAAAGGCCTCGAAGCGGCGATGCTGGATCGCCTGACGCTGACGTCGAAGAGCCTCGCCTCCATGGCGGAAGGCCTGCGCCAGATAGCACAACTCCCCGACCCGGTCGGTGAAATCAGCGGCATGAGTTATCAGCCGAGCGGTATCCAGGTTGGCAGGATGCGTGTGCCGCTTGGCGTGATCGGTATCATCTACGAAGCGCGCCCGAATGTGACCGCCGATGCCGCCGCCCTGTGCCTGAAATCCGGCAACGCGGCCATCCTGCGCGGAGGTTCCGAGGCGATTCATTCCAATCAGGCCGTGGGCGACTGCGTACAGGAAGGCCTCAAGGCGGCGGGATTGCCCGAAACAGCCGTGCAGGTCATCGAGACCACCGATCGCGCGGCCGTCGGCGAACTCATCACGATGAAGGACTTCGTCGACATCATCGTGCCGCGCGGTGGCAAGGGACTCATCGAACGCGTTTCCAGCGAATCGCGCATTCCAGTGCTCAAGCACCTCGATGGCGTCTGTCACGTTTACATCGACGACAGGGCGGATCCGGACAAAGCGATCCGTATCGCCGACAATGCCAAGACGCAGCGCTACGGAACCTGCAACACCATGGAGACGTTGCTGGTGCACAAAGGTATTGCCGAGCGCGTGCTCCCGGCGCTCGCTGGAATTTACCTGAGCAAGGGCGTGGAACTACGCGGTGACGCTCTAGCAAGGACGCTTGTCGCACAGATGAAACCCGCGACCGAAGAAGACTGGTACACCGAATATCTGGCGCCGATTCTTTCCGTGCGCATTGTCGAGGGCATCGATCAGGCCATCGATCACATCACCGTGTACGGGTCTCAGCACACCGACGCGATCGTGACGGAAGACATAACGCGCGCGCGCCGCTTTCTGCGCGAAGTGGATTCGGCTTCGGTTATCGTCAACGCCTCCACACGTTTCGCCGACGGCTTCGAATTCGGCCTCGGAGCGGAAATCGGCATTTCCACCGACAAATTGCATGCCCGCGGTCCGGTTGGCCTCGAAGGCCTGACTTCGCTCAAGTTCATCGTCCTGGGCGACGGCCAGGTTCGTGAATGATGCCTTGCCGCAGTTCCGCCAGGAATCGATAGAGCAATAAGTCTTATCACGAAGGCACAAAGCGCACGAAGGTTCACGAAGAAGAGCAAAAACGCGACCTTGAAGTTCTTCGTGCTCTTCGTACCCCTCAAGGGGGTATGGAAGTGAATGGCTTCGTGGTGGCAATTCGGTTTTGTCATTAGCAATTCATTGCAGAAAAAACTCTGATGAGCCAACTGATCGAAGTCAAAGTCCCGGACATCGGCGATTTCAAGAATATTCCCGTCATCGAGGTGCTGGTCAAATCCGGCGACAAGGTCGAGAAGGAAGATTCACTGATCACGCTGGAATCCGACAAGGCAACCATGGAGGTGCCTTCCCCGGCCGCCGGAATCGTCAAGGAACTGAAGATCAAACCCGGCGACAAACTGTCCGAGGGCAGCCTGATCCTCACGCTCGAAGGCGCTGAAGCTTCCGCGTCCACGCCGAAGTCAGAAGCGCCGGCACAAAAAGCGCAAGCACCAGCGCAAAGAACTGAAGCGCCGAAGTCACCGCCCCCTGCGGCTGCGGACGTACCAGCCAAGAAGCCTGCGGCCATCTCCCCGACACCCGTCATCAAGGGCGACATTCATGCGCAGGTCGTGGTGCTGGGATCAGGGCCCGGTGGTTATACCGCCGCGTTTCGCGCAGCCGACCTTGGCATGCAGACAGTGCTGATCGAGCGTTACCCGGTATTGGGCGGCGTTTGCCTGAACGTGGGTTGCATCCCGTCGAAGGCTCTGCTGCATGCCGC